>Ga0189275_100161_pt1 | contig 81910 bp, 99 predicted proteins | sample N19A6minimetaG_FD_130329 | JGI IMG/M metagenome (GOLD analysis project Ga0189275, IMG submission 130329) | Marine microbial communities from the Costa Rica Dome - N19 A6 mini metaG | ecosystem: Environmental > Aquatic > Marine > Oceanic > Photic zone | place: Costa Rica: the Eastern Pacific...
AGGCCCTGCTCAATCTGACGGCGGATCACCCGTTCAGCTTCGCCCCGTTCGCGTTGCTCATCGCTTTCGCCAACGCAAACGATCGGAATCAGACCGTTGGACTGGGATGACCTGGCCCGGTGGTTGATCTGTTCGTCGCTTTCACTGAAGTATTTCCGCGGTTCGCTGTGGCCCACGATCGTGTGGGTCACCCCGTGCTCCTTGAGCATGGCTGGGGAGATCTCCCCGGTGAAGGCTCCCTGGCCTTCCCAGTGCACGTTCTGGCTCGAGAGGCAGACGCGGGAGTTCTGGCTGAGTTCCGCCATGGTCGACAGCGCCGTGAATGGTGGTGCAAGCACCAGGTCGCGGTCGTCCGGGGTGTCAGCAATCAATGGCAGAAAGGCTTCCATGAACTCCCGCGACTGGGCACAGGTCATGTGCATCTTCCAGTTGCCAGCGATCACCGGTCTGCGCACGCCTTGCTTCCCCATGGAATGTGGCAGCCAACTTACGGCCCGGTCGCGTTTTCATCCCCGACAACGGACTCCTCACCAGCAAGCACAACCCGATCTCCCGGGGAAAGCTGACGGCCCCGCCGGGTTTCAACGCTCCCATTCACCTCCACTTCACCCATCTGGATGCGTTGCTTCGCTTCACCGCCGGTGGAGACCCAACCCTTCCATTTCAGGAACTGATCCAGCTTCATTGGGCAGAGTTTTGAGCTCACCATTGATACTGTGCCGCGATGCTGACCCCATCCCAGGCCGGATTTCGCCGGCTGCTGCCGTTGCTCCGTCCCCATCTGCGGGAACTGCTCTGGGGGGGCTGCTGCATGGTGATTTACGTCGGCAGCTTTCCACTGCTCGTGCAGCTGGCCGGAGATTTGTTCCCCGCACTGGGCTCGGGTGATCTGACTCGGGTGCTTCAGCTGATCGGGCTGGCGTTGCTGATCTTTGCTGTTCAGAAGATCGCCCAGTTCGCTCAGGACTCGCTTCTTGCCGGCCCTGCACTGCTGGTGAGCCAGGACTTACGGCGTGATCTGTTCCGCCGCCTGCAGACCGTCGAGCTGAGGGCGCTCGAGAAGCTTTCAGCGGGTGATCTCACCTACCGCTTTACCGAAGACGCCGATCGTGTCAGCGAGGTGCTGTACAAGACCATTCACGACACGGTCCCCAGCGTGCTGCAGCTGCTTGCTGTGCTGGGGATGATGCTCTGGCTCGACTGGAAACTGACGCTGGCCATCCTGTTGCTGGCGCCCGTGATCGTCTGGCTGATCAGTCTGTTTGGTGCTCGTGTGATGGCGGCCACGGAGCGCAGTCAGAAAAAGGTGAGCGAACTGGCCGGTCTGCTGGGTGAGGCCATCGAAGGTTTGCCCCTGGTGCGTGCTTTTGCCGCCGAGCCTTGGCTGCAGGACCGTTTCGAGACGGAAATCGATCAACACCGGCAGGCTCGCCATCGCACCTACAGCCTTGTGGCGCTCCAGCATCCGGTGGTGGGCATCATCGAGGTGGTGGGTCTGTTTGCCGTGCTCGCCCTCGGAGCCTGGCGAATCCAGACCGGTGATCTGAGTATCGCTGGGCTGAGCAGCTACCTGACGGGGCTGATCGTGCTGATCGATCCCATCGCCCACGTCACCAACAACTTCAACGAATTTCAGCAGGGTCAGGCGTCGCTGCGCCGTTTGCGGGAGATCGAGCGCGAGCCCCAGGAGGCTCCGGATCCAGCTGAGGCGCATTCCATCGGTGCTCTCCAGGGTGATCTGGTCTTTGATCAGGTGAGCTTTGGCTATGACCCGGTCCAGCCGGTGCTGCATCAACTCAACCTGCGGGTGGATGCGGGCCAGGTGCTGGCCATTGTTGGCCCCTCCGGTGCGGGCAAAAGCACTCTGCTGTCGCTCCTGCTCCGGTTCAACACGGCGCAACAGGGCGAGATTCGTCTCGATGGCACTGACATCAGCTTGATGCGCGCCCGTGCGCTGCGTCAGCAGGTGGCCCTGGTTCCGCAGCGCACAACCGTCTTTTCCGGAACCATTGCCGAAGCGATTCGGTTTGGCCGTCGTGCGACGGACGACGAGGTGCGCGATGCGGCACGGTTGGCCAATGCGGATGATTTCATCCGTGCCTTGCCCCAGGGGTATGAAACCCAGCTCGAGGAACGGGGAACCAACGTTTCCGGTGGCCAACTGCAGCGGATCGCCATTGCACGGGCGGTGCTTGGCAATCCAGCGCTTTTGCTGCTGGATGAAGCCACCAGTGCCCTTGATGCTGAAGCTGAGGCGGCGGTGCAACTCGGACTGAAGCAGGCGATGAAGGGGCGAACCGTGTTGGTTATCGCCCATCGTCTGGCCACGGTGCAGGAGGCCGATCGCATTGTGGTTCTTGAAAAGGGAGCCGTGGTCGATCGAGGAACCCACGACGAGTTGATGCAGCGTGGTGGGCGTTACCGCGAATTGTGCGAACGGCAGTTCATTCGAGATCGGCAGAAGTCCTGAAGCCCTCTACGATCTGGCCGCCGGTACACCGCCATCCCGGCGAAGAACGATGACTGATTCCGCAGCCAACAACCCCGTCTTGACCTTTGAAGGCAAGCGCTACGACCTCAACACCCTTCCTGATGAGCTCAAGGAGCTTGTGCGTGGCATGCAGGTTGCCGATGCTCAACTGCGGATGCACGAAGACACCCTCAAGGTTCTGGCGGTGGGTCGTCAGAGCTTGGCGACCCAGCTCAATGAAAGGCTCAAGTCTGTGACTCCGTTGCCCGATCAGGGTTGATTGACTGCCAATAAAAAAGGGGGGGCTCAACAGCCCCCCCTTTTTTATTGCTCGCCGCTGTGCTCAGTCGCTGAAGCTGTAGGCCTTGGTAAGTTTGAACACGGTTCCGGAAAGCAGGATCAAGGCCACGAGGTTGGGGAGAGCCATCAGGCCATTGAGGGTGTCGGCAATCGACCAGATCACGCCGCGGTCGCCTGCGACAGCACCAATCACGACAACAGCCACCCAGGTCAGACGAAAGGGCAGCACGGCGGAATCACCGAAAAGGTAGGTGGTGCAGCGTTCGCCGTAGAAGCTCCAGCCGAGAATGGTGGTGAAGGCGAAGACCACCAGTCCCAGGGTGACCACCACGCCGCTGCCGGCGATGCCGGTGTTGAAGGCAGCGATGGAGAGGTCTGCGCCGCTGAGCTTGTCGCCGGCTGCATCGAGGATCAGATTGGCTTTGGTGGTGATGATCACAAGGGCAGTCATCGTGCAGATGATCAGGGTGTCGATGAAGGTGCCCAGCATGGCCACCGTGCCTTGGCGAACGGGATCATCGGTTCTGGCAGCCGCGTGGGCGATCGGAGCACTGCCCAGGCCCGCTTCATTGGAGAAGATGCCCCGCTTGAAGCCCATCAGCACCACCTGACCGAGGGCCCCACCGGCTGCGGCTTGGCCGGAGAAGGCGTTGGAGAAAATCGTGGCGAAGGCTTCAGGCACGCTGCCCAGATTGGCCAGCAACACCAGAAGGCATGCAGCGATGTAGAGGATCGACATCAACGGAACAATGGCGGAGGCCGCCTGGGCGATGCGTTTGATGCCCCCGATCACGACAGCGAAAACCAGGGCTGCCAAAACGACTCCGGTCGCCAGCCTCGGGATGCCAATCAGGCTCAAGGCAGACGACACCTCAAAGGCCTGAACCCCATTGCCAATGCCGAAGCCCGCCAACATGCCGAAGAGGGCAAACAGGCCCGCCATCCAGCTCCAGCCGCTGCCGAGTCCGTTGCGGATGTAGTACATCGGCCCACCCACGTGGTTGCCGTCTACATCGGTTTCGCGGAACTGAACCGCGAGCACCGCTTCGGCGTACTTGGTTGCGATGCCGAAGATCGCGATGATCCACATCCAAAAGACGGCACCAGGTCCACCAACGGCGATGGCTCCCGCCACACCGGCAATGTTTCCCGTGCCGATCGTGGCCGACAACGACGTCATCAGCGCTTGGAAGGGAGTGATCTCTCCTTCCGTTTGTGATGCACCCGGCCGAAGCATCATCGAGATGCCATAGCCCAGCCGTTGCAGCGGCATGAACCGCAGGCCCACCATTAGAAGAATGCCCGTCGCGGCAATCAAAAGGACGGTGGGCCATCCCCAGACGATGCTGTTGATCGGGCCATTGATGGCCTGAATGGTCGACTCGACTCCGCCCATGCCTTTCAACAGGTTTGGGCGGATGGTCTCATAGCCGGCTTGCACCGGCAATCAACTCAGAGCGATTCGAGATCTTCAAAACGGAAGGTCTGGCTTCCGGCGGGGGTATCGCCATGGGCTTCGGTGGTCACGACCCGCTCGGTCAGCACCCAAGGGCCATCTCCAGGAAGAGCAGCGAAGCTGTCTTTGAAGCTGCTGCGGCCGCCCCGGGCTTCTCCCGTTGCCGGGTCGGCGTACTGACTGGTGTAGGTGTGGCTGAGGTAGCCCGCACCCGTGTCGGTGACATCAGTGGTGTAGATCGTCACGACGGTGCCGTGGATGTGGCGGTGAACCATGGTCACCACGTCATCTTTGATGCGGTACTTGTCTCCTTCACCCTTGCCGCCGACGAGCACTTCGGTTCCCACTTCGTTGGTGTCACCGGCGGTGAAGGTGTTCTCACCGTGGGTCTGCTCGAAGCTGCGACGCACGCGATGGATCGCGACTTCCCAGAGCTGGGAATTCACCGCCTTGAGGATCTCTTCGTTTTCAATGCCGTCCACCTTGGCTTTGAGATCGGCACCGATCTCAAACGTGCCCTCGACCCGTTGATCGCCCTGTTGCCAGATGCAGCGGCCGCGATAGCCGGAGAATCCAGGCGCCCAGGTGTAGCGGTTCTCGTAGGCGCGACGGAAGTCATCACGCAGGTCGCTTCCAGGCTTGACGGGAACGGAGGCTGTCACAGCGTTGAGGTGGCTCCCGCAACCCTACCGGTGGCCTAACGCTGCATGGCGTGCACGTCCTGCAGGGCATGGATGCTGAGCCTCGGCTGTTGCTGGAGCGCTGAGATCGCCTCCACCGCTGCCCTTGCTCCCGCGAGGGTCGTCACCGTTGGAACGGCGTAATCGAGCGCTGCCCGACGCAGGTACTTGTCGTCATGGGCAGCTTGGCGGCCAATCGGTGTGTTGATCACCAACTGCACCTGATTGGAGCGGATCTGATCCTCGATGTTGGGGCGCCCCTCGTGCACCTTGAGCACCGATTGCACCTTCAATCCCGCGTTTGCGAGCGCCTGAGCCGTGCCTGATGTGGCAGTCACATCGAACCCGAGTTCGATCAGCCGAGCGGCGATGGGCACCAGCGCCTGTTTGTCGCGGTCGTGGGTGGAGAGGAACACCGTCCCCTGGGTGGGCAGCGCTTCTCCAGCACCGAGCTCAGCCTTGGCATAGGCCATGCCGAAACTGTCGGCGGATCCCATCACCTCTCCCGTGGAGCGCATTTCCGGCCCCAGCACCGTGTCGGCCCCCGGGAAGCGCCGGAACGGCAGCACCGCCTCCTTGATCGACTGAAGCGGCGGCTTCGGCTCGCTGGTCATGCCGATGTCGGCCAGGGTTTCGCCCGCCATCAGTCGGGTTGCCAGGCGAGCGAGAGGTTGACCTGTGGCCTTGGCGACGAAGGGGACCGTCCTGGAGGCGCGGGGGTTGGCTTCGATGATGTAAACCACTTCCGACCCATCGGTGTTGCGCTGCACGGCGAACTGGAGGTTGATCAGACCTCGCACCTCGAGCGTTTGCGCCAGGGAGAGACTCCACTCGCGAATCGTGTTCAGTGCCGCCTCGCCGAGGGAAACCGACGGCAAGCAGCAGGCCGAGTCGCCGGAATGGATTCCGGCCGGCTCGATGTGCTCCATCAGACCACCCACGATCACAGCACCGGTGTGATCGCAGAGGGCATCAACGTCCACCTCAACAGCGTTTTCGAGGTACTGGTCAATCAGCACCGGATGGTCGGGCTCCACCTGAACGGCTTCGCGCATGTAGCGGTTGAGTTCCTCTTCGTCGAACACCACTTCCATGGCCCGTCCGCCCAGGACGTAAGAGGGACGCACGACGACTGGGTAGCCCACTCGTGTGGCCACGGCCCGTGCTTCCTCTTCGCTGCGTGCCAAGCCGTTGCGGGGTTGGCGGATGTTCAGATCGCGGAGGATAGCTTCGAACTGCTCGCGGTCTTCGGCCCGGTCGATTGATTCAGGGGAGGTGCCCCAGATGCTGGTGCCCGTGGCGCGCCCCTCATCGCTGTCCAGCCAGCGCAGCAAAGGAATGGCGAGTTTCAGAGGCGTTTGTCCACCGAATTGGACCACCACGCCATCGGGACGCTCCGCTTCGATCACATTGAGAACGTCCTCCAGGGTGAGCGGTTCGAAGTAGAGGCTGTCGCTGGTGTCGTAATCAGTGGACACCGTTTCTGGATTGCTGTTCACCATCACCGTGGTGATCCCTTGATCCTGCCCTGCAAAGGAGGCATGGCAGCAGCAGTAGTCGAATTCGATGCCTTGTCCGATCCGGTTGGGTCCACCGCCGAGGATCATCATCTTGCGGCCGTCCTCACGACGACTCACCTCGGACGAGGCGGGAAGGGGCTTGAGGGATCCGTCGGCCTGCAGGGTCTGCAAGGGACGCTCGTAGGTCGAGTAGTGATAAGGAGTGGAGGAAGCGAACTCCGCTGCGCAGGTGTCGACGGTTTTGAAGACGGCGCGAACATCGAGCTGATGGCGCCGCTGACGCACCGACAATTCGTCGCTTTTGGTGTGCCAGGCGATCTGTCGGTCTGAAAAACCCAGCTGCTTGGCCTCAAACAAGCTGTCGGCATCCAGCTGATCCAGGCTTTTGCCATTAATCAGCCTGGCCTCCGCCTCAATGATCCGCCGCAGTTTGGCCAGGAACCAGGGGTCAATCCTGCTGATCCGATGAATCTCCTCATCGCTGCGTCCGCGCACCATCGCCGTTCGCACGCTGAGGATGCGCTCCGGAGAGGGGGTCCTGAGCTGACGATCCAGCTCAGCATCCGTAAGCTCCGGTTCCTCCCGGTCGCCTCCCCAGCCCGAGAATCCGGTTTCCAGGGAACGCATGGCTTTCTGGAACGACTCTTCGAAACAACGGCCGATGGCCATCGCTTCGCCCACCGATTTCATTGAGGTGGTGAGCACCGCCGGACTGCCTCGGAATTTTTCGAAGGCGAAGCGTGGAATTTTGGTGACGACGTAATCGATCGTCGGTTCGAAGCAGGCAGGCGTCTTTCCGGTGATGTCGTTGAGGATTTCGTCGAGGGTGTAACCGACGGCGAGGCGAGCGGCGATCTTGGCGATCGGGAAGCCGGTGGCCTTGCTGGCCAAGGCCGACGATCGGCTCACCCTGGGATTCATCTCAATCACCACAACGTCACCGTTGTCGGGATTGATCGCGAACTGGATGTTGCTGCCGCCCGTCGCGACACCGATCTCCCGAATGATGGCGATCGATTGGTCGCGCAACCGCTGGTATTCCCGGTCCGTGAGGGTCTGGGCTGGAGCCACCGTGATCGAATCCCCGGTGTGCACCCCCATGGGGTCGAGGTTTTCGATGCTGCAGACGATCACGACGTTGTCAGCCAGATCACGCATCACCTCAAGCTCGAATTCCTTCCAGCCCAGGAGCGATTGCTCGATCAGAATCTGAGACACCGGACTCGCTTCAAGCCCGCTTTTGCAGATTGCTGCGTATTCCTCGGGGTTGTAGGCAATGCCCCCGCCACTTCCCCCCAGTGTGAAGGCGGGCCGGATGATCCGGGGGAAGCTTCCAATCGCGGCCCCGACGGCTTCGGCTTCTTCTTGAGATGAGGCGATGCCCGAAGGGCAGACCTTCACCCCGATGCGCTCCATGGCCTGCTTGAACAGCAGACGGTCTTCCGCCTTCTGGATTGCTTTGAGATCGGCACCAATCAACTCAACGCCAAAGCGTTCGAGGGTGCCGTTTTCCGCCAGGGTGACCGCCAGGTTGAGGGCGGTCTGCCCGCCCATGGTCGGCAGCAGAGCATCCGGGCGCTCCTGATCGATCACCCGTGTCACCACGTCCGGCGTGAGTGGCTCGATGTAGGTGCGATCGGCCATCTCCGGGTCGGTCATGATCGACGCCGGATTGGAGTTGATAAGGATGACTTCATATCCCTCGGCTCTGAGGGCCTTGCAGGCCTGGGTTCCGGAGTAATCGAACTCACAGGCCTGGCCGATCACGATCGGACCAGATCCCAGCAAGAGAATGCGACGCAGATCAGACCGCCTCGGCATGGGAAATCGTCCTTGGCCAAACAGATCAAGCCTCTCACGCGGCCTTGCCCCAACCGGGGGACTTGGCCTCGCTACGGTGAAGGGAGATCAGCACCAGAGTTGCAATGAGTGAGCTCCAGCGCCTGAAGGGGCTGCTGCCACCGGAAATGCAGAGCTGGGTGTTTGTGGAATCAGCTGCTGCAGTCGATCCTCCATTGATCACCCTTGAGGAAATCGGCCGGGATGAAGTGGAGATCCAGGTGGATCTCGACGAATGGGACGCCCTGGCGTTGGATCACCGCAATTTGCTGTTCTGGCATGAAGTTGGTCGGATCCAGAACGACACAATTCCCCGGGACGGTTGGGAGATGGCTGCTCTGGCCATCGGTCTCGGCGGTGCCATCGGTGAATTGTGGGTTCAGGACGGCCTGCTGTTGTTGATGGCCCTTGGCCTGTCCGGCTTTGCGGGGTATCGGCTTTATCTGAAGAACAATTCCGAAAAACGCCTGCAGGACGCCATCAGTGCAGACGAGCGTGCGATCGATCTGGCCTGCCGATTTGGTTACAGCGTGCCGAACGCCTATCGCAGTCTTGGAGGCGCATTGAAGGAGCTGGTCGAAAAGACCCGCAAGAAGCGCCGCCGCAGCTACTACGAAGACCGGCTTGAGGCGCTGCGCAAGAGTGCCAGTAAGGCCAGAGCTGAAATGGCCCAACAGGAGGGCTCACGCAGCTCCGTTACCAGCGAGAACGTTTATGGATAGCGAAAAGCTTGCTGAACTGGTGGCCGATGCCTGCGATGACCGCAAGGCCACCGACATCCGTCTGATTCGTGTTGATGAGGTGTCCAGCCTGGCGGATTGGATGGTGATCGCAGGCGGTCAGTCCGACGTTCAGGTGCGTGCCATTGCCCGGTCGGTTGAAGACCGCCTGGAAACTGAGGCAGACCTGCTCCCCTTGCGCAAGGAAGGGCTGAATGAGGGGCGCTGGGCGCTTCTTGATTACGGCGATGTGATCGTTCACGTGCTGATGCCCGATGAGCGCGGCTACTACGACCTTGAGGCGTTCTGGAGTCACGGCGAAAGCCGAACCTTCTTACCGTCGGTGAAGTAGCCGCTTGATCCATGGCAGAAGCGGTGTCCTGCCCCGTTCCACCGGAGCAGCGGCCTCTTGAGGAGTTTCAACAGCTCTGCGAGTCGTGGTTCTTCTCCTGGCCAGCGGGTCAGGAACCTCGCCTGAGCCAACGCCTAGCAGGCTTCTGGCTGCTGATGTTGCCGGTGTGCAGCCTGATCGCCAGTGGTAGTTGGACCCTGAAGCAGGATCCGCCCCGGCTCCTGGCCGCAGCCGCTGTGGCCGCTCTTGTGCTTCCCCTGCTGTTGCTGGTGCGGCAATGGCTGGGCTGGACCTACGTCATGCAGCGGCTTCTGCGTGAGTCCGTCGACTACGAGGAATCCGGCTGGTACGACGGGCAGACCTGGGAAAAGCCTCTGTCTTGGCGGGAACGCGACCTGCTGGTGGCCCGGCATGAGGTTCGTCCGATCCTGGGTCGTCTGGGACGGGCCATGGCCACCTCAGCGGGTTTGATGCTGGCCGGTGCCAGTCTCTGTCAGGCTCTCTGAACCAATCGGGGTTCCGATGACTTTGCCTTCGGGCTTCAGCCCTGCAGCCCGGACCGGGTCAGCCCCCCTTGAGGTCTGCTTGCAGCGCGGATCGATCACGGAATCGGTGCATCGCGTTCATGCCGTGGTTTGTGATGGCCGAGGACGGGTGTTGATGTCGGCAGGAAACCCCGGCTTGGAAAGTTTCATTCGTTCGGCTCTTAAGCCTTTTCAGGCCCTGCCGTTTCTCAGCAGTGGAACCGCCGACCAACTGGATGTTGATGAACGGGGCATCGCCATCAGCTGCGCGTCCCATGCGGGCACCAATGCCCATGCCCGGGAAGCCTTCCGGTTGCTCTGGAAAGCGGAGTTGGACAGCGCCTCACTTCAATGCCCTGTGCCGAATGGGGCTGATAGTCCTCTTCAGCACAACTGTTCCGGCAAGCACGCTGCCTTCCTGGCCACCAGCCGAAAGATGGGCTGGCCGATCGAGACCTATCTCCAGCAGGACCACCCTCTCCAGGTCGAAGTGAACCGCAGGGTCGCTGAACTGATCGGCTTGCCTGCTGAGGAATTGGTTGCCGAGCGGGATGACTGTGGCGCTCCCACCCTGGTGTTGCAGTTGGCTCAGATGGCCTTGCTCTACGCCCATCTCGGTGCCTCACAACATGCCGAACTCGAGCAGATCAGTCGGGCGATGCTGAGTCACCCCGACCTTGTGGCTGGTGAGGGTCGTTTCGACACCGAGCTGATGCGGCGTAGCCACGGCCAGGTCCTGAGCAAGGGCGGTGCAGAGGGCATTCAATGCCTCAGCCGCGTGGGTGAAGGTCTTGGAGTAGCCATCAAGGTGGAAGACGGCTCCCGTCGTGCCAAGCAAGCGGTTGCACTGCATCTCTTGCGTCAACTCGAGTGGCTCACACCCATGGGGCTAGACGAGCTCGATGAGCAGGTGCTGGTCGTGAACCCGAGCGTCAAGCTCAGCGTGTCCGGTGCCTTGCAGTCGTGACTTTGCGGTCATCTGCGACACCGACATGTATGATTTTCGGGTCGCCGCGGGGTAGAGCAGTCTGGTAGCTCGTCGGGCTCATAACCCGAAGGTCGGGAGTTCAAATCTCCCCCCCGCCACCAAATCTGATTGAATCAACAATCTCCCTCCTGGGAGATTTTTTTTGTCTGTCGTGCCTCCATGAGCAGTCGCTCCATGAACTGCGATGGCCCCTGGGACGCCATTGTTGTCGGCTCGGGAGCGAGTGGCGGCGTGGCCGCCATGACCCTGGCTGAAGCAGGAGCGCAGGTGCTTGTGGTGGAGGCAGGACCTGACCTCAACAGCACGCAAGCCTTCGGGGCTGAACCGGGAAATCTGCTGCGTCGGATCGTGGGCCTGACCAGCGGCAGCCATCGCCAGCAGTCCCAGCATCCCGGCTACTGGAAAGCCAACCCTCGTCTGTATGCCGACGAGCGTCTGCATCCCTATGAGCACCCGGCGGATCAGCCGTTTCTGTGGACGCGAGGTCTGCAGGTTGGCGGTCGCAGCCTCACCTGGGGTGGCATCACCCTGCGTCTCTCGGATGAAGATCTGGCTGGTGTGAATGTGGAGGGTGAACAGGTCCGTTGGCCGTTGCGCAGTGGTGAGCTGACACCGCACTACGCCGAACTGGAGCGCTGGCTGGGCGTTTGTGGTGGGCGCGATGGTTTGCAGCATCTGCCGGACGGTGAAACGCAACCGGCTCTGGCGGCGACGCCGGCGGAACAGCGTTTTGCCGAAGCTGTGCAGCAACGGTTGGGCTATCCCGTGATCCCCTCGAGGGGGTTTGGTCCGGCGCCGCAGGGAGAAGATCCCGCCTGGCCCCGCTCCAGCAGTCGCGGCAGCAGCCTTCCTCGCGCCATGGCCACAGGACGCACCCAGCTTCTCTCTGCGCATCTGGTGGAGCATCTCTTGATGGATGCCGGCGGAGATAAAGCCATTGGTGTGGTTGCCGTTGACCAATCCAATGGCAACCGCAGGGCGTTGAAGGCGGATCTCGTGGTCCTGGCCGCTTCCACGATTCAGTCCGTCTCCATCCTGTTGCGCTCCCGTCGTGGCGAACAGAGCAACGGTTTGGACGACCCCTCAGGACGACTGGGCACACGCTTGATGGACCATGTCTCCACATCGCAGTTTTTTGCCTTCCCCGAGCCTGTTCAGCGGGAACAGCCCATGCTCACGGGCGCTGGAAGTTTTTTCGTTCCGTTTGGCCGACACCTGCCATCGGCTGATTTTCAGGGCGGCTACGGCCTCTGGGGTGGCATTGGACGGTTTGATCCGCCGCGTTGGTTACGGCGTCGCCCTTCAAGCATCACCGGGTTCCTGATTGGTCACGGCGAAGTTCTTCCCAGGGCTGACAACAGGGTGACCCTGAGTGAGCGCACGGATCGCTGGGGCGTGCGTGTCCCCTCGATTGCCTGCCGTTGGAGCAGCAATGAACTTGCCATGGTGAGGCACATGCGCGCCTCGATCCAGGCCTGCATCGCCGCCGCCGGAGGCGAAGCCAAATCGATCAAAGACCTCTTTCACCTCCCCTTGGTAGAACCTTTCCTGGAGGGTGCTGTTGCGCTGTCTGAAGGTGCAGCCCCCCCCGGGTATTACATCCATGAGGTGGGAGGAGCTGCGATGGGGAGAAGCGAGACCAGCAGCGTCGTTGATTCCTCCAACCGTCTTTGGCGTGCTCCCAACGTTCTTGTGGTGGATGGCGCCTGTTGGCCGACGTCGGCCTGGCAGAGCCCAACGCTGACGATGATGGCCTTGAGCCGTCGGGCCTGCCTGCTGGCCCTCAGTGGTCGGGGCGGATGAACAGATCGTGGAGGTAGCGCTCGGTCACGGCGCGGTCGTCACAGCCGTTCTGAAACAGAAAGTGGGCGAGAGCAGAACTCATCACGCGGTATTGGTCCCAGGTGGGGTGCTCCCCGATGAAATCCTTCATGCCTCTATAGAGCACCTCGGGGATTTCCGTCTCAAGGCTCACGAAGCTGGCTTTTGAAGCAGTCCCGTGCTCCGTGGTCCCCATTTCATGGCATCGCTCGAGGTGATTTCGATCCATTCCGTCCAGCTTGTCTCTGTCCAACGCCCACCAAGAAAGCCACATCACCGGCGCTTGCGTCAAAGCCGTCGCCATTTGTTGAATTGCGGGTGAGATGAGATGAGACAGCAGTCTGTGACTGGGTTTGGGAGTGCGGGAAGTGACAAGGTGCGGTTGCTCTAGGTCGAATAGACGGTCTGTCAACCCGGTGGCGCAATTCCCTCGGAAATTCACAGGTTGACCGTCACAGCCGGCGAGCCAACCTCAGCCTGTGGAAAACGACGTTTTTTTATGTGGAAAAAGGGGGTGAACCCTGGCGAAGCAATTTCGATAAGAAAACCTGATCTTTACTTCGTCGCTGCTGTCGCTTTCGAGAACCGTGTCATTGGCGACAAGCCATCAGTAGGTTCTCTTTGGATCCATGGAATCAATCTTTAGGCGCGCCGTTTTTGCGCTTCAACGTGGTAGGGCCCAGGGGATGGTCGGCGTGGGGATAAGGGGGGTGATGGTGGTCATGGCTGTGGTCTGAGCCATGGCTGTGATCTGAAGAGTGGCTGTGGTCATGGGCAATCGGGATGCCGTCGGGTTGGCAGGCACCCGTGCACTCCAGTTCGCAAAGCGTGCAGCTTTCCGAAAGGCCTTCCACATGGTGGTGGTGGCTTTCCTGGGCGCGTCCCACGTCCTGTTCGAAGCCCAGCACCTGGGCGCGGTACTTGCAGAGCGAGCAGTTCATGGCGGTGTCCCCCCGCAGCACCTCCTCGACCCGTTCCTTGAAGGTGTCCACCACGAGTGTGTGGTTTCCCAGATAGCCCGCAGAGAGAAACTCCACCTCGGGGTGATCGGCAGCCACAAGCTCGGTGTGTTGGCGGATTCGGCTCACCAGAACCCCTGAAAAGAGGAAATAGGGCACCACCACCACCCGGCGGAAGCCCAGTTTCACGGCGTGACGCAGCCCCGGTTCCACCAGGGGGAAGGTCACACCGGAATACACCGTTTCTCCCCAGCCGAAACCAAATCCTTCCACCAGCAGCCGCGTCACCTTGGCCACGTTGGAGTTGGCGTCTGGATCCGAGGAGCCTCGACCCACCACCACCAAGAGAGTTTCGGCCAGGGGAACGTCGTGCTCAGCGGCATTCAGGCACTCCTGAACGCGAGCCCCGGCGGCCGACACCATCAACCGGTCCACCCCCAGCTCCCGGCCGTAATCGATCGGTAACCCCGTTTTGGCCGTGTACGTGTTCAGAACGGAGGGGATGTCGTTCTTGGCATGCCCCGCTGCGAAAAGCATGGCGGGAATGGCCAGCACCTTGGTGACGCCTTTCTCGCGGAGCGCTTCAAGACCATCCCGAAGGATGGGGCGGGCAAATTCCAGGTAGCCGTGTTCCACCGGCATCGGGGCCAGCCGAGGCCGCAGGGCGTCCACCATCTGGGCGAACTCTTCAACGGCCAGTCGGTTGCGACTCCCGTGGCCGCAGATCAGAACGCCAAGACGCTCGTTGTCGGTTTCCGCGTGCTGTTCGGCCAAAAGGTCGCTCTGCTGTTCCAATGGTTTGACGATATCGGTCGCATCGCAATGGATTCAGACCGTCCCGTTTTCTTCAACGCGCAGGCGGCTGATGCGAGGCGATCCGGTCTGGTCTCCCCTCGACCAGCGGAGTTGGCTGAGTTAGTTCAGAACTGGTCCGGTCCCCGGCCGCTGCGTCTCTGTGGCGGGGGCACCACATCTCGGGCCGCCGTGGCCGACCACTGGACCCTGGATCTGCAAACCCATTTCCAACGTGTGGAGTGGCAACCCGCGGATCAGTCGGTCTGGATTGGCGCGGGCTGCCGCATGCGAGACGTGCTGGAGGTCTTGCTTCCCCACAGCCGAACCGTCGCGGCTGGTTTGTCGGGTCTGCCTGGGCTTGGCTATGTGCTCACGGGTGGCATGGGACCGCTAAGCCGGCAGGTGGGGCTTGCTGTGGATCAAGTGCTCGAGATCCATGGGGTCTGGGGTGATGGCAGCCCCTTTGCCCTGTCTCGGGTTGACGATGCCGGTTCGCTGGAGTGGAGAGGCCTCTGCGGTGCAGCCCCGTTTCTGGGGGTGGTGAGTGCGCTGCGCATGGCCACCCAGCCGCTCCTGCCGCTGTGGGTGGAGCAATGCGTGGTGTCTCCGGATCAACTGCCAGAGCTCATGCTCAGGGCCGAAGCATCAAACGCCAGCACCAGTCTGCAGTGGCATTGGGAGAGGGCTGACGAGGTGCAGTTGCTCCGGATTGCCGATGCCCCCTGGACCGGTGCGCAGAAGATCGAAGGGTTGCACCAGCTCCCACCCTTGCGGGGATCGGCTCCGATGCCTTCGCGATCTCACACGGAGGTGGTTGGCTTGCTGGGGCCGGCAGCTGCTGAGCTCTGGAGGGTCGTGATGCCGGATTTATGCCGTTTGCTGCAGCATCGTCCTCATCCCTTCTGCAGCCTGGCCTGTCAGCAGCTGGGGGCGGCAACGCAACAGGTTGCCGCGGAGGCCAGCTCGTTCGTGCATCGCACTGCCGAGTGGAAGCCCTGGATCACCGCCGCCTGGACTCCTGGAGATGCCCCGGGCCAGAGACGCAGTCTTGCTTGGTTGGAGGAGGTCTGGCAGGTCCTTCAGTCGGTCTGCCCTGGTGTGCATCTGGCGCAGTTTCATGACCATCTGCCCTTCCATCACAAGGAGTTGGAGGCGGCGTTCGGCCCCTGGTTGCCCGAGTTGCGAAAGCTGAAACAGCGCTTGGATCCAGCAGGCACCCTGCCGACGCTCTGATTTACGGTCGCCCCTAATCGGCATCCTTTGATGGCCAAACGATCCAGCCCAACCCTGATGAATCAGTGGTTGGCCAACTCCAGCAAAGATCTGCTCTCGGGTCTGGTGGTGGCTTTCGCGATGATCCCCGAGGCCATTGCCTTCTCTGGGATCGCTGGGGTGGACCCCAAAGTGGGCCTGTTCGGAGCCTTCTGCCTGTCGCTGACCATCGCCGTCGTGGGTGGTCGCATGGCCATGATCACCTCAGCCACGGGCTCCACCGCCCTGTTGATGACAGGCCTTGTGGCCACCGGTGAAGCCCGGGGGCCAGGTCTGGGGGTCCAATACCTGATGGTGGCGGGGCTGGTGACGGGTCTGCTGCAGATCCTCTGGGGGTATCTGCGTCTTGCATATCAGATGCGCTTTGTTCCCCAAGGGGTGCTGAGCGGCTTCGTTAATGCGCTGGCTTTGCTGATTTTTCAGGCCCAGCTGCCCCAGCTCGGTCTCAACCTTCACGCTGGAGATGGTGACCATGGGGCCTCGTCGTTGCTCCCCCACGGCGGCCAGATCCCCGTCGTCTGCGGCTTGGTCCTGCTGGGCCTGGTGATCATCTATGGCCTTCCCCGGATCACCCGGGTGGTGCCTTCACAGTTGGTGGCCATCATCGTGTTGACCGCGATCAGCGTGGGATTCAGCTTCGATATCCCCACGGTCAGCAGCCTCGGCACCCTTCCTTCAGGTCTGCCCTCCTTCAGCCTTCCTTTTGGTGAAGGTGGTGTTCCCTTCAGTCTGGACACCCTTGGCTTGGTGCTTCCCACCGCCTTGGCCATCTCTTTGGTGGGTCTGATGGAAACCTTCCTGACCCAGGACATCCTCGACGACAAGACCGACACCACCACCAACAAAAACGTTGAGGCCCGGGGCCAGGGCATCGCCAATATCGTTTCCTCCCTGTTCGGTGGCATGGCCGGTTGTGCCCTGGTGGGTCAGTCCGTGATGAATGTGGACAACGGCGGCCGCACGCGACTGTCCACCCTGTTCTCGGGGGTGAGCCTGCTGGCGATGATCCTGCTGGCTGGGCCCTGGCTCAAGCAAATTCCGATGGCGGCTCTTGTGGCCGTGATGATCAGCATCGCTGTCAGCACTGCTGACATCAACGGTCTGCGCAACCTGCGTCGCATCCCCAAGAGCGACACCTCGGTGATGCTGATGACTTTTGCAGTCACCATGCTCACCACCCCGCACAACCTCGCCCTTGGCGTGTTGGCAGGCGTGGCGCTGGCAGGAATTCTGTTCAGTCGCAAGGTGGCCAAGGTGATTCAGGTGGAGGCCGTCGAGATCAGCGATCAGGAGCGGTTGTACCGGGTGCAGGGGCAGCTGTTTTTTGTGAGCAAGGTGTACTTCCTCCAGGGATTTGATCTTCACGACCATCCCGAGCGCATCACGGTTGACCTCTCCCAAGCCCACATCTGGGACCAGAGCGGCGTGGCTGCGCTGGATCAGCTCATCCGCAAATATCGCAGCGGTGGATCCGTTGTCAGCGTGATTGGCCTGAACGAGGAAAGCCTTGATCTGTTCGAGCGGATCGGTGGTCAGGAATCAGCCCATGCATGAGCCTCGGCTTGGTTGGCAAGACAGGCCCTGAGGTCTTGGCGCATCGCCATGATCCGCTGCTGGATCTGTACGTCCGCAGGGTTGGTCTCCACGTACTGCTCGGTGACGTCGTTGCTGATGCTCATCAACAGGCATAGGGTTTGAACATCACCGCCAGACCGTTGCTGAGCACTCTCTAGAAGGAAGCCCAACAGCGCCATCTTGTTGTTGTAGGTCCCAAGGTCGTGCTCGTCCCCCGCGACAGCAAAGGGAGTCGTGCTTCCAGCGATCAGTCCTGCCAAAAGGCAGGCCCAGACCTTCATTGCAGCCAGGCTGATTGCCATGAACCTAGGTCGGATGTGGGGGATGTGCTGGGGATCTGGGACAATCCCTCCCGATCCGTACCAACGCTGATGTTCCGATCAAGTTCACGTGTTCTGATCGTTGCGCTGGCCGGGTTGTCCTCGTTCCTGGCGTCCTGCGCGTCACTGGACAGTGCAGCTGGCTCGCGTCTGGATCTGGTCAAAGCGCGTGGTGAGTTGCTTTGTGGGGTGAGCGGCAAGATTCCAGGCTTCAGTTTTCTCAGTCCTGATGGTCGTTACACCGGCCTGGATGTCGACATCTGCCGTGCCATGGCTGCCGCTTTCGTTGGTGATGCCGAGAAGGTTCAATACCGGCCTTTAACCGCGCCCGAGCGGTTCACGGCCTTGCGATCGGGCGAGATCGATCTGTTGTCTCGCAACACCACCCACACCCTCAGCCGCGATGCTGTGGGGGGCAATGGGCTGCGCTTTGGACCTGTGGTGTTCCATGACGGACAGGGGGTGATGGTGAATGCCGCCAGCGGAGTGCGTTCGCTGGCTGACTTGAGCGGCAAGTCCATTTGCGTGGGATCGGGCACCACAACCGAGCAAAACCTCAACGACGCCTTCGCCTCCGAGGGGCTTCCCTACACACCGATCAAATATCAAGATCTCAATCAGGTGGTGGGCGGCTACCTCCAGGGGCGCTGCGCAGCCATGACGTCTGATCGCTCGCAACTGGCGGCGGCACGCTCAGGGTTCAGTGATCCCCAGGCGCATCAGATCCTCGACGACCGGATCAGCAAGGAGCCTCTGGCTCCAGCTGTGGTGGGTGGGGATCAGCCAATGGGTGATGCCATGACCTGGGTGATCAACGCTCTGATCGAAGCCGAGGAACGGGGTATCACCCAAGCCAATGTTGATGCGGTGGTGAAGCAAGCCGCAGCTGACCTCTCCCAGACCGCTCTGCGGCGTTTCCTGGGGGTGGACCCAGGTCTGGGTCGCAAACTCGGACTCGCCGATGACTTTGTTGTTCAGGTGATCCGTGCCACCGGCAATTACGGCGAGATCTACAACCGCCATCTCGGACCCGACAGTGCCGTGGCGATTCCCCGGGGGGCGAACCGGCTGTCCGGTGAAGGTGGTTTGATGATTTCCCCACCGTTCACCTGATGCGGCAGCGTCGTCTCCTGGTTCAGGTTGCTGTCGCCGCCGTATTGCTGGGCCTTGTGGCTCTGCTGGTCAACAATCTGGCGGTCAACCTGATTCGAACGGGCTTGGGACTGGGTTTTGGCTGGCTGGGCCGACCCGCTGGTTTTGCTCTGGCGGAAACAGCTCTCCCCTATGCCCCATCTGATAGCTACCTCTGGGCCCTGACCATTGGTTGGCTGAACAGCCTCAAGGTGATCGCGGCTGGCCTGGTCTTGGCCACCGGCCTGGGTGTTGCTGCCGGTGCAGCCCGCGGTAGCAACAACCGTCTGCTGCGCAGCCTGGCCGGAAGCTACGTGGCCTTGATTCGTCAGATTCCTCTGCTGCTGCAGTTGCTGTTCTGGTATTTCGTTGCCTTCCTTGGCCTTCCCTCGGTGCCGATCGGTGGGTTGATCCGGCTTTCGAATCAGGGCATTCAGTTGTTGGGCCTGAACCTCAGCGTTGAATTTTGTGCGGTTCTTGTGGGGCTCACGGTGTTCACGGGTGCATCTATTGCCGAGATCGTGCGCGGTGGCATCAATGCGGTGCCGCGGGGCCAGTGGGAGGCCTTCCGCAGCCTTGGGCTTGGAGAAGGGCTTGGGCTGTGTCGGATTGTGTTGCCTCAGGCCCTGCCGGCGATTCTTCCTGCGCTCACGAGCCAGTACCTCAATCTCGCCAAGAACAGCACCCTGGCCATTGCCGTGGGCTACGCCGATCTTTACGCCGTCAGTGACACCACCATCACCCAAACCGGCCGCGCCATTGAGGGCTTCCTGCTGTTGTTGCTCAGCTTTCTGCTACTGAATCTGTTGATTAGCGGCGGCATGGCTGCCTTCAACCGTGCCGTGCTGGATCGTCTGAACAGGAGCCGCTGATGAACCGTTGGTTGGATCGCGGGATCACCCTGCTGCTGCTGGCTCTGCTCGGATGGGCTGGCTGGTCCATGCTGCATTGGCTGCTGGTGGAAGCCGACTGGTCTGTGGTGACCACCAATCTCCCGCTGTATGCAGTGGGCAGTTTCCCTGCGGATCAACGCTGGCGTCCGTTGCTGTGGATGGCAGCACTGATCACGCTGACGCTGCTGACCCTCACTGGTCCGAAGCGTGGCTGGGTTCGCCGTTGGTTGCCGTTGGTTTGGATCGCGATGGCACCGCTGGGGCTCTGGCTGTTGGCCGGAGGATTGGGTCTGCTGCCGGTGGGGACGCGCAGTTGGGGTGGTCTGACGCTCACGCTGCTGCTCACTGGAGGCAGTGGAGCTTTGGCGCTTCCGTTGGGGATCCTCCTGGCCCTCGGCCGGCGCAGTGAGCTGCCGGTGCTGCGTTGGAGCAGCGCCGCTTACATCGAGTTGATGCGGGCTGTGCCCTTGATTGCGGTTCTGTTCTTTGGACAACTGCTGATCCCGTTGTTTCTGCCTCCAGGGCTTGAGATCAATAGAGTTCTGCGGGCGGTTGTGGCCTTCGCCTTGTTTGCAGCGGCCTACATCGCAGAGGATGTTCGCGGAGGCCTGCAGGCGATTCCGCCCACCCAGCGGGAAGCTGCAGCCGTGCTGGGGCTGTCGCCGCGCCAAGTGCTGCAATTGGTGGTGCTGCCTCAGGCGCTGCGGGTTGCACTTCCATCGCTCACCAATCAGGCGGTGGGTCTGCTGCAAAACACAAGCCTGATGGCCATTCTCGGTTTGGTGGAATTGCTGGGCATCAGCCGCAGCCTGTTGGCGAATCCTGCTTTCGTCGGCCGCTATCTGGAGGTCTACCTCTGGCTTGCTGCGGTTTACTGGCTGGCGTGTACCGCCATGGCGCTGCTGGCCCGCCACCTGGAAGTTCAGCTTGACCCTGCCCGCTCCGCTTCATGACTGTCGCCATTCGTGCCACTGATCTGGTTAAGAGCTATTCCCAAGGGGTTCGAGCTCTCGATGGCGTCACCCTTGAGGTGAACAGCGGCGAAGTGCTGGTGGTGATGGGGCCTTCCGGCTCCGGCAAGAGCACGCTGATTCGTACGTTCAACGGTCTGGAGTCGTTGGATGGCGGCGCCTTGGATGTGCTTGGGGTTCGCTTGGACGCCACCCATGCAGAACGTCAGGTGCGGGAGATCCGCAAGCGCGTGGGGATGGTGTTTCAGCAGTTCAACCTTTTCCCTCACCTTTCCATCCTCGAAAACATCACCCTTGCCCCGATCAAGGTGCAACAGCGTGCCAAGGCGGCTGCCGAGCAGTGGGCAATGGATCTCCTTGACCAGATGGGCATTCGCGAGCAGGCCCACAAGTACCCGGCGCAGCTCAGCGGTGGTCAGCAGCAGCGGGTGGCGATCGCCCGGGCTCTGGCCCTGGATCCTGAGGTGATGCTGTTCGATGAGCCCACCAGTGCCTTGGATCCGGAGCGGGTGAAGGAGGTGTTGGATGCGATGCGCCGGCTGGCGAAAGGCGGCATGACGATGGTGGTGGTCACCCACGAACTGGGCTTTGCCCGTGAGGTGGCGGATCGGGTGATGTTCATGGATCGGGGCCAGGTGGTGGAGACCTCTGATCCAGAGACCTTTTTCAGCAATGCCAGGGAGGAACGCAGCCGCAGGTTCCTCAATCAGATGCAGCACTGAACGGTTTGCCCAACCGTGTGACGTGCTTCAGGCCGATTGTCGTTCTCTCCAAGCCTCAGTGGGCTTTCGGCTGTGCTTGTCCACCGTTGAATTTTTGCTGACCGTCCTAGGTATCGACTGCTTGCCCTGCCAACGGAAGTAGGCCGTCACGCAGATCAGCCAAAACGCCACAAAAGCAAGGGTCAGTGCCAGTCCGTGCATCCGAAAGAACGTCAGCACGACATGGATGGACAGGGCGACTGAGCCTCCCAACAGAAACGTATTGCTCAGGAACGAAGCGACGGTTGCCTTGAAGGATTTCAACTCTGTCGCGCCAATCCGGCTCACATTACCGAGCAACAATTGTGATGCCAGCCCCAATGTGGTTGCCTCAGAGCCCCCCGTTGCTTCGTTGCGCAAAAAAAGCCCCTCCGGGTAGGGGAGGGGCTGTAAGGAATTCAGCTTGGGTGATGGATCAGTTGATCACTCGTCAATCTGGTCGGCAGCTTCGCTGTGCTCCGCAGCTGCACCCGTAGGGATCAGACGGATGGCTTTCTTGCCAAGCTTGATTTCGAACTCGTCGCCGGGTTCGAGGTTCAGCATGGCGGTGTAAGCCTTGCCGATCAGCAGATTGCCATTGCCCTGAACTTTGGCGATGTAGCTCAGTTTGCGACCACCTTTGCCAATCGCAGCACCACCGCTGCTCAGATTCACGCCCTTGGCCTCGAGCAGGGCCTCGTAGAACGCTGTGAAATTAAGGCGATCGCCACCATCTTTCTTGTCAGAGACATATCCGCAAGCTCTCACCAGATCGGATTTGGAAACATCTCCAAGTTCTTTGACCTTGGCAAGCAGCTCGGAACCGGTCAGCATTTTAAATGCGTCTCAATACATACATAGTTCATAACTGGTTGGCTGGCTGGATGTCAATCAATCGAGCCGATATTGCCAAGGCTCAGTGCTTTGAAAGGTTTGTATCTAGGGATGCGTCTCTGTGGTCTGGCTTTTGAGACTGCTCTCCTGCGATGAAGCTTGCGGGCTGATGTTGAGGCGTCCTCAGTGGTTTAAACCTCAGCACTGTCTGACGGTTCAGAAACGATCGTGTACTCGACACGATCATCATCAGAGCAGCAAAAATCCCCGTAGTAACGCTCGAGTTCATCGTAGGCAGCTTTGTAGCTGTCAAAGCGCAGCCTTGTCAGCTGATCCTCTGATTGATCACCGCGCACGATGCGATGGCGTGAAGCTGGTTGCATCAGCTGAATCCACGCGGCCAATCAAAAGTCAGATTAAGCCTGGGGCTGAGGCATCAGTCACCACAGCTTTCTAGGGTCGATTGATCTGATGGAGGTGTCCATTCTTCGGTTCTTGCTGGAGCTTGTGCCCTCCCTTCTGATTGGGTTCTGGGCTGGTCGTCGCCATGAAACCCTGTCCACTTGCTTGGCCGCACCGCTGGTGAGGTTCGGTGTGCCGATCAGTGTGATGGGCCTGCTGTTGAAGGGTGGCCTCAGCGGCGACATGTTGCAGGCCGCAGGCCTTGCGGTCTTTGCCATGGGTCTTGTTCTGCTGGGGGCCGCGCGCCTGCCGGGATTGGCTGAGCTGGCGTCTCCCACGCTGCGGCTTTGCAGCTGCACTGGAAACACGGCCTATTTCGGGGTTCCTCTCGCCCTGGCTTTCCTTCCCGATGAGGCTCTGCCCATCAGCATTGGCTACGACCTCGGGGCGACTCTGCTGGTCTGGAGCCTGGGACCGCTGCTGATCGAGGGGCAGGTGGATGGTCCCCAACGATTGCGAGGGTTGCTGAGCAGCGTTGCTGGGAGTCCGGCAACCCGCGGGCTCATCGGAGCTTTGCTGGTTCAGGCGACCCCATGGTCTGCATCGGTGGCCGATGCGCTGTGGTGGCCTTCGCGCTGCGTGATTGTGCTGGCTCTGATGGTGGTGGGCATGCGCCTGGGCAGCATTCATCGCCAGGGCATTGCGCCGGAGGCACGTCCTCTGCAGCTGCTGAAGCCACTTGTGGCCAAGCTGCTGCTCTACCCGTTGCTGCTTTGGCTTCTGGCGTCTCTGCTGCAGTTCAAGTCTTTGATGGTTCAGGCGGTTGCTCTGCAAGGAGCCGCGCCGACGGCAATCTCTCTTTTGCTCATCGCAGAATCAGTGGGTGCTGATCAGGAGCGGGCCGCAGGGCTGGTGTTTTGGAGCACCTTGCTGGCCTTAATCACAGCGCCTGCATGGGGTGTGCTGCTGCGATCTCAGTTCTGAAAACGGCGAAAGGTGAGGTTGATGCGGGTGCTCTGCACTTTGCGCCGCTGAGGAACACTGTGCATCCATCGGCTCTGACAGCCCGGGTGCATCACCAGAAGGTCACCATCGGCCAACGGCAGAGACATTTTTAAGTGTGCAGTTTTGCGGTGGCGGAGCTGAAAATCCCGCGTTGCCCCGAGTGAAAGGGAGGCAATCGGAGCCCGCTGATCAATTTCCGGTTCGTCATCGGCGTGCCAACCCATGCGGTCATCGCCATGGCGATACCAATTCAGCAGGCATCCGTTGAAGTTGGTTTCACAGGCTTCATTCACCTGGTGCAGCAATGGCTTGAACCATGCAGGCCAGCCATCACCGGTGTGCATGGCACCGCTGTAGCGGTAGTGAATTCCTTCATTGGCAAGAAACACCGTCATTCGCGGGACTGGGTGGCGCTTGCCATAGACCTGAACCACGGGCTGCTCCCACTGAAGCTGGTGTTCAAGCTGTGTTTGCCAGTGCCTGGCAAGCTCTGGCTTCAGCCAACCCCCATGAAGGGACCAGTCCGTTTCAGCTGCAGCTGGATGGATGGTCATTCGTGACGTCGGATGACGAGGTCGGTTCGTTCCCGAGACTGTCCCATACATTCGGTGGCATGGGAGCCCGAATAACCCAAGACGAATTCCTCAAGCGCGCCGTGCAGCGCTTCGGTGATCAATTCGATTACAGCTTGATCCGCTGGCGCAGTTACAAGAGTCCTGTTCAAATCCGTTGCAACGCCCATCCGGTTCAACCGATCACGATTACACCGGAAAAGCATCTGCAAACCCTGGGTGGATGCCGTCATTGCCTTCGCGAGAGACGCATCGCCTCGCTGGAGCGGGAACTCAATCGCAAATCCGCTGAGCGTCCAGATGGCATCGCTCAGGAGCCTTCGGCCAATCTGGAACCCACTCCGAAACGACACGGTTAAGGGGTGCTGCTGCAACCAAGCCTGATCAGGCCTTGAGGCTGACCCGCTGATAGCAGAACCAGAGCCACTGCTGGAAAAGAAGGTTCCGGTGGGAGCGCCAGAGAGTCTGGGGTTGGGCCGCATCGAAATTTTCGGGCGGCGGAACATCTCCCCGGGCTCGGTCGCGTTCCATTTCTCCGAGGATCCGCCCCACGTTGTATTCGGGGTGGCCGAGGTGCATCAGCTGCCGCTGATCCGGTGTCTCGAAAATGGTGTAGCCCACCTGTTCGCCATGGGCGAGCAAGCGAAGACGTCCGTCCCGTTCGGCGGCTTCCATCGCGGCATCCGGCAGCCCGGCATGTCGGCTTTGGGGGCAGACGAAATGGTCGTCCTGGGTTCCCATCAATGGATGCCCCGGGACAAGGCTGCGCATCGGGTAGATCCCGAACAGCTTCTGCTGGAAGGCCACCTTGTCGACGCCCGCAAGGTAGGCGAGGGCGAAACCGGCCCAGCACAGTCCGAGGGTGCTGGCACAGGTGCTGCGCGCTTCCTCAATCAACTGGACCAGTTCGTTCCAGTAACTGACCTGTTCAAAGGGCAGGTGTTCCACTGGGGCACCGGTGATGATCAAGCCATCCAGAGGACCCTGGGACAAGGCTTCATCCCAGCTCACATAGAGCTGGTCGAGATGGTTCTGATCCCAGCTCTTGTAGGCGTGGGAGTTGAGGCGAATCCATATCGGCTCGATCTGCAGAACCGATAGGCCCAGCGGATGCAGCAGGTTGAACTCGTACTGCTTGCCCAGCGGCATGATGTTCAAGATGCCGATCCGCAGGGGCCGGATGTCCTGGCGTTCAGCCTGTTCGGGCTCAATCCAGGAAATCCGGTTGCGTTCAACCTCCGCGATTTTGTGGTAACTGCCAGGAAGGATCAGCGCCATGGAAGCTGGGACGTCATTCAGCTGAGAACGGCGAGGGCCTGTTCGAAGTCGGCCTTGATGTCGTCGATGTGCTCGAGTCCGACGGAGACCCGCACCATCGTGGGGGTCACGCCAGCTGAAGCTTGTTCCGCCTCACTGAGTTGTTGGTGGGTCGTGGACGCGGGGTGAATCACCAGCGTTTTGGCATCGCCCACGTTGGCGAGGTGGCTGGCCAGCTTGAGGCTGTCGATGAAGCGAACCGCATCGTCGTAGCCACCGTTGAGGGAGAACATCAGCATGCATCCCATGCCGCGGCCTGTCAGGTATTTCTTTGCGGCAGCGTTGTAAGGATCACTGGCCAGACCGGGATAGCTCACATGGGCGATGGCGGGATGGTCCTGCAGCCAGGTGGCCAGGGCCATGGCGTTTTCGGTGTGGCGCTCAACGCGCAGGCTTAGAGTTTCTAGGCCCTGCAGCAGCAGGAAGCTGTTGAACGGACTGACGGCCGGCCCCCAATCCCGCAGGCCCTCCACCCGGGCCCGCAGGGCGAAGGCGATGTTGCGGTCATCGGGCAAGCCCAGCATTTTGCAGACGTCACTGCCGAAGCCAAAGGCATCCCAGTGCACCAAGCCGTGATAAGCCGCGCTGGGCTGGCTCATCAACGGGAACTTGCCGTTGCCCCAGTTGAAGGTGCCGGCGTCCACGATCACGCCCCCCAGGCTGGTGCCGTGGCCCCCGATCCACTTGGTCGCACTTTCAACAACCACATCAGCGCCGTGGTCAATTGGTCGCAGCAGAGCTCCACAGGCTCCCAGGGTGTTGTCGACGATCAAGGGGATGCCTTTCTCTTTGGCAAGCGCTGAAAGACCCTCAAAGTCGGGGATGTTGAAGCGGGGATTTCCCATCGCTTCCACGTAGAGCGCCTTGGTGTTGTCGTCGATTTGCGCTGCAAAGCTCGCGACGTCGTCGCCTTCGGCAAAGCGCACGTCGATTCCCAAGCGCGGGAACTGCACTTTGAACTGGTTGTAGGTGCCGCCGTACAGGTAAGACGTTGAAACGAAGTTGTCTCCCGCCTGCATGCAGTTGGTGATCGCCAGGAACTGAGCCGACTGGCCTGAGGCTGTCGCCAATGCGGCCACCCCGCCTTCAAGGGCGGCGACGCGTTTTTCAAACACGTCGGTGGTGGGGTTCATCAGGCGGGTGTAGATGTTCCCGAACTCCTTCAGACCGAAGAGGTTGGCTCCGTGTTCGGCGTCATTGAAGACGTAGGAGCTGGTCTGATAGATGGGAACCGCCCGCGCATTGGTTGCACTATCCGGGGACTGCCCGGCGTGCAGCTGCAGGGTCTCGAAGCGGTGAGACATGGTCATCGGCGGGGCCACTGCCCCAGTTCTAGTCGTCAGAGAGCTCGGGTTTGTCGGTTTCCGCCAAAGAAGGGAATGTGTTGCGGATCACCTCTTGAATATCGCGGTGCGCTTCGCTGCGGAATCCAGCCACGCCATCGGCGCTGAGCAGGGGATAGGTGCGATCACTTGCATCCACCTCGCGCAGATGCTTCCAGCGGTTGCTGCTGTCTTCTGCTTTCAGCGCAATCAGGGGCGCCTGGAAGTCGTAAGCCTTGGTGTTGCCGAGAGCAGCCACTTGGGCCGTGAGCTTTTCACGCACAGGGCTGAGGGCTTTGGCTTTCAACGTGTCGGGCAAGCCGAGCACGGGCTCGTAATGGTCGAGCAAACGGAGTTCAGCCTCCAGCAGCACCGGCCATGCTCCGCGCTCACCGTCGCCAAGGCCCATCCCCGCCTCGGCTTCGGTCATCGCATCGAGATGGAAGCGCAGCCAGCGGTAGTAAGTCTTGTCTTTGATTGATTTCTTGGCGGCGGCCCGTCCGGTCACAATCGCCGGCAGAGCTTTTTCGGCTTTGCGCAGGAACAGGCGATCCTCCCGTTCCAAATTCATGGCCCCCCAGCGCTGCCGGTATTCCCACAGCTCGACGTAGCGAGCCACATCAGCCTCGGACCAGCCGAGACCCTTCAGTTCATCACCGCGATGGGAGGTTTCCTTGGACACCCGCTTCCTGGATCACGCCAGGTCTCAGCGTAGGTGTCGATGCTCACCCGTTTGGTGATCTGCTGGCTGGGTTGGCCTGAAGATGCTGCTCAACCGTGATGCGCTGCGGTTGGTTGTAACCCACCGGCAGCCAAAGATCACCCGCCGCTGCATTGAAGTGGATCTCCCAGTGATACAGGCCGGTGTAGGCCGCAGGGTCCTCCTTCATCAGTGAGGCATAGAGCAGCACGGCGCGGCCGTAGTAATCGCTGTTGTTGTAGCCCCAGAGGCCGCGGCGAATGTCCTGCAGTCCGCCCCGCCTCACCAGGTAACGCGCTGCTGCCTGGATGGCGTCGTGGGGATCGCGGATGTTCCCGGCGCCAATGCCGGGTTCGGCCCAGGTGGTGGGCAGGAACTGCATCGGGCCCTGGGCATTGGCCACGGAGATGCCATCGATGCGTCCCATGCCGGTTTCCACGAGGTTCACGGCCGCCAGAACCTCCCATTCGATCCCCGTCGCCGCCTCGGCCTTGCGGTAATAGTTCAGCAGATTCGCCGCTGGTTCGGGCTGGATGATCCGCCAGGCGGGGAGCATCGTCGGTCCACGGCCGCGGCTCATGCGAACGAATTCACGCCGTGCCGCCAGGTGGCGTTCCGCCACGCTGCGCCAGCCCGGGGGTAACGCGTCAACGACCTGCTGAGATCTGGGTTGGTCCGTCGACAAGACCCGGTAGATCACCTGTTGTTGGTGGCCGAGATCGGGCAGGGCCTCGGCCGCTGTGGCGGGATCCCTCAGCGCCTGTTCAACGGCCGCCAGCAGTGTTGCCAGCTCGGCTGGCTCAGCGGGCACAAGGGGGTACTCCCGGCCATCTTTGGTTTTCGGTTGGCTGGCCTGGGCAGGAAGCAGCACAGGTGATTTCACCCCTGGCTCAGTCACCCCGGGCTTGCTGACAGCCTGCTTGGAGACAGCTTGCTTCGAAAGAACCGATTCGGCTGCGGCCTGCGGCTGTTTTGGTCTCAGCCACAGCCCGCTCAGCAGGCTTGCCGTGATGGCCGAGACAATAAGCACATTGCGGCTGCGCATGGTGGGGCAGGGGCGCTTTGTCGACCCTACCGGTGCGGTTCAGGCGGCAAGAAAGGTGCTGCGGTCGTGAAAGTCGGCCTTGGAGCCGTGGCGGAGGGCCCAATGGCTCAGCCCCTCCTGTCCACGGTCGATCACGGCCGTCAATGCCAGGTCTGGGCAGACGTCTAGTCTCCACCAGGGCTCCAATGCAATCCGGGCATCGAGCCGCAGTTGGTGCAACCCGCGTTGCAGCCGCACCGTTGGGGGTCTGCTCAGCTCCTGTTGCGTTTGTTCACTGCGGTAGCCATCGAAGCGATAGAGCGCCCAATCGCCATTGGCAGCCAGATTCACTTCCCAATAACGCTGCTCTCCGGGGGCAGCGATGAATGCTTCGAAGCAGGTGGTGGTCCAGAGCTCATCTTTGCGCTGCCCCTGTTGGGGCCCGTCGTTTAGTTCCTCCGGCAGCTTTAGGACGCCAATGCCCTTGGCCGCGCGGGCCAGAACCCCGTAGCTGAGTTCCAGCCAGCCCTCGCGCCTCCACACCAGTTCCGCGCTGATCTGGACCCCCGCTGGAATGGACTGTTCAAAGGGAATCAGGCGGCAGGCCTGACGCAGCATCACGGCAGAACGCGCCATCTCAGAGGCTTGGACTTGGCTGATGCTTCAGCCGCACAACCAGTTGCTCCAGGGCGTTGAACTGTTGCTCCACCGCTTCGGTGAGACGGAACTGCACCAGGGCCCTTTGCAGGTTGTGCCCAGGTCGATCGCAGCGGAAATACACATCGCCCTCCAAATGATCCGTGAGAAAGCGCAGGCCAAGCTCGAGGGGGATCAGGCGGATGCAGTGGGGCAGATAGTGCAGGTCCCAGTCACTCAGGAACCCACCAGCAACGGAGAGGTAGCCCGTGAGGATCGCCTCACAGAGCTCCATGTCGAAGCTCACATCGTCGAGGCAGAGGGTTTCCTCACCGGCTGGATTGCAGCAGGAGCGCACACAGTCGCCGATGTCGTAGTGAACGAGCCCCGGTTTGACGGTGTCCAGATCGATCAGACCGATCGCCTGGCCGCTGGCCTCATCGATCATCACGTTGTTGATCTTGGGGTCCCCATGGATGGGGCGGTGATGGAGTTCACCGCGGCTGAGCGCTGCTTCCAGCACATCGACGCCCTGACGACGTGCCTCGATGAACGCACAGGCGTCACGTTCTGCAGGCCCCAGGCGGTCTGTGGCTTTGGCGACCGCATCGAAGTGTTGGAGGTAGGCCGGCGTGACGTGGAAATTCTCGAGGGTGTCCGCCAGTTGATTGATGGGCAGATCGCTGATCAGGTGATGGAACATTCCCAGCCCGTAGCCCACTTCCTGGGCATGGGCACTGTCCCGGATGACATCGCTGGTGGTCGCTGCGCCGATGTACGTGATCGAGCGCCAGAACTCTCCGTTCTGTTCGATCCAGGGGGAGGCCTCTCGCCGACAGGGAACCACCCTGGGCACTTCCCAGCGCCGCCCCTTCAGTTGTGGGGGTGGAGAGGCGAGACGACGTTCCATGTGGTCGCCCAGGGCCTGCAGGTTCTGCATCACCAGGTCAGGCCGATCGAACACGTTTGTGTTCAGGCGTTGCATGACGAAGGCGCCGTCCTCGCCCTCGTGGGTCACGAGGAACGTTTCGTTGACGTTGCCCGAACCAAGGGAACGAATGGCTTTGATCCCCTCGCGAGGATGGAAGCGATCGGCGATGGCTTCCAGGTCCTCGGTCATGAACGGTCGCATGGGTCTCACATGGCACCTTGCCGTTCTTCCGGTGCCTTGCCCCATTCAGGTGTGCAGAACCACAGCCGACTCAGGCATCGAGCTGGCTTTCGATCACATCCATGAGCTCCAGGTAGGCCGGTCCCCCGGTCTCACCGTTCTCGTCCAGAGCCATCTTGCTGCCCATGGCCTGATTGGCGTTGTTGGCAATCACGGCATTCACCACCAGCTCGAGGGCTTTGGGAACATCGAGGTTCTGAAGTGCCTCGGCGTAGCGACGGCTGTGGCTGGGCCGCACGGATTCCTGGCAGTAACTGGAGAGTTCACGGCTTTCCGTCATCACCCGGTAGGCGGTCTCCTTCACGCCTGCCCGCCCGTAAATCGCCATGTACAGCAGGTTCACCATCGAGGCGTCGTTGGCTGGGATGGCGTACTTGCGGGCGATCTGAGGCCAGTACCGCAGGGATTTGAGCCCCTCCAGTCCACCCTTGCGCAGGCCTGCGGCTTCACACCACTGCTCCAATTCCTCCATGGAATGGGGGCAGCGGCCTTGATCGCGCATCGCCTTGGCCATCACTTGCCCGGCCTGGAAGTTGCGGGTGGGGCTTCCGGAGACCGGCAGCATCATGCTGCCGCGCACATCGGCCACCATCGCCGTGAGTTGGCTGAAGGTGTGGTCACGCACCCGCTCAAAGTCGCCATCGCGCACCAGGGTGGATTCAATCCTGGGGACGGCGTAGCCCAGTTCCGTGAGCGGAAAGGGCTGCCGGTGGTACAGCCGTTGACGGTCGGGGCGTGCCATCGACACGGTGGCCGCCTGGTCCAGGCACTGGTTCAGCAGCAGGGTCAGCAGCGTTGGCAACACCCCGGGATTGTCCTGATGGAAGCCGTAGCCGAAACCGGCGAACACCGAGGCCATGTTTTTGGCGGCCTTGATGAACTGCCCCTCCACGTTGTGAACACCGGCGGAGACCTGGATGTTCGGGGACAGTTGATCCATCAGTTGAGCCCCCAACATGGCCGTCAGGGCATTGGGATGGCAGAAATTGGCGGTGAAGCTGTCGAAGGGGTTGCGCAGAGCCCCATGGCGATGGAAGCCGGAGAAGAAGGCGAGCTCGGGTTGTTGTTCGCACAGCACATAGGCGCTGTTGCTGATCGGGTCATGGCTGAAGGATCCCGCCAGGCAGGCCAGCACCACCTGCTCCCGATGGAGCTCCTTGCGCAGGCGGCAGGCTTCCTGGAGGTCTTCTTCGATGTGATTGCTGTTGGCGCTGAGCACCACAAGCTCGCAGCGCTGGATCAGATCGCTCAGGGTGTTGGTAACCAGCTCACCTCCGATGCGCTGGCCGCCCATGTTGAGCACGGTCTCCACGTGCTCATCGTCCATCGTTGCAATCGTCTCCTGGGGGAAGGCTCCCAGGAGGTCCCGGCCGGGGCGAGGGGCCAGCAGCAGACGCCCTTTGGCGTTCTGCATGGCGCAGTTGTAGGCCAGCGAAGCTGGATAAAGCCCGACGCTGTAGAACCCCACCTTGCCGGTCGAGAGCTCCTGCACGCGCCGACGGATTGCGCCGGCGTCGAGGCTCTGATCGAAGAAGGAATTGCGCATGCCGGCAAGACTAAGCAGCGTTCCTGATGGGGCTGCTCACAGCAGACAGACGCCAGTCCCTTGGGTGATGCCGAGTTTTGTCAGGACGCGTTCTGTCCTGACCCAATCCAATCGGCCTTGATTACTGCGATTACTGCAACTTGTTTTGGCGGTCTAAGAACCATCGAGCAGGGCAGAAAGTTAAATGCAAGCAGAACGTGAAAATTCAACGGCAATTGAATGATTCAAAGGCCCATGATTACTCTGTAATTCGGGTTGGATCGTGTTCGCTCATTGAGAGCTTGGATTTCGGGATAAGCCGAGAGATCTTCGTTGGGATAGAAAATGGGGAGATAGCCGAGGTATGCATTGACGGCGCAGTCTGCTGCGGTCCAGGCATTCCCCACTAAAAACTGTTTCTTGGTGTAGATATCATTCAGGGTTGCCATCAGTCGGGGAAACTCCCGTTCCTTGTTTGAGGGAACGAACAAGGCGATCGCTAAAGTCGAGTTTGCAAAAAGAATCCACTGGCTGATCGAAGCACGTGTTGCGGCGTCATGGACTTCGTTGGCGTAATTCTCAGATAAATACTGAAGAATGGCGCCTGACTCAAACAGCACCAAGCCATTGGTGTCGTCTTTGAGGGCCGGCAATTTGCCGAAAGGATTCACTTCCAGATAGCTCGCTGCAAGGTTTTGACGAGCTGCTAGGTCAATGTTGACGTATTCGTAAGAAATTCCTTTTTCTGCCAAGTACCATTTCGGCATCGAAACACGGGTCTTGGGGCCTCCGTAGAGATAAAGCGTCATCCCTGGTCTTTAATTTTATCCATTTTATCTCCTGGGATTGACCGGTGTCGTTGTTGCGTGGTGCAAGCTCTGGTCGGGTTTAATATCAATGTTGCCTTCCTTGTTGGACGCATTGATGGGGATCCCGTTGTGCTGGACATGTGACATGTCAATCCTTTGCGTCGGCGTACAAGCAAAAAACATCTGGTCGACAGCGGCCTGATGGGGCTGGGCGGGCGTTATCACGGGCAGGACCGGTTCAAACACGCTGTAATGCGCTCAAACCATTGCCTGTAGGCCTGTGACCAGCCGTGATCTGCTGATGGCGTAGCGCTGGCCTGCAGCGGTTGTGTTGTCCAGCCTGGTACTGGCGGTCACGGCCGCCAAGCTGTTGAGTCGGCCCATTCCCATCGCGATCAAGGGCGGATTGCAGGTCCACAAGTTGGTGCTTCCGCCCAGTGTCACCATCCGCTCCGATACGGCTTTACCTGTTGTGGTTCAGGAGCAGGTCACCATTGGTGGCGCTGCGCCCCTGGCGATCGAAGGCCCGGTGACCATCAGCGGAAATGCCCCTCTGGCGGTTGAAGGAGATGTGTCCGTCACAGCTGAAGACCCGCTTGTGGTACGGGCAGACGTGTCTGTCGACAACAAAGTCACCATCGGCGGCAAGGTCGATATCCAGGGCAAGGTGAAGCCGACCTTGCTTCCTGTTCCGGGGCTCTGATCAGCGGTTGCGGGGGGCCGCGCCGCTGCCAATGGTCAGCCCCTGCTCCCAGCGGTGGAGTTGCCGCAGTGCCAGGGCCGACAGTGCGGCAGTGACCAAGCCGGTGCTGCTCCAGCCGCTGCCCTGCTGGATGCCCACAAGCACGGCGGATCCCCAGAGCAGGGCCCAGGCCCAGGGGCGTGCCGCACGAATCCGCTTCAGCGCCGACGAGCAGCTGCGGCAATGGATGGTGTGGCTGTTGTATCGATCCATCAGCGCCGTGGTGCTTTGCCGTGGAGGTAGGGGTTGTCCTGCAAAGGGCTCGCCGCCGTTGGCGTTCAACCAGCGATGCAGCGCCGCCACGTAGACGTCTGCCGTTGTGGGCATGAAAAAACTGCGTTCCACGGCGGGGCTGCCGCCGGCTCGCTCCAGCACCCGCTCCTGCCAGTGCAGGAACACCTGATCGTCTTCCAGCACCTTGTGATTACCGATGTGTTGCAACCAGCGGGGTCTTAATCCGATCAACAGCCGGGGGACGGCGGATTGGAACTGGAAGGGGAAGCGGGCGAAGAGGCGGCACTCGCCGCGGCGAATCGGAACGGCGTAGACCACCGTGAGAATTCGCCCGAAGCCCTTGGCGGTGAGGTCATGCCACATCAGCTGCGGGGCATGAAAGGTGGTGGATTGGGCGCCGAGTTTGCCCCGACGCGGCCCCTCCTCCCAGTGGGCCGTGAAGCCGCCGGCGTCTTCCCCCGTGATGGAAGCTTCCACCGGCGCGGCGTTCTCCCGTTTGCCGACGGTCTTGTGGTGGGTGAAGGGAACGTGGCTCACATCCAGCACGTTCTCCAGCAGGGTCACGGCATCCATCGGCAGATCCCGGAAGGTGTCCTGCACCGTCCAGCTGTCGGGGTTCTCCTCCAGGGCTGGCACCAGGGGGAGCTGACTGGGGTCCGCGGCGTCGGGGGCCCCCATCCACACGAACAGCAGCCCCTGCCCCGTGGCTGTGGGAAGGCTGGCGCAGCGGGATCGACGGTTGTTGGGCTGGGTGTTCTCAAGAGCCTGCGGCACGCGCTGGCACTGGCCGCCGCCGTCGAAACTCCAGCCGTGATAGGGGCATTCCAGTAGCCCTTCCTCGTTGATCCGCCCTTCGCTGAGTGGCACCAAACGATGGGGGCAGACATCCGGGAAGACCCGCCAGCTCGATGCGGCGCGATCCCACCAGATCACCAGATCCCGTTCCAGCAGTGTGAACCGGCTCGGCTGATTGGGGTCGAGGTCCTGCTCATAGCTGATCGGCCACCACTGTTCGGTCCATGTGGGGTGCATGGCAGGAGCATCAAGGCCGTCATGTTCGCTAGCCGGATGGCTTGGCTGCGGTGTTTCGCTTGTCATCCGTGCTTCTGACTGCCTCCCCCCCCCACTGGACTTCTTACGGGTTTGGCACTAATCAGTTGCGCGATGAAAGTGCACCGCTGTTCCGTCGGCTGCAGCGACCTCCCCTGAACCTCCATGCCCCGTTTGACGCCCGACCAGTTGCTGCAGGAGCTCACCGGTGCTGAGGATCTGCTGATCGTGCAAGACCTTGACGGCGTCTGCATGCAACTGGTGAAGGATCCACTGACGCGGCGCATGGACCCGTCCTATGTGGATGCGGTCGCCGCTCTGGATGGTCAATTCGCTGTGTTGACCAACGGTGAGCATGAAGGGCGGCGCGGGGTGAACCGCCTCGTGGAGCAGGCCCTGGGGAATTCCGATCTCCCCAGACATGAGGGCCGTTATCTGCCAGGCCTGGCGGCTGGAGGGGTGCAGCTGCAGGATCGCTTTGGCGACTTGAGCCACCCCGGGGTCTCGACGGCGGAAATGGCGTTCCTCGCTGCAGCCCCCACCCGAATGGAAGCTCTATTGATGGAGCGATTGCCCGGCCTGCTGCCGCAGCTGGGTGTGGATGATCTGGCCGAGGTGGCCAAAGCCGCGGTGTTGGACACCCAGGTGTCACCCACCATCAATCTCAACGGGATTTTTGAACTTGTCCCCGCTGATGTCAGCACTCAGCAGGCCCTGCAGATGATGCTCTCGGAGCTGATGCATCAGTTGCTTGCTGAGGCGGCAGGCCAGGGTCTGGAGGAATCGTTCTTCCTGCATGTGGCTCCCAACCTGGGCCGTGATGCGCAAGGTCAGGAACGGATCAAGCCCGCTGTTGCAGGTGATGTGGGAACCACCGACATTCAATTCATGCTCACCGGGTCCATCAAGGAGGCCGGCCTTCTGGTGCTGCTCAATCAGCACATCCAGCGCCGTTGGGGTGAATCTCCCTTGGGTGAGACGTTCAATGTGCGAACGGCTCCCCACGATCCCGAAGCGCTGTTGGCGTTGGTGCAGCAGCGCATCCCCGCGGAACGGATGCCGTTGCTGGTGGGTGTGGGAGACACGGTCACATCCACGGCATCGGCTGATGGCACGGGCTGGTTGAGGGGTGGCAGTGATCGCGGTTTCCTCAACCTGCTGCAGGACCTCGGTGCCTGGTGCGGTCGATCCAATCGCGTTGTCCTTGTTGACAGCAGCCATGGAGAGGTGGATCGCCCCAGCCATGCCGATCGGACTTTGCGAGGCATCACCGATCCGGAGGATCCCCTGCGGATTGACACGCTCATGCCCGATGGCCCGGAGCAGTACATCGCCTGGTTCCGTCAGCTTTCTGAGCGTCGTCGGGTGGGTTGAGCAGCTGCGCAGCAGCGGGAGCATCCGTTTCTTTCGCCAGGACATGTTCTGTCTGGAAGAATCAGCCTCATCCGCGTGGAGCCGGTGGCTGTTGTTGAGACCGTTTTCCCGCCCCTGAAGCGCGGACAGCTCACAACGTTGCAGGTAAATCTCGGCTACCGCTGCAACCAGAGTTGTGCCCACTGCCATGTCAATGCAGGGCCCACCCGCACCGAGATGATGAGTGCGGATCTGCTGGCGTTGATTCCGCAGATCCTTGAACGGCATTCCATTTCCTGCCTCGATCTCACGGGGGGAGCACCGGAGTTGCACCCGGGTTTTCGCGCGTTGGTGCGCCAGGCACGTTCACGCGGCACCACCGTGATTGACCGCTGCAATCTCACGATCCTCAGCGAACCCGGCCAGGACGATTTGGCTGAATTCCTGGCGGAGCAGGGCGTTTGCATCACCGCCTCCCTGCCCTGTTACAGCGCTGAGAACGTTGACCAACAGAGGGGCGATGGCGTGTTTGAGCGCAGCATTAGCGGACTGCGCCAGCTCAATGCCCTGGGCTATGGAACGGGTGATCCAAACCGGCAGTTGGATCTCGTCTACAACCCGCTGGGTCCGGTGCTGCCTCCTCCCCAGCAAGCCTTGGAGGCGGATTACAAGAAGGTGTTGGGCGGGTTGGGAATCCGTTTCGATCGTCTGCTCACGTTGGCGAACATGCCCATCCAACGTTTCGCCAAGCAACTGGAACGCAGTGGAGATTTGCAGCGTTATCAGACCCTTCTTGAGGATGCGCACAACCCGGACAATCTGGGGGCTGTGATGTGCCGTCAGCTGATCAGTGTGGATTGGCAGGGCCATCTCTACGACTGTGATTTCAATCAGCAGCTCGGCCTGCCCTGCCCCGGTGAGGTGCGTCACCTTCGGGATTTGATCCACCTTGAAGCTGTTCCGGCGGATCAGTCCATCCATACGGCCCCGCATTGTTTTGGCTGCACGGCTGGCGCCGGGTCAAGTTGTGGCGGGGCGCTTCAGGGCTGATCAGCGCGTTATGGGCATAGTGGGTGGATCCTTGAAGAGGCCACCCCGTTGCAACGCATCTGTTTTGCGGTTATCGCGTTGATCTTGTCTGCGACATCGGCTATGGCCGGATCCCACGGCAAGCCCAAGCAGGCGATGTTCAAAACGCAGGCTGAAGCTGAGGCGGCGGCCCCAGGCTTTGGCTGCACCGGTGCTCACCAGATGGGTGAAATGTGGATGGTCTGCGACAAGCACGGTGAAGCGGATCACCAAGGAGCTCACTGATCCATGACTGAAGGCGGGCACTGCGGCAGCAAGCCGAAGCGGATCGCGATCGGCGTTGCTCCCCTCGGCACCATCTCCATCGGCATCGTGCCGATGGGGGTGATCTGCATCGGTGTGGTGCCGATGGGTGTGGTTTCGATTGGTGTGGTGGCGATGGGCGTGATCAATGCCGCCATCGTGGGGATGGGATTGGTGGCGGTTGGTGTCAACACCATGGGGGTGATCACCGCAGGCCCGATGAGCATGGGCTTGATTCAGATCCGCTCCACCACCAATCCCCGCTATCTGGCTTATCCCAGTCGCGAAGAGGCGGAGGAACAGGCGCGCCAATTGGGTTGTGAGGGTGTGCATCGCATGGGCGATCGCTACTGGATGCCCTGCAACGAGCATCCTCAGTAAGCAGCCCGCGCTTCCGCTTCACAAAAGCTTCGGAAGACTTCTGTTGCTTACGCCTTTTCAGAGGCTGTGCTGCTGGCTTCAGTGTGTGAAACAGGGCGCATCTGATGTCACCATCGTCGCCACGCCAACGTCTTCAAACCCTGCTGAGTGCCCGATGGTTGGAGATGGGTGAAGTGTCATTGATCCATCACCGCCAGGTTCAGATCTTGCTGAACACGTTGAGACGCGAAAAGGAACTGGTGTCCGTTCAGCTGATCGAGCTTCTGATGGCTGATCTCTACGACAAGGAATTTCGTGCCGAATGATTCCGGTGATGCGATCTATCCCTGACATTTGGGGCAAATCGCACGCACGTTCAGGCTCGACTCAATCAACTGAAAACCAACATGGGCAGCGGCGGCAGCTCCTGCTGCCAGCACGGGTTCACTTTCGAATTCCTCGGTGCGGCCGCAGCGGATGCACACCACATGGTGATGTTGGCGGTGATCGTCAACGGCAAGCTCGAAGCGTCGACCCCCTTCGCTGAGCTCCAGTTCCTGGAGCAGACCCATATCGGCCAGCAGGCGCAGGGTGCGATACACCGTTGCCAGAGACACCTTCATCTCAAGGGCCGCCAGCTGCTGGTGCACCTCTTCGGCACTGAGGTGGCAGCCGGACCCACAGCGCTCGAACAGCTCAAGAACCCGTTTGCGCTGCGGGGTCAGACGGCGACCGTCCTGATGCAGCCCCTGCTGCAGGTTGATGTCCGTTGCGGCAGGCGCGGAGGACGATGTCACAGCTTCTCCTCGCTCATTCTCAAGAGTAGGCCTTAATGAGAGTGATGTCTCGCCCTCAGGATCATGCCCCTCGTCGGATCCCAACGGTCGCCGATGAGGACGATGAACGTTGGTGATAGCGTCCGCCGACACTGTTGTTCTGGTCGATGGAAACCCACGTCCTCACCTTCACCATCACCAAGTCATTTGCCGAATGGGTCGCCACCTATGACGCATCCCTGCCGCTTCAGAAAATCGCTGGCATCACCTCGCTCTACCGGGGTGTCAGCAAGGACGACCCCAGCAAGGTCTGCGCGGTGATGCAAGCCGCTCCCGGGGTGATGGAGCAATTCATCGCCGACAACACCGACATGATCGCGGCTTCGGGGCACGTGATTGAGAGCACCGTGAGTCAGGTGTTCGTCGCCAGCTGATGGCCTGGCGTCCTGCCCGGGCCTGGACCAGCCAACACCCGGTGGCCGGTTACCGCCATTTCGAGCTGATCACGCAAGGCGGGCGTGGTCCGCAGCGATGGGTTGAGTTGGCGGCTGTGCTGGCTCCGTCGCATCGCGAGCGGGTGCTCTGGAGTGAGCTCAAGGATCCAACCCGCTGGAGCAGCGGCTGGCAGTCCATTCCGGAGAGCGATGAGGATCCTTCACCTCAGTGATCCACACCTGGTGGCGGCTGATCAGGGGCAGGTGCGCGGCCGGCCTGCCCTGGCTCACTTCGAGCGAGCTCTCCAGCTTGGTGGGGCCTTGAACCCCGATCTGATGCTGGTGACGGGGGACCTTTGCCAGGACGAAAGCTGGGGTGGCAATGCCCGGCTGCTGCTCGATCTGACGCCAGATGGAGCCGTTCAGCACCGGGTGCTGCGCTACAGCAGCATCTGAATTCAGCCCATTCCCTTCTGCGACTCGCGGAAGGCCTTGAGTTTGTCGATGTCCTTCTCTTCGTCGATGGAGTAGTCCGTCAGGATCAAGGCCTTGCCGATGGTCCCGAGGGCGTATTCGATCCGGTCGAGGTCGCGGCGTCCGTCGTCATCCAGTCGTGCTGCACGAATCACCTCAGGGCGCAGCTGGTCGGCCAACTGCTCTAGCGCCGCTGCGATCGCTTTGGCCTGCTGGAGCGGCGCGGAGTCACCCATGAATCCTGAACAGATGCAATCTGACGACTCTGACAGTTCCCCTCAGAATCCTTTGGCCGTGGGTCGCTGACTCGAGAGCGAAACGTTGCCCAGGGGTTGTTGCTGGGCGGCGGGCTGCTGCATCGCTGTGGGTGGAACACCGGGGGCCGCCACCACATTGAATGCCAGCGACCAGCGTTCCCCGTCCCCGCGGAAGGGCATCACCGAATGGGGTTGCCAGGCCGGAAACACATAGAACTCACCGGGCACAGGCAGCACATAGTGCGCCATGCCGGTGCGGAACGATTGAATGTGCCAGTCTTCCGGACCGTGGAAGCAGAGTTGGCCATCAAAACTGTTGGCGTTGATCTGCGGTGGGACCTTCAGAAAGATCACTCCGGAGAAGCTGCCGCCATGGGTGTGGGTGGGGTTGTAATCACCGGCGGTCTGGCAATTGAGCCAGAGATTAATCATCTGCAGGCGGTAACGACCGGGAACCCAGGGGCCGCGACCCTGGGGAGGCTGACGGTCCATCACATGGCGGATCCAGCGATCACATGCCGGCAGCAGGTGGTTGTTGCTGAGCTCCTGCACGCCGGGTTGATCAGGTCTCAGTTCGCGCTGCTGACGCAGTTGACCCGCCAGCTTCGCTGATGCATCGGGGCTGGACTCGGGATGGGCGAGCACGCTTTCGCTCAGCGCAGTCAGCTGTTGGAGCAGAGGATCCGGAAGGGTGCCCCGAAGGATGGAGCGGGGAAACAGATCGAGAACGTCCACCAAGGCTTGGTCTGCTGCAGGCCATCGTGGCAGCCCCAAAGTGGGTGCACCGTTCATGACGATCCTGATGCTGCACCACGTCCTTCTGGTGCCTGTGCTGCTGGGGAGTTGTGTCGCTGCAATGGCCGCTGATCTCCCTGGGCAACAGGGGCCCACAACAGCGCTGCTGCAGGGCGGCCCACTGCAGCTCAGCACCCGTCGTACGGCCGAGCTGTTCCCGGACGGCAACCGCATCTGGAAGGTTGAACTGCATCGAGGCCCGCGCTTGTTGGCCAGCTGGCCAGCGGCCAGTGGTGTGGCCCGGCGTCAGAGTGCTGATCGTCGCTGGAGCCCCGGCAATGCAGCCCCTTTGCCCGCTGGTGAGTACAGCCTGGGGCGTCCGGAACCGTGGGGGCATGATCTCTGGTTTGACCTGACCCCTCGCTTCGACACGACCCGAAGTGCACTGGGCATCCACCGCTGTTACCCCGGCACGGGTTGCATCTGCATTCCCGAGCGAGATGATATCGATGCGCTCGCCAGTTGGGTCAAGGCCACTGGGATTCGCAGCCTGAAGGTGGTGAACTGATGCGACAGCCTTGACGTGCAGCTGTCCCAAATTCGGTCTCGAACGGAATTTGTGAATGTCGAAAAATCGTCGCCGACAGTCCTGCAATCTCGTTCTTTTCGGCTCATGATGCGTGGGCCAAGCCGCTAAGGGGCTTGGAAGCCGGGCCGAGCGATGCCCGACGGGAACTGCGATTTGGCTTCGGCATTGGCTGAGGTCAAATCCGTTCGTTATTAAGACATTTGGGTGTGTATCCCTAAATACCGATCCGTCCGTCAACGTACGTTCGTGGTCGAATCGCTCCGGTGGTGCATCACCGTCGACCACACAACATTCTTTGATCACGACACGTTTGAGTGGCCTGGAGCACCGACGTTCCTCCTAGAGCTCCTTAAAAGGAAGGCAAACCATCGGCTTGATCGGATTCATGGACGTCAGCATCTGGATGCTCGTCGGATTCCTGCTGGCGGCCTATTCCGTGGTGGCGAACGATTCGCTCCAGACCCTCGGCACTTATCTCTCCTCCAACCGGAAACGCACGCCGAAGCCCGTTCAGATGCTGTTCATTTGCACGGTCACCTGTGGAGTGCTGCTGTTGGGCTGGTTCCTCAACAACGGTGATCCCACCTGGGGGCGCCTCAGTGTGCCTGGCAAGGAGTTTCCTTGGCCCGAGCCGTTCACCTGGGTCTACGTGATTCCACCGCTCGCTGTTGTGGCCTTGACCCAGTGGGGAGTACCGGTGAGCACCTCATTTCTGGTGTTGTCATCGTTCATGTCAGCCAACATCGGCACGCTGCTCAGCAGCTCGCTGACGGGGTATGGCCTCGCCTTCGGCGTGGGTCTGGCGGCCTATGGCCTGGGGTTGTGGTCGCTGGAGCGCTGGGTGTTCTGTCGTTCCCAGGACGGCAAAGACCCCAGCAAGGTCTGGTACGGCCTGCAGTGGTTCTCCACCGGCTTCCTCTGGTGCATGTGGCTGGTGCAAGACCTGGCCAACATTTTCGTGTTCCTGCCGCGCCAGTTGGACCTCGTCCCGATGCTCATCTGCACGCTGGTGATCTGCGTGGGCCTCTGTGTTCTGGTGGCCACCGGGGGAGGGCCGATCCAGGCCGTGCTCCGCACAAAGACCAACAGCTCCGATTTGCGTTCAGCCACGCTGATTGATCTGTTGTTCGGTCTTTGCCTGCTCTACAAGGCCTTCATCTCCAGCTTCCCCCTCAGCACCACTTGGGTGTTTCTGGGGCTGATCGGCGGCCGTGAGTTGGCCCTGCGGATCAAGCAACAAACATCAGATCTCCCGTTCACCAACAGTGAGGGGGGCAGTCTGGCCAAGGTCATCGGCACGGATCTCTGGAAAGCCGCCGTTGGCGTTGTGGTGAGTGTGGTGATCGCCCTCAGCATTCAGCCCCTCGCTCAGCTCACCGCAGGCTGACCCCAGTGGTCAGCGCTCTGATCCATGGCTAGGTCAGAGAGGGATGAGCCTCTCCATGGCCCGTTGTGTTGTCTTGTCGCTGTTGCTGCCCTGGTTGGTGGGCGGGTCTGGCTTGGCCAGACCTGAGCCGCAGCTCAGCGCCAGGCAAACCATCCTCGAGGCGAATCGCCACCTGATTGCCGATGGCTGGCGTCCCGCGCCGGAAAAAAAGCCAACGCCTGAGGAGCGGCGCTGGGCCTCTGTAGCTCTCGAGAGCCTTTCGGCCTGTTCCGGCACGGGCGTTGGCTTCTGCCGCTTTGATTACCGCCGAGATCTACAGCGGCTGTCGGTGGTGACGGTGCCCAGTGAACCGGGCCGGCCGTCGGTTGGTCGTGTTGAGCGTTGGTGGTGATCAGGGGTTCAGCGGTTGCTCTTGCCAGAGCGTGTCCGCGCTCCAACGCGTGCGTTGATGGGGATGGGGGCCGAGGTTGAGCCGCTCAACGCTGATCACCTGCAGCTTCAGCACCACGAAATGCTCTGGCAGCGGTGCAGTTTCAGCCAGTTGATCGGGGAAGGCCGCCGTGGGTTCCAGTGGATCCGCCGGGGTGGGCCAGCCCCAGACAGCTCGTCCTGTGTCGGAGAGCTTTTGCCAGCGCTGCTGGCAGAGCTCAGGTTGTTCGGTGGCTTTGATCAACGTCACCTTTCCCCGCAGGCGGTACTGCTGGCGAGCTTTGGGGAACAACCAGCACAGTTCAGCTGCTCCGTCGTTGGCAAGTTCCGTCACCTTCTCGCTGCGCTGATCGCTGAACAGTTCGAGCTGGTCTGCACCGGCCCAGCCGCGGAACACCAGGGTTCGCACCCGAGGTGCGCCATCGCGTCCTGTTGTGGCCAGTTGCACCCAGCGGGCTGCAACGGAGCGTCCCTCCCGCTGCATGGCCGCGCGCAGCAGAGGTCTCCAGGGGGGCATGGCCCGAGTGATGGGCTCAGTGATGGCCCCAGAGATTTCCTCAGTCATGGAAGGTCGAACAAGCGAGCCTGCTCGGCAGCAGCACGCACCACGATGGCGTGGCGCTGCACCAGGGGAGCGAGAGCGTCGTAGCCTCCGCCGATCACCGTTGCGGTTGGAATCCTGCGGCGCAGACAGGCATCGAGCACGAGTCGATCGCGCATCTTTAATCCCTTATCGCTGAGGGCGAGTCGGCCGAGCCGATCATCGCGATGGGGGTCGACGCCCGCGTTGTAGAGCACCAAGTTCGGGGCGATGCTGTCCAAGGCATCGGGCAACCGGTCGGCAATGGCAGCGAGATAGTCGTCATCGCTGGTGCCGTCGGCGAGGGGGATGTCGATATCCCCGTCCACTTTGCGCAAGGGAAAATTGCTGGCGGCGTGCACCGAGAGGGTGGTCACCCTGGGGTCGTGTTGAAAGCAGGCTGCCGAACCATCCCCTTGGTGCACATCGAGATCCACGATCAGAATTCGCCGCACCTCCCCTGTTCCCAGCAACACCCGAGCGGCGACCGCACAGTCGTTGAAGATGCAGAAGCCACTCCCGAAGCCGGGGTGGGCGTGGTGGGTGCCGCCCGCCAGATGAGAGGCCAAGCCCCGCTTGAGAGCCAGTCGTGCCGTCAACAGGGTCCCGCCCACGGCAAGCCAGGTGCGCTGCACCAAAGGCCGCGTGGCCGGCAGCCCGATGCGACGTTGCTCCGGTCGGGTCAGGTGATCACGGCTGAAGGCTTCGTGATAGCTGCGTGGATGAACGCTCTCAAGATCTCTGCGGGAGATGCTCAAGGGCCGATGCACCTCGTCGGCCTGCACGACCCCCTGCTCCAGCAGGAGTTGATGCAGCAGCCGGAACTTCGCCATTGGAAAGCGATGGGTGCTCGGCAGCGGCGCGGAGTAGTGCGGGTGGTAAACGACCGGAAGCGGCAAGGGGTTGTCTCACCCGGGATGGCTCAGCCCCATTCAAGGGTCAGGCAGGCTGTTGGTGCAGCAACCAGTCGTTGAAGCCGCTGGTGTTCAGTTCGCTGATGCAGCTCTGCAGTTTGCTCAGATGGCTTTGCTTGATCTGGGTGAGTCGCTGCCCTTCCGGGGTTGTGGGCCCGACGCGGATGCGCTGCTGATTGAGCAGATCCATCTCGCGGTCGAGATGTTCCATCAGGTTGAGCAGGGCGTAGCCCTGCTTGATCTTCTGCGCGCTGAGCTGCCTAGCGAAATGACCCATTGGGCAGCCCTTAAGGATTGCTTAATTATCCCATGATGAGGCGCGCTGGACTCATGAAGGGGTCTTGGTCAGTGTGTGAGGGGTGCCTCGTTCCCCGAATGAAGTGTGATGGCAGTGGTCTTGTGAAGGATGACCAGGTTGTGGTGAGGCATCCCCAGGTGTGACTGGCGTTTGCGCTGCTGCTTCGGCCCGGACTGGTTAAGGTCCGCAGAAATGGGGACATGACATGGGTGACTACACGACAGCGATATGGGTCACCATTGGCCTGACGGTCGCCCTCACCGTTCCTGTCGTTTGGCAATTTCTGCAGCCTAACGATGATGATTTCGGTGATCTCACCCGCAGAAAGTGAGCCAACATGACGCGGTCACCATCCGTTGCTGGCGATTGACGGGTGAAACAGCACTCGAGGACATGGTTCTCGGGGTTGATGAACGTGCTGTTCGTGATGGGATCAATGTTCTTACGTCCGACGATTTCGATGCCTGTCTGGCCATCGTGGTCTGTCGCATCGGGCCCAATTTCTATGCGCACCTCTCGCAGGTGGCGGGGCTTTACAAGGGTGACGCCAGTGGCATCTGGGACCGCAGTCGCGGTTCCGGTGCTCCCGCAGGGACGGCCTATGAGGTCAAACCTCTCACGCGCATTTATCGTGTTCCCGAGGCGTTGATCGGTCCCGACTCCCCCGAGGGCATTGCTGTGTCCCATCGGGTTGCTGTCATGCACTATCTGCTCGACATGGGATAGGCGAAGAGATTCGTTGTAGAGGCTTCAAGCCATCTCCGTCTTCCCTAATTGATTTGGGTTCCGGTTCTATAGAGATCTGGATGGCATGACAGCAGTTCGCCCACGATCGATCTGCACCCTTCAGTTTTTCTCGGCAGCTCCACAGATCAACAGGACGACCACCGTTCTGTTGATTGAAATGAGTGACGCCAATCCAGCCCATGAATCAACTACCTATCAAGAGCGGCATAGCCATCCCGCGTTGGCTTGATGGGAGTTGGAGTGGATGGCCACACTCCAGTTCATGAGTAAGAGGGTTTATTTCTTCGTCTGCTACAGGCTTGAGGTGCCTGTCAGTTCTTGGGGCGGTGGAAGGGGGCTGCGGACGACTCGAGCTTGGCGTGGGCCTTGTCTGCCTTTCTCAAGATCTTCTGAGCTTCATCGCGGGTCAGGCACTCCTCAGCGGCGAGCTGGAGGGACTCGAGGTGTGAATGGGCGGTGCTTGTCTTCATCTCTTCATAACCTATTCATAACCTTTTATCGCAAAACGCCTGCAATATCAAGCGTTCCAACCCAAAAAATGGGATCTGTCAGCGCTTGGCGACGGCCAATGGGGTGAGGAACGTGTGATTTCAATGGCTCGTTCTGCCCCACTGGCCTGATCGATTCAGTTGCAGCCGAACACGCCAAAGGTGATCTGGCTCACGATCCCGTGCCCCGTCAGAGCTTCCGTCAGCACGCCCACCACAAAGCCGATCATGGCTGCGCGGCCATTGAGGAGTTCTGCTCGTTCGAAACGCTCGCTGCGAATTTGAGCTGCTGCGGCGCTTTGGAACCAGTCGTCGTTGGGAGTTGAAGAAGTCATTGCTCGTAGGAAGGTTTCGAAATGTTAACGCCCTTGTAACGGTTTGTGAATGGGTGGCGCTTCGGCTCCCTAAGAAGCATCACTAATTCCTGCCAAGTAGCTCGGTCCGTAGCCAGACCGTATGTAGGTGCTACCGCTCTAGTCATGTCAACGTCGCGAAACCGAGCCCACAGCCGCTTCTCCTCGCGTCGAATCGACCAGGAGCTGCAGGGAGCTCAAGACGCTTTGATTGCTTTTGAGGGGTATGGCTCCAATGGGCCAATGCTGCATGCCTCGGCATTGCAGCGGCCTGCTGGTCGGCGCTCAGGTACCTGGCTCGACAAGCTTGTCGAGCCGATTCATCAACTCCTGGCTGCGTTCAGCCGACGGAATTGAATGAACGGGTGGTGCGAACACCGCGTTGTTGATTCCTTCGTTGTTGGGATCCAACGGCCAGGTGGTGAAGTTCCTCTGGATTCAATGGACGCACTGCAGACATGAGTGCGTCATCAGTCCAATAGTCGGGGCTATCGAGAACTCCCAACCGCAATGGGCAGGATGGGCCAGAAATCATGGCTTCTCCTTTAAGGATGTCTTCAGCATGAAGCATCACAATTCCGAGGGGTTTGAACCTCCTGCTCCATATTTAGTGTCTCCTCAAGGCGGGCTCCCTTGCACTGGATGCATTGATGCTGTTGCGTTATCTGGCCGCTTCACGCATGTTCACCAGAGTCTTAAGTGAGGTTGACGTCCACTACATCTGGTGTTTGGTGGGTATTATTTTTTCATTGCATCAAAGATTGGTGCAGATCGCCGGGTGATGGGGATTGCCTTGGCTATCGAGCCGCTCCAGGGATGGAGCGGTTTTTTGTCTGCACCAGACGATTTATACCCTTGGTGCCCTGTGGATCAAGTCCGCTGAGGCTGGATCAGGTCAGCTGTGCATCTGCACCTGAACCCCTTGCTTGGAGAGTGGCAAGGCGGAGGCCGGGCGCATTGAGCAGTTGTTCAGTGGCTTGGTTGCGGTTGAGCGTTGCCAAGATGGATGTAGGTTCTCAATAAGTTCAGACCAGCAGCGAGATAGAGGAGAAATTCGGCCCACTCCTGATCGATATTGATTACAACCTCCGTTCCCGACTCAGTCGCCACGAAGTAAGACAGAAATGCCGCGCAGAAGAAGAGGGGCCAGAAGTATCGCGGAATGAAAAAGTTGCTGTTGGGAATCCGACCTTCATCAAGGATCGTTGTGCGCATCCTTCGAATTGAAGGCCGCCACAGCACCAACACCAAAAGCACGACCGAAACCAGGAAAAGATTGAGGTCGAGGTAATTCTGGAAGAATTCAAGGTTGTGGAGCGTTGTCTGGTTTTGGGCGTTGACTGCAGCGATGTTCTCAGGTGTTTTCCAGCCGAACAGGATTTGCTCCCAGGCAATCTCTTCCAGGCCAACCAACAGCATCACGAAAGCAATGATCGCGTAAACCACTGAATGCAGGCGCATGGACAAGCGCTGGCGGAAATCTTTGGAGATGAGCCACCCGATCCAAGCGGATGTAAAAAGAATCAGAGCTTGTGAATACTCGAGGATTCCTCCTTCGCCAACCAGGCGTTTGTAGCGATAAATGTCCTGAACATAAAGTTTCAGTAAAACAACGCAGCCGATGATGAATGATGCAAGGGCGAGCATGAAAAAGGCTCGTCTTGCGTGTGCTGAAGGATTTTTTTCCGACAGCAGTGTTGTTATGAATGCTGAGTTGAGAAAAATTCGTCCTGCCGCGACCAAGATCAAGCCAGCTGTACCAAGTTGCAACTCAGGTCAAGGCGAAGCATCAAGCCAAAAAGCGCTGATGAATTTATAAAGAGAGACCCCGAGAACAGCTATTCCAAACCACACAAGGGCCTGGCCGCAGATCCGCTGCACTGTTTTCTGTCTGGTCAAGCTCTCGGATCGCCTCTTCCTTGGGGACGAATCAGCCTCGAAGTCGTGTGTTAGGGGGGCGATTCACGAAGCAGCCTTCTCATTAAGAGGAGGTTATGACGCGATCGCGTGGATTTGTGCCAGGGCAATCAGGATTCTTGTCCGGTCACGCGGGCATCTCGGAATAACGCAGTGGTCGAACCAGTGAGATCGATCTTGGGGGATGGGACCTCAACCAGCCAATCTGGCTTGCCGAATCGATTCAAAATCGATACCCATCACTTTGGTTAGAACGAGGTATCCGCCCCAAGCGACAACGTTGAGGCCAAGGGCCCAGAGATAAAGCGTGCGTCTGGCTTGGGTTGAGTCATCGCTCATCGGTTATTTCCGGTTCAACAGGCACCAGGCACCATAAAGGGCAAGGCCAAGCAGGATCCAGGGAAAGATTGCGCGCAGCAGTGTTAATCCAATCAGGACGACCACAAGTGTGATCGCAGATCGCTTCACCATGGCTTTGCTGCTGTCAGTCATGAACTGCCAGCGGGGAATCAAGGCCATTACAACAACGATGCTGAACAGCGTTCTAGGAGACTTGGACGCAAATTGCCAACCTTTCTCTCAGGCTGGTCAATTCGCCATTTAAGGCTTTGGTTGGATGCCTGTTAAGCCGCTGTTTTTGGTTCTGATGAATCAGCTTGTGGCTTCAGCAATCGTATTCGAGATGAGATTTCTGCTCACGCTTGCCAAAATCGGCCTCTTTCATCTGTGATTCGTCATAAGCCCAGTCGCTGTAAATCCTTGATTCGGAAAAGCTCTTTTTAAGACGAAGTGCAGTGATGCGTTGGCCAAGTAGTTCGAATGACCACTTTGCTGCTGAAAGAACCTTGCCCATGACACCCCTTTGCAACGCTACCCATGTGATAGCCCATGGATACCAATTGAACATTGGTGCATATGCTCATTGAGGCTCGGTTTGATTCAAGCCTCCTCGACGGAATCATCGGCGTTTTGTTTGATGCCCTGTTGGCGTCGACTTGATTCATAGTTCCGGCACTCCTGTTGATCCAAGCCAAAGAAATTCAGAGGTTTGATGTCACCGCAGCTGATGCACTGACGTCCCTCTGCCAGGGGGGGCCTTCAAAGGCCATGGTGGTCACTCCTTGGTGTTGATCGGCGTTGGTTTGATCCGTTCTGACAACGCCTGGGGAGACCATAGGCGCCTCTGTTGATGGCACTGGGGGCAGTCCCCTCTCAGACTCGAGTGCATGTGACCACAGTGCGCACAACAAATCAGTGCCATGGCTGTTGTTGCTGATGCACCACGCTGATTGTTCAGATCGCATCAGGCATCGGTGTTTGTCCCTAGTTCGATCCCAAGGTTTGGCGGTTCTCAGGATTGATCAAAGATCTTTTGCAGGGCAGTTCGCTCGTTTTGAAGCGAATTCGCCTTCATGGGGTTGCCCAGTGGCCTTGGCTGTCGGGGTCGATTCAAAAAGACCTTGCTGAGCCACCAAAGCTGAAGCCCGACAAACGCCAGGGCGAGTAGTGCCAGTTCAGTTGCCCCCTGCATCAGTAATGCTTGCCGCGATTGTCGATCGCATCTGTTTTAAAGCACTCCAACTCTTCGGGTGTATGCAATGGGGGTTTCTCCCGTTGGCCATTCCATCGCCGAAGCAGCTGCAGCAATCGTTTCATCCCTTGAATATTGATTCATCAAAGCCATGTGCCATCAGGCTATGCCAATCCTGATTTCATTCGGCATCAAATTGGTTGTTGTCATTGCCTCTAAGCTTGTCCGCAGCAGAACACTCTGTTTCTCGTGACCTTTAAAGAGCTTGTGGCCAGTTTCAACAAACAAGGCACGAGCTGGGATGAGCTTTGTCTTGAAATCAGGTGTGAGAGCTGTTTTGCATCGGTTTTTGATGAAGTGAACGAGCAAATGGGCTCTTCAAGTGATGTACTTGCTCGGCTTGCCGATGAATTTCCCAATCACTACAAGAGTTATGCCAAGGAGAGGGGCCTGGTTCAGCCGTGACCAATCAGCCTTGATCAAGAGGTGTGAGAGAGGCAGTAGGTCGTGACACCACCCACCAAATCAAGCAACCACGCCCGAAGAGGTCTCCCTCTCACCTCCCAACCCTAGTTGTGGCTAGGGCCTCCGTCAGCCCCGGGTTCACCGAGAGGCAGCCAAGTTCGCTTCCGCTGTTTTTAGGGCTTCCTCGCAGGCCGCTCGGTCTTCGCTGTCGATGTCACCCTGACTGCCGTTCAAGCGTGCCTTCAGGAAGGCGATCTCATCAATCCAGTAGGCCCTGTCTTTGCCTTGTTGATCAGTCACGCGTTTGGAAAGGAGCCAGTCCATCGCACCCTTCATAGAGGAACGCTGCCCAGGCGGCTGCCACCACTGTCTGGTTTGTTCATGGCTTTGGGCTTATGCGCTTAGAGGACGCAGACTGGGTGGATCTGAAGAAGGAGCGCATCGCCATCGACGAGACGTCTCCAGTTACCCCCATGACCGCGCTGGTCATCGATGCCGATGGGCATCTGACGTACATGGGTGAAGACGGATGCCGCCGGCAGATTGTTGGTGATCCAGAGCTCTTGGCGCGTTTGCAAGAGTTGCCAGGGAAGGACTGCACTGATGGCGATGTCGATGGCGATTGGCAGTTGTAGTTGGTCTCGCCAGATCTCCCAAGATCAGCCGAAGATTTCTTCTTTCTTCGGAGCTGAATGAGTCTTTTGACCGATGGGCTGTTTTGCTTGCTTTCCTTATGACGAGCAAAGCCACCTTGAAGTCATGGACACAATGTTTTTCGTTGGCGTGAATGCGGGCCTTCTGATCCTGCTGATTTTTGGTCTTGTATCTGCCAAAGCCAAGATCAAGGCTGGCCGTAAAGAGATCATCTGAGCCATCAACGAAGCGCGTTTCATTGCTGGTAGGGGCAAGAAAAAACCGGCGCGTTACGGCACCCGGAATCTCTTCATCACGAAGATCAAAGTCCTGTCGATTCGTTCAGGGCCTTTCCTCGGTGGTTGTCAGAGCTGCCAGTGCTCTTTCGATTTGTTCAATCTCCTCTTTTTGGCGTATGTCATCGCCCTTGTATGGGGGGAAGCGGGTTGTCGTTCAGAGTCCTAAACCCAATCATCTGAATATTTTGTCTTGGTGGCACTCAGTTCACGTATGTCTTCTGTGAGGTGCTGTGCTGCCCACATTCCTCTGACGACTTGGCAGACCCCTTCTTGGTCACAAACCCTGTAGTACTCGAAGCCCTCTGGAGCGGTGGTGAGTCTGGTCTTGGTTCCTTTCATGTTCTTGATCTCCGCTGATCCAACAAATAGGCAACAAGATGAGTCCCGGCTAGGCGGATTGAGACAAAGAGTTCAGCTTGTTACAAATCCTTGGATGGCTTAACAGGCGCAATTTCAATTCAGGCCCTTGGCGCGATATGGGTGACAAGGTCAGCGTTCAGTCAGTTGATATGGCCGTTGTCCACGTCTGCGACCTGGACGAGGGTGGGGCATTGGGATTTCTGGCGCTACCGCGCAGTGAGAAGCCCGTTCAAGCAGCGAGCTTGAGAAGGGAGAGGAATAAAAAAACCGCCCCTTGCAGGACGGTTTAAAACACCAGCTGGGGACTGGTTTTTGATCGCATCGGGGAGACAGGATTCGAACCTGCGGCATCTTGCTCCCAAAGCAAGCGCGCTACCAAACTGCGCCACTCCCCGAACACAGAAATCATAGTGCTCAGCGGGCTTCCAGCGCTAGCAACGGTTTTGGGCTCTGGACATACGAGGGCAAATAGGGCCAAATAGGGTCACGTTGTCACTCGTTTGTCACTCGCTTTTGTCACTCGCCTAGATGCCGCAGCGCGCTCACGCTGCTGATTGGGAAGTTGGTTTACGGAACCAGCTGCGCAACACCGTTGGCTCTGCCTATCGGATTGGAGAGCAGCGCGGCAAAGCAAAGCTGGATGTCCGGTTCAGTGATGGCACTCGCAAAACCAAGTCACTCGGTATTCCTTGGCTTCAAGCGAGTGCTGGTGGCATCCAGAAGGCCGTTGAAGCGATTGCTCAGGGTGTTGCTGTTGGTCTGACTGTTGAAGAGGCGTTAGAGGCGCACCAGGGCCAACAGAAGCAAGCGCCGCTGCCAACTAAGAAGGTTGACCCCAACCAACTGGTGTCGCTCTTTGATCAGTGGCTGGCGTCGCTTTCCAAGCTTGGGAAAGTTCGTTCAGACACCCAGTTCAAGTACACACGCAATCGGCTGGTGCAGGCGACTGCTGCTGCTTCTGCTGACCAGTTGCTGGAAACAGTGGGAGACATGTTTCCGAAACCAGGACGCAGCAAAGAAATCAGGCTTCAGCACCTGGCTCGTTTTTTGCGTTGGGCAGTCGAGAAGAAGCATCTCGATGCCAAGCGTTGGACGCCACCAGTGACGGTGAAAGACGTTGTTGGCGACAAGGAGAAGAAGCCAAAGGTTGGTCTGCCGCTGCAAGACCAAGAGATCCTTGACCTCATTGAGTCGCTGCCAACGGATAAAGCTGGTGAACGCTGGAAGACGGTTCTCCGCTTTCTTGCCACTTACGGACTAAGGCCAGTTGAAATCCAGCACCTATCAATCCATGCGGATGACGGTCGCTTGTGGTGCGACTACATCAAGCGCTCTGGCGGGGGCGATACAGATCCACGGGTATTGAAACCACTGCATGAGGAGTGGGAACAAGAGTGGGGCCTGCTTGAGCAAGTAGCCAATGGTTTGGACTTGCCACCTTTTGGCGGTGGCGTTGCCAATGCCGGGCGTCGTTATTTGACGCGGCAGCAGGGCTGGAAACCATTGGAAGCCAAAGGCGTGACGATGTACGCGTTCAGGCATGGCTATGCCCTTAGAGCCCACCAGCAATACGGTTTAAGTGCACGAATTGCTGCCCGTGTGATGGGACACTCCGTACAAACGCACCAAACTAATTACGGCACCTGGGCAGATAATGATGAGATCGATAATGCTTTTGAAGCCGCAAAACGCTATAGACAGCGATTAAAAGGTTGACGATTGTCGCAACCTCGGCAAGGATGTAATCACAACACCGATCACCTCATTTGTAGGTGTTGTCTTATTCGACCTCCGACCCGGTTGAATCACCAGTTTTGGCTGGTGCTTCGCAGATCAGAGACCCTTCCTCTGATTAGCGACTCTCACAACTTGGTGATAGTTGTGTAGACGGCTTTTCAGCGTAAGAGCTGGAATTCGGCCCACAGGCGAGTCCGCAAAGCGGATTGGGCATTTTCCACTTCTTATCTATGCGTCATGGCTGCCGAATGGCTTCGAACTAACGAAGCGACCGTTGCATTGCAGACAAGCCGCAAGACGATGACTCGTCGAATCAAAGACGGGTACTTCGTTTTGGGCGATCACTTTGTTCAGATTGGTCCGCATAAAACTGCGACCCGTATCTGGAACATCGAACGCTGCCGTGAAACTCAGGCGCGTTGGGATGGGCCTACTCCTGTCTGCTGACAAGAAAAAAGCCCTGCCCGCACGCAGAGCCTTTGAAACAAAGATTCCGTATCCATCATGCCGTATTCCGTAGACACCGGCAGTGCAGCCGGTGACACTTCTGCTATCTCTGAAATTGTCGAGGTTCCTGCTTCTATTGTATTAGAAGAACAAACCTTTGAACTCGAAGACATCGACGAGGAAGAAGCTCTTTGTCATCTTGAGGCGCTTGGTTTTGGTGAGGATGACCCCTGCATCCTTGCTTGCTATGGCGAGACCTCTCGCTATGTGCCTGCCCGCAATCTGAAAAAGGATCTGCCTTACGACTGGGACAAAGTTGTTGCCAACTTCAACGGTGACCGCCGCTTTGACTTAGTACGCCACCACCTTCAAGATCCGAAGACACCCAACGTTGGCTTCCTCTCTGCCATTGGTGGCACGAGTAAGCGTCGCGACAAGATCACCGGTGTGGTGTGCATGTCGTATGAGATCGATGAGGGTCTCGACCTTGAGGGTCAGAAGGTTGCTTGGAAGAAGGCAAATTTGCCGACTCCGACGCTTGGTGTGTTCACAGGCAACCGGAGCATCCATTGGAGCTGGGTCTTCAGAACACCGGTTGGAGTTGCTGCTGCTGAGTTCTGTCGCAAGCGACTGAGCAAAGCGATTGAGGATGCCAACCCCGGTGTTCAAACAGATCACAACTTGCACAGTGCTGTGCAGGTACAGCGTCTTGCTGGCTCAGTGCATCCGAAAACCGGACGCAGGGCTGAAATCATCCACTTGTCATCTCAGACGTATGAGCTGGATGACGTGCTGTCGTTCTTGCCTGAACTGGATGAACCAGTTGATGACGTCACTGACAGCGGTGGTGACTTCAGGCCAGCAGATGGTCCTGAACCTGATGACTATGAGCAGTTTCCTGACTTCTCAACCCTGCCCCCGGTTCAACTGACTCAGGCACTTGGCCCCAGAACGCGAAAGCTGTTGCGGGGTTTAGATCCTGACTCTGATGACCGTTGGCGTAAGTGCTGGCAACTAAGCAAGCATCTGCGCGCTGCGCGCCTGCACCTTGAGTCGCTCGGTTGCACTGTTGTTGATGCCGACAGCATCGAAATGACGTTGATGTCGGATTTCATCGCCAATAGCGGCATGAAAGGTGGCGACGTCGAAGCGGCTCTTGAAGAGCATTACCGGCCTGAACCTTGCGGCACATCCGATTACTGCGACACCTACCTCAAACGAAAGTTGCGGGCGCACTTTGAACGCCAAGGTTTGTGGCGTCCTTCCTATGGCTGGCACAAGAAGCGTTTAGTGCCTGCATCCAACCAAGACGATTGGACCGCAAACATCGATGACTCGTTTTGGACGGTATGCCGAAACAAGACCTGCGAGGTGGTCATTGAGAACGCCATTGGTGTGAAAGGCGAGCTCACGGATAAGCACCTTGCTCACAGTGGTGGGCGCTTTGTCCGTTACACCCCTGACCAGGGCTGTTGGTTGCACGTTTCGCGTGACGCGATGAAGCGTGAGGTCGCAGACCTACTGCTCAAGTGCTTTGTGGTCACCAAAGCAGGGGACAAGAAGTTCAGCTTCTCAACCGCTGCACGGGTGAGGTCCTCAATCGAGTGGCTTCAAACCATGACTGCTGATGCAGAGATGGATCAAACCCCCGCCATTGCGTTCGCAAATGGCACCTACCTGATCGATAAGGGTGAGCTGGTGCCTCATAAGCCTGAGTACCGGCTCACTTATTCGATCCAAGGTGACTTCATTCCGGACTGCGTTCAGTGTCCGCCGCACCTGCATGACTTCATCGTCAGTAGCTTTGGCGATCACTACGTCGAACCGGTGCAGCAGTTGCTGCGCTACATGGTTGATCCGACGCTGCCTAACCGAAAGATCGTGATGATTATCGGGCCATCTGGCAGCGGTAAAGGCGTCTTAGAACGACTGATTGAGAAGTTGTTCCCGCCTAGCTGCGTCAGCTCCATCACCAGCAGCATCAAAGAGATCAACTCACCGGAAAAGATCCGGCAATACGTCTCGGGTAAGCAGCTGGTCGCTTTCCCTGATGTGCAGGGTTTGCAAACCGGGGTAACCACCATCTATTCAATGGTTGATGGCGGCTTGATGGCTCAACGCAACCTGTTTACTGATGACACCGAAGGTGTCGTCTTCACTGGTCGCGTCGTCATTTGCAGCAGCCAAGCGCCTCAGTTTGAGAACGCTGGTAGCGGCATGGCACGCAGGGCTTTGATCCTTGAAACTCAGCGGCCTGCGGAAAAGCCTGATGCTGACTTGGATCAGAAGCTTGCTGCTGAACTTGGCTCAATCGTTAGTTGGGCGCTTCAAGCCAAACACGCTGATGTGAAGCGTGTGCTGGTTAGCGGCAACCAGACCTTTATCGACGCTCAACACAACGTTGAGGCCGACATGGATGTGGTTCGCCAATTCCTCGACAACTGCTGTGAGCCCTGCGGGGGCGATTACATGCCGAAGTTGGGGGTGCTGTACGAAACGTTCAAGCAGTTCTGCGAGGACTTTGGTTACTCCAAGGTCATCAACAGAAGGACGCTGCTGACTCGGATCAAACAGGCGTTACCCAACCTGCACACTCAACGTCTTTCGGTACCTGGCACCAACTCAACCAAGAAGGTGAACCCTCAGTTGTTTGGCTTCCGGATACGTGCGGAGGTTGATACAGCTGGCCGGTGGGACAAACGCAATTACCGCGAAGGCAACTGGGCTGCTTTGTCCACGCATAAGGCTGAAGCGCCTACGCCTGAACAGGTGTTTGAGCACCAACGGCTATCCAACTAGTTCGTCGTCATCTAAGAGGGCATGGCCTTTGGCAACTCTCAGCACCTCTCCAGTTTTGGTTGGGGTGCTGAACAGAATTCGATAGGTGTTGCCGGTTGCCAGCGATTTGGTGCGGGCATGGACGAACGCCTTGAATTCAGTGCGAAAGCACATTTCTCTGGCCCACAGGTTGTGGCCACTGTCCCGTTCAACGCAGTACATCGCTCATGTACAGAGGACCCGCAGCTTGATGACGCTGCGAGTAAAAGCTCTCTAACTACAAGTCAGCTTCGGGATCATGTCTTCAGTTGGCTACCAGACATCTCCGGAAGCGCTTAAACAGCTGAGACCTTGCCGTGGTCAATGACAACAACCACGTTGCTGGTTGCCTGATCGACAACTCTGTAGTTGCAGCCTTTCACCTTCGACATCGTTCTTGCTCGGACAAAAGCTCTGAGCTCTGTCTTGAAGCAGAAGTCCTGAACCCATTGACCCGGGCTTGCTTCTCGATGGATGCAATACACGGCAACGTTGGTTTACCTAACTTCGTGCTAACACAGCCCGGACATGTCCGACAACACCCGGACACTATTGACCGTTTCGCTGAAAAGCCCTGCGGTGGCTACCTCTGGACATCTCGGACACTGTTCACACTCCTTTTTATGAGAGAGGAAAAGTAAAAGAGTTGAGGAGCTGTTTAATCACCAACGCCACCCAGGGTTGAACGAACACCGAAATGATGATGTCCGGGTTGTCCGGAACGTCCGGGCGTAGTTATTGCAAGGGATTTCAGCGATAATGGAATTGACCCGCATGATGTCCGGGACACCTTTGACGCAGTTTTTCGCCATTTAGACGGCGGCGCTTTTCTCACAGAAAAAACCATGAGTCAGTACCGCGACCTGATGGCGTTACAGCGCCAGGTAGACCGTCTTCAACGGGTTAAGAAGCCACCCACTCTGAGGATGGTGCGCATCTTTGACGAGTCACGTCCTGAAGAGCCGATTGGTGAATACACCCTGACCTACAAGATTGAACCGCCGTTGGACTGGCACAAAAAAACAGCTCAAGACTGAGCAGGCTTGTGCCGCCAACGCTCTAGCCGCCGTAATTCCACAATTTCTAGCCGTCTTCTGTTGGTTTCGATCTCAGCTTCACGCGCTAATTGTTCAAGTTGAGCATTTGCGCGTTTTTGGTGTTGAGAAGATACAAAAGACATTGGAAATAGGCAATTACATGCGCAGAACCTAAAAACCGCGAGAAATTGATGCGTGAAAGTGTTACCCAACTACACCCATTCATGTAGTTAGGTAACGGCCCATTCATAGGGTATTGATGGCAGCCCGTCTCTGCTTTGGCGTACAGCCGAGATAGCGCGAAAGGACATCCAAGCTTTGGTGACCAGAGACTTCCATGATGTGGCGCAGTGGTGTTCCGGCATCAGCCAGCTTGGTAAGCGAGCTTCGGCGCATTGAATGTGAACTCGCGCCTTTAATGGCGAGTTCTTCCAATGTTCGCCGTAATACCCGGTCGTAACTTTGCCGTTTCATGTGGGTTGCAAAGCCAAGACCGGGAAACAGGAAATGATCTGCCCCGGGCAGGGCTCCTTGTGCAATATCCACACGTTCATGAATTGGTTTGCCGTTTAGTCGGTAGTCCGACCATTCGGTTCGCCACTGATCTAAGGCGCAACTCAAGCGAGGATGAATGTCTACTTCTCTGGTCTTGCCGGACTTTGTGATTGATCCTGGGAAGACGACCACACCATTGGCGATGTAGCCCCAGCGCAGAGCTAAGCACTCGGAAATCCGACAAGCGGTGTACCGAGTGAGTAAGCAAGCGATCCGATGTGGACCTGCTGGCATCGCTGCTGCTAACTGGTCGAGCTGTACGTCATCGAGTATCTGGGCTTGTCCAGATCGATTGACCTTCATAAGCAAACAGATTGTCGAGGTTCAGAGCCTGTCTCCGAGGAGACTGTGCTCATTTGTGTATTAGAGCAGCAGTTGAACCCAGATTGTTGCTTATGGCGTACTAATTAGTATCAGCGTTTTTCGCAATCATGCGAGATAGCAATCATGAATACTGTTATCACTGATGTGTATTGTTTGCGATTAGGTTAATCAGTATACTTGTTATCAGTAGTTGCAATAGATGGGGGTAGGGTTGCAACTTTTGCTTATGTAATCGTCGCGCGGGGAACTTACTTAAACAGCATACATAGGCGAGAGAGTAATCGCAACCCTTGGGACACCCCAAGGTTTATTTAGTTCTATACTTTGAGAAGAGTTGATAACTCTATGGGTGATGATGACTGGAATCTAGATGCTGACACCTGGAGGATTATGAGCCGCTGCAACTCAGCAGCTCGAATGATCTTCCCGTACAGCACATCTAGCCAAGATGCTTGGTCATTAATGGCCTTTCGAAAGTGGCAGACCCAGGGTGTCCCACCCGAAGTTTTGAGAGATCAACGCTGCCCACAAATAAAAGAGCTGCATACTCTCCGCCCACCAAATCTGCGTAACTTCTGATGACCGACAACCTCCAAGACTTTGTAAGCACCTTCCAGAACTTGTTTCCTGGTGTGCAGGTACCCCCGATGCCAAAGAAACCGGGTGAATTGGGTCTGAGTGCAGAAATGGCTATCAGGCAAAGCAACCCGCAGCTTTGGCAGCGATTGTTTGGCGGCCAAGGTGCACCACTTCCAGCTGACATCCAGCAACGGTTGCTGAATGGTCAGGTCTTTCCCGAAGACGCAGCTGCTCTTCGTGCTGCACACATGGATGCGTATGCAGCAGAAGCAGATCAGCACCGTCAAACGATCATTGATCGTGCTCGTGAGGCCACCAGGGCTCGTGAGAAAGCGATCTACGAACAGCAGGTTCAGCGATCGAATGAATTCCGATCAATGGGTCTGCTTGGTCGTATGGCTGCTTCACCCGTTAGTGAGCGCGCAGCAGCTCAAGCAAGAGCCGCTTGGGGCATCTCTGAATGACAGAGACCCCAACTAAAGAAGGTCGGGGTAGACCTGCAATCGAAACGCGAGAGCTTCCTCCCGACATTCGAATTGCAATACAAGCGCGCAGCCAGGGCCTCACTTGGAAAGCAGCAGCAGATCGTGCCGGTACAACTGCAACTCGCGTCAGAGGGTTTATGCAGCGGCACCCAGACGCGAAAGCGTGTCTGGATGGCTGTCTGCAAGACCAACTGGATCAGAGCCACTCGATCCTGATTGAGGCAGCACCCGAAGCAGCTCAATGTCTTATCGACATCATTCGCGACGGGCGCTGTAAGCCGTACTCAAAGATCGAAGCGGTCAAAACCCTTTTCGCGATTGTCGAGAAGGGCAAGACCGAACGAGAGGTTGCTGATGCGTTGAAGAGCCTCAAAGACCAGCTGACTGCTCTTGAGGGTGGTCCGGTTTATGACGTTTGAGCCAAAAGCCATGACCCTCGAAGAGGCTCAACACCGCAACCATTGCGGCTGGTTCGTCCCTCAACTAACCATCAGGAGTCCCCAAAGTCGCAGACGGCGTCGTCGTAGACATCAATGTGAGGCCACTCAGGCTCTTGAACTGGCATCTCCTTATCCAGGATCAACGCAGCCATTGCCGTAATCGTTTGATCGGTCGGCAGCAAATAGTCGTCAGGCTCAAAATCGCGCCCCATTAGGGCTTCCCATGCCTCACGTGTCATCTGCGGATCATCAGTGTGACCCCACTGACCACGACCTTTGAGGATTTCCTCTTTCGCGATGAAAGAGAAACTCAGTGTGTGTTGGTGAGTCATGAAGGCTGCGGCAATGCGCCGGATCGCCTCAATCTCCCGTTCATACGCAAGTTTCATGAACATGAGTTTGCGGCGAGAGAGCTTGCCGTTGAGGCAGTACTCCGTTGTGACAGAGCCAAGATCCCACTCGTTTTGTGGGCGAGTAGGCCATTCGACAGCAGTGGTCTGCTGCTTCTGAGAGTTGGTCATTGTTCAGTTGGTATTACGCAAAAACCATCCACACGCCGAAGCGGCTTTGGCTGGATCGGTTAATTGCTTTGCAAGTACCAGACCACGCCGAAGCGGGATTGCGTCCAGTGCTGAAAAGTTAGCAGCACTGTCAAACCCCACCAGGGCTGTTTGCTTCAGACAAGCAAGCGCGCTGAAAAGCACTTGTCACTCGCTGTCACTCGCTTGAGTTGTCGAGGTGCTCAGAAACCTTGCGGTAACTGCGTTCGGGCTTGGGACTTTTGGAGCTCCCAAAGCAAGCGCGCTACCAAACTGCGCCACTCCCCGGCGCATACAGAGATTAGCGGTCAGCGTGCAGCCGTTCAGCCAGGTTGACGCCGCTGCTGATCGCTCCCTCCGCTCGGCCGAAGCCAGTCCCTGCGATCCAGTCGCCACAGAACCCCACGGCGCTGGTGGGGCACCACTGCAGTTCTTGTGGCAAGGGGTTGTTGAGGGGCCGTGAGGCGCCCCAGCGCATCACACCCAACGGCGTCGCCTGGTTCAACGCAGCTGAAACAACCGGCAGGGCTTGCAGAAGTTCGGGCAACAGCTCCTCCAGGCGCTGTTGCTCCTGAGCCAGCAGGTGCCCCTGGCTTTCGGGCGTGATTGCTTCCCCGGAATCCAATCCATGCACCACAAGCCCCCAGCGACCATCGCTTTGGGGCTGCAGCACGATGCGTTCCACCTTCCAGCGCGCCTTGGCGTCGTCGTCCAACCAGATCTGAGCGGGTAGCTCCTCAACGTTGAGCGCGAGCATGCCCAGATCCACCATCAGGTTCCAGCGCACATCAGCTTGGCTGTGTTGCAGCAGGCTCAGTGTCTTGTCGAGGTCGTCATCCACGCCTTCTGTAACGGCTGTGCGCAGGGGGACGTCATCCCAGGCGAGCATCTTCAGTGAGCGGGGATGGGCCAGCAGGGTTCCACTGAGCACAAGGCGTTTGGCCCTGAGGCTCCAGGTTCGATCCTCGTTCTCCAGCAGCCAATGGTCCTTGCGGCGCTCCAGCCAGCGCACACGGGTTTCGAACTGACGGCTCAGTTGCGCGGTGCCAGCCGTATCGAGAAGCGCCTCGCAGATGCTGGCCATGCTGGGAACACCATGCCACCAGCCACCATTTGGCAAGGCGTCTGGGCTAGTGGCAGGCGACAAACCGGCTTCGATATCGAGCGAAAGCACAGCTCGATCGTCCCGCTGAAGCACACCCTCTTCCCGCAACGGCTTCAGCAGTGAATCCATCCCCTTAGGCATGGATTCACTGAGGTTGAACCCAGGTGCTCCATGGTTGAGCAGCCAGCCACGTTGGCCGCGTCTTCTGCGGGTGGCCGTGCGTCCACCTGGCCCCCGGCCGGCCTCGATCAAAGCGATGTTGAGATCGGATCCCAGCTGCTGGAGCCGGCCAATCAGGCTGCAGCCAGCAAGCCCTGCACCGATAACGGCGAGATCAACCTCAGCCACGTCTGCTGGTGCCTCTTCCGCCGATCACATCCAGTAGCGCTCTGCGGCCACTCGAGAAAACAAACCACCCAGCAATGCCAGAAGAATCGTGACGCCAAAGAATGCGAAATACGCCATCCGAAATGTTGGCCTGATCAGAAATTCACGGCTTTCTAACAGCCGCTCGGTCGTCGGATCGGTTGAGTCACGAGACGACATCAAATCGTGGATATGGGTCGCCTGAGATTCGAACTCAGGACCAGCCGGTTAAAAGCCGGATGCTCTACCGCTGAGCTAGCGACCCGTGCCCGCTTGGGCATGCCAATTCGGCACCAAATGAGGTTATCACTCAGGTCGCCGGGGAGACTGGTGGCTGCTGAACCATGGCCATGACTGGCTCCAAGCCCTGGCTCGATCCCCAGATTGATGCCAACGCCTGGGTTGCTGAATCCGCCGTCGTGATTGGCAATGTGCAGATGGCAGCGGGCAGCAGCCTCTGGCCCACGGCCGTTGCGCGCGGCGATCTCGAGCAGATCAGCATCGGAGCAGGCAGCAATGTTCAAGACGGTGCCGTGCTCCATGGCGATCCGGGGCAGCCGGTTCGCCTCGGTGCTGATGTCACCGTGGGGCACAGGGCTGTCATTCACGGCGCCACGCTCGAGGATGGATGCCTGGTGGGCATTGGGGCCATCGTTCTCAATGGCGTCACCGTCGGTGCGGGCGCCCTGGTGGCGGCTGGTTCTGTTGTCACCAAGGATGTGCCTCCCGGAACCCTGGTGATGGGCGCGCCAGCGGCGGTGAAGCGGGAGTTATCGCCTGAGGCGATTGATCAACAGCGCTGCCATGCCCGGCGCTACGCGCAATTGGCGGCCTCCCACGCCCAGATCAGGCCTTGAACACACTCCTTTGATTGCTGCGAATTCGATCAGCTTTCCAGGAAGGTCGTGGGATCAACGGAGAAGTCCGTAAGATCGGCAACACAGATTTCCGTTTTCAAGAATGGTCCGAGTTGCCATCGGTCTGGTCCTCATCCTGGTGATCGTCGGTTACTCGGCCTTCAGCGTGATCACCACGGGCCAGGTTCTGGGTATTGATGCACGCCTATTCCTGGTGGTTGCCCCGATCCTGGCCGCCGTCAGCTGGGCTGCTTTCAACATCGGCCGTGCGGCTGTGGGTCAGCTGCAGCTGATGCTCAAGCGAAGCCGCGCCTGATCCAGGCAAGCGAGCTTCGTAGGCTGAAGGCTGCTTGATGCAGCCGGTTGTCTCAATCTCCCCATGTCATCGTTCTTGGTGCCGGTCTGGCAGGTACTGAGGCGGCCTGGCAGATCGCCCGAGCAGGGGTTGCGGTGACTCTGGTGGAGATGCGCCCAATTCGACGCTCCCCTGCGCACCACAGCAGTGATTTCGCTGAATTGGTGTGCAGCAACAGCTTTGGCGCTCTGAGCAGCGACCGTGCCGCAGGTTTGCTGCAGGAGGAACTACGTAGACTTGGCTCTTTGGTGATCGGCACGGCCGACACCCATGCCGTGCCGGCCGGCGGAGCCTTGGCCGTGGATCGCGGTCGCTACAGCGCTGCCCTCACTGAAGCTCTCGACCACCATCCTCTGGTCACGATTGAACGGCGTGAGCAGCAGGCTCTACCGCCGGAGGATGCGATCACCGTTTTGGCGACGGGGCCGCTCACGAGTGAACCGTTGGCGGAGGATCTGCGCCAGTTCACCGGCCGTGCCGACTGCCACTTCTTTGATGCGGCCAGTCCGATCGTGCATGGGGACAGCATCGATCTGTCGGTGGCATTCCGCGCCAGCCGCTACGACAAGGGGGATGCCGACTACATCAACTGTCCGATGGACAAGGAGCAGTACCTGGCGTTCCGCCAGGCCCTGCTGGAGGCGGAACAGGCGGAACTCAAAGACTTCGACAAGAACGACGCCACCTTCTTTGAGGGCTGCCTGCCGATTGAGGAGTTGGCGCGTCGTGGTGAAGACACCATGCGTTATGGCCCCCTGAAGCCGATCGGGCTCTGGGATCCCCGTTGGGGCGATGTGAACGATCGCGATGTGCGCCGCGCCAAGCGCGCCTACGCGGTGGTGCAGCTACGGCAGGAAGACAAGGACGGGCGCCTCTGGAATCTCGTGGGTTTCCAGACGAATCTCAAATGGGGTGAGCAGAAGCGAGTTCTGCAGATGATCCCCGGGCTGGGCCAGGCGGAATTCGTGCGCTTCGGGGTGATGCACCGCAACACCTTCCTGGAGTCGCCGCAGCTGCTGCAGCCCACCCTGCAGTTCCGCCAGCGCCCCAACCTCCTGGCGGCAGGCCAGATCACCGGCACCGAGGGCTATGCCGCCGCCGTGGCCGGTGGCTGGTTGGCCGGCACCAATGCGGCCCGGCTGGCCCTGGGCCTGGAGCCCATTGATTTGCCGGCCACCTGCATGAGTGGAGCCCTCACCCATTTCGTCAGCGAGGCACCAACGGCCAAGTTCCAGCCGATGCCCCCCAACTTCGGTTTGTTGCCGGAGCTGCCGGAACGCATTCGTGACAAGCGAGCGCGCTATGGCGCCTACCGCGATCGTGCCCTGCAGGACTTGGAGCCGATGCGGGCCCTCCAACCCCAGACCGTGACGGCATGACATCCCCTGTGGAGGCTCGCCGGATCGAACAGCGCTCGCTGCGCTTCGGTGTTGGAGCCAACGCAGTGATGGCCCTGGCTGGGTTTTCCGCCCATGTGCTCACCGGATCCTCGGCCCTGCTGTTGGACGGCCTTTATTCCGCCGTATTGGTGGGGTCGTCCTTGATTGCCAGTCGCATCAGCCGCAACGTGGTGCGGCCACCGGATCGAGCCTGGCCCTACGGCTACGAAGGCCAGGAAGCCCTGTATGTGCTGTTTCGCTCCCTGGTGCTGCTCGGGGTGATCGGCTTTGGCGTCGGCAGCTCCTGCTCCACCTTGATCGATTGGTGGCGGGGGAACAGCATTGCGCCGCTGCATCTGGAGCCGGTGGCGCTCTACACCTCTTTGATGACGGCGCTGTGTGGACTGCTGGCCTGGCGGCACCGCCGGGATTGGCGCCGCACGGGTCGTGTGTCGCTGCTGCTGCTCACAGAGGCCCGCAATGCCCGGATCGATGCCGTGATCACCCTGGCCACGGGTCTGGCCTTGCTGGCGTCGCCGCTGCTCTTGGCAACGCCGTTGTCTGTCCTTGCGCCGATCACCGATGCCCTGCTGGTGCTGGCGGTGAGCCTGGCCTTGCTGCGCGAACCGCTGGCGGCGCTGCGGGATGCCATGGTCCAGGCCGCGGGCTGTGCTGCTGACCCGGATGTGCTCCAGCGCACCCGCATGGTGTTGATGCAGGAGCTGGTGGGGCTTCAGCTGCAGATGATGGATTTCACGGTGCAGCAGCTCGGCCGCACGGCCTTTGTCGTGGTTTACATCAATCCGCTGCAGCCCCAGGAAAGTCGGGTGATTGATGGGTTGCGCCATCACATCGATGCCCGCTGCAGTGCCGAACTCGGACGTCCGGTGCGCTCTGAGGTGATCCTCACGGTGATGCCGCCGATTCACCGCCAGGATCCAAGGCCGCAGACGGCCACTTAGCGTCACCCCCAAAGAAGCGATGCCATGAGCGAGAACCAGCAGTGGGATGCCGTTGTGATCGGTTCCGGCATCGGTGGTTTGGTCACCGCCAGTCAGTTGGCGGCCAAGGGAGCCAAGACCCTCGTTTTGGAGCAGTATCTGATCCCCGGCGGCAGTGGTGGTGCCTTCAAACGCGAGGGCTACACCTTCGATGTGGGGGCCTCGATGATCTTCGGCTTTGGCAAGAAGGGTTTCACCAACCTGCTCACCCGGGCCCTCGCCGATGTGGGGGAGCACTGCGAGACCATCCCCGACCCCGCCCAGCTCGAGTACCACATGCCGGGTGGGCTGCGCATCGCCGTGGATCGCGACTACGAGCAGTTTATCGCCGATCTCACGGCGCGGTTTCCCCATGAGGCGAAGGGGATCCGCCGCTTCTACGACACCTGCTGGCAGGTGTTCAATTGCCTTGATGCCATGCCGCTTCTCTCGCTGGAGGATCCGGCCTACCTCACCAAGGTGTTCTTTAAGGCACCACTGGCCTGTCTGGGGCTGGCCCGCTGGCTGCCGTTCAACGTCGGTGCGGTGGCCCGCGAACACATCAAGGATGAGCAGCTGCTCAAGTTCATCGATATCGAGTGCTTCTGCTGGTCGGTGATGCCGGCGGATCGCACGCCAATGATCAATGCCGGCATGGTGTTTTCCGATCGGCATGCGGGCGGGATCAACTACCCCAAGGGAGGCGTCGGCGTGATCGCCGAAAAGCTGGTGAAGGGATTGGAACGTCACGGCGGCGCCATTCGCTACAAGGCTCGAGTCACCGAGGTGTTGATCGAGAACGATTTGGCGGTTGGTGTGAAGCTGGCCGATGGCGAGGTCATCCGCGCCAAGCGTGTCATCTCCAATGCAACCCGCTGGGACACCTTCTCAGGATTCTCAGGAGCGGGTGATGAGCAGCGCCGCTCCGGCCAGGCCCTGGTGGATGCCGCCCACACGCCGGGCAAGGAGCAGTTCTGGCGCAAGCGTTATGTGCCTTCCCCTTCGTTCCTTTCGCTGCATCTGGGGGTTCGGGCTGACCTGATTCCGGCCGGCACCCACTGCCATCACCTCCTGCTCGAAGACTGGAACCGGATGGAGGACGAGCAGGGGGTGATCTTCGTGTCGATGCCCTCGCTGCTGGATCCGGATCTGGCCCCGGCCGGGCATCACATCGTTCACACCTTCACGCCCTCATCGATGGAGGCCTGGCAGGGCCTGACCCCCAGCCAGTACCGCAAGAAAAAGGAGGCGGATGCTGCACGGTTGATCCAGCGCCTGGAGGCGATCCTTCCCGGCCTCGCCGATGCCATCACCCACAAGGAAATCGGTACGCCCCGCAGCCACCGGCGTTTTCTGGGTCGCTTTCAGGGCAGCTACGGCCCGATTCCGGCGATGCAATTGCCGGGACTGCTGCCAATGCCGTTCAACCGCACGGGCCTGAAAAACCTCTATTGCGTGGGTGATTCCTGTTTCCCCGGCCAGGGCCTCAACGCTGTGGCCTTCAGTGGGTTTGCCTGTGCCCATCGGGTTGGGGCCGACCTGGGCCTCAATCCCTGGGCGCTGCCGGCCTGATCTTCTTCCTAGCGTGATCGTCTATAGGAGTTGGGATGCCGCCTGAGTTTCAGCCGTCGTCGGACGATCTGGCCCGCTACCTCGAGCAGAGGGGCGAGCTGACCAAGCCCTGGAATCTGCAGATGCTGCGGCTCAAGAAGCTCAAGGAATCCAAGGACTCGATGGATCCTCAGCTCTACCTCGAGAAGGTGCAGGAGGCCCATGCCGATCTGATGCGGCTCGGTCAGTTCTGGAAGGGGCGTGAACAGGAGGTGTTTGGTGGCACCTACCAACCGTCTGAACTGATTGAACCGCTGCCCGGTTCTCCAGACGACCGATGAACGGCATCGAACGTTTCGGGTTATCGCCCCTGATCCGCTTCACCTTGCTCAGCCTGTATGGGGCCTTGGTGCTGCCTTTGCCATTGCTGGCCCCTGCGGAGTCGCGCTGGCTGATGGTGGCAGGGCTGCTGCTGGGCTTGGTGTTGGTGATCGGTCTGTTGAGTGAACGGGTGGAGACCGATGCCGAAGGCATTCAGGTGCGTTACCCCCCCTGGATCCGCTGGTTGCTGCGGCGCGGCTGGTCCATGCGTTGGCAGGACATTCGGGCCCTGGTTCCCGTTGGCACCAGTCAGGGGGGAACGGTGTATTACGTGAAGGCAGTCGATCTGCGCCACCAGCTCCTGCCGCAACGCATCGAGCGCTTCGATCGATTCCTGGAGCTGCTGGCCGCCAACACCCCTGTGTCGACCAAGGGCATCGGCCGACTCACGCCGCCCTGGACGTATCAGCTCTTGGCTGGATTGGCCGTGCTCATGATCGCCGGCGAACTGGTCACGTCTCTGGCGCTGGCCCAGGGCTGGATCAGTTTGCCGGCCGGTTATCCAGGCTGATCAGAGCTGTTTCTTTCAATAGAAAACCCCGCCAGTGCTGACGGGGTGAAATGGCTTGATTTGCTATCGATCGATGGATCAGTAACGGACGCATCCACCACGACAGTAGTAACCGCGAGCACAGGCACCATTGGGACCTGCAACAACACCGCGACCTCTGTAATAGTTCGGTCCGTAGTTGTAATAACCGTGGGGACAGTAGGTGGTGCCGCGATTGATGACGACACCGCCTCCACCATTGTTGATCCAATAAACACCACCTGCCTTGGCTTCGGGAACAGCAGTGATCGCAAGACCAAGGGCAGCGATTGCAGTTCCGATTGCGATTCCGAGAGTTGTGGTTTTCATGATCATTCCTCCATGCTTGATCTGTGGGCTTCAGCCCTGTATTCACACCATCTCCGTTCCAATAGGGAATTAACTCCCTGAGTTGAGGGATTTTTTCAACGGATCGCATCCCTCATCTGGGTATGCAATAAAAACCCCGCCATTGCTGACGGGGTGAAGTGTGTGAGGTTTGGTCGGGAGATGGATGGCGACAATCCGCGCCTCCTGCTTTCCGTTGACGGGTCTTGTATGGCTCTCAGCCTGTTTCAGAGACGCCCTCGGCAGGCATCAGGCTCCCCGACGCCATCGTTCAGGCATCAGCAATCCACTTGCATGTAGGCGATGCTGAGCAATGGAAGCATCCTGTTCTCCTGTCTGAGCACACCATCTCCGTTCCTGTCTGAGAGCAACTCCCCCGTTTGAGGGATTTGTTCACCAGCGCAGCTCCCCCATTCCAGGGACGTCATCCCACCAGCCACTCCCAATCCGGACGTAAAACGCTGTCTCGCTTCAGACCGGTATTGCCGCTTCGATCTCCCAGCCCTCGTTGAGCAGCTCTTCGGCTCGTGTTGGAGCCTCTTCTGAGGCAACATCGATGAGGAGAAATCTCTCTCCCTGGTTGCAATACAGCCTGGTTAATCCGATCACGGCGGGGGCTCCCGGGTGTCGACAGCGCCATGTTGACCCGGCTGCGCTGATCAAGCAATGAAGACGCTCCCGCAAACAACTCTTGATTTTGTCCAGATGTCTGGCGTTGCCATGGGTCGCTCAGACGTTGAAATCGATGCAGTTTTTCCGATCGGATGACAACCGAACTCACCAACCTCCCCTGCGGCACGGTTCAGCTCAAGGTCTGCTCGAATCACCTCTGTGAATTGGGTTGGGTGACCTCGCACCATCTGGTCCCGACCAAAGAGGCTCAGCTGAAGCAGGCCCTGCGTCACCACAAGACGAATTAGGGCTCTTCTGAGGACTTGAGCATCAAGGTTGCTTCGGGGTGGCGTTGATGGACCCTGACCCCAGAATTCCAGTCGCTGACTGGAATGAATTCACTTCATTCAGCTGGCCGGCAGATTGTCGAGGCTGAAGCGGTAGCCCCGCTGACGCACGGTGGTGATTCCACCGCCCTCGCCAAGACCGGCCTGCTCCAGCTTGCGGCGCAGTGTCAACACCTGAGTGTCCACCGAACGGGGGCCACCGCTGAAGGGAGGCCAAGCCATTCGCAGCAGTTCCTGCCGGCTGCGCACCAGACCAGGCGGCATCAAGAGTGCACAAAGCAGGGCAAATTCGCGGGGGCTGAGCTCCACCGGCTGCTCCCGCAGCGTCACCTGGCGGAGGAGCAGATGAACCTCCAGAGGCCCAACGGTGACCCGCTCCTGCAGGCCGCTGTGCCCCCGCTTGAGCAGGGTGCGGCAGCGGGCGGCCAGTTCCTCGAGGCCAAAGGGTTTGCGCAGCACATCGTCTGCACCGTCATCCAGCAGGCCCACCACCGGCTCGGCTCCGGCCCGTGCGGTCAGCACAATCACAGGGCAACGCAGCTGCTCCGCCAAGCGCAGGGCGGAGCTGCGCTCCAGCAGTTCTGCACTCACCAGGAGATCGGGAGACTGTTCCTGACAAACTTCCAAGGCTTCAGCGGCGTTGGCCACTGCTGCGGTGAGATGACCGTCCTGACGCAGCCGCTGCACCAGCACAGTACGCAGGGTGGGGTGCGGCTCGACCACCAACACTCTCGAAGGTTCCTGACCGGTGCTTGCACTTGGCATCACCACCGGATCAGAGCTGGCTGCAGATGCTTCCGCCGTGAGGTCGTGGGGAGTGGAGGTCACTGGATCGGCCCGGGCGCGCCTACGCTAAGCCGAAATTCCTGGCAGGCTGGTAGCAGGGGCTGCTGTTGTATCACATGACATCACTCGACGACCCTGAAGCCATCCGCCATTTCCAATCGCTCTGCGATGCCTGTCAGGAGCTGACGACGAGATATCACACACCGTCGGAGCTGCGGCTGTACTCCGATGGCTACCTGCATGCATTGCGGAAGTCAGGATCGCTTGATCCCCGCTCTCAGCATCGTCTTGAGCAATTGATTGATCGCTGGATCCTGGATCCCTCCAGCTTTATTGGCCCTGACGGGGATGTGAGCACCTTATATATGCGCCATCCCGAGGGCTATTGAGTTAGCTAGCGAGAGCGATTTCCAGCTTTTCGCGAAGTTCTCCGGAGTTGTACATCTCGATCAGGATGTCGGAACCACCGATGAATTCCCCCTTCACGTAGACCTGGGGGATGGTAGGCCAGCTGGAAAATTCTTTGATTCCCTGACGAATCTCTGGATCAGAGAGAACGTCAAATGTCTCGAATGCCACACCGAGGGAGTGCAGGATCTGCACCACATTGTTTGAGAATCCGCACTGGGGCATCAGCTTGGAGCCCTTCATGAATACGAAGATCGGACTGGAAGCGACCAGAGTTTCGATGCGAGCTTTGGTGGAGGGGTCCATCGTTGAGCGTTAGTTGGCGTTAAGCGGACGCAGCGTCCGAAGGGGTTGAGGTGTTGAGGGCGAGGGCGTGAATCGCTTCGCTGGCCAATTCCTGCTGCAGCGCGCCGTACACCATTTGATGCTGACGGATGCGTGAAAGGCCAGCAAAAGCAGACGACACCACCGTCACCTGGAGGTGATCACCGCCACCGGTGAGGTCTTCAACAGTGACGTTGGCGTCAGGAATGACCTGTTGGATCGCGGCTTCAACGGCATCCGGCTGCACCATGGCGGCGGTTGTGCAAAAGAGGACTGGCTCAGATGCTGACAGACCGGCTCATTGGCCGGCAGCCGATGCACCCCGGAATTCGGTTTCAACGAAGCCCAGTTCCAGCAGGCTCTGATAAGCCTTCTGACCCTGGGGTTTGGCCGGCGTCATCAGCTTGACCACTTCGACCAGCACCGGAACAGCCACCTCGGGCTGGTTCTGACGGCGGAACAGGGCTGCCAGGCGGAGGTTGGTTTCCGCCAGCAGTTCCAGGGCTTCACGGCCCTTGGTGTCCATCTCGCGGGGGATCCGAGCATCAAGCCCACGGAAGGCACCACTTAGGTCGCGATAGAAGGCCTGGAGCTGCATGGAGGCTTTGCGGGCTTTGTCGTAATCAGCCCGCGCCTCGGCCAGGTCCCCCCGGCTGGCTGCTGCATCGCCCTTAGCCAGCATCGAACGAACGGCCGTCGGGTTGAATCCACCCTGGCTCTGAGCCAGAACACGGTTCTCGGCTGAAGTTTGGGCGATGCCGGGAGCTGCGGTGACGCCCAGGGTTGCCACCAGTGCAGCAGTCGTCAGCAATGCGCGACAACCCATGAAACCAGCAAGAAAACTTGGGCGGACTTTAGAAGCTCTGAAGCGGTCGGCCAACGGCAGCACGGGCCGCTTGTTCAGCCGTATGCATCGCCGCAGCGAGTTCGCTGTTGAACTGCCGCGTCGCTTCTCGATCTCCCTTGGCTGGCACGCTGAGCGGTGCTCCGAAACAGAGCGCTGCCCGGCTGAAGGGCCTCGGTGGTGCCTGGCTGTAGCCCAAGCCAACGGGAACCACAGGAACGGAAACGCCGCGGCTCTGGGCCAGTTGGGCCAGACGCACCAGGCCGGGCCGCAGCTCAATCGCCGCGTCCTGCCGGTGAATCCTGCCTTCGGGGAACATCACCACTTGCTGTCCGTCGGCCAACAGGTCGATGGCCAGACGCAGGGTGGTCATCGAAGGCCGTCCCTGGTCCACCGGGAAGCAGCCGAGCCGTTGTAGGAACCAGCCCTGCAGCCCCCGCATTTCGGTGGTGGTCACCATGAAGCGGCAGTCGCGGCCACTGACCCGACGGCCTGCGGCCATCGGCAGCATCAGGGCATCCCAGCGGGCGCGGTGCGTCGGTGCCAGCAGCACCGGGCCCTGATGGGGGAGATGCTCTGCGTTGAGCACTAGACGCTCACGGAATTGAAGGCGCAGCGCCAGATCCTGGGTGGTGAACATCGCCAGGGGGGCCCAGAAGCTGTCGATGCCGACACGCAGGCTGTTTTCTCGGGTCGCCAGGGCCGCTTGCAACGGGCTGATCGGATTCGATGCCTGAGAACCTAAATCCCCCAGGCAAAGCTGCATAGGATCCGGCCAACGACAGCCCCGTCATGGCCAGCCTCGGCGTCAATATCGACCACATCGCCAACATCCGTGAAGCGCGGCGGACCGTCGAGCCAGACCCGGTGTCGATGGCACTGCTGGCCGAACTCGGTGGGGCCGATGGGATCACCGTGCATCTGAGGGAAGACCGGCGTCACATCCAGGATCGGGATGTGGAGTTGCTGCGCCAGACCGTGCGCTCCCGCCTCAACCTGGAAATGGCCGCCACCGAGGAGATGGTGGCGATTGCGCTGCGGATCAAGCCCGACATGGTCACCCTGGTGCCGGAACGGCGGGAGGAGGTCACCACGGAGGGGGGCCTGGATGTGGCCGGACAAGAGGCCTCCCTGGGGGCCATGGTGCAAACCCTTCAGGCCGCCGGGATACCTGTGAGCCTGTTTGTGGATCCGGAGGCCACCCAACTCCAGGCCTGCAAAGCAACTGGGGCTTGCTGGGTGGAATTGCACACCGGGCGCTATGCCGATGCCGACTGGAGCACCCAGCCCCAGGAGCTGGCGCGCTTGCAGGAGGGGACGGCCATCGCCCGGCAGTTCGGTCTGCGGGTCAATGCCGGCCATGGCCTTACGTATCAGAACGTTGAGCCCATCGCGGCCATCCCTGGGATGGAAGAACTCAACATTGGCCACACGATCGTGGCCCGCTCTGTCGCCGTCGGACTGCAACAGGCTGTGCGGGATATGAAGGTCTTGGTTCAGAATCCCCGCCTTGATCCCCTTTTCGGACAGGCGCCCGGATGACCACCTATCACTTCGTTGCAGCCAGCGAGCGCTTCCTCACCGTGGAGGAGCCGTTGGAGGAAGTGCTGCGGGAGCGCCAACGCAACTACGCCGAAACCGGCAAGACCATCGATTTCTGGCTGGTGAAGCAACCGGCTTTCCTCTCTTCTCCTGAGCTGGCTGAGCTCAAGGCAACCATTCCCCAGCCCGCTGCCGCTGTGGTGTCCACCGATCCCACCTTCATCACCTTCCTCAAACTCCGTTTGGAGTATGTGGCTGTGGGGACCTTTGAAGCTCCCTCCGCGGGGATTCCCGATGCCCTTGCCGGTGCCGTCTGATGAATCCCAGTTCCCTTCCCGTTCAGCAGCGCATTGCACTCCTGGTGCAGGCCCTCGATGGTGCGGAGAAAACCAACAAGGCCTTGGCCACCTGTCCCGACGGGGACGCGATGGTGGACATCCTGCTGGGGGCTTCGGCCAAGCTGGGGTTGGGGCTGACCCGCCGTGATCTCACGGAGACGCCGCCGATTCGCGACTGGATCTGGTTTAAGAACAACGATCCCCTGGTCACCGTTGGTGATGCCAAGCCCCGCTACCGCAGGGAAACCCCCGAAAAACCCAAGCCAGACCCGAGCCAACCCAAGGAACGCAAGCGCTTTCTCGGTTTGTTCTGATCTGCATGCCGGATTCTTGGCGCTGCCTGGCTGAGCATCAGAATTGACGCATCTCCAGGTTGTTGCTTTGAACCTGCACAGCCGCCGGCACTGGGTGATTGGAGATGTGCATGGCTGCTATCAGCCCCTATGCCAACTGCTCGCCACCCTGCCGCCGAACGACCATCTGGTCTTCTGCGGGGATGTGATCAACCGTGGTGAGGCCATTCCCGCCACGATGAATCTGGTCTGGGATCTGGTCCAGGCCGGCCGTGCCACGTGGCTGCGCGGGAACCATGAGCAAGACCTCATTGATGCCCTAAAATCCCAATACGGCTTGAGTCAGCACGCCACCTATGCCCAGTTGGGCGACAGCAGCGCTCGCCAATGGTTGCCGCGCCTGCAACAGCTCCCGCTCGTCTATTGCGGTGACGGTTGGTGCGCCACCCATGCCGGGTTCGATGCAGCGGGTCAACCGGACCTCTCCATTCGTGATCCCTTCTGGGAGGCCTATGACGGTCGTTTTGGCCAGGTTGTTGTGGGCCATACGCCCCGTCCCCAGGTGGAACGCCTTGGCGCGATTGTTCTGATCGACACCGGTGCGGTCTACGGCGGGTGTTTATCTGCCTACTGCCCGCAAACGGATGCGGTCGTTCAGGTTGAAGGAGCTGCAACCGATGCCGTGCTGGCTGGAGTTGGCCCTTGCTGACGGTTTACCGAAGCAACAGGGCTGAATTTCTGGCTCGCTTGCTCTCCCGTCAGTTGATCGAGCAGCAGCCGGGCCCCCTTGAAACGGTGGAGGTTATGGTCAACACGTGGCCCACCAGCCGATGGTTGGGGGAACAGCTGGCCATGGCCAATGGCATCAGTTCCCTGGTGCGGTTCCCCTTCCCGGGCAGTCGCCTGCGGCAGCTGGTGCGCCAGGTGCTGCATCTCCCAGCGCAGGAGGACGATCCCTGGCGGGCGGGCCAGTTGGTGTGGGCTGTGCTCGAACTGCTGCCGGAGCTGTTGGAGCAGCCCGTCGCCCAGCCGCTACGGGTCTGGCTCACCCAGCGTGAAGGAACCGTCTCGGGGTTGACGCGGGACCGTTGGCAGCTGGCACGCACCATCGCCGATGCCATGGACGATTACGCCCTTTACCGCCCCGACCAACTGGAGCAGTGGAAACAGCCGCGGCCCGATGACGACTGGCAGCCCGTGCTCTGGCGACTGCTGGCCCAACGTCTTCCCCGGGCTCCCTTTGGCCTGCAGGTGCATGAGGCCGTCGATCGGCTCCGGCGAGGAGACGTTGATCCAGCCCTGCTGCCGGAGCGGTTGCGGCTGTTTGGCATCAGTGCCCTGGCACCGGTGCAGGTGGATCTGATTCAGGCCCTGTCCGGTCTGCTGGAGGTGGAGATCTACTTGCTCACTCCGTGTCCGGATCTGTGGCAACGCTGTGGCAGTCGGCGTGCCTCGCTCGGGGATGACTGGCTGGTTCCGCCCGATGGGGGGTGGTTGGCGGAGGCGCCGCGCCTGGAGGCTGTTCTTGGGCGGATGGGTGCCGAATTTCAGCAGTTGCTGGAGGGCTCCGGTGAAGCGCAGCTGGGGGAACGACGCGAAGGGGATCTGTTTGCAGGTTCCCTGCAGATGGCCGCAGCGGAAGAGCGCCAGCCCACCCTGCTCGATCAGCTTCAGCAGCAGCTGGTGGATGCCGACAGCGTCCCCGCACTGGAGCGTTCCTCCGACGATCAGTCGCTGCTGTTTCAAGCGGCACCGGGATCTTGGCGGGAGGTGCAATTGGTGCGTGATCGCATCCTGCAGTGGCTGGCGGCCGATCCCGATCTCGCGCCCCGGGATGTGCTGGTGATGACGCCGCAGATTGAGCGCTATGCACCCCTTCTCAGCTCCGTGTTCAACGACACGGCGGCCATCGGTGTGGATTTGCCCTGGCGTCTCACCGACCGCAGTCAGCAGAGCAGTCCGGGGTTGTCGATGGCGATGTTCACGTTGCTGGAGCTGGCGGCCACACGCCTCACTGCCACGGGGCTGGAACGTTTGCTGGCCAATCCGGCCCTGCAGGGCCAGCAGGGACTCACGCCGGAGGAGGCGGTGCTGATCACCCAGACACTGCAACGCAGTGGTTTTCGCTGGGGCTTGGATGCCCGCGAGCGGGGCGGGGATGAGGTGCACAGCCTGCGTTGGTGTCTCGACCGTTGGCTGCTGGGCCTGGTGCTGCCGGTGGAGCCGGGCCTGGCTCCAGCAGGGGCGGCTCCGTTCCAGCAGGAGCTGGATCCCGATCGCCTGGTGCGTTGGTGGACGCTGTTGGATCGTTTGGCGCGGATGTTCGATCGCCTCCGACAGCCCCGGCCGTGCCATGACTGGGTGCAGCTGCTGCAGTCCCTGTTGCAGGAGCTGTTCGCTGAGGGTGGGGCCTGGGCCGATGAGTCGCAGAGCTGGGCGGCGGCCCTTGAGGAGTGGCGATTGCGGGCCCATGATTGCCCCCTGGACCTCGATGCAGCCGTGGCCTTGGAGGTGCTGCAGGAGGCCTTGTCAGTGGACAGCGGTCGCTTCGGTCACCGCAGTGGTGCCCTCACCATCAGTGCCCTGGAGCCGATGCGGGCGATTCCCCACAAAGTGGTGGTCTTGATGGGCCTCGACAGCGCCGACTTTCCGCGCCCGGGTCGCCGCCCTGGTTTTCACTTGCTCGAGCAGCAACGGCGTCTCGGGGATCCCCGCAGCAGCGACCAGGACCGCTACGTGCTGCTGGAGGCCTTGATGTCGGCACGCCGTCATCTGCTGATCAGCTGGTGCGGGCGGCTGGAGCGCACCGGTGAGCCCCAGCCGCCTGCTGCGCCGGTGGAACAGTGGCTTGCGGTGCTGCAGGAGCAGTTGCAACGGGCCGGTTCCTCCACGGAGGGATTGTTGATCACGCCGGCGGCCAACCCCCTCTCCAGAGAGAACTTTCGGCCCGAGGCGCCGCTCAGCTGTGATCGCCGCCAGTTGGAGGCCCGGCGCTGCCTGGATCGTGCTCCGGCGTCGGATCAGGTCCAGGGGCTGGCCTGGGCATCGCTCTGGCAGCAAGACCTGAACGATGTCGATGTCGATGTCGATGTCGATGTCGATGACGAGGCAGAGGCCGAGGGACGTGATGGAGATGACCTGGCCCTGGACCCTGAAGCGTTGCTGGCCTGGATGCAGCAGCCCCAGAAGGTCTGGTTGCAGGCACGGGGGTTGCGGCCTGGGGAAGGCATTGAGGCGGTGGAGGATTTCGAGGCGCTCGAGTTGGAGGGCCTGCAGCGCTATCTGCTGCTCAACCACGAGCTTGACGAGCAGTTCATTCTTGGATCGTCTCCGGATTGGCCAACGTTGCTGGCGGGCCAGGGTGTGCTGCCGGCGGGGGCTGGTGCGGCCCTTGAGCAGGAGGAACTGCAGCAGCGTTGGCAAGCCCTGCAACGGCAGTTGGCATCGCTTGGTCCCTGCCGCCGGGAGGTGCCTGTGCTCGCCGGCCTGCCGATGCCCCTGCTCTACGCCGGTGACACCCAGGTGGTGGTGCAGCCCGGAATGCTCACGGCCGCGGCGGTGATGCGCGGCTGGTTGCAGCATCTGTTGCTGTGCGCTGAGGGATTGGCGCCTGCTGCCGGCTCAGCGGTGGTGGCCCGAAGCACCCGGGTTGCCGGCGCCGAGGTGCATCTGCGCTGGTCGGCGTTGCCGACGGCTGAAGCCGAGCACCAGCTGCTGCAGCTGGCTCGGCTGGCGCAACAGGGGCTGGATCGGTGCTGGCCTGTCCCCCCGAAGAGCGGCTGGCAGATGGTCGCCAAAGACCGGCGCAAACCGGGGGAGGGGCCGCAGGACTTCCGCAAGACCTGGCAGGACGAAGGGGCCACCCCGGTGATGCAGCTCTGCTTCGGCACGGAGATCGCTGCGGAGCAATTGATGGATCAGGCCGGATTCCAGGAGGCGTGTCAGCTGCTGTACGGCCCGCTTCTGGCCCAGCTGCGTTAGTCGAACAACTCGTCGAGCATTTCGCGCATGCGTTCGTTGGAAATCACCAAGGGCTCGCCGGCCTGACGGCGGAAGAAGTAGGCCCGATGTTCCTGGTTGATGCTTTCAACAGCGGCGGCTTTGCGCACCAGCAGCTGGGCCAATTTCTGACGACGTTCGGGGGACACAACAGGCCGGTGGCTTTCACCAACGTGTTGGCCTGAAGGTCCCGCACCCTCACAAGCCCCTGTTCTCTCAAGGGTTGGGTTGCATCCGTTCACAAGCCCATAAAAAAGCGAGGGTTCTTCAGGCCCTCGCTCAAGTCGTCTTCTGTTCTGGGGTGTGACAACACCCAGTCCAGTTCGCAGCTTTCGCCAGCTGCTTCATGGAAGTTAACACTGGTTTTGAGGCCGAAGAAGTTGAGCAGACTCCATCCATGGCCCAGCGCTTCGATGCCAACACCTACCCCCTCGGCCCTGGGGTCCGCCTGCTTGAGGCCAGCGCTGGCACCGGTAAAACCTTTGCTCTGGCGCATCTCTGCCTGCGGCTGATCACGGAGGCCGACCACGCCCTCGAGGCGTTGTTGGTGGTGACCTTCACCGATGCGGCTGCCGAAGAGCTGCGCTCCCGCATCGGCCAGCGGCTGCAGCTGGCGTTGCAGGGCCTTGAGCAGCTGGAGCAGGGGATGGAGGCTTCCGCTCCAGACCCCGTCCTGATGGAGTGGCTGTCGGGTTCCGAGCCAGGGGAGGCGCGTCAGCGATGGATTCGGCGCTTGCTGGTGGCCCTCGAACAGCTGGACCGGGCCGACATCACCACCATCCACGGCTTCTGCCGCCGCAGTCTGCGCCGTCTGGCCCTCAGCAACGCTGCGGCAATGGAGCCTCAGCTGGACACCGACGCCACCGCGCTCCAGGCCGAGGTGGTTCAGGACCTGTGGCAACAGGAACTGCTCAGCCTGCCGCCGGATCAGTTCAAGGCGTTGCGTCAACGCGGCCTCTCGCCCCAGACCCTGCGCAGGGGGTTGGCGCAACTCGATGGCGAACAGCAGCCGCGGTTCAGGGCCGTTGATGGGGCGATCGATCTCGACCAGCCCCTCGCCTCACAGCTGGAGCACTGGCTGGCCCAGCTCTGGGACGAGTTCGTGCCGCTCTGGCAGCGGGACCATGCCGTTCTGGATGCCGGGTTCCGTCAGGCGGCCGAGCAGTGGAAAGCCCAGGGCTGTGGAACCACCACCCCTTATTCGGCCAAGCCCAAGAGCGATCGCTGCGCGCAGATCAACCAGTGGCTGCATGGGCAGACCGCAGTGCCGTCACTGCTGGAGATTGCCGCCCATGAGAAGCCGTTGAAGGAGTACTTCCATCCCGGCAGCTGGTGCAAGATCGCGCGCAAGTGCGGTGAGACCGACCCCAGCCTGGTGACGCCCGCTCTGCAGGCCGCTGTTGCGGCGCTCTGGGATGCACCGATTGAGCGCACCTGGCAGTACCTGCTGGAACGGGGCTTGCAGGAGCTGGACCGCCGCCGTCGCCGCCGCGGGGTGATCACCTTTGGCGGTTTGTTGGCCGCCATGGACCCGGGCGATGGCGACGTTGCCTGGCTTGCCCCGCTGCAACAGCGCTACCGGGCGGTGATGGTGGATGAGTTTCAGGACACCGACCCCGTGCAGTGGCGTCTGCTGCAGCGCGCCTTCGGTGGTGGTGAACGCCACCTGCTGCTGATGGTGGGGGATCCCAAGCAGGCGATCTACCGCTTCCGGGGTGGTGATCTGGCCACCTACATGGCAGCGCGCGATCAGGTGGAGCGGATCGATCACCTGCTCGACAACTTCCGCGCAACGGCACCGCTGATGGAGGGGTTGAACCGCTTGATGGCTCCGGGGCTCCCCCGATCTGAACTGCCTGTGCCGGCGGTGCAGCCCCGCAGCTCCACCACCCCACCGCAGGATGCCCCGGCGTTGCAACTGCTGCTGCTCTCCACCGAGGCGCCCTCCAGCCGCAGTGCCCTGGAAGCAGAGCTGCCCCAGCGGCTCGCCGCGATGGTGCTGGAGCAACTGCAGCAACGTGACGACCTCACCCCTGCAGATCTCTGCGTGCTGGTGAGTCGTCATCAACAGGCGGAAGACCTGCGCCGCGCCCTTGGGGTTTGCGGACTCCCCACCCGCCTGGTGACCCAGGGCGATGTGCTCGACAGTGAAGCTGCCCTGCTGTTGCAGTGGTTCCTCGATGCCCTGGCGGAACCGGGCGATGACGCTCGCTTGCGTCTGCTGGCCTGCTCGGGACTGATGACCATCGCGCCCGATGTCCTGGAGCCGGCCCTGTTGGATCAGCTGGCGCTGCAGTTGCGCGGTTTGGCTGAGGCGATACCGCGGCTGGGCCTGCTCGGGGCGCTGGCCGATCTGCTCAAGGGTGAACAGATGGCGGGGCTGTCGGAACGGGGCCGGATGCTGGGGGATCTGCAGCAGGCGGCAAGGCTGGTGCAGGAGGCGATGCACCGCCAGGGGCTTGATGTGGCCACCGCGGCGGATTGGTTGCGGAGGGAGCGGTTGCACCCCAGCCAGCCGGTGCCTGAGGCTCGCCAGCCCCACAGCGATCAGGCCGACAGCGCCATCGCCGTGGTCACCGTCCACCGCAGCAAGGGTCTGGAATATCCGGTGGTGATCTGCCCCTACCTGTGGCAGTCCCCCCCAGCTGTGTCCGGTCCGCTCTGGCGTGACCCCCGCTCCGGAGAGTGCCTGGTGCGGGTGGATGTCCATTGGGGGGAGGGCTGGCAGGCGGCGCAACAGGCGCAGCGGGAGGCTGCGGCAGAGGCCGAGCGGCTGGCCTATGTGGCGGTGACCCGAGCCCAATCCCAGTTGGTTCTGATCTGGGCCAGGGCCAACGGCCAGGAGGATTCCCCCCTGCCCGCCTGGTTGTTCGGTGCTGAGGCCGCTGGGGATGCGATCGACAGCCTCACCGATGAGCGGCTGAGCGAAGCCCTGGCGAAGCGACAGGTTCCGATCAGCATCGATGGCCTGGTCGAGAGCCTGTCCAGCGGCAAGCGTTGGAGGTCTCCGCTGCGGGCCGAGCCGTTGGCCCTTGGTTCCATCCCCAAGCGGATTGACCGGAGCTGGGGCCGGGCCAGTTATTCGGCCTGGATTGCCTCATCAGACGACGTTCAGCTGCATGAACAGGGTCGTGATCGCGATCCCGGCGCTGAGGAATCGACGGTGGAATCGGCGTTGGAACTGATGGCGGCGAGGGCAGAACCGGCATGGTCTGAGACGGGGCCGCTGGCGGCATTTCCGCGCGGGGCCGGGGCCGGGGACTGCCTGCACCGGATCCTCGAACAGTTCCCCTTCTCTGCGGCGGAGGCCTCTGAGCCCCGCCAACGGCTCGAGCTGATCGCCGCCGAGTTGCGCCGGGCCGGGCTTGATCCCGATCTTCAGAACGATGTGTTGACGGGGTTGGAGCAGGTGTTGCAGACGCCCCTGGGGGGACCGCTGGGTGCGTTATCGCTGGATCGGCTGGGGCCGCACCAGCGCCTGCCTGAACTCAGTTTTGATCTGCCGGTGCAGCACGTGCGCACGGCCGATCTGGTGGCCGCCTTCGGTTGTGATGCCGAGGCCCGTTTTGGCCGCACTTATAGCCCGGCGCTGGCATCGCTCTCAATCAACAGCCGTGGGTTTCTCACCGGTTCCATCGATCTGGTCTTCCAGGACCCCCACCACCATCGCTGGTGGGTTCTCGACTGGAAGAGCAACTGGATCGGTGAACGGCGCACCGGTGCTGAGCCGGGGCTGTGCGGTCCGCATCACTACTCCCAGGAGGCGATGGAGGAGCAGATGTTGCACCACCACTACCCCCTGCAGGCCCACCTCTACCTGGTGGCTCTGCATCGCCATCTGCGTTGGCGGCTGCCGGATTACGACCCGGAGCAGCATCTGGGGGGCTACGTCTACTGCTTCCTGCGGGGGATGCCCGGAGCGGTGACTGCCTCTCCAGAAGATGCTGTTGGGCCGGGGCGCATCGTTGAACCCGTGCCTCTTAATCGCATCGCGGCCCTGGATCGAGCCCTGGGGGAGGTGCCGGCGTGACGGAGCTGCTGCCCCAGGGAACCAGCACCTGGCCCTCCAACTTCACGGCCGGACTCCATGCCGCCTTGCGGCGACGGATCCCGCCTCAGGCGGAGGCGGATGCCTCCGCACTGGAGGAGCTCAGTCGCGATCTGGTGCTGGCCCTGGAGCAGGGGGAGTTGACGGTGGCGCTGACGCCGGAGCGGCTGGCAGCTGCC
>Ga0189275_100162_pt1 | contig 81125 bp, 74 predicted proteins | sample N19A6minimetaG_FD_130329 | JGI IMG/M metagenome (GOLD analysis project Ga0189275, IMG submission 130329) | Marine microbial communities from the Costa Rica Dome - N19 A6 mini metaG | ecosystem: Environmental > Aquatic > Marine > Oceanic > Photic zone | place: Costa Rica: the Eastern Pacific...
AACAATTTTGTTTTTGCCATAATTTAATTGATTTATAGGTGGTGATGTTTTATTGTAAGACAGGTTAGGAAGCAATTCCTTACAAAAATAATTGGATGTTATACGAACATCTTAGGCGAACGCCTATTCGCATAACATCCTCAGAATCACATTAGACGAATGAAGGCGGCTTATGAGCCAAATGGAAGTACTTTTTCTGGTTCGCCCTAATAAACCTTCGTTCGTATAATAATATGTTATGCATTTAATAAGTCACTCTTTTCAAATATGAATAAACAAAGAAAACTTCCTACAGTAAGTGATTTTTTATTGAATGTTCCTTTATATAAAGTCTATGCTTTTAATAAAGAAGATTATCGAGAACTGAGTGAACTACGAAACTATGAGGGACCTTTAGATTGCCAATGTCTTGGATGTAGTTCGAAAAGTGTATTTAAAGAGAGAAAAGGTTATAAAAGTTATGAAGAACATTATGCACTACAGTCAGGAGTATTTAAGGTTAACCTTACATGTTCAAGAGATTCAACCCATTATTTAGATTTCTATTTTTTAGTAAATGGTTTATCTATCCAAAAGATTGGTCAGTATCCATCTTTAGCGGATTTAGAACAAGTTGAAATTGAAAAGTATAGGGGGATACTAGACAAACATCTATACACTGAATTTAGTAAAGCAATCGGTCTTTCTTCACATGGTATTGGCATTGGATCTTTTGTGTATTTAAGAAGAATCTTCGAGAATCTAGTCTATTCAGCTTTCAATTCTTTAGAAGCAGAATCTGTAACAAGAGAAGATTTTGAAAGAATGAGAATGGATGAAAAGATTAAACTATTGAAAGATCACCTACCTTCTTTTCTTGTTCAAAATAGAAGTATTTATTCAATTTTAAGTAAAGGAATTCATTCACTTACTGAACAAGAAACATTGGAAGTTTTTCCAGCTATCAAACTTGGAATTGAACTAATCTTAGATGAAAAGCTTGAACAAGATGAAAAACAAAAGAAGATTGAGGAGGCCGAACATCAAATCAGCATTATCAATCAGAAAATCAAAAATGCATAACAAGCGTTTCAAGCGGACTCGTACGCGTTTCGGGTCTTTAATTTTAAACTCCAGGCTCGCCGCTTAAACGCCGGGTCGTTAGGCTACAAAACCAATTAAACATGGATAAATTCATCATTCTTTATACAAAAGGGTTGTGCGGTGCAATTGTTGGTACAGAATCGGGAGAAGTTCTCTCTATTTCTAAAGAACAGCTCCAAAATCACGAGTGGTTAGAAAATCATACATCCAAAAAATTAAAGGTTTATAAAACATCAAATTTGGACGAAGTTTCTAATTCAAATGGTACATTTCAGTTCATCCCGAAAGTTGTTCTTGATACTTCACGTCTATTTGTGAGCGAAACATATAAAGTAAACAGTGATCGTTTTACTGTCATGTTTCAGGGTTACTTTAGTTCTGGTACTAACTATTGGGTTGTTGAAGAGAAACCATTTATTCAGCCTTAATTGCCCAAATTTTTAATTTCTTACTACCAATTTGTTTAACGATCTCTGCAGTTTTTCTCATTTCTTCATTGTACCAATCGTTAACAACCTTAGCGATTCTAACTGTGGTCAAATCATCAGTTGGTAAATCAAATTCTTCCTGTAACATTTTCACATACCTTGCTATAGAGCTCGGTACACCTATCGTGCCTGGTTTTGATAGCCTAACAAGGCGTTTTAAGTCGGACTCGCGTAAAAGCTCCGCAATTCTAACTTTCAGCTAACCAATTATATCTCAAGACAGATAAATTTGAACACCAAAACGTTCATAACCAATTTAGAAAGTATGAAGTTATTGAGGTTGTACAGAAGAATGGTTCAGATCCAGAGTCTGAAATAGGAGATTCAGGAGGTGTCTTAATTTCCTAATTAAACATCAACAACAAAAAAATCAAAAACCTAAACCAAAACCACCAATTCCAATACATCCCACCAGGCATCAAAAGTAATAATGAAAACAAGCACAAGAAGACTTATGAATGTGTGAAGTGCGATTGTTTTCATTAAGTAAGAATTCCGGTTCATTCCTAATCTTTTGGAGGCAGCAAAAGCTGTTATGTTGAAACTGGAAAACCAGATTAGTAGATAAGCGACTGCAAGTAGGCTTATAAAAAGGGCACTCAATCCTGCAAAATAAGCCGTTACCATTAAGGTGACTAAAATGAAATCCAGATGAAAGATCCAGGTAAAAAGGTTTAGTGCTTGGTTGAAGTGTGTCATTTCTTTATTCGGAGCATAGAGCCAAATCAAAGCAATGAGTTCTACAAGCAAAATTAAAATTGTTGCCAAAACAAACAACGAGAAGTAATTTTGTCCAAGTACTGCCATGTAAGGAAGATGGTAATAAAGCGCTTCAAGTCCGATTTTACTTATAAAAGTTTTTGCTAGAATATAGACAGCAAGTCCACCGAATAAAGCATGTTGAAATAACAGAAAAATAGCACTTGCTGATGAGCGCTCTCTGTAGCTCATGATATCATCCACAAAAAAGCGGTGAGCGTTGAAATAGCGAGGAATTGTTTCTAAATAAGTAGGATTAACAGCTACATTAACTGCAAGGCTGATCCAAAGAAGTACTAAAACAATAACGGACCAATGAGCTGATGGTTGTTGGTTCGGAGCTTTTGGAAGTGGGATGGAAGCCGGATTTACGTATTGATCTAAGAGAAGTAGTTCTTTTATTTCCGGGTTATCTTCAAGCGTTTTTTCTAACCAATCGAATTCTACTACTACAAAAGTAAGATCTTGTTCTAGTTGTTTTTTGAATCCATATAGTGATGATGCATCGGGATTCAAAGTAGTTAATACTGTGCCGATAGTTTGATTACTTCTTAAAAGAGAATCGCTTTGTTGAATATAGTACTCTGAAAAAATATCAGATAAAGAATCTGACGGAGAACTGTGTTTAAAAGCGAGAATTCCTGCAAAAGTTGACGATGAATCAAATCGTTGAGCGGTACTTTTGATATCAGTCAGCAATTGTCCTGATCTGATATTGAAGTTATTCTCTGTAAGATATTTATTATCCAAATCTATGACGAAAGGGATATTAAAACGTTCAAGGCTTAGCAATTGATCAGAGGAAGGAATCTCATCAATAATAATCAGATCAATATGATGAATGCTTAAGAACTCGATCTCGGCATCAAATTGAATACTATTATCCGGAGCGGTCCAACGCACACCGATCTTAGATTGTGCTTTTAACTGTGAATTGATACTAAGAGCAAGAAAAATACAGATTAAAAATCCATAGATATTTGATCTTAAGCTTTTCACTTAGGCTTCTACAGCAGCTCCGAAAAATTCAGTAATGCTGCTTTTTTTAATGGGTTTTGCAAGCAGAGTAGCAGAAGTACAATCTGTGATTTCAACTTCTACATAATCACCGGGTTCAAAATCTCTGCGATCAAATACACATATTTTGTTGGTGTCCGTACGACCACTCATTTGTTCGTCTGATTTTTTACTGGTTCCTTCTACAAGAATTAAATGGCGATTTCCAATCTCTTCCTGATTTCTTTCACCTTGAATATTCATCTGCTGAGTGATGATTTCAGACAAGCGTTTTTTCTTTACTTCTTCAGGAACATCATCTTCAAACTTTCTATGAGCAAGTGTTCGTTCTCTTTCAGAATAAGCAAACATATAAGCCAAATCATATCCAACTTCTTTCATCAAGCTCATGGTTTGCTCGTGCTCTTCTTCTGTCTCATGACAAAATCCTGCAATTATATCCGTAGAAAAAGAAACGCCCGGAATTATAGCTCTCATTTGATCGATAAGTTCTAAATATTGCTCACGTGTATAAGGACGACGCATTCTTTCGAGCATTGAATCGCTACCTGCTTGTGCCGGGATGTGAATATAATTACATAAGTTTGGTTGTTCCGCGATTATATGAAGTAACTCGATTGGGAAATCTTTTGGATGCGGAGATGAAAACCTGAATCTAATTTCTGGGTTAACTTTACTGCAAGCTAGCATCAGTTTAGCAAAACTGTTTTCCCCGTCTTTGTAGGAGTTTACATTTTGTCCTAGTAGTGTTATTTCTTTGATTCCTTCGTCACTAAGTTGACGAACTTCTCTAAGAATACTTTCCATTGGGCGACTTCTTTCTCGTCCACGGGTAAAAGGCACCACACAAAAAGAGCACATGTTATCACAACCGCGCATAATAGATACAAAAGCAGAAACACCGTTTCCAACAGTTCTTACTGGGGTAATATCTGCGTAGGTTTCTTCTAAAGAAAGCAGCACATTTACAGCCTTTCTTCCATCATCAACTTCAGCAAGCAAACGAGGAATATCACGGTAAGCATCAGGGCCAACTACGATATCAACCAAGTGTTCTTGTTCGATAATACGATCTTTGATTCGCTCGGCCATGCAACCAAGCACACCAACAGTAAGTTCTTTATTAGTTTTTTTAATGGATCGAAGTTCTTTTAGTCGATTCCAAACTTTGGTTTCAGCATTTTCACGGATAGAGCAAGTGTTAACTAAAACTACGTCTGCACTCTCCGGATTATCTGCCAATTGCATTCCATCTTCAAGTAGAATTGAATTCACAACCTCAGAATCTGCAAAATTCATTTGGCAACCGTAGGTTTCGATAAAAAATTTCTTATTACTCACTGTACTTCTTTTTTCTAACTAAAATTCTATTTTGGCCAAGTGTCAGGATTATCTCTCCAACTTGATAACAAGTCTAAATCATCTCCCGTAACGATTCCTTTCTCAATAGCCACATTAATCAATGTTTTGTAATCGGTGAGGCTGAAAACCGGAACGTCAACTTTTTTGAAACGTTCATCAGCTTTAGCAAAACCGTATGTAAAGATGGAAAGCACGGCATCAACTTTAGCGCCTACAAATTGTAAAGCTTCTAAAACTGAAATTGCTGAACCACCGGTAGAGATAAGATCTTCTATCACAAGTGTGGACTGACCTTTATCTACACCACCTTCAATTTGATTTCCCATTCCGTGCGCTTTGGCTTTAGCACGAACATATGCCATTGGTTTATCCATAGCTTCAGCAACCCAAGCTGCATGTGGAATACCTGCTGTAGCAGTTCCGGTAATTACTTCAATATCCGGGAATTTATCGTGTATGAATGTGGTGAATTGCTGGGCAATTTTCTTGCGAATTGCAGGGTGTCTGAGAGTTAATCTATTGTCACAATAGATAGGTGAATTCCACCCGGAAGACCATGTAAATGGATTGTTTGGTCTCAGTATTACTGCATTAATATCTAATAAGTCTGCGGCTAGTTCACGCGCAAACGAGTCGTCAATAATCATAAATGTCTGTATCTTTTTTTTGTCTCTGTGACGAGTGAGAGAGTAGTCTATTTTAAGACCAGAAGAAAATAAGGGTTTTTAAGCAGATAAGCGCATAGAATCCTGCAAGTAAATCATCTAGCAAAATACCAATTCCACCGTCAAGTTTTTGTAGTTTATTGATGCCTAACGGCTTTAAAATGTCGAATACTCTGAAGAATGCAAAACCTAAACCTAAAATGAAAAGGTCGAATTGCAAATCGCCAATCAAAGTTATGGTTGTAAATGTGAGCGTCTGACCTGCCCATTCGTCCATAACTAACTTTCCCGGATCTTCTCCCCAATGTTTTTCACAAGCTGAACTTACCCACAATGAGAGCAAAGAGGTTAATATTACAAATGCAGGGATTAGAAATAAATTTCCAAAATTTAATATGAAGTAGATGGGAACCAAAGCAAACAAGCTTCCCCAAGTTCCGGGAGCTAAAGGTATTAAGCCTGAACCGAATCCCGAACCAATAAAAATTTTAAGATGCTTCATGAAGATGAAGAGCTTCTGAAAAGTTTTTTATTTGTGAATACATATTCTACTCCGGAATAAACCGTGATAAAAGTCACGAACATCATTAACCAAAACATAACATTTGACTCTAGAACAATTTCAGCCCAGCGCGCCAAGAGGTTGCCTGTACCTTCAAAAACACCAAGTAATAAGGCGATGTATAGGAATGTTAATTGAATGGTAGTTTTGGTTTTCGCAGTATATCGGGTTTTCATTGGCATCTTTTTCTTATTGGCATAAATACGAAGCCCGGTCATGAAGACATCACGAATAATAATCAAGATAATTGCCCACCACGGAAATTGAGTAGGATCAACAAAAGGTAAAACAATAAACGCACTGAAAGTGAGCACTTTATCAGCTAGTGGATCCAAAAAAACACCTAAAGGACTTTCAATTTCATACTTTCGAGCATAATGTCCGTCAAAATAATCTGTAATTGCTGCAATGGTAAACACAAGAATACTTAAGCCTCCCCAAATTAATCCACCTTTCAGGTATAGATACAGAAATAACGGCGCAAGTAAGATGCGAAGTGAGCTTAGAATGTTCGGTAAACTTTTCATTGAGCGAAGATAGGAAATTGATTGGAGATAATAATATGAAAACTAGCTTTTGGACAAAGGAATTATGAATTTTACAGATATGAAAGTTCAGATCATCTCAATTGGCAACGAAATACTTATTGGAGACACTATAAACACCAATGCTTCCTGGATGGGGGAGTTTATGACGAGTTTAGGTTTTGAAGTAACCGAAGTTCATACAATTTCTGATGAACTGCATCTCATAAAATCCACTATTTTGCGCTCAATGGAATATTCAGATGTGGTTCTTTGTACCGGAGGGTTAGGTCCTACACACGATGATATTACTAAAGCAGCTATTGCTGAACTTTTTGAAGTTGAGATGAAAATTGATGAAGAAGTTCTGGATTTTATAAAAAGAATGTTTGAGAGTAGAAACATTCCGTTTTCAAAATCAAATCATGCACAAGCTGAGATTCCTGAGAATTGTGAAGTTCTATTTAATAAAATGGGTACTGCTCCAGGAATGTGGTTCGAGGAAAACAATTGTTACTTAGCATGCATGCCGGGCGTACCGTATGAAATGAAGTACCTGATGAAAAATCCGGTTGCTGAAAAACTGAGAACGGCTTTTGGAGAGGTGGGTTTTTTGTATTCGAGATACTTGAAAACTGTTGGAATCGGAGAAAGTACTCTTAGCGATTCAGTTATTGGCGATATTACTAATTTTCTAACAGATGGAGTAAGCTTGGCGTATCTTCCCATGCCGGGAGGAGTTACTTTAAGATTAAATGGTAAAGGAACTACCAAACATGAAGCTGAAGGATCTGTTCAAAAATTAGTATCTCATATTTATGCTAAAGCTTCAAAGTATATTATTGGAGAAGGAAAACATTTAACTATTTCTGAATCTGTGGGAAAGATTCTTATACAACAAGGTAAAACAATTGCCACTGCAGAAAGTTGTACGGGTGGAATGATTGCTAATGAACTTACAAATATTGCGGGTAGCAGTGCTTATATGATTGGTGGTATTGTGTCTTATGCTAATTCGGTAAAAGTGAATCAGCTTGGAGTTCTGAAATCTGATCTTGATAGTGTGGGCGCAGTAAGTAAAGAAGTGGCACTACAAATGGCTAAAGGAGTTGCTGAAGAGCTCGGAACAGATATAGGAATTTCAACTACCGGTATTGCAGGACCAGAGGGTGGTTCAGATGAAAAACCGGTAGGGACTGTGTGGATGGGCTATTGGAGTAAGGAAGAACATTTTGCTGTGAAAGCCTTATTTACTAAAGATCGTTTACTTAACAAAGAACGAAGTATGAGAACAACTTTAGAAATAACTAGAAGAGTTTTAGAAGGTATAGACGAAATGCCTTATAATTTGCAGAAGGTATATCCTTGAGAATATTAACCTGTTTCTATATCGCTATAGTTGTGAGTTCAGCTAGTTTGTCAGCCCAAGTCAGCGACTCAACAAAAACAGATACAGCTTTGGTGAAACCTGAAGTCGTTGACGCAAAAAATGACAGTGTTCTCTCATCACAGAAAAAAGAAGTAGTCATTAAAAAAGTTTCCCTTTGGCAAAATAAAAACAAAGTTTTTTCTAATACTATTACCAGCGACAGTCTTTTACGATGGAGTATTTATCCAAATTGGGGAGATTTTTATGCTTATCAAAACAATGTAATTTCATACCGCCAAGGTACCATTGGAAGAATTGACGCTTTTAATATAAATGGATACGATCAATATGAACAAGAACTCTGGTTAGATGATATATCGCTGAAAAACCCCGTAACCGGGTTAATTAATTATAATTACGTTCCGCACCATAAAATTGGCCTTGTTCGTGAAACCCAGCGTAATAATTTGAATTCATATGTAGATATCAGGGATTACTACATAACGGAACCTATTAGCTATCTGAATTTCGATGAAGCTCCAAATGATTATAGAAATCTAGAGTTTTTTGTTTCCCAAAACACAGCTCCGGGAACAAATATTGAGCTCTCGTATTGGGATAGAAGAGACGGAGGTTTTTATCCTGATAATAATGCCGAAGGAAGTCAGATCATGGGAAGGATCTACCATCATCTTGGCGATAAATATAAAATTGAAGGTTTAATACTTCGTAACGATTTCAATAAAGAAGAATCAGGAGGTTATATTGTAAATAACCCTTTAACTTTCGGTTTTGGTGAATTTACGACTAATCCAAGAAGTACCTCCGCCAGTTCCGAAATTTTAAGAAATGATATTAAAGCAGGGATTTATCAAAGAGCAGATACAGCCCAACCGGAGACTGGAGGTTTGATTTTTTCCAGAACTAAAACGGAAAACCTTGTTAGAATTAACTCTGATACTTTGAATTGGGAATATTTAACACACAGAGCTGACTTGTTTAAAAAAATCGATGCTGGAGTATTTTCGATTAAAGCAGATGTTTCAGCGGAATATTCTAACAGACGATCAGGACTAACAATTGATCGTTCTAACTGGTTTATTTTTAATGGTAGTATCGTGTCAGAATTGAAATTAACGGAACAGTTAAGAGTTTTTGGAGAAGGCTCATTTATCTCAAGAAATACAAGTCATTCCGGATCTTCATTTTCAGCCGGAATTCAATTGGGTGATAGATCAGATCTTAACTTAAAATTTGTTGGAAGTTCAGAAAGTAAAATCCCGACTATTCAGTCGCTTTACTGGCAATCGAAGAATTACACCGGGAATATTTCATTACGCAACGAAAAAAGTCAATCACTGTACGGAGAGTTAACACTTCCTTTGGGTTCATTTTGGGAAGTTGGTACAACTGGTAGAATTCAACACAAAAAAAAACCGGTGTTTCTGAATTCGGATAGTACATTCAGTAACGCTACATCTCAAGACTTGCTCTTTAGTTCAGGATTTGTACGATTTGATAATTCCAGATTTGAAATCGAGAGTTCTGCTGTATTTGAATATACTTTAGATCAAAAATTTGATGCTAACGAAGTTAATTTTAACACAAGAGATACTAAACTTTGGATACGAAACTCTCTATTCTACAAGAATTATGTGTTTAATAGAGCGGCTTTTTTAAAAATGGGTGTTCGTACGCTACTGTCTCCGTCTTCGTATGAAAGTCAGTTTTATAATACAGAGGCTAATTATTGGCAGGCTAACTCACTAACAAGTGATCAAACTCAACCAGCTTATGTCCCAGCATTTTTTCGTTTAGATGCGGAACTTTCTGCAAGAGTTAGAGCAATAATGGTAGTAATAAGATGGGAAAATGCACTTGACGGTTTTGGTCAGGCAGGCTACTTTGAGGCGTCATCTTTTCCGATGCCACCCCGAAGATTAATCGTTGGAATCAGAGCACAATTTAGAAATTAATATGAGTCTTAAATATGTAATTAAGGAAGGCACAGCAGGGTTTAAGCGTGCAAAGCTTGCAGTTACTACATCTATTTTTTCGCTATTTATAGCCGTTTTACTACTCGGTATTCTTGGGCGCATTTCATACAATGTGTACACTCAGGCAATGAGTTTAAAAGAAATAAAATTAGAAGTATTTCTTTTTGATATGGATGAACGCTCTAAAGAAGAAGTTCAAAATAAAATTGAAAACGAAAAATTGGTAACTAATGTAGTTTACATTTCTAAGGATAGCGCATCGGTTATTGCTTCAAAAGAATTGGGAGCAGGTGTAACAGATCTGATTGAGCTCAACTTTTTGCCAGCGTCTTTTAAAGTAGATGTAAATACTGATTCTGGTGCGGAATTAGTTGAAAGCCTGGCATCACGAATACAAAATATCAGAGGTGTGGATGAAGTAGAATATAATAAGGCTTTGCTTCAGGCCTTGGAATCAAACCTAAGTATTTTTAGTCTTGTTGGCGGTGGACTTGGAATATTGATTTTATTAGCAGCTGTTGTTTTAGTTTACAATACCATAAGATTAACGATTTATGCAAAAAAAGATCTGATTCGTGCAATGAAACTTGTCGGAGCAACAAACGGGTTTATAAGAAGTCCGTTTATAGTAGAAGGGGTTATACAGGGAATTATAGCAGGATCTTTAGCTGTACTTAGTGTATTTGCAATCTTTGAATTTTTGATTCCATTATATGTTCCGGATATTGGCATTGTAGCCTGGCCGTTTGGGCGGTGGTATTTCTTGGTAAGCGCAATGGTTGGTTTGGCCGTACTAATGGGCTGGTGGGGAAGTCGCCTTGCATCAAGAAAGTATATTGCGGAGACGTATATCTCTGGGTAGTTAATTAGGAATATGGGAATTAGGAATAAGTGAATATGGTATGAGTAATATCAATTTCCAATCATTTAGTTTATTTATCGGTTTAGTATTAATTATCTGTCCGAATTTGAAAGGGCAAAATATTGATATCGCTTGCAATTCTAGTACCGAATTTTCAGATACTTTAAGGCACGCATTTGAAGTACAAATGAAACAAGTTTACAACGCCTCAACTGATGAGGAAATCTATTTAGGTTTTTTGAAATTTATTAGTTTCGATCCATTAGCAAATTCTTGGATTATAAATATTAGCAGATCTGATGTTCCCGATAGTTTGAAAAGACATCGTAACTTTCAAAAATTTTGGACTAAAGATCAAAAAGAATCGGATATAATATTAGAGGAGGTCATATCAAATGACAGAAATGATGAAGAAAGGGAAAAATTCGAAATTTGGGATGTCGATACTGAAAGTTATTATTTCAACTGTCTGAAAGAAAGTGATTCTAAGAAACTTCAAACGATTTTGTACGATATTGAAGCTATAGGAGGATTTTTAAGCCCCCGGTTGTTAGCTAATGTGTTAATAAAGACGCTTATTGAAGAAGACTATTCTCAGATTGAAGTGCAAAACTTCATTGCGATAAATTTATACTTCACAACGCTCATCAACTTAAATCAGGATTAGAATTTCATACCAAAACCTATTCCTAATTCCCCTATTTTTACTTATTCCTAATTCTTAAGCTTCCGCGTTTTCTTTCTTCAAGTTTTCTTCTTGGCGAGCTTTGCATGCTTTTTCATCTTTGCAAGTTCCATAAAAATGTAGAGAATGCGAGTTGATATTCATTCCGTGAATCTTGCCAAGCAATTCCTGAATCTCTCCGATTCTAGGATCACAAAACTCCAAAACATGCCCACAGTCGTTGCAAATAATGTGATCATGTTGCTGATAAGCATAAGCACGTTCGTAGTAATACTGGCTTTTTCCGAATTGCTGTCTCTGAACCAACCCACATTCTACTAGAAGATCTAATGTATTATAAACAGTTGCTCTAGATACTCTTGTACCAACTTCTTCCATTCGATAAAAAATATCGTCGGCGTCAAAATGACCATCAGCACGATAAATCTCTTCCAAAACCATAAATCGTTCCGGGGTTTGTCGTTGTTTATGCTCTTTTAAATAAGAACGAAATATTTCTTTTACTAACTGGATTGTTTCTTCGTGTGCTGGGTGCGCCATGGTCTGATTTTTTCTTAAATATAAGATTTGTTTAGGTGCATTTGAAACACAAGAATTTCTTTAGAAGAATAGTATATTCCATGCGAGAAATAATTGAATAAAATTTTACGAATATGCCTACGATCGTTCCTTTTGAGACTTTAGCAGAACTTCCGGTAAATCTGGCGAACAAATACGTTGGAAATAATAAAGCTGTTTTTTATCGCAAACTTGACCCAAAGTCCGAATATACACCAATTTTCTGGGATCAAGTAATTGAAGATGTGCATTCATTAGCATCTTATATGTTATCCAAAAAAATAGCACACGGCGACAGAGTTGGTATTCTCAGCGAGAACAGATATGAATGGGCAATTGTTGATCTGGCTATTCAGATGATTGGAGCAGTTAACGTATCTCTTTATACTACGCTTCCTTCTGGTCAGTGCGAATATATTCTTCAGGATTCGGGTACCAAACTATTTTTTGTGTCCACCGGAATTCAGCTAAAAAAAGCTGTTGAAGTATTTGATAATTGTGAAGAGCTAACTGAGGTTGTAGCTTTTGATGTGCCAAAAAATAAAAAATTGGGCGAAAAAGATTTTGTTGTTTTACTTGACGATGTGCTTAATGAAGGAGCTAAGCATGTTGAAAAGTTTAAAGACGAGATGAAGAAAAGAGTTCAATCAGTTTCTGTAGAGGATATTTCAACGCTTATTTACACTTCTGGAACTACCGGTAGACCAAAAGGAGCAATGCTGACTCACAAGAATATTGTAAGCAATGTAAAATCTGCAACTCAGCATATTTATTGGGATGATAAAGATAGATTACTTTCTTTTTTACCATTATGTCATTCTTTTGAAAGAACAGCAGGTTATTATGCAATTATCTCATGCGGCGCTGAAATCTACTATGCAGAAAGTGTAGACACCGTTTCAAAAAATATGCCAGAGGTCAAACCAACGGTAATGATCAGTGTTCCGAGACTATTTGAAAAAATCTACAATCTGATTGTAAAGAGTGTGGAGGAGGGTAGCGATACTAAGAAAAAAATATTCAATTGGGCCGTTGAAACCGGTCGTAAATACGCCGCAGGAAAACGAGGTTTGGTTTCTGTACAAAAGAAAATAGCTGATAAATTGGTATTTGATAAACTCAAGGAACGAACAGGTGGAGAAGTTCGAATATTTGTGTCAGGTGGTGCGGCATTACCTCCGGAAATTGATGATTTCTTTAAAGCGGCAGGACTTACCATTTTGCAAGGATATGGCTTAACTGAAACATCTCCTGTAATGGCAGCGAACAGAGTAGGAGAAGAGATTACAGGTGTTGTAGGAGCTGTTATACCAGGAGTTACTGTTGGCATTAAAGATTTAGACACTGGAAAAATTATTGCCCAAATTAGCGGGGAAGATTACCCAACCAATTTAAGTTCAGAAGCCGGAGAAATTTTATGTAAAGGACCGAATGTAATGAAGGGCTATTGGCAAAATGAGGAAGCCACCAAAGAAATGATTGATGAAGACGGCTGGCTACACACTGGAGATGTAGGGCGATTTGTGGAAGGAAATTTGAAAATCACAGATCGTATCAAACATATGATCGTAAATGCGGGAGGCAAGAACATTTATCCGGGACCGATTGAGGACATGTTCAAAACCAATAAATGGATTGATCAAATGGTTGTAGTTGGTGAAGCTCAAAATTATATGGCAGGTTTGATTGTACCTGATTTTGAAATTTTGGCGAAATACGCGAAAGACAATGGATTGGAATATAAAACTAATGAAGTGTTGATTTCCCACCCGGAGATAAAAGATTTGTTTAAGAAAGAGATACGTGCTTTTTCAAAAGATCTAGCTTCACATGAGAAGATCCGTGATTTCAGATTATTGCCAAATGAATTTACGGTTGAAACCGGAGAAATCACTCCAACCATGAAAGTAAAACGAAGAGTTATTGCTGAGAAATACGCTGAACAAATCGCAGATATATTTAAAGATGACAAAGGGTGAAGGTACTAATTTAATTCGAAGAGTATTTTTATGTTTCTTGTATTTAACGGCCCGGCGTTTAAAGTGCTAGGGTTTTCGGTTTTTTTGAAAGTAACAGAATTAATTGCTTAGCTGAAAGTTAAAAAATGCGGAACCCGTACCCGAGTCAGCCTTGAAACGCTTGTTAGGTACACGATATACTACAAAGATTCTCCTATCAAATTCCAAAATTCATCCCATCCTAAAATTATAGTGAACAAACTAGAAACTACGCCTACTAAAAAAATCAAAGCTGTTATGATTTTGAATAAAATTGAGTCTCGTATACTGCTCGCTTTGTTACTGGATAATAATCCAAATAAGACCAATAGGTATATTGGTAGCGATAGGATTTGTCTAAAACCAAGTATAAACCAAAGGTGAGGTTTTTTTAGATTTTGTTCGGCTTCTTCTAGATCGTCAGTTCTAACTCCAACAAATCTTATCAACGCTTCCTGTAAAGAATCAGTATAGAAAGTTAATGTCTGAAAATTTGGCGCTAATATGTTCAGTTGTGATTCAAACTCTTTTTTTATCTGTGGGACGAATGCAATAACAATGTCTTGGTTTTGAATTCTGTGTTGTCCAAATGGTGGGTTATAACTGATTTTGCCAAAACCACCCATAATCCTTTGCATCTTAACAGAACGATCGATTAACCAAGAATAAGAATCCATATCACTACCATCACTCTCTAAGTAAGTATTTAGATATTCACGGTAATTGCGAGTGAACTCAATTTCTTTTTCTATTTCAGTTTTTCTTCTTTTAAAAAGTAAATATCCAAGACCTGAAATTATTAGTAATCCTAGAATCACTGAGACAATTATTACGGCTAAATTTGCTTCCGCTGGTGATTCAGGAATTGTTACCATTGTATCAATTATAGTAGAATCAGTGAGAAGTGAATCGACAAAAACTGAATCTTGCATTAGCTTTTAAATTAAGTGTACCTAACATAATATTAACCAAACAAGAATCTAACCAATATCAAGGTAACTTTCTGAATTTTATAGAGTAGTGGTATTTTTTAATCCGGATAATATCCAGATATAAACTTAACTCAGTTAAGTTTTATGAAGATTGATTTCTTCAATATATAATCAATAAATATGCTCTTAGTACGATGGGGACATTGAAAGTCTAACCATTATAATTTTTCAAGATGCTATTTTCTTACAAGAGATTTTCCACGTTGGATAAGAAAAAGTCTCTTCTAAATTAACCCATTCTCCAATCCAGTTGAAGCCTTTTTTGGTGATTTCTGAATACGTTAGCCGATAGTATCCGTCAGTTCCATTAGGAGCAGGTTGTCTTCGGTAAAGTACAATACTACCATCCTTTTTGGGTTCGCCTTCCCAAGAACTTAAACTTGAAGTTGCGGCACTCGATGAGTAATAATGAACGTGCCATTTTGTGCTGTCGGCATTAAACTGACGAATGCTTCCCGAATGAAGACCGTCAGCTTTTAAAGTTTCATCCTGAACAGCCATCCCATTCATTATATATTTCCAACGCCAGATCATATCTACTTCTTCGTTCCAGCTTCCGTCTTGAGCACGGCTTTCAGATTTACACTCGCTTATACCGATTAGAAGCGCATAATCAGCTGTCTGTGGGAATGCTTCAGGATTAAGTTTTCCGAAAGGGAACGAGTTACTTAAATCATAATCGTACTGTGCAAGTAAAGGGGTAGATATCAGTAATGTTAATAGAAGTAGAGATATGTTTTTCATGGAGGGTGTTTTTTATTTTAAAGTTAACCATGAAACCCAGTTAATTTCTTAAAAATGCAGGGAATGTGAACTGGAATGCAGTGAATTAAATAGAACTCGCTTTTAATGCCTTACGTAGTACCTGAGCTCCTGATTTCGAAAGTGGAAGTTCAGAAGAATCTTGTAGCTTAATGATAGAATCATCAAAGTTAACGTGATCCAGGTAATCGAGATTTAGTAAAGCTCCACGATGCACTCGGATAAAATTATAAGGAGCTAATTGTTCTTCAAGTGATTTGAGACTTTTTCGAAGGGAATAGGCCTTTTTTTCAGTATGTATTTTAACGCAATAATCATCAGACTCAATCCAAGTTACTTGAGCTAAAGGGATTAGTTTTACTCGATTACCAATTTTAATACTGACTTGAGGATCAATAGTTGATTCGCCATTTAAAGTAGAAGAAGTAGTAGATTTAAGATCTTTTATCTCAACCCATTGAGCATTAATTACAATGTTTTTGGCATTATTATATAGTGTTAAAACCAATACGCAGTAGGCAAAGAGGAATGTGATTCCCTTTTGGAAGACAAAAAATTGAGTAGAATCAAGAATATCAGAAATTGAAATTCTATCCGAAAAACTGAAAACAGAGATCAAACTGATAACCAGAATAGAAACAATCCAACAACCTAATCCTGTTAAAGTTATTTGAACCCATTTTGAGCCGGATATTTGTGAGTTAAGACCAGAGAATTTTTTCCAAGATATAAGTACTAAAGGAATGCTACATATACCCCAAACGATCCATCGAATAAAATGAATTGTGAATAATTCTGAAAACGGTATAGAATCGCCCCCATCTACAATATCATAGTTTGATAGGTAATATTGCTGTTGTAAAGCATCAAATAGGATAATGAAGAATATAAATACAGAAAAGTAAAGGGTGGTTTTTCTAAAATTCATATTCAATAATCGTACCTTTGATTGATTTTTCAAAAAAAGAAAAGCCTAAATGTTCTCTAACACACAACTATTAATTATTGGTACTGTTTGGCCTGAGCCAAAATCTTCGGCAGCGGGTTTAAGAATGATGCAATTGATTGAATTCTTTTTAAATAAAGGTATGGAAATTACCTTTGCGTGCAATGCCTCTAATTTTGAGTTTTCTGAGGATTTAAAAGCTTTGGATATAAAAACTGAACTGATTAAAGTTAATGATTCTTCATTCGATGAGCTTTTAATAGAGTTGAAACCTGACGTTGTTATTTTTGATCGTTTTATAACCGAAGAACAATTTGGTTGGCGAGTAGCCGGAAAATGTCCCGATGCGATAAAAATTTTGGATACAGAAGATCTTCACTGTTTGCGACATGGAAGACATAAAGCATTAAAGGAGGGAAGAGCATTTTCCAATGATGATTTAAATTCAGATCATGCAAGGCGAGAAATTGCATCTATTTATCGGTGTGATCTGTCTTTGATCATTTCCCAGGCGGAGATGAATTTACTTACTGAATTTTTTAAGATCGACGATTCACTCATTCACTATCTTCCATTTATGATGAGGAAAATCACTGACGAAGAAAAAAATAAGTCGCCAAATTTTATTGAAAGAGTTCATTTTATTTCCATGGGTAATTTTCTGCATGAACCAAATTGGGATGCTGTAAGATATTTAAAAGAAGAAATCTGGAGTTTAATCAGAAATAAAATTCCATCAGCGGAGCTGCATATTTATGGTGCGTATTCTTCTCAGAAAGTTGAACAATTACATAATGAGAGAGAAGGGTTTTTGATTAAAGGTAGGGCCGAAGATGTGAGTAAAGTTATGATGAAGTCTAAAGTATTGTTGGCACCATTACGATTTGGGGCTGGTTTAAAGGGTAAACTAGTAGATGGTATGAAATTCGGAATTCCTTCAGTAACAACAGAAACTGGATGCGAAGGAATGAAATCTGATTCTGATTGGGGAGGCTATATAGAAAATGAACCGTCGCTATTTGCTGAAAAAGCTATAAGACTTTACCAAGATCAAAAAGAATGGAAAGTACTGCAAGAACAAGGGTTTAAAACCTTTAATGCCATGTTCGATAAATCTGAAATCTATCCTCACTTTACAAAAAGGCTAGAAAATCTAAAAAATGGAATTAAACAACACAGAAAAAGAAATTTTATAGGTTCAATTTTGAATATGAATATTCATCAAAGCTATAAATACATGAGTAAATGGATTGAAGAAAAGAATAAGAATTTTTAAACCTATTTAGTATTTTATTAGTGTATTGATACTGTAAAACCCTTATGAACCGACAAAGAAATAGTAATAAATTAACTAATGATCTAGATTCAGAATCTGAAATTAACGATGGGAAGGATGTATTCGAAACTAATTCTCCGAAAGAAAAAAGTATTCCATCAGATCCTGAAGATATATTTTCCAAAAAGAATAGCTGGGTACTAGGCATTTTTATTATCGTGGCTGTATTGTGGCATTTTGATTGGAGTCCTATGAAAGCGGCCTATGGTATTGGTACATCAATAACGAATCTTTTTCAAAGTGAAGAACAGGTAAATATTGCGCAGAACTCATCCACGGAATTTTCACAGCTTGAATATTATGATTCAATCAAAGATTTAGATTTTGACAATGCACCTACTTTAGAAAATACTGCCGTTCTTTATCAAAATAACGTTCCCATTCAATATTTGATAGATTTAGAAAATGTTGACTATTTAAGTGAGCTTAGCTCCAATCAGGTACTAGCTTTATATAATTCAGGGGTTACCGGTAACTTCGTAGAAGTTCTCGAAGACTTAGATTATTTAGACGAAGTAAGTTACTCAGGAGTGATAGGAATGTATACAAGTGGAGTTTCCGAATCTTACCTTGCTACACTTGAAGATGTAGATTATTTGGAGGATTTGAGTTACTCACAAGTTATAGCTTTGTACTCGAGTGGTGTATCTGAGGATTTTCTTAGAGAGTTAGAAGACAGAGGTTTACTTGAAGATTTGAGTTATACAGAAGTTATAAGATTAAATAATCAGAATTAGTCTAGAATCAGGCTTTCAGTTTTTCAATTCGAGCCAGAGAATCTCTGATTTCTTTAAGAACTTTGACAACACTTTCAGAACTGGTATTATCAGCAACAGATGAAGATGTGTTTTCAGTAACAATATCTCTTTGGTCAAAAACCCGGTCTCGGAAGTTGGCAGCATCTACAATACCGATTAAGGTTAAATCTGCTGCTCCGGCTCCGCCACCAGAACTACCTGCGGTTTCTATTTTTAAGATGCTTAAACCAAATGCTTTTAAAAGAGGACCTTCTTTAAAGGTTAAATCTTGAATTTTATCTAATGGAATTGTTTTCTCTGTTCTAAAAATATATCCTTTATTGAACTTGAGAGAACGAGTAGTAAGTTCACAATGTAATCTGTCGTAATATTTAGTTACAAAATGGTAGGCAAATATCAACCAAAAGGGGATAAAGGGAATTGTGAAAATCATAATAACAGCCAAAAATAAACCATACCAGAATAAATAGGATTTTATTCTTGGGTTAAATTCTGCTTCGAATAACGTTTCTGCCGGCTTCGCCATGTCAGTGAAATTTGTTAGGGTAAATAATGAAGGCGAGCATATTGCTCGCCTTCATTATAAAAAAAAATGTTTGATTGACCTACTGATCTTTACTGGCTAATTCTTCTTTAGGGATAAAGTCCATAGCAGCAGAATTCATACAATACCTTAAGCCTGTTGGTTCAGGACCATCGTCGAAAACATGTCCAAGGTGCCCACCACAATTTGAACAAACAATCTCTGTCCGAGTCATAAAAAAGCTTTTATCAACTTCTTCAGCTACCAAAGAATCCGAAATAGGTTTCCAAAAACTCGGCCATCCGGATTTGCTATTATATTTATGTTCGGAACTGTATAATTTTTGTCCGCATCCGGCACAAACATAAATACCTTCTTCTTTGTTGTCGTTATATTCGTTAAACCAGGGAGCTTCGGTTCCTTTATTACGAAGAATTTTAAACTCTTTAGCTGTTAAAATTTCTTTCCATTCTGCTTCTGTTTTCTGATAGGGATATTTTTTATTGGGATCTGGCTGCATTTTAGTGTGGGTAGTTTCGTCGAAATGCGAATGTTTCTCAAATTCACTGGACGAATTCGAAGCTATTAAAATTACTGAAAGAGCTGCAATTGAGACAATTAATAATATTGTTTTCATAGTTTATGTCATTTTTTGTTGCTTTAACATAACAAGAATACGTAGTTAATTGTTTCACAGATGTATAAAATTATTACCAATCTGAGTTCGATATAAGAATCTTCGATTGAAGCACCAAAATCGCATTTAAAGTCATTCCCGTGCAGACGGGAATCTGGTTTTAGCTTTTAAAAGTAGATTTTTGCCTTAGAAGATCCGGGTTCTTCCGTAGGAATGCCTTCGGCTCGGTCTCCGATGGAAATGCCCCTTTTTGCCAAATAGAAGCAATCCTTAGCTCGAGCTCAGGTTACCAATCATTTTCGTAACTGAAATCGTAATCATCTAAAAGAGGTAGATCTTTTTGTTTGAAGAGCCTAACTCCAAATGTGAATCCAACCCACATTCTATATTGGCGACCTTTCCAGGTTGGATCCCAAAGACTATACCATGTATAATCATTTGCGCTGTTTACACGAGTAACTTGAATATTGTAAGATGGACCACCATAAACGGACGCTCCGGAAGCAAATCTGTAGCCTAGCATATATTTATATGAAAAAATAAGATTCGTTTTTCGGCTCCAATCTTCTTCAAAATGATGAAGTGCGGTGAATTCCTGATTTACAAATAATTGTTCACTTTCTATTTTTTTAAATGAGTCATTGATATTTTTTTCTAATCCAATTCCAAATCCAATCCTGTATACATTTCTATCCAAAGAAGTATTGTATCCAAATATGGCCATGTTATATACTCTGTAAGTTCCTGTAGTTAGTGCAAGGTCCGTAAATCCGGCATCAGAGTATCTCATATCAATATTTTTTCTTCCATTTCCGTATATGCTAAACATTCCAACGGGAGCTCCTTCAAATTCTTTAGCAATGTTAATTAAACCAACTTGTACACCCGTGGCATTTGTAGCGTAGTTAATTAGCCCTCCAAATTGCATTCCTTCCATTTCCTGAGTGATATTCGCGCCTCCCGAAATCATTAATCCTTCCTGATATCTTGAGTAGTTAAGTCCTCCGGTTATCATTAAACCACTAGAGTATTCTGATGAAACATTAAAGAGGGAAGAGATCATCAGTCCTTCCATATCATCGGTAGCTATATTTCCTCCTCCGGTTATAAACAAGCCACTTGCATCTCCTTTTGCGGCATTGAACAAACCGGAAATCATTAAACCTTCCATACTGTTTAATCCAACATTACCGCCACCAGTAATTTGAAGCCCACTCATATTTCTTTGTGCAAAATTGAACAACCCTGATATTTGAGCTCCCTCAACATTTCCTCTTGCTATATTTCCACCGAGTGTTCCTTGTAACCCGGAGAGATCACCTCGTGCAAAGTTAAACGCTCCTGAAGCCTGTATTCCCTCAAGATCATTACTGCTGTAATTTCCTAAACCGGCAACTTGAATTCCGGACATATCATTTGAAGAATAATTTAAAAGTCCGGCTAGATTTACACCTTCTAAATATCCTCCTGTAGCGTTTACTAGTCCTGCTATTTGAAAACCTGAAGCGTACTCTTTGTTATAATTAAATAGAGTCCCGAACTCTAAACCATTTAGCCCACCATGATATCCACCTATCAGGTTTATAGAATAATTGGCTGTATATTTTGGTGCAGCAACACCATTTGTGCCTAAAGGAGTAAATAATGTAAGTCTCCATTTCCGATATTCAAGATCATCATAGCGATCGTATTTGTCTTGAGATACTACTCTGGAAGAACTGATTATAATTATTATCAGAAGAGAGGTAAGAGGAAAAAATTTATTCATAGCCGAGTTAATTGAATTTTCAAACTCGGCTACGAATAAATGATCAAAATGTTTCCGAAATAACGAGTTTGGTCACACTCTTTCGTCCAGCACTTCGTTCCACATTGATATTTCTTTAACATTTGAAAAGAGTGAATCGATATCACCTTCAATTTTGATTGATTCGATAGTGTCACCTTGAACAATAGAATTAACAACTTCTAAATCAGCATCAGAAATAATTTTTCCAAATACAGAATGCTTACCATCTAACCAAGGTGTTTCTACATGAGTTATAAAAAACTGACTTCCATTTGTGCCTGGACCTGCATTAGCCATTGAAAGTACTCCGGGGCTATCATGTCTTAGTTCCTGATCAAATTCATCTTCAAAAGAATAACCCGGTCCGCCTCTTCCATCTCCGTTTGGGCATCCACCTTGAATCATAAAATTATCTATAACTCGGTGAAATGAAAGGTTGTCGTAATATCCTCTTTGAGCAAGATTTGCAAAATTAGCTACGGTTTTAGGAGTTTTTGAAGGGTAAAGATTAAGGTTGATGTCACCTTTGTTAGTTGTGATAATTGCTTTCATAGATTGTTTATTTAATAATGAGACTTAAAAATAAGAAATTTGAATCAAGTCCGGGATTTTCTATTCCGGTTTGAGCGTTTGAGATGTGATGAAATTTATAGCCGGTAACTAAATGAATAGATGTAGAAATTTTAGTTAGCAGTGAGAACGTAGGATCGAAGGTGAAATTTAGTTTTCTGCCTTTATCAGTTGGAAAATTATCATCAATTAAAATAAATGAACCTGAAATACCTAATTGATATGAGAAAATAGAGCTAAAGCTTTTTTCAAATAAAAAACCGATAGGGGAGAAACCGAAACCCGAGTTCTCTACATATTTATCATTTGCATCTCTTTTTGGATAATCGTAGTGGATGAAGGGAATAACATCAGCTGTGTAGTAAAGTAATGCATCCTTGTTATACTTTCTAATAGGTTTACGAAACCCAATTCCAATAATTCCTGAGGTGGCGTTTCTTGTTTTTCCTAACAAATATACAGATTCGAATGAATAGCCAGACCATACTTGGAACTGGAAATTTTGATTCCTCAACTTTTCTTGTGCATTAACAGATGCATTTTGGCCTATAAAAATTAGAATAGGTAGAGCAACAATTTTTAGAAAATAATTCAAGATTTAGTAGTATTGGATTGCTTCTTAAGGAGAATTATTGAAATGACCCAAATCAAAGCCCATGCAACAGCCAAATACCATTTTTGTATATAAATAAATGCTCCAAAAGAAAGTGCATAAATACAGTGGTAAACCCAATTTGGTGTTTGAGTTTTTGAAGCTCTTTTTTGCAAAGAGGGCATAAATAGAGCTATAATTTTACTTACCAATAAAAGGGCTGTATAAATCCAGATAATTATAAAAGAGGAATTGCTGGGATAAAACAAAGTCGAAGCAATAACTATCAGAAAAATGAAATCAAGTGCAGAGTCTTTAAGCCAACGCATATTTTTTTGATAAGAAGTTAGCTTTTAATTCGAATAATTGACAGCATTCTATTTTTTAGTTAATGCGGTAATCCAAATAATTTCGTGTTGGTTTCCAGATTTAGTTACTTGAGATGGAGAAGAAACGGAATTCCACGATAAGCCTTCCTTGGTGTTAACATCTACTAAATAGCCTTCAAGTGTAATGATGTGTCCATCTCTTAAACTAAATAATCTTTTTTCAATTTCTTCTGTGGATGAAACCAAATGCCAAAGTTCCGTGTTTTTTTTTATAACATCGTAATCCAGAGGCAGTCGTGTTTTCTTAAAAGAGAATGCTCTATTCTTGAGTTTAAAATGGATGTAGTCTAAATTTTTTTGATCTGAAACCTCACCCCAACTTACCAAAACATCGTAAGGTGAGAATTTCGACATTCCATCAAAAAAATATCTCTTTTTATCGATTATGCGGACAGTTGCTTTTATCTTTTTAAATGGAGAGTAAGTATTGCCGTCAAAAGTGATATCCTTCACGTTAACAACGCTTTGAATCTCCGGCCCGTGATGCGCAGTTATTCCGGGACCTCTTTTAATTGGTATCTCTGACCACGCCATAACTGATAATCCAATCAGAAGGCAAATTAATATATACTTAATCATTTCCAGTCTCCTTGATATGTCCTTTTTACTATAAGAGTATCAAAGAGGGGAAGGCGTTACAAAACAGAGAATAAAATTACTAAGATGTAAGTTTTTTAAAATTCTGGTAGAATTTTTCAAGATCTTCTACATAAAAATTATTTAGGGCGGGGTTTCCATCAGTACCTAGTATATCTGAGAATACAAATGATTTAGTATTGCTGTATGTGAATGTGAGTTTTCCATCTTCAAAGCTAACTTCTTCTATATCAGAGAAAGAATATTCAACTTTATCAGAGTTCAGAAGTACAATTTCACCAAGTAGAAAGTGTCCCTGAGAATCGATAAACCTACTAGCCTCAATACTGTGTCTTTGAACTAGTTCTTGATTGATATAATCTTTTACAGAACTCTTGATCAGCATATAAACGGAAGATTTGGTGAGACCTAATTTAACTTCACTATACTTATCTTCAATCTGAAAAACACTAGGTGTTTTATCAAGAGGATCAATTTCTCCGGCAAAAATATTTTCGCTTATAAAGAGAACTAAAATGAATAAAATTGAGTACTTTAAAAATCTCATTTTAAGACGTAAATCTATATGTGTTAAGAATCTCAACCGATATTAAGACGAAAATAATATTAAATAGTTTCAATCTTTTTTACGTTTTTTAAAATAATACAATAATTGAAGAAAAAAATTAGAATTCATGCAGCATAATGGAGTAAACCCCCTAGATTATTTAATTCTTGTTGTTGATGATTCTAAACAAAACGTTCTGCTTCTTTCTCATATACTAGAAAATGAAGGGTTTAAGGTAGAAAAAAGCTATGACGGTGATGAAGCTCTAATAAAAGTAAAACAAACGCATCCGGATCTGATTCTTTTGGATATCATGATGCCCACTATGTCTGGTATTGAAGTAGGGAACGAACTGAGAAGAAGTGAATTTGAAAATATTCCGATAATTTTTTTAAGTAGTTCCACTGATTCTGTGGATAAAGTGAAGGCATTTGAAGCGGGAGGAGTAGATTTTGTAAATAAACCATTTGACAAGGATGAGCTGTTAATGAGGGTAAGAAATCATCTGATGCTCAAAGTGTTAAGGCAGGAAAGTGATGAACAGCTTCAAATCTTAAAAGAACGAGAAATAGAGTTAAGCGAAGTAAATCAGAAAAAGCATAAACTGATGAGAATGTTGAGTCATGACATCAAGAACCCTGTTTCTGGAATTATGGGCTTGGTATCAATACTATTGGAGGACGATAGTCTTAGTGATGAGGACAAAGATGAGATGTTAGAGCTTATTCAGCAAAGTACTGAAAAACTCTTATTCTTAGTTAAAGATTTGCTAGACAGAGAAGTTATTGGCTCAGATTTTGGTTCAGTTTTCAAAGAAAGAACAGACATTATTGAATTAATACAAGAAGTTCTAAGTAGTAATAAGTCAAAAGCCGCACTTAAAAGGATAACATTAAAACTTAATTCTTCAGAGCAAGAAGTTTTGATGAATGTGGATTCTAAAAAGATTGAGAGGGTGATTAATACTTTAATCTCTAACGCAATTAAATTTACTTTTTCAGAAGGGTCAGTAACAGTAGTGCTTGAAAAGACTAATAGCACAATTTTAATAAAAGTTAAAGATACAGGTATAGGAATTCCTAATTCAATGCTTCCAAATTTTTTAATATCATCACACAAGGATCAACAAGAAAATCCGAGAGGGATTCTCGGAGTAGGGCTTGGTCTTGAAGAAGTACAATCATACGTAGAGGCACATGACGGCTCTATTTGGGTTGAATCAAAAGAAAAAGTAGGCACAACGTTCAATATAGAACTACCATTGAGGAGTTAAATTTATGTCATATACAATTTTAGTTATAGACGATGACGAGCCAATTCATTTTATGGCAAAAAATCTTTTGGGTAAAGAGTTTAATTTATTGAATGCTCGAGACTCACAAGAAGCCATTAACATACTTTCGGAAAAACCGGTTAATCTAATTTTATCCGATATTCATATGCCGGGTTTAACGGGGTTAGAGTTGCTTGAATCGATCAGGGATGATAAAGAAAAAAGTAAAATTCCGGTTTTAATAATGACCAACTTGCCTACTATAGAAAAAGAGCGAAAAGCTTTGGATCTAGGAGCTGCAGATTTTATCAAGAAAGAGCGCTTTAATGCAGACCGAGAAGGTATTTTAGAAATTATCAGAATGAAAATTCTGACGGATGTAAATATAAAGGGGCTGGACGAGAATCTGGAGCAGAATAAGAATAAGCTAGTAATGAAGTTGATGGAATCTGCTATAAAAGGTTCATTCAAAGATACTGTTGAAACATTTTGTTCTAATTTATCGGAAATAATTAAAAGTGATTTCCTTTCTTTTTATTTAACGACTAACAATACTCCAACTCCGCTGCTTTCTTTGGGAGATATTAAGCCTTCTGAAGAAATTATAAATTCATTTTTTGAATCAAATTCATTTGCCCATTTAAGTTCAAAGAAAGAATCCTATCTAAGTAATCATATTTATAATGAAGAACTGGGTTGCTTTCTAGATTTTTCTATGGAAAATGAAATGCCAGCTGAAATTGGAATCCCGTTATTTTCAGCAAATGAAAAAGCAATGTTGATGAATAATTTAAATGTTCCGGCAGAGTCAGAATTATTTGGTGTATTGATATTGAAAAGGTCTAAGCTGTTTTCAACAAGTGAATACGATCTAATGTCGAGGCTTGTAACTCAAACCGGAGCTATACTTTGGAGGCTTTACCAACAAAATAAATGAGTTATTTAAAAAAATCTCTTTTATTGGTCATAGAAGGCACTTACCCTTGGTATAGAGGTGGGGTTAGTGAATGGGTATATCAGTATTTAGAGGCTCTTGAAGATTATGACATTCATATTTTACAAGTTGCTACTGATGAATTTCAGCAACTGGACCCTAAAACTGCTTTATACCCGCTTACAAATAATATTAAGTCATTTACACGAATTCCACCTCCAACATTAACAGATAATTGGGAAATAGACAAAGAGACATGGTTTCAGTCAGTTATAGAAGATATTCCAAATTTTGAGCTTTCATTTATTCATGTTACTAACACAGGATTTGCAGGTTGGTTAGCGGTTAAACTTTCAGCTGTAAATGCTGTTCCTCTTGTATTGACAGAGCACGCTTTGTATTGGAAAGAAGTTGAAAAAGGCGCTGTTGCTTTAGAGTGTGGGTATCAAATACCGGATACTTTTAATGCTAAATCAGAGATAGTTGAAATATTTAAAAGCATTGCCTCAGAGGTTTACCAAAAATCTGCAGAAGTAATTTCGGTATCTAGAGTCAATATTCCCAATCAGAAAAGATTCGGTGCAGATGAACCAATTTATATACCTAATGGGATTCCAACAGAACTACTTACTGCAGTAAAAAATAGAAAAGAGAATCCGGTTATTGGATGGATCGGAAGGTGTGCAGAAATGAAAAATCCTAAACTTTTCTTTGAAATTGTAAGTGCTTTTAAATTCGAAGAGCTTAAGCCAGAATTTATGATGATGTTAAGCGATGCCAATGAAAAGGATTTGGAGAAAGAAGTAAAAGCATTAGCAAAGGAATTCCCGGAAGTGAGAATGATTTGGAATGAATCTGCTGAAAAGTATTTAAATGAATTGGATATTTTATGTATCACCAGTCATAATGAATCACAACCATTGGTTATGTTCGAAGCCTTATCTAACAAAGCATTGCCGGTAGGTTGGGAGGTTGGTGATTTGACCAAAGAGTTTGGATTTGTGGTTCCTCAGGGAACAAGCACACAAACATTGGTTACCCAAATTGAAAATTTATGGAATAACAAAGAGAAGTTTGAAGATTTTGTTGAATCGAGATATGAGAAAGTAGCTTTTGAACATACCTGGAAATCCATATTTAGCAAATATGATTTATTATTCCAACAGTTAAACACAGAAGATATCAAGGCATGAGTGAATTGAAGCCGGTTATTCTTTTTGAAACAGAAGGTTCTTATCCGTTTAGTGGAGGAGGGGTAAGTACTTGGGCTCATATTTTGTGTACGGAATTGAAGGAAGAGGTAGATTTTCATTTAATGGCCATTACAGGTAATCCTTTTGTAGAACCCCGATACAAACTACCTGAAAATATACTTGAAATTATACACATACCTTTATGGGGAGTAGAAGAGCCGGTTCATTATTTTGATAAAACAATCCCTTTTTCAGCTCAAATTGAGAAAAAGGCCCGAACAACTTCAGGTATTGTTAAAGAACGATTTTTACCTTTATTCAAAGATTTTATTTCATGTTTGAACGACCCCTTTCAAGATGTGAAAAAGATCAGTGATATTATCTATGGTTTCTGGAAATATTTCCAACACTATGACTATAAAATTACGATGAAGGAACCCATGTTATGGGTAGTATTTAAAGAGTCATTGTTAACAAAGTACGTAGATAATTATGACCCTGAGCTTGGAGACACTCCAAAAGTAATTGATATGACTTTCGGAATGAGGTGGCTTTATCATTTTTTGATGCCGGTAGCTTCACCAATTCCTAAAGGAATAAATGTTTCCCATTCAACACTGGCGGGTTTTCCTGCTCTTGCTTCAATTGCAGCAAAATATGAATACGGAATCCCTAGTTTAGTAACTGATCATGGTGTTTATATGCGTGAGCGATTGATTAACGTCGGGCGTTCTGATATGACATTTTTCTCCAAAAAGCTTTTAGTTGATCTCTCAACAATGATTACAAGAGCTGTTTATTACACTGCAGATCAGATTTCTCCAGTAACAACTGCTAATCAAAAATGGGAAGAAAGGTTTGAAGCTAAACCGCAAAATATAATCCCGATTTATAATGGAGTGGATACTGATCTTTTTAAACCAACTCCAAAACCTACAAAAACAGAAGGTACTCCTACCGTAATTGCTGTTGCTCAAGTATTTCCATTGAAGGATATTGAAACAATGATCAGAACTTGTGCTGAAGTTCGAAAAAAAATTCCTAATGTTCAGTTTACGGTTTATGGTAGTTTAGAAGTTGATCCGGGATACGTGCAGTCTTGTCGAGATTTAATCGATGAATTAGAACTAAAAGACAATTTCACGTTTGGAGGATTTCACAACAATCCAAGTATGATCTTCAATGAAGGTGATATTTCAATTCTTACTTCTATTTCAGAAGGTTTTCCATACACTGTTATTGAATCGATGAGTTGCGGTCGTCCTGTTGTAGCCACTGACGTTGGTGGAATTAAAGATGCATTGGAAGATTGTGGAATATTATGCAAACCAAGATCTCCCGAAGAAATTGCTGAAGGAGTAATTACTTTACTTGAAGATACCGACCTTAGAATTGAGTTGGGAAACAAATCCCGAGAAAAAGTATTATTGAATTTTACCACAGATCGATCTGTGAAAAATTATTTAGAATCGTACAAAAAGCTTGCTTCGAAAACGAGAGAGCCATTAAAAGAGCATGTCACCACTGAATCAGTGCTGAGTCTATTAGAATATCTGGATGTAAAAAAAATGGCAAATGCAGAATAGTGACCAAGATATAATTACACTTAAAGAAGAACTGACGTCTTTTGATGAGCTAACTCAAAAGGTGTATGATTTGGTTGGAAATCCGTTAAGTGTTTGGGCTGTCGCTGCGACCATTGAGTCTTTGGGGATTCGTGATATTGATGCGTCTGCCGATTTTGGGTATAGCACTGTTTTTGATCTCGCTGAGGATGTTTTTAAAAAGATAAAAAAACATATCCGAGGGAAGTATGAAGAGGAAGCAGAAACAGAATTTAAGCTTGGTGATGTGTATGAAAGCTTCAAATTATTCTTTAAGCATTTCGGGATGGGAATCCTTTTTACAATGCCAATGATCTCTCAAATTGTTGCAATCATTATATTTGAGTATGCATTGTGGGCTTGGTTTAGGTTTAATGTAGCTCAAGCAACAATGATTGCAATGGGAACCATCGGTGCATTTATTATTACAGGTGGCTTTATTCAAGTACTAGGAAGACTGGTATCAAAATACATGGGGGAAGAAAATTATTATTTGAGCTGGCGTGCCATAAAAGCAGTTGTTTATTTTGCTATTCCTTTAGTATTGGGTATTGCAGCAATAATTTTTATTGTGAATATCATCCTTCCGTTTTATCCACAAAGAATGGTAAGTATTGGGCTAACTTACTTTTTGTTGATATCAACTATGATGCTTTCAGCAGCAGTGTTATATGCAAGTCAACAGAAGTTAGTAATTCTTATAAGTATTTTGGTAGGAACCATAGCCGTTGCATTTGGAATGGAGGTTTTAGATTGGGGAATCTATCTTTCTCAATGGTTGGGTATTTCCTTGACAGCAGGAACACAGATCATTTATATAGTGCTGTATTACTTTTTTAAGATCAGAATTACTAGGCAACAGCTGTATAAACAGTCGTTACCAAAACTTGAAGTGAGTTATTATAACACGTACCGATATTTTCTCTATGGTTTTGCATATTTTAGTTTTCTATTTGTAGATAGAATACTGGCATGGTCTGCTGGTCCACCACCTCCGCCATATATCATTTGGTTTAACACGCCGTATGAACTTGGTATGGACTGGGCACTTCTTAGTTTTATATTTACTATTGCTTTATTAGAATTCATAATTCATTTGTTTTCTCACAGAATTATTCCTGCGCAAAAGAAGACTGATATTTCTAAACTGAAAAAATTTAACACCTACTTCAGTAATTTTTATTCACTACAACTAGTGATGCTCTTTTTTGTGGGCATAATCTCAATAGTATTAACATATTATGGAGTGCTTTCACTTAAGATTTTTGAAGATGATTACCCTGAAATACGTGACTTCTTTGCAAATCCAATCACATTCAGAGTTTTTTGGATGGGAAGTATAGGTTACCTGTTTTTGGTATTTGGGCTATTAAATTCATTGTTCTTTTTTACGATGAACAGACCTGAATTCGTATTGTATTCTATGTTTGCTGCTTTAGGAGCTAATGCTCTTACAGGATATATATGTAGCAGAGTAATAGGATTTGAATATGCTGTAGTAGGGCTGGTGGTTGGTTCTATTACATTTGCAGCTGTTACCGGACTAATCGGTAAAAGATTTTTTAAACATTTGGACTATTTTTATTACTCTGCTTACTAAGGATACATTATGAGTAAAGACGTAAAAGACTACATAAATATTATAGGGAACAGGCTTGGAAAAGCCTTTTCAATCGATTCATTTGGAACAGAAGAAGAACTCGAGTTTTGGGCGTTATCAGCTGAACATATGTCCAGAAAGAAGAATCCTGCGTTCCAAAATATTATTTCATGGGTCGATCTGTTGTATCATGCTCCGGTACATTTTGTGTATAAATTGGAGAAAGAACACCTAATACTGATAAAGCGTCAACTAATCTCTGAAAACCTACTACCTGAAAAAGGGAAAAGTTTAAAAAAAGCGGAACTTGATACCAAAAGAGTAGAGTTTATACAAGATTTTGAAGGACAAATGCAGAATCTTGAAAAGAAAAGGCAGTGGGACGAAGATTTTAAAGAATTTGGAGTTTCTGCGCATACAATAGGTAATTGCGAACATATCCCACTTTACAAAAGAAACGGAGAATTTTGGGGGATTTACGTAGTAGGACCAAATATTAAAAGTCCTGAAAACATGGTTCCTAAGATGTCAATCATAAGTAGATTATTGTCATCTTGGTTGATTGAATTAGAAAAACAGGAAAAGAAATCACAAAGAAATTACCAAGAGAAGATTCAAGCATTAGTTGGTGATCTGGGCTCGGGCGCTTTAAATACAAAAGGATTTACAGAGCTAATATTACTTTATGTTATCAATGTTTTGAAAGCACATTCAGGAGCTGTTATTGAATACAGAGACGGAAACCCAATTTTAATTTCTTCAAACAATCTTAATGAAGTCCACCTAAAGTCCTTAATGGGTTTAAGTGGAGATAAAATGTATGAGCTGGAAGGTAATAATTTTAAGCTGACTGATTCTGGCTTTAAAATACAAGAAGAATTAGATATTAAACCTTTATTCTTACCCTATATTAAGAATGAGATAAAAGGATTTATTTGGATAAACAGACTAGAAGAGAACCAAACTAAGGATAATCATCCCGTACTAGGTGATATTACTGAAATAGTATCAAATCTGTTCAAATTCAGAAACAGTAATGAAATTTTTTCAAATAACCTTATTGATGCTTTTTATAAAATGCTGCGAGCAGTTGAGGGTAACAGAGAAAAGACAAGATTTCATACTCCAAGAATGATTGCGTTTATCGAAATGTTTGGAATGATTTTCGGGCTGGATGCTAAGGAAATGGAAATTCTAAAATTAACTGCTAAACTTCATGATATAGGTTATGTAGGAGCTGCAGGTATTAGTTCTATGGCAAGTATAGGCTCAGAAATGGCTCATCCAATAGCGGGAGCCATGATGTTAAGTAATCTTCCAATACATGAAGACGTTATAAATGGAATTAAAACACATCACGAGTGGGTAAATGGAAAAGGTACTCCGAATGGACTAATTGGTGAAGATATACCATGGACGGGTAAAATAATTGCTGTGTATGAATATATTGTAGATTTCTTCGAGTCTAATTCTAACGTCGCTCCAGAAAAAGAAGAAGAAATGATGGAAAGGTTGAAGTCAAATATAATAGAGCGGGCTGATATTCATTTTGACCTGGTTCTAATACCAACTGTGATTCAGCAACTTACAATGTTAGGCTGGTCAGGTTGTGCCCAATTAGGAGTAGATCAATCCGATTAAGATGATCAATAAAACTATATTAATTTTCGTGGGTTTATTTTTAATCAATTGTACCTCATCTAAAAAAACGATCCATAATACTATGTATGAGACTTTCGGAATCGCGTATTCTAAAATAAACCTGAGTGAGGCTGAAGGCTACGATTTATTGATTGTTGAGCCTTATTTTTATTCAAAAGATGAAGTAGCAAAATTCCAAGCTAAAGGAATTAAAGTAATCGCATACCTCTCACTAGGAGAAGTGAATGAATCCAGAAAATATTTTGAAGAATTCAAAAAAGTTGGTTTTAAAGGAAAAAACGAGAATCACGGCTCCTTTTATACTGATCTAACAAACAGTAAAATCAAGGATAAATTTATTTATAATATTGTACCCGAACTACTTTCATTTGGATATGACGGGTTATTTTTAGACACAATAGATGCGGTATCGCCTTACACAATTCGTCGTGAAATGAGGGGAGATATGGTTGAATTGATTAAAAGTATCAGAGAACTAAACCCATCAAAGATTTTAATTCAAAATGCAGGATTTTTTATTCTTGATGAGACTGCAGAATTAGTAAATGCTATTGCTATAGAAGATGTTGCTTCCGGATATAATTTCGAAACTGATGAATATTTAGTTAAAAGTGCACAAAAATTTCAAGAAAGAATAGAATTTATAGATGAGTTGTATCAAACGTATGAGATACCATTTTTGATTATTGATTTTGCAAAAGATAGTTCAACAGAACAAGTTATTGTAGAACGTCTTGATAAAACGCAATTCCCTTATTTTATAAGTAATATTGGTTTTAAAGGATTACCAAGTAGTAATACTAAATACCTACAAATAAAGGAAGGAGTCTAACTATGCCGTATTGGTTAATCATTTTTCTTTCTATTGCTCGATTGGTATTGTTTTTTGTGATTTTGTTTGCTTGGATTGGCCCTAAGTTTTTACCGCATACAAAGAAATTATACGGCATAGATAAGATGCTTTATACATGGATTGGTATTGGTGGGACCATTATAATTAGCATATTTTTCCTGACTATCTTAAACCTCTATGATATCATAAGTTTATTTGTAGTATTGTTCTTGATACCAATTCTAATATCTATATTTAAAGAGTGGAGGAGAGGTACATCATTTAAATCACTATTTAAGGTTTTGGAAAATAGACTTGTAGCGAATCAAGTTAGAGTAATAGAGTCAATAAAAGTATTTACTTTTAAAGGATTGAAAGAGCGTTTTTCTAAGAAAGAAGAGTTTTCAATTTATGATAACAGATTCAATATTGCAGCATTTATAATTGGTATAGTTGCTTGTATTGTAAGAGCTGTACCCATTTTAAATAACGCTGCTCCATCAAGTAGATCTTGGTATTTTGAACTTGATGCAGTCAAAAATATTAGATTGCAACAGTATTTTGGTGAATTACCGATTCCTAAAGGCATGCACTCTCTAGTTGGTATGTTCAGTACATTAACTCAAGTTGGTCCAGAGTTAACACTTAGCTTATTGGGTAGTTTAACTAGCTTTCTTTTAACTATTATTATTTTTTGGATGGTTAGAGAAATTACCAAAAATAAGAGACTTACTTCTGCATTATTCGGAGCTGCTATTTTTGCAATAATGCCTACATTGTTACTTCCTATTACACTTGAAGCTGAAACAGGTATAAACTCTATTCTTTTAGCACTTTGCTTTGCTTTACCAACAGCTTTTATCTTCATAAGAAACCTTAGATCGGTAGATAAAGCACCATGGTTCTATGTAACAATGGGGATTATTGCTACTGCACTAACAGATTTATTTACATTGCTAGTTGTGTTGCTTCCTTTTTTGATATATGGTTTGTTAGCAATTCCCAGAAAGCGATTCGTCGCTAATTTTTCGAAAGTTGTTATTTATTTGTTGGTTGTAATCTTAATTTCATTAACTCCTTATTTAATACATCTTTTAGTAACCGGACAGGATATAACTGCATTTTTTGAAATGCAGTTACTTGATACTTTAATCTTTAGCTATTTCCCGCACTTAATTACAGATATTGAAGTACTAAGTTCAGTTTATCTCTATATAGCACTTGGTTTACTGTCAGTGTTTTTAATTCTCCATTTTGTTCAGAAGAAAGATCACTTTTCTGATGAACTGGTATTTTTTACAATGTTCGGTTCGCTGGCATTTCTGTTTTCATCACATAACCAACTAGACCTACCATATATAGATTTCGACCAGCTTAATGTGTTCTATGCCATTCTGATATCTGTTCTTTGTGGATTGATGTTTTATGCTTTCTTTACAATTATAGAACTACTGATAAACATCAAACATCGGTACGTTGAATACTCAAGGCCAATTCTAATGATCGCTTTGATATCCGGAGGGTTGTTTTATTCAGGAGGAGTAAATACAGGAAAAGCTTTGCCACAAACTCTGCCAAATGGTTTTTTTGAAGCGTACTATCAAATTATAAATGAAAGATTGCCTTACACATATGCAACGGTAAGTCCTACTATTGACAATACGTTGTCTAAAAATCGTCATTTTTTTATGAATTATGAGTTTTTCCTGAATAGCTATGAAAATATTGATTCATTGTATCAGGAATACCTTGAGTTACCGAAAGAACTGAGATCTGATACAACAAATGTTCCTTCAGCCAGTATTTTCATTTTTGTTCAAAAGCCACCTTATGAGTCTATTCAGCAAGGCATTTTATTTGCTCCTAAAGAACAAATGGAATCAATAGAAAATTGGATCGCTAGATATAGTTCATTACCGAAAAGAGAGGTTATTCTTTACAAAGAAACTGATGATGCTTTGATTTATGAGATAATAAATAGAAAAGATGAATCATATATTGGTAATATTCTTATGAATATTTACCCTAAAGAGGAAGGACGTGCTGCAAAACTATTCAAATAGATTTTTTGCCAAATTAACCATTTGTTTGATTTTGATGATAGCTTCGAAATCATTAATGGCACAAAATCATTTAGCACCGATTATAATTATACAAAGTTCAGAGGATGAATTTTCGATTGAGGTTACCGATCAAGTAATTGAAGCCTTAAAATATACCGAGTTCAAGTACTCTATATTAGACCTTGACAAAACAAAAAATATACCCATCCTTAATGGCACAAACCTGATCTTAAATACCACTTCAAATATTACTTTTTTGAATGATGAAGAACGTAAAAAAATTATTTCTTATCTCGGAAAGGGAGGTAATATGATTTTTTTAGGTACGGTAATGGATGAACTTTTTGCCTATGTACAAGGAATAAAAGCCGATGCTGATTATGGCATTGATCTAGAAGTTAGGGGGATTTTTGGGGTTGAGAATATTTTTCCCGGTTTTAAAGATATTGAGTATTTCTTTCCCAATAGTATTCCACATAATGGATTAAAACGAAGCAGTTTTACTGATAAAGTTAGAGTATTGGCAACCGCAGTATCAGATAAGAATTATCCGATTGTTCTGGAGAATAAAATAGGACTAGGTAAGGTGCTGGTATTAAATAGCTACAATTTTTATGAGAAGGATTATAGAGGACTGATGTTCTCTTCAATTATTAAATTGCTTCCCCATATTCCATATAGAAACGCTAATGTTGGAACCATTTTTTTAGATGACTTCCCTGCTCCCTTACATAACACTAAAATTGAACCTATAGCTACCGAATATGATGTTGAGCAAGCTGAATTTGTAGCTAATATATGGTGGCCGGATATGCAGAAACTTGCCGATTCTTTGCTGATAACATACTCGGCAATGACTGCATTTAACTACAACGCAAATGTTGTACCTCCATTTGACTATCAGGAATGGTTATCAGCTACTATAAAAAAAGAGGGTAAAGATGTTAAAGCAAGTATTAGCTTGGCTAAAGATATTTCTGACTCGAGACATGAGCTAGCATTTCATGGTTATAATCACTTTTCATTAGTTAAAGAAGATTGGAATTCGAACAAATCATTTATGGAGTCAGCATTAAGTTCTGTAAATAAAAGATGGAGGATTGATGATTTAGGGAAGTTGCCCATTACTTATGTACCTCCAACAAATTATATAGACTCTTTAGGAATTGAGGCAATAGTGAAAGCAATGCCATCTATAAAAATACTAAGTTCTTTATATTTAGGTGATAAAGAATTTGGGGGAGGAAGAGGATTCGGGTTTGATCCATATTCAGATAAACTATTCGATTATCCTCGAATAACGAGTGGATTCAATATTGAAGGAAATTCACTTTTCAACCAACACGGTTTGCAAATGCTTACCGGAATATGGAATCATTTTGTGCACCCTGATGATGTATTCCAAATTGTTCAAAGAGAAGCTGATGCCTTCGAAAGCCGTAATCCGGATAATCTTGGTTGGAGAACCACACCAGATACAACAACTTCATTATATGACGAGTTTTTGAAAAGGCTGAACTACACCAAAAAACAATATCCTTTTTTACGATATTTATCTGCTGAACGTGGTGCTAAAGTCACTCAAGATTGGCTAAATACAAACTCAGAATATCTTGAGACGGACACAAAGTATTATGTAGCAGTTACTCCACCTGAAAAGTATCAATCAAATAGTAAAAATAAAGACGAGAAGTATTGGTTCATGTACGTTCCCAGAGAAGAAAGAACCAAAATCGAAAAACATTTAAGTGGTATTGTCGATGGATACACTTTCTCAAGAGTCTGGGATGGCTATTTATTCCAATTTTACTCGAAGAAAAATCTTATTGATATTCCTAAACCTAATTCTTTCAATAGAACCTCTAAAGAAATAAATAGTGCTTTAGCTCAAACAAACAACAGATATTCTTCATATCTGACAAACCCTTTTTATACAACAGTGCCTTTAGCAGGAAATGAACCAGAAGTTACTTTTGAAGACCAACTGGAGGATGCGATTTCTGCATATATGAGAAGCCCTAAAAGTCTTACAGCCCAAGAAAAACTTATTGAATTAAGCATTGAAGGAGATCAGGCAATACGAGCCATTCAAATACTTGAATTTAGATTAAAATCTGATCCTGATTGGAAAAAAGCAGATATAGACAGATTAGTTACATATTATGGTTTTGAAAGTGCCTTTGTTCGAGCCGAAAATTATCTAGAAGAATTGTGGAGAAAGTTTGGAGATGAGAAAGTTATACTTTTGAAAAATCGAGTTGCTGAACAGTTAGGACTTTACAGTCAGGATTTTGTGAAAAGATGGCGATTAAGAGAAATTGAAGTATATGGAGAAACGAATGAAGCCGTTCTTGCATATACAACTTCAATCGAAAGTCAGGAAACTTGGCCGGAGGTAAAAAGAAGGCTTTTAAGTTTGATCGAAAAAAACCCTCGGAATGATAGTTTATATGCTTATACCGTTCAAAGGTCATTCTATTACGAACCATCTGATAGCACAATCAACTTATTGGAAAGTTTTCCAGATTGGTCTCATCAGCAGTTAAACCCGTTTGCAACTCAGTTCGCTAACATTTACGGGTACGAAATTCTTGAATATGAAAAAGCTTTGTATTGGGCCGAAAAGTCAACAGAAATTTCTGAACGATCAAAGCTTGAATGGATAGCGCAAAGCGATAGAATGGATCGTTTTTATGTTAATGCAAAGCAGTATTTAAAGAATCATCCGGGTAATGATTCACTGAGAGTTTTTGCAGGTACAACTTTATACTACATCGGCTTTAAAGAGCGAGGATACGAAATAATGTATCCATTATTTGATGAAGGAAAACCGACTGATACTGAAGCTCACAATCTCATCAAAGAAGAGTTTAAATTTATAACCTATCAGGATAAAAAAGATCTTTATCGCAGATACCCTAACTTTTTTACAGGGATAGAAAGGGAGAATTTAGAAACTGAATTCAGATGGAGCGAAGGTGTACGTTTGTCAGCATTTGGTGAGTATTTTTCTGATAACTTTGACAATCAATCGGCAAGGGGTGGACTTTCAGTTCAATTTGGTAATCGCAAAGACAAAAGTCATTTGTTTAAAGTTGAAGATATTTATGTAAATAATACAATTGCAGACGAAAACTTCTATTCTAATTTTACAGGGTTTGGGTATGAATTTGAAAAGAGAAAAGAGGATTTCAGCAGAGTATTCAAATTCGGACCTTCTGTATCTTACGGTACGGAAGGAGTTTTAGGCGAGGCTTTTATATCAATGTCCTTTAGCAAAGACTCTTCATTTACTTCTCTTAATGTTTCTTTCGAACCTGAATATACCCGTGAAGCAATAGTAAGAGAAATCTACAAAGTTAAAGGTGAATTGTATAGAGAAGATCCCTGGATCAATAATAATTTCTTAACAACTTTATCTGCAACAGGTCAATACTATACAAATGATGTATTTGATTATTCGGCTACCGGAAGAGCATATATTCAACCATGGGAAACCCCATTTCGAGCTCGATTGATAGGAGAACTAGGATGGCAGGATGCTTCTAAAAGTTTTCCGAATGCAATTCCATTTTTTACTCAAGATAATTATTTCGTACAAGGAGTTGGTTTTGATATGAGATACAGAAACCCAAACGATTTTGACTATAATTCTCTGTTCGAGTTAGAAGTGATGGGGAAACATGCTAATTCGGATGGGTATTTTATGACCGGAAGAGTTAATATTGAGCATAAATTTAAAAATTTCTGGCAAATTAAGCTTGGAACCGAATTTTCTACCAGCTCCGTTTATCAATCAAATAGAATATTTTTTACTATCTCTCATTTCTTTAGAAAAAAGATTAAATATACCAAACAAAAATAATTTTAAGTCGTAGTTTCGATTGTGAAAAAAATTAATCCACATATTGAATGGCTGGTTTTTTTAACTGGTCTAATCTTAATGGCGACATTAGATCCTACGGTGCAAGGTACATCACTTTGTTTATTTGATTTTATTGGAATCGAATCATGCCCGGGGGATGGTCTTGGGCATTCAATTGCTTGGTTTTTTAGAGGGGAATTTGATAATGCTCTACAGGCGAACCTTTTTGGACCATTCGCCGTAATAATTTTAAGTTTAAGAATTCTACAAATCTGGAAGGATTTAATTAATAATAAAACTACTACAAAAATAGGACACAGAGATGGCAGAAGTTTATGATTTTATACCTGAAGCAGAGGGAGATGAGGCACTATATCTAGATAAGCTCTTGTCTACTTTAGATGATGAAAATAAAGCAAGATTTTCAAACATATATAGATCAAGAAGGAAGGACTCTCAAACAATTCTAATTCTCTGTTTACTTGGATTTTTAGGAGTGGCAGGCATTCATCGGTTTATTTTAAATCAAGTAGGAATGGGGATTTTATATCTATTTACCGCAGGTTTATGTTTTATAGGTATTATAGTTGATTTGGTAAACTACAAAGATCTTACTTTTCAGTATAACCGAAAAATAGCTCAGGAAGTAAGGTCGTTACTATAAAAAGCCCAAATAAACGGTTAGCATTAAACCCAGATTTGAAATTAGGTTCAAAAAGCAGTGTTTGAGCAGCAACCAAAATTTCTTTAATAGACTATTTTCCGGGCATAAAAATCGTCTGGAAGACATGATTGCCGATTCGAGTTCGTAAGCAATGGCGGGTTGATTGTTCGTGTTTCAAATACGATCACTCACAACATAAAGATATTTCTATGCTCATTTAGGTGAAATGACGCAAATAAAAAAACCCGAGTCGTTCAAAACCCGGGTTTATCTTTAGGGCATTTGGTGCTTATGCAGCATCCAAAAGCTCGATTGCTCTTCGTGGTTCAATTACGGCTTTAGGATTTTTAAGTTACAGGCTAATATTTATGTAATATTAAATACTGTAAAGAGGTGGGTTTAATTTCTATGGTTGTTATCTTTAAGTATGAAAATTCAACAAACATTTGATCTCTCAACAAAGGAACTAAGTTATACCCTAGTTCTTTTTACATTTTTTTTTCTAGTTACTTTTATATCTCGTTCAACCAGAATAAATCAATCAGATGCAATTATTGGCGTAGATAATTCTGATTTATATATCGAAAGTGATATTGATATTGAAAAGCTTATTTCTATCCTTGATTCTGCAGAAATTGATTTTGATGATGAGGAATTAAGGTGGGCTAGCAGACTTCTGGGGTGGAGAAAGTTTAGAAAAGGTCATTATACTTTAAATGGAGAGTTTGGATACAATGAGTTACTTACAAAGCTTGCTTTTGGAAGTCAAGATCCGGTTTTGATCACAATTTTACCGGGAATTACGGTAGAGAGGTTTTCTAGAAACCTTGCCAAGGAAATGAACTTCGATAGTGCAGATGTGATAAAAGTATTTAATGACAGCTTATTTACTAAGTCTAGAAACATATCAAAAGAACAGATATTTGGTAGGATGCTCCCGGATACTTATAGTATATACTGGACATCATCTGCAGAAAATACCGTTGAAAAAATACTGGATGAATTCGACTCCAAGATTATTCAAAAATACAAAGATAGAATTGACTCGCTAGAGTATTCTGTTGATGAAGTAATTGCGATGGCTTCTATCGTAGAGTGGGAAGCTAATATTGAAGATGAAAAAGCAATTGTAGCTGGATTATATTGGAATAGACTGAATCGTAGAATGTACTTGCAAGCTGATCCTACAATTAGTTTTGCTGTAGGGGAAAGGAGAAGATTATTACTTGAAGATTATAAAGTAGATCATCCTTACAATACATATACAAATTTTGGTTTACCTCCGGGGCCGGTTACAAACCCAAGTCTTAAAACCATAGAAGCTACGTTATATCCTGATAACCATAATTACTTATATATGGTAGCAAGTCCCGAAGGAGGGCATATTTTTAACAGAACGTATGAAGAGCACTTGGTGGATGCCGAAAAGTGGCGAAAATGGTTACGTCAGCAGTACAGAATTAAACGACAAAAAGAACTTGAGGGAGCAGGAAGCTAAGATTATCTTAGTTTTCTCGGTAAACAGATTTAATAATCACTTGTTGATTAATATGCTCATCATTAAATCCAATATTTCCACTCAAACCTCTAAAATTCTTGATTTCACGCAACCCGTTTTTTAGATACTCCGGGTTTTCAACTCTGTTTAGAGTGTTTAAAATCAACCTTGCTACGTCAAAACCGATAAAGGCAAATTGGTTTGGTTCTGTTTGAAATCTTAACCTGAAATTACTGGCAAAGTTTTCTACATCAGTGTCTCCGTATTTGATATCAAAGCTTTGCGAGTAATGAATGCTTGTTTGGGGAAGCCTGATTCTTTCAAGTTCTGTATCAGCCCACTCTTCCGAACCTAACAATATATAATCACTCTCAGAAGCTTCTAGATCAGTGAGAAGATTACGGATCAATGTTGGCGCTGCAGAGCCTGTAAACGGAGCGTACACTGCTTTTAAACCGGGTGAAGGAACCAATGTGTCTGTCTTGGAAAGATAGGCGGTGTATTCGGAAATATCGTATCCGTTTGATTTAAGATCTTCTAAGAAAAAATGTTGTACGAAAGCTCCTAAACGCTCTGCTTCATGTCTAAATGCGAGTGCAGATGCTTCACCAAGAGCATTCATTTCCGCTAATACTGCAACAGTATCAATTCCTAAAGAATTTACAGCAAATTGAGCCATTTTGGTTCCTTGTACAGCAAAAGTAGAATTAGTTTGGAACATGTAGTTATTGGCTAAATTCAAAGAATCCGAGTTCGCTAAAGGGGTAATAATTGGAATTTCATAGATTTCCGCTAATTCTGCGAACGACTTAGCGACGTTAGAAAAAAGAGGTCCGATCACGGCATCTACGTTTTTTTCCCAAATTAATTCATTTAAAATATCCTCTGGTTGTATTCTTTCTGTATTAGTTTGTGCATAGTTTAAAAAAGCTTTTTTGTTTTGCTGATTAGAATTGAACTCCTCAACAGCTAGTTGAATTCCGAAATACAGATGCTGTGGTATTTCATAGTTATCAGAGTTGACATCGAACGAAGGAAGAGCAACCCCAATTTGATAGGCTATGCCGTCCGGGGCTTTAGAATATTTTCTAGATGGATATCTTGAGGAATAGATTAGAGAATCTTGAAGAGCAGCTTCAATTTGAAAGAGATCAACTGAGCTACTATCTATTACTGCTGATTTAAAAGTACTGAGCAAAACTTTAGCTTTGGCATAATCTACTCTACCTAAAGCGCCAGAAATAACATCAGCTAAAATTTTGGGATTTGTTGTTTGTCTAAAAACAGTTCGAATCTGATCTATGCTTAAATAGTTTAAGATTTGATCATAAAACTGTAGCGATTGTCTATAAAATGCGTTGTTTGTTTTGCTAGTTTTAATATCATAGAGCAAATCAAGTGTTGCACTAAAATCATCTAATTGAAATAAAACTAGAGATTTGGTGTATTTAGATTCAATTAAAATATCATCATTGCTATTTGCTGAAATCGCTTTGTTTAAATAGGAATTAGCCTTGAAGTAATCAGCCTGTGCGAAGTAGCTTTTACCTAGATACAAATCAGCTTCAGTAGTATTTATTGCTTTCAATACTCGAATTGCCCGCTCATAATCTCCATTTTGATAGAGGTTCTTTGCTGATTCGATTGATTGTGCATTGGTTAGCCCTGAAATTAACAGAACAAAAAGAAATGATAAAATTGAGATATTTGATTTCATAGAATTGGAAAATTAATATACTCGCTTACACTAGGAATAAACGAAATTGTTCTGATTTATTCCCACTCAATAGTAGCAGGTGGTTTTGAGCTGATATCGTAGACCACTCTATTAATTCCTTTTACCTCATTGATGATTCTGTTAGAGATATGACTTAAAAACTCATAGGGCAAATGAGCCCAGTCTGCAGTCATTCCGTCTAAGCTGGTTACTGCACGAACAGCGATAGTAAACTCATAAGTACGTTCATCACCCATAACGCCTACACTTTGAACAGGTAAAAGAACAGTAAGAGCCTGCCATACATCATCATATAGATTTTGAGCCTTAAGTTCGTCAATAAAAATTCTATCAGCTTCACGTAGAAGGTCTAATCTCGCTTTACTGAGGTCTCCGATCACACGAATACCCAACCCGGGACCTGGAAATGGATGACGTGCAATAAAATGTTCGGGTATGCCCAATGCTTGTCCAACTTCTCGAACTTCATCTTTAAATAATTCACGGACTGGTTCAATAAGTTCGAGCTTCATTTTTTCAGGTAGTCCGCCCACATTGTGATGTGATTTAATAGTAGCAGATGGTCCTTTGAATGAAACACTTTCAATTACATCAGGATAAAGTGTCCCTTGCGCTAAATATTTAAACTCAGATTTACCGCCAATCTCTTTTTCAAATACATCGATAAAAGCAGCGCCAATGATTTTCCTTTTTTTCTCAGGATCTGAAACTCCGTCTAATCTTGATAAAAACAAATCTGAAGCATCAACACCTCGAACCGGGAGTTCCAAGTCTTTAATGTATAATTCTAAAACTTCTTCAAATTCATTTTTTCTGAGCAACCCATTGTCTACAAATACACATTCAAGTTGATCTCCGATAGCCTTGTGAATTAAGGTGGCCACAACTGTAGAATCAACGCCTCCAGAAAGGGCACAAAGTACTTTATCATCACCAACTTTATTCCGTATGGCTTCAATCTGTTCTTCAACAAAAGAGTTGGCAGTCCAGTCTCCACTCAGGCGACAAATATCGAGAGCAAAGTTTTTTAGTATCTGTTTTCCGCAGTCTGTATGTGCAACTTCAGGATGGAATTGTACTCCATAAATTTCTTTTTCGGTATGATGTACAGCTGCAACCTTAGCGTTATTTGTATGTCCTACAATTTCATAAGAGGAGGGAAGTTCATGTATATGATCACCGTGACTCATCCATACTACGGATTCATTCTCTATTCCTTTTAGAATACCTTTATCATTATCTATGATTAAGTGTGCTCTACCAAATTCTCTTTTTTCTGCTTTTTCAACACTACCCGGAATTTCAGTATGTGCTAAAAGTTGTAGCCCGTAACAAACACCCAGAACAGGAACATTCCAATCTAATATATCTGTTTGCAGGTCAGGTGCTTCTTTATCATTCACACTTTTAGGGCTTCCGGAGAGAATAATGCCACTTGGTAAAGGAGTTGAAACCGTACTCAAATCGACATTATAGGGATGGATTTCACAATAAATATTGAATTCACGTAAGCGTCTTGCTATAAGCTGTGTGAATTGTGATCCGTAGTCAAGAATTAAAATCCATTCGTTATGTCTGCTCATTAATTTTGATAGTATTTAAGCAATGATTTCTTTGTATTCGTCAGCAGAAAGCAAGGATTCCAGTTGAGAAGAATCAGAAACTTTTATTTTAACCATCCAACCATCGCCATAAGGATCTTCATTTACGATTTCAGGATTGTCTTCTAAGGCTTCATTAACTTCAGCTATTTCTCCATCAACCGGAGCATACAACTCAGAAACTGTTTTAACAGCTTCAACTGTTCCAAAGGTATCATCTGCAGAAAAATCAAAACCTTCCTCTTCTAATTCTACAAAAACAATATCTCCAAGTTCACTTTGAGCAAACTCAGTAATACCAATGGTCGCAGTTCCATCGCCATTGTCTTTTACCCATTCATGTTCTCGTGTGTATTTTAAGTCACTTGGTACGCTCATCTAACTGCCTCAGGGTCAAATTTGAAATTATTTTCTAAATATTTTGTAGTGAATTTTCCGCTTATGAAGTTAGGATCATCCATTAATTGTATGTGATAAGGGATAGTTGTTTTAATACCTTCAATTATAAACTCTTCCAAAGAACGCTTCATTTTTCTTATTGCATCTTCTCGAGTAGGAGCGAAAACAATTAGTTTCGCAATCATAGAATCATAATAAGGAGGAATTCTGTAACCTGAATAAGCATGTGTATCTAAACGAACTCCATGACCTCCTGGGGGATGAAATACGGTAATTTCACCGGCAGAAGGTCGAAAATTATGCTCGGGATCTTCTGCGTTTATTCTGCATTCAATTGCGTGTCCGGTCATTTCGATTTCACGTTCCTTAATTTCTACACCGGCAGCGACTCTAATTTGTTCTTCAATAAGATCAAAACCTGTTACTTCTTCAGTAACAGGGTGCTCAACCTGAATACGTGTATTCATTTCCATGAAATAGAAATTTTCGCTGTCATCAACCAAATATTCTACCGTTCCTGCTCCTTCGTAATTAACAGCTTTAGCAGCATTTATAGATGCTTCACCCATTCTTTTACGAAGATCAGGAGTCATAAGCGGAGAAGGAGATTCTTCTAACACTTTCTGATGTCGACGCTGTAGCGAGCAGTCACGTTCTCCTAAATGAACAACATTTCCATGTTGATCTGCCATGATCTGAATTTCAACGTGATGCGGGTTTTGAACAAATCGCTCTATATATACTTCCGGATTGTTGAAAGCAGTGGATGCTTCCTGACGACACATTTCAAAATTTTTCTTTAACCCTGAAGCTTCTTCAACAACTCTCATTCCGCGCCCACCACCACCGGCGGAAGCTTTAATTATTACCGGAAATCCAATTTCTTCACAAACTTTTTGGGCTTCTTCGTACGTATCAACAACTCCATCACTTCCGGGTACAACAGGTACCTTATTCTTGATCATAGTTGCTTTAGCTACCGCTTTATCACCCATTGAGTTGATTGCGCTTGGAGAAGGTCCGATAAACTTGATATCATGCTCAGAACATATTTTAGAAAACTCTGCATTTTCTGCTAAAAACCCATATCCGGGATGAATGGCTTCTGCATTTGTAATTTCAGCGGCTGCCAGAATACTTTGAATTTTTAAATAACTTTCTTTGCTTGCCGGAGGACCAATACAAACCGCTTCATCTGCAAACTTAACATGTAAGCTATCGGCATCGGCAGTAGAATAAACGGCCACCGTTTTGATGCCCATTTCTCGGCATGTTCGAATAATTCGAAGTGCAATTTCACCACGATTGGCAATTAATATCTTTTTAAACATGTTGACTAAATTTAGTCTTTACTGATTACGAACAATGGTTGATCAAACTCAACAGCTTGTCCATCATCGATTAAAATATCTTCTACAGTTCCATTAAACTCTGCTTCAATCTCATTCATGATCTTCATTGCTTCAACTATACAGAGTGTATCGCCTTTAGAAACTTTTGATCCTACTGTGATAAATGGATCAGAATCAGGTGATGCGGCTTTATAGTAAGTTCCAACAATTGGTGATTTTACCGTTTCGCCTTTTGCTGCCGAGCCAGAGGATTGTCCTGCAACTCCACTATCAGCTGAAGGAGCTTGAGGTTGTGCAGGCGCAGCAGGTGCTTGAGGTTGTGCAGGAGCTGCCATTGGTTGAGAATAGGTTACCTGTTCAACTGTTCCGGTTTTTTTAACTTTAATTTTGAAATCACCTTCTTCAATAGCTACTTCATCTACATCGCTATCAGAAATTAGTGTAATGATGTTCTTGATTAATTTTAAGTCCATAATAATTTATTTAGCTCGTTCCAGATAAGTTCCTGTTCGTGTGTCTACTTTAATTTCTTCGCCTTCATTAATAAAAAGAGGTACGTTAACTACAGCACCGGAGGCTAAGGTAGCCGGTTTACTTCCGCCTTGAGCAGTGTCGCCTTTAACGCCGGGATCAGTTTGGCTAACTGTTAAAACTAGTTGATCTGGCGGTTCAGCATATAGCACTTGCTCATCATCAGCATTAAAAAGTACGTTGCAAACTTGACCTTCAATAAGAAAATCTTTGCGCTCAACTTGGTTAGCGTTCACCGGAATCTGCTCATATGTATCACTATTCATGAAATAGAAGAGAGGTCCGTCTTCGTATAAGAATTGATAATCTCTGTTCTCAACCCTTACCGCTTCGGTATTTTCACCTGAGCGCCAAGTTTTATCAATGTTTTTACCGTTTACAATGCCTCTGAGTTTAGTTCTTACAAAAGCAGGCCCTTTCCCGGGCTTAACGTGTTGAAACTCAGTAATTGAATATAATTCACCATCCATATTCAGAACAAGTCCGTTTCTGAAGTCGGAAGTAGAAATCTTAGCCATTAAAAATATCTCCGTTTTAAGTTACCCAAAAATACAGCTAGGGAATTCCGATAACAAGTCAATTAAAGAAAATTAGTAACAATGTTATACAGAATTGCTAATGGACAAATTACGTAAATGAAAAACGGCCATACTTTTGAAAAAATAGTTTGGCGAATTCCTGCAAATCCAAATTCCATTTCTGTAATTGCTGAATCTGTTTTCCATACAAAGGCAACAAAAATACATGTTAATAAACCACCGATTGGTAGTCCTAGATTATTAAATATGCTATCAAATGTTCCAATTAAAGAGGGATTAAATGCTACAATAATTGAAACTACTAACACTCCAAGTCCAACTCCCCAAGCTGCTTTTTTGCGGGGAACTTCATATTCGTCAATTACAAAAGAGACGGGAACTTCAAGTAAAGAAATTGTTGACGTTAACGCTGCTATACTTAATAAAAGAAAAAATACAACTCCCAGAATTAAACCAACAGCACCACCAATGGTATGAAACAGTGCAGGTAGAATTTGAAAAACCAGATCTGTACTAGATGCTAATTGATCGCCTACAAAAATTTCAATTCCGGCATTTTTTGCCACATACATAGCAGGAATTATCAAAAGACCGGCTAAAAATGCGATTCCTACATCCGCTAAGGTTACAAAAGCGGCTGCTTGCGGGATATTCTCTTTTTTATTCAAATATGATCCATATGTAATTAAAGCTCCCATTCCTAAGGAAAGTGAGAAAAAAGCTTGTCCCATAGCAGAGAAAATCAGTTCTGTAGTAATTTTCGAGAAATCTGGAAGTAGATATTCGCTAACACCTTCTGAAGCGCCAGGTTGAGTTAATACATAACCGATCATTATTACAATAATACCGATCAACAAAGGCATCATAAATTTTGTTGCCTTCTCAATACCATCGCTTACACCACCGGTAATAATCTTAATGGTACCAATCATGAATACAGAGGCAATAATAGCATTTTTCCATCCATTTCCAGTATCGGTAAGTAAATTTGCGGCTTCAGTCCACCCGAAATAATAGAATATCTCTTCAAAAGCGTAACCAAAAGCCCAACCTGCAATTACAGTGTAAAAAGAGAGAATCATAACACCGCAAATGACTCCCCATAAACCAACAAGAGGGAAAAATTTATTTGATGATAATGATTTGAAGGCTCCCACAGGGTTTTTTCCAGATTTTCTACCAATTGCCAATTCTGCTACCATTACAGGGAAGCCAATCAAAAAGGTACAGATTAAGTATACTACCAGATATGCACCTCCACCTTCAGTTGCTACTTTTGTTGGGAATCCCCAAATATTTCCTAAACCAACTGCTGAACCTGCAGCTGCTAATATAAATCCAAGTTTCGAGTTCCATGAACCACGATCGGTTGTTGATGTACCTGCCAAAAGATGTCCTCCTTTTAGAGTTTGTTTGATGCACTAAAATATTTCTTGCTCATATCATACGCAACCTTCTAAGTATAACACCGGAAGATTGAGGTAGAGTATAAGAATTTTCAATAGTTATTTTAGCTTTATTTAGTCTGATTAAATTTTTGTCGGCAACCAGTTCCCATTCACCGTTAGGAATATCAATAGAATGTTCTGTGGTTGGGTTTCCATTCAGTGAAATAAAATATTCATATTTATCTAATTCAGTAGCTGTTTGTATAGAAAAAGTAATATGTAGCGGATCTTTATATACCTTGAAATTTATATCTGAGGGTTCTGCTTTTCTAAGAGCAGGAGACAAGAGCCTTAACTCAATCAATTGTTGATAATAGTTAAACAGCCCTCTATTGATGTCAATTTCATTATAATTAAGCCAGTTTGTTTCGTTGTCTTTATTGTAGCTGTCATGATCGAGAGTGCCTGTTTTTGGATCTTTTAGAGAGTGATCTACAATCAATTTGGAACGTGCCCATTCCTGACCACTGTGAATCATTGTGACTCCCTGACTTACAAATAATGTTAATGCGGCTAGTTTAGCTATTGCTAACTCTTGTTCTGACAAACTGGTTAGAGCACGTTTATTTTTAAAAACCTGCTCATTTTTGTGATGATCAAGAGAAATTCGAATGAAATCACCTAATGTGTAACCGTCATGACTTTCTATGTAGTTGAGCGAATGCTTTGAGGTATTGAACAAGCCTTTTTCGCCTTGCTTTAATGTGCCTCGAATAAAGTTTTCTATCGCAAATCGGGAAGTCTCATGATTCCATCCGCCAAAAATAAAACCCTTATCAGAAACAGGATGAGATCCCTTTAAACCGTTTCTGATTTTGTCGTTCCAGGAAATCCAGCCGTGATCAGAAAATCCCGAAGGTTTATATTCGCCGCCCCAGGGTTCGGCAATCAGAATTACATTCGGATTTATTTTCTGAGCTTCATTTTTGATAATATCGATGGTTTCCCAATCTAAGATTCCTGCGAGGTCAAAACGGAAACCATCCACATGATATTCTTTGATCCAATGCAGAACAGATTCAACTATAAGCTTTTGGGAATGTTCAGCTGATGAATTTATATCATTTCCCGTCCAGCTGTTGTTAATAAAATTCCCACTTTCATCTAAATTGAAATAATGCTCTTTAGCAAGAATCTTTAACGGATTTTGATCATAATGAGAAGCGTGATTGTACACAACATCCATTATTACTGCTATATTCTCTTTATGAAGTGCTTTTACTAGTTCTTTTAACTCATAAACGGCCTTTTCAGAGCTTCCAATGATATTTGATATTCCTAAATGAGCATCAGATGAATAGATGGTTTCCGGAGCATGAAAAAAAGAAGTCATGTATCCCCAATAGTTTCTTGCGTATGGATTCCACGTATTCTTTATTCCTTCATCAGTAGATTCATTAAAAGGAGGTTCGAAATAAGCGAATTTTTGTAATGGCAGAAATTCAACGGCATTTACATTCATTCTTTTCAAATGTGAGATTCCACCAACTTCCGCTTCTCTGAAATCATTGTAAACACCTTGTACAAAGGTTTTTGCAGATGAATGAGCCACCATATCTTTGATGTGCGTCTCGTAAATAACTAAATCTCTGGGGTCTTTAATTTTGATAAACTGATCATTTTCCCAGTTAAAATCGGGGATTTTTGCAATCTTAGTTTTAGGATACTGAAGGTAATGATTTGTTGTTGTTACGAAGCTACTCCAAGGATCGGCTGCATAATGAGTTTCGTTATTTCTGTTTAATTTATAGACGTACCATTTTCCTGATAGATCTTTAGGAACATGAGCATTCCAAATTCCTTCTGAATCTTTTTTGGTTTTGTAACAGACTCCTGATTCGTCTTTGTAATTATCAAAAACAATAACTTCTAAGGCATCTGCAAGGGGAGAGAAAACTCTGAACACAGCTCCGTTTTCAAGGATAGTGCATCCCATCTTAAAAGATTCAAAATCAGAAATAGAAAAATGTTTTGTGGAACTCAAGCTCAAGTTATTGTGCTTCCGGGTTCTGAATCTGTATCAACGAATTTCAGATTTCCTTCAGTGTCTTCTGCCATTAATATCATGCCGGCACTTTCAACACCCATTAGTTTTTTAGGTGCCAGATTAGCAACCACACTTACTTTTTGCCCAACGATATTATTCACATCCACATGCTTAGCAATACCTGAGACGATTGTTCTAACTTCAACGCCAATATCAACTTTCAGCTTTAAGAGCTTATCAGATTTTTTAATTTTTTCTACTTCCAGAATTTCACCGGCTCTAATATCGAGCTTCATAAAATCCTCAAATCCTATATTTTGTTTCAATGGGGTAAATTTTGAGGTTGGGTCGTTTGCTTTAGCTCTTTCTTCTAACTTTGCTATCTGATCCTCGATTTCTTCATCTTCTACTTTTGTGAATAATACTTCTCCCGGAGTAATTTCCGCTTCGGCTTGTAGCATGGAATCAGAAATGCTATTCCAAGATAATTCTCCATCGAAACTCAGTTGTTTTCTTAACACATTCATAGAATCAGGTAAAACAGGCTCCATCAATACAGATAAGGCTGCACAAATTTGTAAACTTACATGTAAGGTGTTTGCACATGCTTGGGGATCACTATTTCTTGTTTTCCAAGGTTCTGTCTCAGTAAAATACTTGTTACCTGCACGAGCTAAATTCATCATTTCAGAAATAGCTTCTTTAAATTTGAAAGCTTCAAAAGCAGCAGTCACTTTTTCTTTCTGAATATCAATAGCTTTTAAAGCATCAAGATCAATTTGTTTAGGCTCTTTAAGCTCAGGAACTTTACTATCTGCAAATTTCTGTGTGAATGATAATGCTCTGAATACGAAATTTCCGAGTACAGCGGCAAGTTCGTTATTCACTCTAGATTGAAAATCTTTCCATGAAAAATCTGAATCTTTACTTTCAGGAAGGGTAGTACCAAGAGCGTATCTGAGCAAATCAGCAGAAAAATCTTCTAAATATTCGTGTAGCCAAACTGCCCATCCTCTTGATGTGGATAGTTTTTTACCTTCAAGGTTTAGAAATTCATTAGCAGGAACATTTTTTGGCATTACATAATCACCATGTTCCATCAAAATAGTAGGAAACATTATACAGTGAAAAACAATGTTATCTTTACCTATAAAATGATAGAGCTCGGTTTTTTCGTCTTTCCAATATTTTTCCCAAGCTTTAGAATCACCTTTTTGTTCGGCCCATTCTTTGGTAGCTGAGATGTAGCCAATGGGTGCATCAAACCAAACGTAGAGAACTTTGCCTTCAGCGCCTTCAAGTGGAACAGGAACTCCCCAGGTTAAATCTCTAGTTGCAGCTCTATCTGCTAGACCATCATTTAGCCAACTCTTAACTTGACCCATTACATTGGGCTTCCAGTTTTCGCGGCTATCTAGCCATTTTTCTAATTTTGCTTGGGTATCACCAAGCGGCATGTACCAATGTTCTGTTTCTTTCAATTCTGGTTTTTCACCTGAAAGTGCAGAAATTGGATCAATTAATTCAGTAGGAGAGAGCGAGGTCCCACAGTTTTCACATTGATCTCCATACGCTTCATTAAAACTACAATTCGGACAAGTTCCTTTAACATATCTGTCAGGTAGAAACATATTCGATTTAGCATCATAAAGCTGTTTCTCTGTTTTCTTCTTGAAATACCCTTTATCGTTTAGAGTAGTAAAGAATTCTTGAGCTGTTTGATGGTGTATTTTAGAACTGGTTCTTCCATAGTAATCAAAGGAAATTCCGAATTCCTCAAATGCCTTTTTATTTATTCCATGATAACGATCTACGATATCTTGAGGATTTACACCTTCTTTTTCGGCCGCTATGGTAATTGGAACTCCATGTTCATCAGAGCCACAAATAAAAACGATATCTGCTCCTGTTAATCGCTTATATCGAGTATAGAAATCAGGAGTTAGATAAGCTCCAGCTAAATGACCTAAATGAAGTGGCCCATTTGCATAGGGAAGAGCTGCGGTAACAAGAATTTGTTTTTTGTCTGACATTAAGAGAACTAAATAGAATTTGGTTTGGTGCGAAGATAAAAATCAATCGGGGAATAATGAACTATTAATTTAGAAGTGAAGATCTAGATTGTGAATTTATAATATAGACTTATAAGTAGATTTACTTACACCACGTTTATTTAAAAATTTGAGGATTAAGTATCGCAAAACGATGTTCATCTAAGTATTTGTTGTTCTTAATGAATCCTTTTTTAGACACACCTTCTAAATTAAATCCGGATTTGGTTAAAGCTTTCATAGATCCTGTATTGTTTTCCATTACAGTAGCAAATATTCTTGCAAGATTCAGTTCATTAAATCCGTAATCCACAATTTTACTTATTGCATGAGTTGCATATCCCTTTCTCCAAAACGGTTCACCAACCCAATAACCTAGTTCAGCTGAGTGACTATGAATATCTTCTAGAGGCTTTAAAGAAATATTACCTACTAGATTTTCTTCAGATTCTATAGCAAATGTAAGAATGGGTCTTTCATTAGCTTTTAAATCAATATAAACTTCCGCATCGTTTTTTGAATACGGGTGAGGGAGGTAATCCCTCAATTGATTCCATATCTTTTTGTTATTCAGTAAAATAGACAATTCATCAATGTCAGAGTACTTAAAAGCTCGAATCAAAACTAAATCAGAATTCATAATTTCTGAATTCAGGTGCTTTTCTAACCTTAGTGAGTTGCTCAAAAGAATACGCCATTTCGATCATTTTAGGTTCCATCCAGGCTCCTCCAAAGAATGTAATACCAACCGGTAAACCATCAACAAAACCCATAGGAACTGTAATGGCAGCATATCCGGCTCTTGCAGCAGGGGAGCTCGATGAAGTCCCGAAATTATCGCCGTTGGTATGATCAATTTTCCAGGCAGGTCCGCCGGTAATCCCAATAAAACCATCCAGGTCATGTTCTTCCATCACTTTATCGATTCCATCTTCTCGGGCAGCTTTAAGCATATTTGCTCTGGCTTCAATGTATTCCTCTGCATCGAGATCACTTTTTTTCTGTGCCTGAAGCAAAATATCGTGATCAAATTTCATTTCAACAGGATCAGCTAATGTTTTTTCAATGATCTCTTCCAGATCAGCAACTGTTGCATTTTCTCCAAGCGACTCCAAATATTTGTTGATGCCATCTTTGAATTCATAAAGCAAAACATTGTAACCATCTCTACCTGATACATTTCCTATTCTGTTGATTTCTACTATAGTAACCCCTTGTTCTTCCAAAAAGCGAACAGTTTCATACATCAGGGTGTCAGTTTTGTAATCGCTGCCAATGGAAGGTTTATAAAGCCCCAGTCTTTTTCCATCCAAAGCTCCGGTTTTCAGGAACTGGGTATAATCAAAATGAAAATTTCCTTCACTTGCATCGGTGTAAGAATCGCGACTATCAACCCCAACCATTGTACCTAACATAATGGCCGCATCAGTAACGGTTCTTGCCATTGGTCCGGGAGTATCCTGGGTTTCTGAAATCGGAATAATTCCTGAACGACTAAGTAATCCAACCGTTGGTTTTATACCTACCAAACCATTTGCTGAAGAAGGACAAGTAATCGATCCATTTGTTTCTGTACCAATAGATAACATGGCAAAGTTTCCTGAAATTGATGCTCCTGATCCGGCACTAGAACCACAAGGATTTCTTGTTATATCAAACGGATTTTTTGTCTGTCCGCCCAAACCACTCCAGCCACTTGAAGAGTTATTACTATGGAAGTTTGCCCATTCACTAAGGTTCGCTTTTCCTAGAATGATGGCACCACTTTCTCTAAGTTTCTCAACAATGTAAGCGTCTTGAATAGGCATGGAACCTTCCATTACCCGAGACCCGGCAGTGTTCGCCATTTTATCTTTAGTGTCGATGTTATCTTTTAGCAAAACAGGAATTCCATGTAGCGGACCTCGAACATTTCCATCTGTCATTTCTTTGTCAAGTTCTTCAGCAATAGCAATAGCATCCGGATTCACGGTAATCACAGAGTTGATCTTAGGGCCATTTTGATCGTATTGCTCAATTCTTTCTAAATAAGCTTCGACAACTTCTTTAGCAGTATAAGTTCCATTATCATAATTCTCATGCAGTTCTGCAATGGTAGCCTCTTCCAACCCTAATTGATCAAATTTAGATTGAGATGGTTGGCAAGCAATAAATACAGCAAGCAGTAAAAGAAGAGCAGATTTGGTGATTCTCATTATTCCGTAGTTAGTTTTAAATAATTTTCTAAATGAATATAAAGCAGAGAAAGAGAAAAGGAAGTAAAATGTTTTTAGTGAAAGGTGAAACGGGTAGACCTTATATAACCTGAAAAGTCATCCTGATCCCGAAGTATCGGGACGAAGGATATGCCAAGCTTTATAAAGCTCATGAATAGGTGAAGACGTTTTGATTAGACTTATAGGAACGTCCAAGCGAGACGCTTGAACCATGTTGGGAGATCTGCATAATTCAATTTCAATCCATAATTACCCAAATAAGATTGACTTTAAAATCGTCAAGCAGGAAACTTGAATTAGAATCGCAAATATATTTCTTCTAGTCTCGAAACAGTGCTTTCAAACTTTTATCATATTTATTATTTAGATAAGAGATTCCAAAACTTAATACTAGTCTCTTTAGATTTGATTCAATTATTACATTGTCCATTGCTTTTCTAAATCTTTGTGTTTCTGTAGAGATTTGTTTGATTCTATTCTTAAGAGTTCTATCCCAAGCTTTTTCTTTTTTTGATCGTTTTGATTTCTTTTTCTTGCTAGACTTATAATCTATAGAATCATAAACTTCTGAGAGTAAATTTTTTGAATAATTATAATTTACATTGTAATACAAATTCAAATACTTCAATGATTTATATAATTCTTGAGATAAAAGCGATTTTTTAATAAGGCTTCTAAGAATAAAATAGCATTCACTCATAAACTCATGTGTAGTTAGTAAATAATTTGAATAGGCTACACTAATTTTATCATAGTTTGGGGTTGGAAGGTGGGTCAAGAGTAGATTTGAGTTGTTTTTTGTTAGATATTTTTCGAAATAAGCTTTTTCAGAATCATTAAAATTTTCAAATGATTGAATATCAGGAACATTGTCTTTGTCACTTTGGATCAAAAAGAATTTATGATTAGAATTACTAATTATTTGCATCCATTGTTGCCTAACATTTTTATTATTCCGAGCAAAAACGGCACTCAATCTATCTATATAATCATAATCATCTAAAATTTTTGCAACCTCTTCCATTTCTTTAACAGTCAGATTCCTTTTCTTCGAAAGTAAAAAATGAAATCTCTCAAGCTGTTTATCCCTACCATATTCTTTCAAACCTGCATCAAATATAACATCACTAATCTCAACTAGGGTAGCCCAATTATGATCATTCTGATTTCTTAATTGAATCTCAACAATTTTGTTATCATCAGGGTTTTCAATATATAAATGAAGAGACTTATAACCGCTGTCCTGAGGATTTGATATATAATCATTCCTTTTTCTGATTTTAAAAACTTTACTCAATTCTTTTTCTAGTTTATAAACCTGATCATCGTTTTTTAAAATACATCTACAACCTCCAATATCCCACATCCTGTTAAGCCGTTGGTTTTTTAAACGATCCAACTTTCTTATGATTGAATCAATTCTTTTGATCCTGTAAGTTACTATTGATGCTTTCCTGATAGGAGCACTTTTCTCACAAACAACATTAAAGACATTAGAAAGAGCTTTTTTATGTGAAACTCTAAAAGATTGAAGTTGTTCGAGTAGACTTTCATCGATTTGAGATGTATTAAGTCTTATCTGGTCACCAATTTTATCTATCTGAGAATTTGAAAGTTTCACAAGAATAAACTCCTAATACAACTCATATTCCAACAACCTACACTCAATCGTAGAATTGTAGAGTTCGATTCGTTGATTGGAGCGTAAGCCTACTTTTTTGGCTAGATCGAAGTTTCCGGTGAAGACGTAGCCCCATTTACCGCTGCAGTCTTGTTTGAAGAAATCTCCTATGGCAGTGTATAAACTTTCTAGTTGCTGATCATATCCGATTCGTTCTCCGTAAGGTGGATTCATAACCACAACACCATCTCCGTATGGAATTTCGGTTTCTCGGAAATCACAAACTTTGAATTCTATTAAATGATCAACTCCGGCAGTTTTGGCGTTTTTTTGGGCGGCTTGAATGGCTCTTCGATCATGATCGGTTGCGAGAATTCGTCCTTCAAAATCCTTTTCTCCCTGATATTTTAAATCAGTTCGTAAACTGTTCCATTCGCCTACATCAAAACCAAGTATATGTTTGATACCGTAATTAGGTCGAAGGAGTCCTGCGGGCTTATTTAACGCTTTAAGAGCTGCTTCAATAGCAATAGTCCCGCTTCCACACATCGGATTTACAAAATGTTGTCCCGGTTCCCATTTACTTGCCTGAACAATTGTTGCGGCCAAAGTTTCCTGCATGGGTGCTGTATGATTTTGAACTCGGTACCCACGACGAGAGATAGATTCTCCCGAAGTATCCAGATAAACCATGGCTTCTTCATTTTTCCAAAACAGAAAAACTACCGTATGATTTAGATCAGAACCGGAGTCTGGTCTTGCACCTGTTTTCTGTCTGATTCTATCAACAATCGCGTCTTTTACTTTAAGTTGAGCAAATTGTGTGTTATCGATTGTTTTATTCTTGATAAACGAAGTAACACTCACATATCCGCTTCGGTCGATGTATTCTTCCCAAGGAATAGCCACTAGTTTTTCGTGAAGCTGATCTGCATTATGAGCTTCAAATTTCTTCAGCAAAAAATGAACCCTATGAGCGGTACTTAAACACAGATTCAATTTCATGCAATCATTTAAAGAGCCAGTGATTTCAAGTCCTGCAAGACGTTCATGATCAACTTTGAATCCAAGATCTTCAACTTCCTTTCTAAGATAGGGAGTCATTAATTTTGGACAGGTGATAGAGATTGTGGATTTTTGAGAAAAATCAGCCATAGTGGGTATAAGATAAAAAAAAGGCTATGAGATAATTCTCACAGCCTTAAAATTGTGTATTAGATCAAGCGATCTCTACAACTTCGATTTCGAAGGTAAGATCTTGTCCTGCAAGTGGATGATTCGCATCAAGGGTAACTTTGTCTTCGTTTACCGCGGTGATTTGAACCGGAATAGCTTGTCCGTCTGGTTGGTTAAGTTGTAGTTGAAGCCCAACTTCAGCTTCCATGTCTTCAGGAAGTTGTGCTTTCTCTACTTCAATTACCATTTCAGGATTTGGTTCTCCGTATGCTTCAGCAGCAGGAATTTCAGCAGTGGTTTTCTCTCCAACAGCTAAACCTTCAATTGCTTTTTCAAATCCTGGAATCAATTGTCCTTGACCAACAGTAAATTCTAGTGGATCTTTTTGGATGGATGAATCAAATACAGATCCGTCTTTAAGTTGACCTGTATAATGAACTTTTACGGTGCTACCGTCTTTAATAGTTGACAAAATATTTCTTTCTTTTGGAATTATAAAAATTAATAAGAGCTTTAAGATAAGGAAACAAACACATTGTATTTGAAATCCAAAAATCAAAACTCATGCCACTGAACACACCTGATACCAACGAAGTTTTAGATAAATCCGAAACCATTGCAATAATTGGGTGTTCAGCTAATGAATTTAGAACAAGCAATTATATTGCCAAGTTTCTAAAGGAGAGAGGTTATACTATTATTCCTGTCAATCCTGCAGAGAAAGAAATTTTAGGCGAACAATGTTACGATGCTTTGAATAATATTCCTTCGAGTATTAAAATTGATATTGTAAATATATTCCGTTCTAAAGAACATACAGCGGGTGTTGTGGATGAAGTTTTGGAGTGGAAGAAAAAAACTGGTCAAAATCCTGTGGTGTGGACACAACTTGACGTTTCTTCAGAAAAGGCAGAAAGTATCGCCGAAAAGGCACTAATTCCTTATGTAAAGAATAAGTGTATAATGGTGGAGTGGGAGAGAATGAATTAAAGATTTAAGATTCAAAATGAAAGATTAAGAATTAGACCAATTTTTAATCTTTCATCTTACATTTTGAATTTCTCTACTTCATATTTGTGAATTGTAGCGGAACTCCCATATCTTTGCTTTTCAGGTGCTGGATAACAGCTTGGAGATCATCAATTTTTTTACCATTAACGCGAACTTGATCGTCTTGAATTTGGGGTTGAACTTTCATCTTCAAACCTTTGATCTCTTTTACGATTTTCTTTGCAGTTTCTCGATCAATTCCTTCTTTTAAAGACACATCCATTTTCAAATGACCTTGAGATGTTCCTTCCTCGTCTCCAAAATCCAATACCTTTGAATCGACACCTCTTTTTATGAAATTTTTGATGAGCATTTCCTGAACCGCTTTCATTTTCATGCTTTCGGCAGCAACTAAATGTATTCTGTTTTCTTTGCTGTGAAAAGTTACTTCGGTATGAAGTCCTCTGAAATCGTAGCGTGTTGAGATTTCTTTCAGCGTATTATTAATTGCGTTATCTACTTCCTGTGTGTTTATTTCGTTTACTATATCGAATGAAGCCATTTACTTTCGTTTAGTTTGTTTTGATGTAATTTAGTTATTTTTTATCAGCTATCAGCTATCAGCTATCAGCTATCAGCTATCAGCTATCAGCTATCAGCTATCAGCTATCAGCTATCAGCTATCAGCTATCAGCTATCAGCTTCTTTTTCCATTTTTTCGATCATCTTTTTTGATAGAAGTTGTTCTACATTTTTTTCATCATCCGCTGGAACTACACTTCTATGAATTTTTATTGTTCCACTGTATTTAAATTCGATTTCTATGATTTCTTCTTCAAACCAATTATAAGAAATAAGATTTTTCCAAGGAACTTCTCTGTCTAGAATTACGAATCCTTTTTTTCTGAACTCAGGAGTAATTCGTAAAGTAATCGCATAGACTCCAATCGATATCAATGATAAACCTGAAGCCATTCTGATAGGAGTAATAGGTAATTCGTCAAAAATAGAAGTTCTTGCAATTCCTAAAATTATGACTGTGAGAGCAATCAAATTTGGAAGAAGTTCAGAAATAAAAGCTGAGTTCACATACTCAATTGGTCCCAGAGATTTTTTCATTCTATACTGATCAAAAGCAGCGCCTAAAAAGAAACCGAAAATAGATGCATAAAAGTTTGTCATGAAAGCGGCTGCAACATTTTGGGGAAAATATCCTATGTCGTTTATATATCTTAGAATAAGAAAAAGTAAAAGGGATATGATACTAACCAGTAAAAATCTTCTGCTCGTAATTTTATCAAGTTTTAAATATCGCATTGAGCCAAGCCAACAACTTATCAAAAATACTAAAACAGCAGTGCTAATAGTCCAGATCATTTCTTAATTTTGAGTATGGAAAATTCAGTTCAACCTACAGGTATAGAAGTTAGCAACAATGATCAAGTTCTCGAAATAGAATGGTCGGATGGAGTACAATCAGTTTATCCTCTTTTTGGATTAAGAAAAAACTGCCCTTGTGTAATGTGCAGAGGGGGACATGCGCATATGAATGAGTTTGAACCGAAGATGTTTTTTGTTGATAACCCTTCTAAAATTGATATCAAAGATATACAGCAAGTAGGGAATCACGCTATCCAGATTACATGGTCTGATGGACACAATTCAGGAATGTACCGATGGGAAACACTTCGCTTCCTGGATCCTGAGAATTTTAAGAAGTAGATTTTTACAAGTGAAAAGTATCGATCAGCACAAAAATCAATTTCTAAACATAAAACAAAGTAAGTCATATCGGGCAAAGTTGATCCAATAACTCCAGAATATGATTGTGCACGTTGTTAAGGAGATCGCTGATCGTTCACCGTAATGGTAGATAAATAAAAGAATGTACTTTAATAAGTTGTACATGTAGTATTTCTTTCTGCATCCACGATGACGCAATACAAGAAGAACTCATCGTCCTTCGAGAGCTTCAAGAATATGAATATGACTAAATAATTTAACTCAATTTGCTATTTAGATTCTCTCTAAATAATGTTATTTTGCTAAAATTAAATGTTCAACTAAAAACTAACTAATGAAATTTTTATCACTATCTATTGCTGCGATTCTGATTTTTCTATCAGCGTGCAGTCAACCCAAAGAAGTAAATATATATTCTGCACGTCATTATGAAACTGATCAGGCGTTGTATTCTGATTTCACTGAACAAACGGGAATCAAAGTAAATTTAATTGAAGGTGGTTCTGACGAACTAATCGAACGGATCAAAAGTGAAGGCGTAAATTCACCAGCAGATATTCTAGTAACTGTTGATGCAGGAAGAATTTGGAGAGCAGAAGAAGCTGGAATTTTAGGCTCAATAGAATCTGATTTACTAAATGAGCGGATTCCAGAGTCTCTTCGTCACCCAGATGGACTTTGGTATGGTATTTCTAAACGTGTAAGAGCGATTGTAATTAACCCTGAAAAGGTAGAAAACCCTGAAACGCTAACATATGAGGATTTAGCGACAGAAGATTGGAAAGGCAGAGTATGTATTCGTTCTTCTAACAATATTTACAATCAATCTTTAATGGCATCAATTATTGAATCGAATGGAGTTGAAGCAGCTGAAGCTTGGGCAAATGGTATTGTGAATAATATGGCGAGAGAACCACAAGGCGGTGATCGCGATCAAATTAAAGCTGTTGCTGCAGGAGTGTGTGATGCCGCTGTTGTGAATCACTATTATTTAGCGATGATGCTGACAAGCGATGAAGAAAATCAGGAAATTGCTAAGAGTGTACAGCTTGTATTTCCGAATCAAAGTGATGTTGGACGTGGAGCTCACGTGAACATAAGTGTGGCAGGTGTGCTTAAAGACGCGCCTCACAGAGACAATGCCATTAAGTTTATGGAATATCTTACCAACGAAACCTCACAAAGCTATTTAACTGTTGATAACAATGAATATCCGGTAAATGATGAAGCCGGTTGGAATCCGATTTTACAGGGTTTTGGTGAGTTCAAAGCGGATGAAATGAATGTTTCTGCTTTGGGTAGAAATAACCCTGAGGCTATCCGAATTATGGATAGAGCAGGCTGGAAATAGGATCGCTGAATTTGATCAATGATTCTGCTGATTATTTTTCACTAATGTGAAATCTGTACATCAATTCTGGTTCCGTTGCTCTGCAGCGGAACCTTTTTTTATGGATTGAATAAAGGTTGTGCTTGAAGAGATTAAGCATTTTATTAAACTCCTAAACAGAAAAAACTGTCATTCCCGCGAAGACTGGAATCCGAATTGTAATTGAAATTCTAAGCTCAATCTAAATCTAGATATTGTGCATGCGAAGCGAGATGGCATCTTAGGCGTAATTTACCCTCAAACCTCTTCCGATTTTCTTGTTTTCGTAATCGTTTTACTTAGCAGGATTACCGGAATAATACCCACTAAAACAATCGCCAAAGCGGCTCCGGCTGATTCTCCAAGCCTTTCATCAGAAGCGAGACGATAGACTTGTACGGCTAACGTATCAAAGTTAAAAGGACGAATAATGATGGTAGCGGGTAATTCTTTCATTACATCTACAAAAACCAGCAAGAAAGCCGAAAGTAAACCGCCTGAAAGCATAGGAATATGAATTTTTCTCAGGATCTGTGAAAAAGAGTACCCCATACCGCGGGAAGCTTCATCGATGCTTGGGGAGATTTTTTGAAGACTTGAGTTAATCCCATTGTACGAAACTGATAAAAAACGAACTACGTATGCAAATATCATCGCAAATAAAGTTCCGCTGAGGAGTAATCCTGTTGAAATTTCAAAGTTAGATCGAGTAAATGAATCTATGGTGTTGTCCAGCCAACCAAAAGGGATAAGTACACCGACTGCAATCACAGAACCAGGAATAGCGTACCCAAGAGCGCCAAACTGGTTAAGACCTCGTATAAGTTTAGACGGATTTAATCGAGAAGAATAAGCCATTAAAAGAGCAACTGAAATTGTAATAAACCCGGCAATTGCGGCAACACTTAGCGTATTTAGAGCATAAAGTATAAAGCGAGCATTTACAGAATCTAGGTTATTGAAAAACATGGATAGAAGAAGAAGTACAGGCAGGATAAATCCTAGCGTAACGGGAACCGAACATATCAAAAAGGCTCCCCATGCTTTTACTCCGTTCAAATTAAACCGCTGAATTTTTTTAAAGCGATTAGTAGCACTTGTTTGGTCTTTAATTTTTGAACGAGACCATCTCTCAAGCAATATTAATGCGATGATAAATAGGAGTAAAAATCCTGCCAACTGAGCCGCCGCCGGACGTTCTCCAAGACCGAACCATGTTCTGTATATTCCTGTTGTAAATGTCTGTACACCAAAGTATTGCACAGTTCCAAAATCATTTAAAGCTTCCATTAAGGCTAAAGCAAGACCAGCAGCTATTCCGGGTCTTGCGAGTGGTAGAGCTATTTTAAAGAAGCTTTGTGTGGTAGAATATCCCATAATTCTACTAGCTTCGAAAAGAGAGATTGATTGATTTAGGAATGCGGATCTAGCGAGCATGTAAACGTAAGGATAAAAAGCCAGAATCATGATAAGAATAGCTCCCCAAATAGATCGTATTTCAGGAAAGAAATAATCACCTACGCTGAGTTCAAAAATAGATCGTAATGTAGTTTGAAGAGTTCCAGTTGTTCCCAGAAAATCGGTATAAATGTAAGCCAATAGATAAGCCGGAATTGAAAAAGGAAGAACTGCAGCCCATTCAAAATATTTTTGCCCCGGAAAGCTACACATTGTTATGATCCAAGCAAGTGAAACTCCTGTTAGAATAACACCAAATGAAACACCAACAATGAGAAGTAGCGAATTAGATATGTAATCACTTAGCACTGTTTCTGCTAAGTGACTCCAGATATCACCTGAAGAAACAAAGAAAGATGAGAGTACAGCAAGAATAGGAATTGAAACCAATAAAGCGATCAAACCGGAAATAAACGCCCATTTCTTAGAAAGAGTAATTGGATATTTATTAGTGTTTGATGTGGTAAATGTACCGGCTAAAAATCGAAAAGCTTTAAACATATCTGAAAATACGGAATATGAAACTATTGAGAGACTTTTATTCCAAACTCATTTTCCAATACTGATCTAGCAGCATTGAAACCACTCATTCCATGTACTCCACCGCCGGGAGGTGTTGAGGATGAGCATATATATAACCCATCAACAGGTAGCTTGTAGGGATCCCATTTTAAAAGAGGTCGTCCAAAAAGTTGCTTCAAGTTCTGAGCTCCGCCATTTATGTCGCCCCCGATATAATTGGGATTATATTTCTCAAAATCTATTGCAGTCATACTTGAAGTTGAAATAATTGTATCTCTAAATCCCGGTGCATATCGTTCAATCTGATTTATGATTTGTTCTTCCATATTTTCTGTACTTCCATTGGGAACATGACAATAACTCCAAAGAACATGTTTACCTTCAGGGGCGCGTGATTTATCAAAGATAGAAGGTTGAGATATCAACACATAGGGTTTTTCGGAATGAATTCCTTCCCAAACTTCTTTCTCCGAATGTGAAATCTCTTCTAAAGTACCACCTAGATGAAGAGTTCCAGCACGCCTACATTCTTTATTTAACCAGGGAACAGGTTCCGATAGTGCGAAATCAACCTTAAAAGCCCCGGGACCATATTTATAATTTAGTAATCTATTTTTCAGTTTTACCGGAATCCTTTCATCAGCAATTGTAATGATTTGTCTTGGAGTAAGGTCAAAAAGAATAGGTATATTTTCAGGAAAGTCGTTTAGAGACTCTATTCTTGAATTCAATTCGATTTCTCCGCCCAAAGATTCAAAATACTTAGCTAAAGCAAATGTAATAGAATGAGAGCCACCTTTTGCAATAGGCCAGCCAACAGAATGAACAGTGGATCCTAATATCAGCCCAAAAGAAGAAGTAAATGCTTTTTCGAGAGGAATGATGCTGTGCGCGGCTAATCCTGCGAAATAAGCTTTTGTTTCCGGTTTACTAAAAAAGCTGTTCGCTAATAATTTGGCCGAAAACATCCCATACCATCCAAATCGTAACATAGCTAAGGGATGCTCTGGTATTCTCAAATTCCCAAATAGATCTTTCGATAGATATTCCCACGATTCGATAAATTCTTGAAAAAGTTTTTTGTAGTTTTTAGAATCAGATCCGAATCTCTCAACAGTGTTTTCGAAAGAGTGCTCAACTATAACGGCATTCTTATTTTCAAGGGGATGAGCAACCGGAAAATCAGGATGTATCCATTCCAATCCATAATCTTGTAGAGGAAGTGTACTAAAAAAAGGAGAAGCAACCGCTGTGGGATGAACTGCTGAGCATACATCATGTTTAAATCCGGAATCAGTAAGTTCTAATGTACGAGTGCCTCCACCAACTGTATCTTTGGCCTCGAAAATTTTTACTTTCAAACCATTTTGAGCAAGAGCAATAGCTGCAGAAAGTCCATTTGGACCTGAACCAATTACGAATGCATCAAAGTTTGATAGTGATCCTGACAATTTAGTTGGTACCTGAAGATTTTAACTCTGCAAGCTTCAACGCTTGATAAACATTTAAAATTCCACCAGTGGATGACAATGCAGAAAATGAAACAGCTGAATCACTTCCAGGTTGGTATACTACTTGATTAACCGGAGTTACAGATTCTAACAAAATTGATTTAACATCTGAGGCAGATAAATCTGGATAGTAAGACATAATTAAAGCCGCTGCACCTGCAACAACAGGGCTTGCCATACTGGTTCCATCGTTTGCTTTATAAGTATTTTCAGGTGTTGTAGAGTAAACTGCTACACCTGGTGCAAAAAGATCAACAGACTTTCCATAATTACTGAACGAAGCAGCAACAAGTGAGTCACTTTCCCATGAAGAAGCCCCTACAGTTATAAAGTTATTCATCATTCCGCCATCTGTATAAAATTTATTCGGAAAAGTTGATGTACTGTCGATGTTTTCTCCTGAATTACCTGCAGCGTTAATAACCAATACATTATTTTCGTCGGCAAATTTAAGCGCTTCATCCACATAAAATTTTCTAGGAGAGTAAGATTTTCCAAAGCTCATATTAATGATATTAGCACCATTTTCAACAGCATAACGAATGGAATTACCTATGTCTTTATCACGTTCATCGCCATCCGGAACGGCTCTAATTATCATTAGAGAGATATAATCAGCTACACCGTTCATTCCGATTTCATTATTGCGAACCGCCCCAATTATTCCGCTAACGTGCGAGCCATGATCACTTCGTGGTCCTTCGACATTATTATTTCCGTAATATCTGTTTTCAAGATCATCGAAATCATCTCCAACTATATAGCGAGGGTTAAAAGAAGGGTTGTACGCATAGTTATATATCTTATCAAAATGCTCATAAGTTTCTACAAGATCACTTTCAGTAACTTCGAGATCTCTAAAATACTTAACAACTTGTTTAGCCTGAGAAATGTAAGCGTCATCATTATCTCTGGGGCGTAATTCTTTATTGGAAATTGAATCAATAGATGAAACCTTAAATACATTTTTTGTGCCTTCTATGGCAGTCATTATATTTTGAAGATTTTCAAAACCGGTTCTGGCGTCGCTTCTTTCTTTTTCAAACTCACGCTTTATATCCAAGTAGTATTCGTACTCATCTAAATGGCTATCTGAAATCTCCGATCTTTTTTTATTTCCGTATTTATCCTTTAATGCAACATATATACGAGTGAGCTCATATGTGTCTTTATCTACATTTTCACCATTTTTTCCACCGATAAAATTCCATCCATGGACATCATCGATATAACCATTCTTGTCGTCATCTAAATTATTTCCGGCAATTTCATCCTTATTGATCCAAATATTTGCAGATAGGTCTTCATGTTCTATATCTGTACCGGAGTCAATAATTGCTACTACAATTCTTTTAGAAGGTTTTTTTGAAGCAAGTAATTCTGAATAAGCCTTGTCGGTTGCTATGCCAAGAAAATCTCCTTCGTTTCCAGAGTCATGATGCCAGTTTTTGGAGACCTTTTTTTCATCAACTAGAACGGGGTTATCAGTATTTGAGTTTATTTCAGTTTCAGAGTTTGTGCTATCAACAGTGTTTTTTGTTGATGAACATCCTGCTATTACTAAAAAAGCAAGCAGAGCTAAGTAAGATTTCTTCATTTCCTAAAGATGAATTATTTTATCAATTCAATTGATGTTGTTAGTTCTTGATTTATTAAACCTATCGAGGGCAAAATCTAATCCTAAAGTAATTGAAAATATAAGAACCAACAACAACAGACTTCCGATCGGTTTCCAGATAATAAATCCACCAAGAGTACCTAAAACGGCTCCCAGATATTGGATATATTGCAATTGATCGTTGCTCGCATTCTTGATCAATTTTTCAAGTCTTTGCTCATCGTATTCTCGAAGATTGTCTTCAACTAAAGCGTGTACATCAAGTTGATTGATGAGTTTGTATAGGAGAGAGGTTACAATATTTTCGATAGTTGAACTATGAGCTTCGATTCTATCCGGAAGAGTGTCTAAAAAACTGTCGAGCTTATCTAAGCCTTTTTCAACTCCACCGGGAAGTTTTGTAAGTGCATCTTCAACCAAGCTTTGCATTTCTTGCCCTTTTATGAAACTATATGCTTTTAGAGCCACTTTTTCGAAAGAATTTTCCTCAATATTATTTTCAATTTGATGAATAATTGATTCGGCGATATTTGCTCTGACTTCGGGTTGTGCTACCATTTCATCAACATAATTAACGGCTAAGATCTTTAGTTCTGCTCTGAATTCAGGATCATCAATAACTTGGCGGATATATTCAGTAGCCTGGGCTCGGTACTTAGAAATAGCCTGAGATTCTTGAATCTTTTGTTTGATGATTTCCGGGTTGATAAGATCCTCAGATACTGCAGCTGCCAAACGATAAGCAATTCTGTCTTTTTGAGCGGGTACTAAACCTTGCCCGAAAATAGGTCTTTTCTTGGCAGGTCGAAAAAGCATAGTTATAGCCAACCAATTGGTAAGAAAACCTATTAACCCACTAATACTCAGAATTCTCATTAATCCTTCAAATTCAATGAGGTAACCAAACACAGTGGCTTGAACGCCGTTAAAATCCCAGTAAAAAGATCCGATGAAAGTTCCGATTAAGAGCACCGGAAATAGAAAAAGGAGTTTTAATAGTATTTTATACTTGCTTTCTTTTTTGGGAGGTGTTATCCGTGTGGGCGAAAGCTTTTCATCATTTGACTGCTTTTCAATTTGTTTTTGAACTATCCCCCAAAGTTGCTGTCCGTATTCTTTGGTTCTTTCTGTAATAATATTTTTTTTGTCTAGGTCTGCCATAGATTTTTGTTTAGGCAATACTACGAACTAATCTAAAGTTGGTTACTCTTTAAACATAGATAGATAGAGATTTTCAAGCCGAGTCATCTCCTTTTTTTCGTCTTCAGTTTGATCATCATAACCGATAAGGTGTAACAATCCGTGTACAAGAATTCTTAGACATTCTTTTTCAGAAGATTGATTATACTCTGCTGCTTGTTCAATAATTCTTGGTAAACAACAATATAGCGTTCCTTCAATATCATTAGCGGTTTCATGTTCATCATACCTGAAAGAAATGATATCGGTTACATAATTACGCTTTAAGAATTCCTTGTTAATTCTGATGATCTCGGCTTCATTAACATAAGCTGTTTCAACCAGTTCAAAATCTGCCTGTTCATGTTCAGCTACAAATTCAAATATTTTCCTGCAGTCAACTTCCGTACAAGGTAAATCAATGTCCGTAGTATTAAATATTTGTAGGGGATGAGAATCGTCCACAATCAGCTTTTAAAAACTGAAGTCATCATCCATTGACTCAGTCAGAGATAATGCAATACCACACATCATCATATCCTCAGGAAGTTGAGTGAAATCGCCCGTCAATAAACTTTCATCAACATTGGCATATAAACTACAACCCGCCGCTTTTTCTACGATTAACCCAGATGTTTTATCACCTGATTTACCGAAAAAAGTAACTTGTTGAAGAATTTCACTTGCTACAAAAGCAGTGCAGTTATGAAGTTGGAGAAATGTATTATAAGCGTAGACAGAAACCATATTCATTTGCTCACCATTAACATCCATTCCTAAATGGATTTCAAGAGCAAGTTTACGGTTTTCCTCCTCATTTTTTACTTCTATGCGGAACACGTCCTCACCTAAAGGTTTTGGAGTTGCACCAAGAACTTCGCCGATGGTAGAAATATTTTCTGCTGTAAATTGATGAATCATAATAAAAAGGTTTAGCTCTCAGAATATACTAAGAGCTAACTATAAAATGTATGTTAATTTAAACCGTATTGAATTCCTAATTGAATGCTTTCTTGCTTTGATTTTGGGATCAAAGGTATTTGTGTACCTTCAAACTTAGCATTCGTTTCTTCAGCAATTTGCAAGCCTTGTTCGTCACCTCCGGCTCTGAAATAAACGTATTGAGCTATTACAATTGATTGACGTTCACGCATTACATTTTGTGATAAGCTCCTAGCTTGTTTAACAAGAGCATTGTTTTGTTGCGTAAGTGTACGTTGGGCTTTTACATCAGCATTTCTGCGCGCTTGTTCGTACTGAGCAGTAATAGCTTGTTGCTGTGCCAGAGCTTCATTAAAACGATTGAGTTCATAATCTAAGTTGTTTTCAAATCGTTCTAGAGTAAAATCAAGTATCTCAATACTTTTTTCAGATTCTCCCAGTTCTGCATATCTGTTCGCATACAGTGCAACAATAGTATTTATTTCTTCATCAGTTCTTAGAGGAACAACTTCTAGTCCATAATCAAGCCAATACAATGCACTATCTGGTTGGTTTTCACTTAAAAATTGTTCAGCTAATTGTAGGAAATTATAGCGGTAATTACCCATCATTCGACGAATATTTTCATCAAAGTACACATCTGTATCTTCCCAATTTCTATGACTGAAATCGCGAAACCTCTTTGTATGAATTTCGGTGTCAATAAATCCGCCATTCGATTTTTTTGGAATTACACGATATGCTTTTCCTTCTGTACGGAAATAATCCTGTAGATTCAGCTGACTTTGACCTGAAACCGTATTGGCAAAATAGACCGGACGTAACCAGTTATTGCTTTTTAAAATTTCGATGATCAATCTGTCTTGAGTCTGCAGATAACGAATATCATTTCCTTGTTGATCTTTACCGTAAAGCCTGCCGGTCAATCTCCAGTTAACGGAGTCGTCTAGAGAATCGACAGGGATTTCAAAATCTGTACCTGTTTGTAGAATGGGTATATCTGAATTGTCAGCACCAATTGCTTCTTTATATTCCTGATCCTGAGAAAAAGCCTTTCTGAGCATTTCTTTATCAACAGGGATATTTATGTTTTGAGGTTGCCATTGCGATAACCCTGAAGTTAAATTCTCAACTTCTTCATCTGTAAGTTTAATTGGAAGAGGAGCTGACTCGTGTGACCATTGATCTCGAAGTTGTTTAATGTACCAGTCTGTGTTTAATAAACTCAAACAGACAATTCGAACATCGGTTCTAATACCTTCAACTTCCTGAGCATACCATAAAGGGAAAGTGTCATTATCACCGTTGGTAAATACTAATGCATTGGGAGCAAGTGAGTTTAACAGATTTTTTGCGTAATCAGGTGCAACATAGCGCTCACTTCTGTCGTGATCATCCCAGTTTTGATAACCCATCCAAACAGGAGAGGCGAGCAAGGAAAGTCCAACTACAGCATAAGCGACAATTGGTTGTTCTTTAATGTAAGATTTAAGGAAGTCTACTATACCTGTTACACCGATTCCGATCCATATGGCAAATGCAAAGAATGATCCTACATACGCGTAATCCCGCTCTCTGGGCTGAAATGGCGGTTGATTCAGGAATATAATAATGGCGAGACCTGTTACCACAAACAATATTGTAACTGCAAAAGCTCGCCGCCAATCCGAAGAGTAATGATAGATTAATCCAAATAAGCCAAGCAAAAATGGAATATAGAAATACGAGTTACTGGCTTTATTACTTGGATATTTTGGAGCGGAAAAACCGGATTGCCAACCGGTATCCTGAATATCTGCTGCGCGACCTATAAAATTCCAATTAAAATAACGTATATACATGTGGTTGACTTGGTAGTCCCAGAAGAAATCCCAATCACTGCTATAGCGGCTATAATAATCTATATGTCTTGGATCCTGAGAATGACGACGAGGAAAGAACTCTTCATTACTCTCACCACGGGTAATTTGTCCGGTAGCATCATCAAAATTATTTCCTTTTAAAATAGGTGTTGAACCATATTGTTCACGTTTCAAATATTTCACAAATGCTTCAACTGTTTCTGGATCGTTCTCATCAATCGGAGGATCAGCAATTGAGCGTATCATAATGATTGAATAGGAAGAATAACCAATTAGAATCATCGCATAACTAATCATTACAATATTAGATAATCGATGCTTTTTTACATGCGTATAGTAGATTCCCCAGGCTACTGCTACCATAATCAGAATGATAAAAGTAATAGGGCCGATTAGTCCATAAGTTGCATCTCCAACTTTAGAAGAGATATCCGGAATACTTTGAATAGTAAATGGATAGATTACAAAGAAGGAAATAACCGAAGCGATTCCCATTAGACCAAAGGAAATAAAAGTAAAATCTCTCTTTTTGAAATAAATGATTATTGCCACAAAGAAAAGAGCAAGTAAGTTTAACAAGTGCACTCCAATTGCTAATCCAAACATGTAAGCGATCATTACCAACCACTTTTCGTTAAATGGCTCTTCATGTCGTTCAGACCATTTTAGTGCAAGCCAAACTACAATGGCTGTAAAAAACATCGAAAGGGCATAAACTTCTGCTTCCACAGCATTAAACCAGAATGTATCGGAAACAGCAAATGTAAATGCTCCAACTAAAGCACCTCCGTACATCCCAATTTTATCCATCAAACTGAAATCAGCAACATCACCTTTCCATTCTCTCACAAGTCTTACAATTATCAGGTATAGTAACATTATGGTAAGCGCTGAAGCCAAAGCACTAATGAAATTTACACTCAGAGCCACGTATTCTGTTGGCATAAACATGGAAAAAATTCTACCTAAAATAGAGTAAAAAGGTGCCCCCGGAGGATGGTTTACCTGTAATCCGTGCGCAACAGCGATGAATTCGCCTGCATCCCAGAAACTAGCGGTAGGTGCAAGAGTGAGACAATAGATAATTAATGAGACAAAGAAAGTGAGTAAAGCGAGGTACTTATTGGTTGTTTTATGATCTGAAAACATCGAAAATTTTCTTATGAAATTGTTTTTTGGATAGTCGTTTATTACCGTTATGCTTGGCTTGCAATTATAGGCATAGCCGTGTTCTATTCAAAATATAGAAACAACGAAGATAAGAATCTTCGGTTCAAGAAACGGTTACTTTCGATATGTATTTTTCAATTAACATTATTTTTTACAATGAGCGAACCAAAACAAGTTTTTTCTTCTAAATTAGGCATGATATTAAGTGTACTTGGTATTGCTGTCGGTACAGGTAATATCTGGAGATTTCCAAGAATAGCAGCACAAAACGGTGGGGAAGACGGAGCAGGAGCTTTTCTTATTGCTTGGGCCATTTTCTTATTGATGTGGTCTATTCCTTTAATAATTGCTGAATACGGAATTGGTAGATACAGCCGAAAAAGTGTGGTTCAGTCTTTTGCTGATCTGATCGGAGAGAAAAAAGGTTGGATGGGTGGATTTATAGGTTTCGTTGCCACAGCCATAATGTTCTATTACAGTGTAGTAGCAGGTTGGTGTTTGTACTATTTATCTCAAGCATTATTTGCTCCTCTTCCTGAAACAGCAGATCAGGCTATGGGAATATGGAATAACTTTCAGGCTTCTAATTGGCCCATACTTACTCATGCAACCGTAATGTTGTTGGGGGGGTATATTGTTCTTAAAGGGATAAAATCTATTGAAAAAGTGAATAAATTCCTGATTCCTTCGCTTTTGGTAGTGCTAGTGATCTCTTTAGTAAAAGCTCTAACCATTGAAGGAAGCGGAGCCGGAATATCCTATTTATTTACTCCTGATTGGAGCGACTTGAAAAATCCCAATTTATGGCTTGAAGCTTTGACACAAAATGCCTGGGATACCGGTGCGGCGTGGGGTTTGATACTGACCTATGCAACCTATATGCGTAAGCAGGATAATGTTACTGTTAGTGCGTTTCAGACCGGAATCGGTAACAATATGGTTTCTATCGTTTCAGCGATCATTATTTTTTCAACTGTATTTGGTACGCTTGGCGCAACGATGTCAAACGCAGAGATTCTTGACGTAATGAAAACTTCAGGACCGGCTTCAACAGGACTTACTTTTATTTGGATGCCGAGATTGTTTGCTACTATGAGTGGAGGAGGTATTTTCTCTATTCTGTTTTTCTTAGGATTGACTTTCGCAGCATTTAGTTCATTAATCTCAATGATCGAATTGGCAACCAAAGTGTTTGTAAACACCGGAATCAAAAGAAAGAAAGCCACTATGGTAATTTGTGTTGCCGGATTTGCATTCGGAATTCCTTCTGCAATGAACTTAACCTTCTTTGCGAATCAGGATTTTGTGTGGGGAGTTGGACTGATGGTTTCAGGAGCGTTTATTAGTTACGCCGTTATTAAATATGGTGTACATAAGTTCAGAAGCGAATTAGTGAATACTGATCCCGAAGGTGTACAGCTCGGAAAATGGTGGGAGATCATTCTAAAGTACATCGTCCCTGTTGAGGTTATTACCCTGCTTGGATGGTGGATGTTCTTAAGTGCAACTGAGTACGCCCCAGACAGCTGGTACAATCCATTGAGTGCGTTTTCTGTAGCAACGGTACTTTGCCAGTGGGCGATTGCCTTTGGGCTTGTGAAATTCTTTAATAAGAAGTTGGTGACTGGTAGTTCTGTTGAAAAGCAGTAGTAAAAAATGAATATTTGGATTGGAAGGATGTAGAGTTCCAAATTCTTTTACAATGTAATTCCAAAGGACTAAAATCCTTTCTTGTTTATGATCTTAGCTTAAGCAAGAAGGGGGGTTATCCCCGGGATAAAGGGTATAAGTAGTCTTTATTTTTACTCAATTCCAAGATTACGCTTGGGTTGAAAGCAAGGATTTCTTGTTGCAAATGTGTTTCTTATCCCTGCTGGCATTTCAACTAAATTATACCTTTGGGGTGTTTAGCCAATTCCGGAAACTCTCGCAACACTTGCTTATCCAGAGTTATCAAACTCAGGTCTAAATCTTCAGCTAAACTAACAAATTCGCAGTCGTATGATGAGCATTTTGATTGGTTAACGTGATTAAGCACTTGAACCGAATTTACTTGAAACTCTTGGTTCTTCATTTGAAGCTCCGCTTTTTCAATTATTAAAAGCGCTTCTGCTAAATTAATCAGGTTTTTTCTGAGGTATAACGAAACCACGCTCCTGAATTCACTTCTCCATAAAACAGGAGCGACCCACTCAGAATCTATTTGATGCAAACTGTCGCAATCTAGCGCAAGCGTCCCGCTTGTGCGGTTACTTAACTAAATTAATTTCTTTAAAGCTACTTACTCAATTTTTTTTGTAAGGAATAGTTGCTGAAACTGTCTAACTAGTTAAAACTTTTAGAAATGAGCAGAAAGTATAAAATTCTAGATCAGCAACAAGCTTACTTTGTAAGCTTTGCAGTTATTCATTGGATAGACGTATTTACGAGACAAACGTACAATGATATACTGGTTAAAAGTTTACGTTATTGCCAGCGAGAAAAAGGATTGATTCTTTATGCTTGGTGTATAATGCCCAGCCATGTTCATTTAATTATTGGAACAAGAAAAGAACCTATGCAGAATATACTTAGAGACTTTAAGAGCTTTACTTCCCGGTCTATTCGAAATGAGATTCAAAATCATCCAAAAGAAAGTAGAAGAGAATGGATGACTAGAATGATGACTTTCGCAGGACTGAATAATGGAAACAATAAAGATTGGCAATTTTGGCAGCAAAATAATCATCCGATAGAATTATCCTACAATTCGATTATTGATCAAAAATTAAAATATTTACACTATAATCCTGTTTCAGCTGGCTATGTGGAAAGTCCTGAATATTGGCTTTATAGTAGTGCTAAAGATTACTATGGGAAGAAGGGGTTGCTTGATGTAGAACTAATATATTAACCGCTCAAGCGAGACGCTTGCGCTAGTTACAAAATTGGCAGAGCTTTAGAGGTACTCAATCTAAGAAGTAACAACTTTCGACTCAGAACCTATTTTCCCATACCACAGGATATATGCGTAACAAAGAGCAGGAAGCATGAATGCCATTTGTAATCCGAAGTTATCTCCTAAAAAGCCAAAGAGTGGCGGAATAAACGCTCCACCTACAATGGCTGTACATAAAATGCCTGATCCCTGAGCAGTGTTATTTCCAAGGTTTTTTATCCCCAAAGTGAAAATATTCGGAAACATGATAGAATTGAAAAGTCCTACGCATAGCACGGACCACATCGCCAAATAACCGCCGGAAATCATACTGACAACAAGTAAGGTAATATTAACTGCTGCATACACTGCCAGTAAATTTCCGGAATGTGCTTTTTGCAAGAGAGCAGATCCTATAAATCGTCCAACCATTGCACCTCCCCAGTAGAAGAACACATACGTTCCCGCAAGTTGAGAAGCGGTCATATTGGCCAAATCAACATTTGAGAAAATAGCTGAAAGGGTAGAAGCAATGGCGGTCATAGCTCCACTTTGACTTACAAGCGATTCTATATCCAGCGTTAAGAAATAATTTACCAAATAGCTGCCGATGGCAACTTCCGCACCTACATAAAGAAAAATCCCGATTGCTCCTAACATCAGATGTTTATTCTTGAATGCAGATTTGTAGCTTCCGGTTTTATGATCATCATCTTCCAGAATTTTAGGAAGTTTAAAAGCCGCAAAAACCAACGCTAAGATGATCAATACGATAGCCAGCGTCATAAAAGGACCTTGTACCGCTGAAGCTTCTGTGGCGTAATAAGCTTGCTGTTGAGCATCTGTCATAGCTTTTATATCCGCTGAACTTGAAACACTACTACTCAAAATAAACGCTGCACTGACCAAAGGGGCGAGGGTTGTGCCCAATGAATTGAAAGCCTGTGCCAGATTTAGTCTGCTTGAGGAAGTTTCATCGGGGCCAAGTGCAGCGACATATGGATTTGCAGCAACTTGAAGAATGGTAATTCCACTTGCAAGAACAAATAAGGCAAACAGAAAAATTTCAAAAACTCTGAATGAAGCAGCAGGATAAAAGAGGAGACAAGCAACACCCATAGTGATCAACCCAACAACAGCTCCTTTTTTATATCCGATCTTAGAAATGAGTGCTCCGCCGGGAATGGAAACCACAGCATAAGCGGTAAAAAAAGCAAATTGAACCAAACCTGCTTCGAAATAGGAAAGTTCGAAGACATCACGAAGTCTGGGTATCAATGAATCTACCAAAACAGTTATGAATCCCCACATAAAAAAGAGAGAGGTTACAACTATAAATGCGGATTGATGATTCTTATTTTGGCTCATTTTTCATTCCCGGATAAATGTATTAACTCAGGATAAGAAAAAATGTGAATAGCAGAAAATGAGATCACATAAAAAAGGCTTCCAACTGGAAGCCCTTTAAATCATTAAAAAACTTAGGAACTAAGAAGCAGCAATTGTGCCTAACAGTTTTCTACTGGAAGTAGCTTCAGGGCTACTCGGGTACTCTTCTATAATAGTAGATGTAATACTTTTTACTTTTTCTGTATTCCCAATTTCTCTGTAAACATTGGCCGCTTTCATCAGATTAAAAGGAGTTGTTGATTCATTTTTATCCCAATTTGCGGCTTCTTCAAATTTTCGAGCAGCTTTTTCTAAGCTATCATTTAATTCAAGTAAAGTTGCATGGAATGAAACTGAGCCAACTCCCATAATTCCTTTGGGGTGTTTGAATTCTTGGATGTAACCGAGAGCTTCCTGATAGTTGTCTAATTTAAAATGAGAAACAGAAGCGTAATAAGCAGCTAAATTACCTGCATTAGTGCCTGAAAACTCATCGGCTATTTGTACAAAGCCGTAAGAAAGTGTGTACTCATCTCCGTTTAAAGCAGTTTGATAATCACTTGCTGAATAACTTTGCTCAGCAGAAGCCAGTAAATTCTGAGCTTGCTCTTCTTGTCCTTCTGAATAAAACCTGTAACCGATTACAACACCAATAACCACAACTAATGTTACAACTAATGACAGTATCATTGTTTTGTTTGCATTAAAGAAGCTAACTGCTTGGGTATATTTATCTAGTAATGGATCGTGTTCCAGTTCTTCTTTAGTAAAATTCTTCGACATGTTTATTTAATTAAATGTGATTTTGATAGGGGGCAAAAATAAGGCTTTTAACGATTAACTGAAATTGATTTAAACAATTGTTCCGTTTTTTATTTCAAGAATGATATCTGAGCGTTCCGCAATGTTTTTTTCATGTGTGATTAAGAGCACAGAAACACCATCTCGATCTCTTAATTCGAAGAGTAAATCTAAAATAATTTGAGTATTTGCATCATCCAAATTTCCGGTAGGTTCATCGGCTAAAATGAGTTCTGGATTGTTCATCAAAGCTCTTGCCATTGAAACGCGTTGTTGTTCTCCGCCGGAAAGCTGGGTTGGTCGATGAGATCGCCGATCAGCTACACCGAAGCGTTTCATAAGGTCTAGAGCTTTGTCAGAAGCTTTTTTAATGGATTCTCCAGCTATAAGTGCCGGCATTGCAATATTTTCTAAAGCACTAAATTCAGGAAGTAGATGATGAAATTGAAATACAAACCCAATATTCTTATTCCGAAATTCAGCAAGTTTATCAGAATTCATAGAGCTAATGTCTTTATCGCCCCACATAATTGATCCCTTATTCGGTTTATCTAATCCACCAAGAATGTGCAATAACGTACTTTTTCCACTACCGCTTGAGCCAACAATTGAAGTGATGGTTCCCTTGGTTACATCGAGGGAAACATTTTCTAATACTTCAAGAGGGAGACCACCATTGTCATCATCGTAGCTTTTAAAAATTCCTTTGGCTTGTAGCAATAATTCGGACATCAGCTTTCTTTACTAGAATAAAATTCAGGATACGTAACTTGCTCAATATGTACACATTTTCCGGATTCGGTATCAACTTTGGCAAATACACCGCATAAATGATTATCACCATCTGCAGCACGATATTTTTGATGTACACCGGTTACAAATCTTTTAATAGCTACTTTTTTATCCATCCCGATAGAGGAATTGAAAGAACCCGTCATTCCGGCATCGGTTTGATAGCCTAATCCTTCAGGGAAAATCCGTGCATCACCTGTTGGAATGTGAGTGTGTGTTCCAACAAGCACAGAAGCTCTTCCGTCAATATGCCAACCCATTGAAATTTTTTCTGCGGTAGCTTCAGCGTGCATATCTACGAAAATAATATTGGTTTCTTCTTTTATTTTGGATAACGCCCAATCTGCTGCAGAGAAAGGATCGTCAATGGCTTTCATGAACGTTCGCCCCTGAAGGTTAAGTACGCCGATCTTAAAATCTGTTCCCGGAATTTCATAGACACCAAATCCGTAACCTGCATTTCCTTTTGGATAATTGAGAGGTCGAAGGATTGTATTATTTTCACGCATATATGGAAACACTTTCCATTTGTCAAAGGAGTGATCCCCACCTGTAATTACATGAACACCGAGATTGTGAAGATTCTTAATGATGGATTCATTAATTCCATGACCTTCATGAGAGTTTTCTCCGTTCGCGATCACAAAATCAGCGTCATATTTTTTTATGAGGCTTGGAAGAACGGTTTCGGTTAATTTTAATCCCGGAGATCCAACGATATCTCCTACAAACAAAATGCTGACAGTTTCAGCCAATGTATTTCCTTTTAATTTAGTCTTCTTTAATCTGTTCTAATAAACGTTCTAAACTTTTATTAACTCTATCCATGGTGTGATGTTCGTTCTTTTCCATTTCGGATGAGTTATTTCGAGCCTCAAAAAGTTCTTCAGCAATACTTAAAGCAGCGAGTGACATTACCGTAGATTCCGGTTGTTTGACCAATTGTTCTCTGTACTTACGAAATCGTTCATCAACATAATTACAAATACGAACCATGTTCTCTTCTTCGCTTTCTTCAACTTTCAGAGGATACTGCTTTCCAAGTATGGTGACTTTAATCGACTTCATGAACTTGAGCTCAAATGGTTATCAATTTTCTTTACTAAGCCTTGAACGTGTTGACGCATTGCAAGCCGTTCAGATTCATTAATCGCTGAAAAAATATCGGTTTGTTTATCTCGAGCTTCAGCTAACTTTGTTTTTAGCTTAGAGTTTTCTTTGTTTAGCTCTTTAATCTGGCTCTTTAGTTCAGAAACCTCCTGATCAATCTCACTCAGTAATTGTTTAAATCGTTCGCTTTGTTGGGCAACTTGATTCATTGCTGTAACCTAAGATCTAAGTTTAGCAGAGAATTGCTTCTCCAATGATTTTACTACGCGCTGAATAATAGGTTCTACTTCTTTGATATTCAAGGTTTTGTTAGGATCAATGAAATTTAGTCTGAAAGCGATACTTTTGTTTCCTTTTCCAATCGAATCACTTTCAAAAACATCAAATATATCAATGTTTTTTAGTGTGTTACCAGCGTTAGACTTTATTGATGTCATTAGCTCACCAGCAGAAATTTCCTGCTCAACAATTACAGCGAAGTCAAATTCGAAAGCCGGAAATTTTGGAATTGGTGTGAATGAACTACTTTTCAATTTAGCAACAGCTTCAGAAATTCTGTCCAAACTAAACTCAGCGACAAACACATTTTCACTAATATCGTAAGTATCTCTCAATGTTTTTGAAACAGAGGTTACTTTACCAAGGTCAATCTTTTTAAAAGAATAAGTTAGAGTAGAATCATCGGTTGCCTTTGTTTTGATACTACTTTGTAAACCAAGCTTGGTAAAAAATACATCTACTTCAGATTTCAAATCAAAAACAGAAAAGGGTGTAGCTTTATTAGTCCAATGTTCCACATTTTTGCTTCCAGATAATCCAAAAAGAACATGCGTTTGTTCATTAATACCTTCGTGGTATGTAGAGTTATCACTTTGAATGAATACATTTCCTACTTCAAAAAAGCGAATGGTTCGAGCTTTTCTGTTAAAATTGTAAGCAGCAGACTTCAAAAAACCATGCATCAAAGAAGGTCGCATGGTACTCATATCTTTATTTAACGGATTGAGCGTTTCGATTATCTCATCTTCATTAACGAAATTCAGTGCTTCTTTTTGAGAGATCAAAGAATTGGTGTAGATTTCTTTAAAGCCGAGTTGTACTCCAATATCTTTAGTTTTAGAAACAAGAAGTTCCCAATCTGTAAGTGGTTCTGTTGAAACAAAAATCCCCTGATTTTTCGATTCAATTTTATTGTAATCAAATATGCGACCAACTTCTTCAATTAAATCCACTTCACGCTCAAGATCAGGTCGGAAAGTAGGAATTTCAAATGTAATGGTATCAGCATTCTCAGAAATTATATTTAACTCTAATCCATCTACGATTTGGATGATCTCAGAAATAGAAAGCTGGGTACCAAGAAGTCTGTTTACATAACTTTTTCTTAGGGTCAGCTCATGAGTTTCTGTTTTAATCGGATGAACATCTGTTAGTCCTTTTTCTACATCTCCGCCACAAACTTCAAGAATAAGATCCGCGCATCTCTGTGCGGCAATAGCTTGTAAGTTTGGATCTATTCCACGTTCAAAACGATAAGAA
>Ga0189275_100163_pt1 | contig 80198 bp, 92 predicted proteins | sample N19A6minimetaG_FD_130329 | JGI IMG/M metagenome (GOLD analysis project Ga0189275, IMG submission 130329) | Marine microbial communities from the Costa Rica Dome - N19 A6 mini metaG | ecosystem: Environmental > Aquatic > Marine > Oceanic > Photic zone | place: Costa Rica: the Eastern Pacific...
GCGGAGGAGTCCCTCCAGGGCCTGTATCATTGCCGCCAGGTCGACGAGTGTCATTTCCTCCTGTGCATCGACGAGGAGATCTATATCGCTGTCGGGGCCGGCATCGCCATGAAGAACGGATCCAAAAACCCGAGGATTCGACCCGCGATTTACAGCGACGATCCGAAGGATCTCTTCGCGATGCCCCGAGATGAGCGCTCTCAGGCGGCTCGTGTCGGGCGTAACGGCAGCCATCAGATCTTCTCCGTCTCGTACGCCCAAGGCCGCGCCGTCGCCAGCCAGACGGCGATAGTCCTGCTCTTTTTCTGTCATCGATCGATCGACCCCCTCAAGGATGAGCTACTCCCCGATCATTGGACAGAATTCGGCGTAAATTAAGCTACTCTCTGCATCTGCTGATCGGGTTGGTTTTGGTCGATTGCCTGCCAGTAGATCACGGCAGTCTGGATGCTGTCCGCGCCTTCTGGCGCCATGATTTGTGCGCCGAGCGCCCGCGGAACGTGGTCCGAGGTCACGATCATGTTCAAGATTACAGATGAAGAGATGGAAAAGCGCCACGTTCGGGATCCACGGTATCGGCTGATCCCGCGGATGTAAGCGGCCAATCCGGCCAATTTCTCGGCGAAGCAGCTCACGGCCCTCCGCCGAGAAGCCGGCGATCGGCGTAGTAGAGAGCGTGGCTGATTGGATCGATCGTGAATTCCTGAGCGGCTACCGTCCCGTGATCTTCGTTGCCGGCAATCACGAATACCACCGACAAGACCTTGTTGAGATGCAGGACTTCTTCCGGCGCCGGCTTCAGCCGCCACACTTCTTCCTGGAGAGCCACTCTGTTGAAATCGAAATGGATGGAGCCAGAATCCGCGTGCTCCGCGCGACCATGTGGACACCGCTGAAGGATGGTGAGCGGGGTGCGCTTCACCTTTTCGATCAACTGTCTGATCGAAGATTGTTCGGCTTTCCGCGAGGCCACGAACCAAGTCTAATGGTCCAGGCGTGAACTGGCGCCGCTGAATGACCCCCTCTCGGCAAGGGGCATTAGCTGTAGTATCTTAGTTTTGTTGGCTCGCATCGGCGCCCAAGGGGTCAATTCGAAGCCTATAAGGGGTTATATGCTGACGCTGATTCACATGCTGGGCTATCGGTTCCCTCAGACCACCTGGCGCACACCTCCCCGCTCGGTTGGGGACACAGCCTGCTCGCCGGCGAATATAAGTGACCGAAGAAGCGGTGATCGGAAAACTTCCGTCATTCGCTGCTCACTACGCGAACTGATAAGGAACGGGACCTTGCTGCCATTGTCACCGTCCAGGACAATGGCAGCAATGATCAATTTCAAAGCCCCGTCGATGGTTGGAAATCAAGAAGTTCGAAAGTCATCTTGCCGTCGATGTTAAACTTCTGGACAGTATCGCCAACCCGCACAGCGCTCAGGCAACGATAGCGGCCCTTGTCGGCGGCCATCGAGACACATACTTGGTCGGTGTCGGTGATCGCATAGGCCCCCGTCCCACTCCATCCACCATTGGTCAGTTCACCGTTCAAAACATTGGCCGGGTCATAGAAGAACCTGAACATCTTCTCTCCCGATTTGGCCGTGACGGTGTTGCCGATCAGAAGCTCCGCGATTTCGTCAGACTTGAGCCTCTCTCCACCATTCTTCAGCGCGGCCTCAAAATCGGTTTGCGCCATGGCGACGCTTCCCACCAAGGAAATGGCCGCAGCAGCTGCGGCGGCGCGTGCGAATCGTGTCATGTCAATCTCCTCGTTTTGACAACTTAGGTGTCGGAGCACTTGCCCCGGGCGCCACGAATAGGTCGGTTGCCAGCGCAAAGCTTGATCGAAGAATGATTTTCCCTGACATTTTAATGATAATCAGGATCGCTTATTGAGCCGCGACATCGCCTGGAAATAGGCTGCCATATGTACAAGTTCTTCGATTTCCAGCTTGATTCTGCGCATGGTCTAACCCGCGCGGGCGCTCCCGTGGCCCTTGAACCGCAGGCACTTCAATTACTTGAATTTCTCGTCAGCCGCCGGGACGAGATTGTCAGCAAACAGGACATCATCGACGAAATCTGGAACGGGAATGCGATCACTGACGCGGCATTGAACACGCGTATCCGGTCTGTTCGGAAAGCCCTGGGCGATACTGCGGCGACATCCCGCTTCATCAAGACCTATCCGAAACGCGGGTTTCAGTTCGTCGCGCCGGTCTCAATGGTCGAGCCGTTGGAACAGGCAAAACCGAAAATCTCCAGGCGCTGGCCGCTTGCAACAATTCTGGCGGCAACAGGAGTTCTTTCCGTTTGGATACTGCTCACTGGCGATGGTCCTGACACCATGGACGTCGGGAGGCCATCGATTGCTGTCACGCGATTCAATGACCTGAGCGAAGGCGCTTCGGCGCGGTACTTCGCGGACGGGTTGACCGATGACCTCACCGCCCATCTGTCGCGCAACCGCGAGCTCTTCGTGGTCTCGAGCGCGACGGTGTTTTCCTATGTCGAAGAACCGGCAACACCCCTCGAAATTGCCCGTGACCTGGGCGTCGAATATGTGGTTCGCGGGAGTATTCGGCGGGCCGGCGACAAAGTTCGGGTTAGTGGCGAGCTTGTGGAAGTCAGAGCTAACGAAACGGTCTGGGCGGAAACCTTTGAGCGTGAATTGATTGACATTTTTGAAGTCCAGGACGAAATCAGCCAGGCAATCGCTGGCCGACTGCTTCCGGAAATTTATCAGGCGGATGTCACGGAGGTGCTCGGAAAGCCGACCGACGACCTTGGTGCATGGGACCTTTATCTTCGGGGCCGTGCCCGGCAATCCGTATTTTCACGTGAGGCCCAGATCGATGCGGCACAGTTTGCGAAAGACGCGATTGCACGGGACCCGGATTTTGCCGCAGCTTACAGTCTAAAGGCTCGTGCACTTGGAACGATTTTCTTCTTTCAGTGGAGCGACACACCGCAAGACACACTGGTGGCCGCGACCGAAGCCGCCCGGCGCGCTATTTCGCTGGATGATAGGGACGCGCAGGCCCACGCCGCACTCGGCTATATCTACCGCTTCACCGGAGACGCCGAGCCAGCCATCGCGAACCTGGAACGCGCGGTGATGCTCAACCCCAACGACGCTCGGATCAGGCTTGAGCTTGCCCATACCTACGACTGGTTCCGCATGCAGGAAGATGCGCTGCCGCAAATCGACTTGGCGCTGAAGCTCAGCCCCCGAGACCCGATGCTGCAAAACATGTACTTCTACAAGGGCCACATCTTGTTTCACCTTGGTCGGCATGAAGAAGCACTGGAAGCGGCACGACAACTCGGCACAGTGGCCACCAGCAAGACCTGGCAGACATTCCACCATCTCTTGCGCGCGGCTAACCTGATCGAGATGGGCCGCACGGAAGAGGCGAATGTAGCCGTCGAGGCTGCGCTCGACCTAAATCCGAACCTCTCAATTACAGCCATGCAGCGGCAGTTCGCTGGATCGAAAAATCATCCTGAGAACCGAAGACTCTGGCTGTCTAGCCTCAGGAATGCAGGGATCCCCGACTAAAGCTATAGCATCCGCATACTCCGTCTCGGCCATTTGTCGTCAGCGCAGTATTTGTCACCTTGGGCTCTCACCCGGCATTTGCCGCGCCGGTCGCGAGTCGCCAGTTCGGTAAACGTTGTCATTCACTGCGCGATGCACGAGCGGGAAGAGCTCATGTAACAGAACGTCAGATTTCATTCAGAGGGAGCAGAGTTACGGGGGAGCTATGCGCATGGCGATGAAAAACGCCCAGCTGTTGTGCAAGGCCTCGCGGGTCCGCGCTAAGGCGACCGAGGAACCCAGCTTCGTGTCGAAGCCGGCCCGCCCGAGTGTGTGCATGAGTGCGGGATGATAGTTGCCCGTCGCCTCGATGCTCCCCGCAGTGATGAAGATAGTACAACCATGATCATCCTGCGCAGCACGAGAGCGTCGCTATGTCTTTTCCAAAGCCTTGTGCAGCAAGCTTTAGCCCCTCGACTGTTGTAAGATATGGGAAGATTGTTTCCCCCAGAGCTTTGGCTGTCATGCCATGCTTGATCGCAAGGACGGCAGTCTGGATGCTGTCCGCGCCTTCCGGCGCCAGGATTTGTGCGCCGAGCAACCGATCGGTCTCCACTTCCGCGACGAGTTTGATAAGTCCGCGCGGATCGCGTGCGGCGAGCGCCCGCGGAACGTGATCCAGGGTCACAACCGAGGTTTTGGTCTGTAAACCCGCGGCTCTTGCGGCTGTTTCGCTCAGGCCCACCCCTGCGACCTGTGGATCGGTGAATACGACCCAAGGCATGGCGCTGTTGTCATACACGAGACTGTCTCCGTTGAGGGCGTTGAGCGCGGCGAGCTTTGCGCCATAGGCCGCCATGTAGACGAATTGGTCACGACCGGTGACGTCGCCGGCAGCGTAGACCCCGGCCTTCGAGGTGCGCATCCGGTCATCGACGACAATGTTGCCATTCGGAGAAAGCATAACCTCCGCCGCCTCAAGACCGAGACCGACCGAATTCGGCCTACGGCCGGTGGCGAGAAGGACATGCTGTGCCGCAAGCATCTCCGGCTGACCCTCGCGCTCGATTGACAGTGCAACGCCGTTCTCATCAGCTTTGATGGCTCGATAGGAGAGCCCCGTCAGAACCGTAATCCCCTCTTCTGCTAAGTAGCCAGTCAAAACCTTGGAGATTTCCGGCTCGGCCTCGGGCAACAGGCGGGAGCGGGTGACGAGGGTGACCTTCGTTCCCGCCCGGGAGAACATCTGCGCCAGTTCACAGCCGATATAGCCGCCGCCAATGACCATCAGCGAAGCAGGTTGATCCGTCAGTTCCAAGGCGGAGGTGCTGGTGAAATAAGGAACATCTGCGATACCGGGAATGTCGGGCAGAGCCGGCGTGGACCCCGTCGCCACAATGATCTTGTCCGCCGCGATGGCAGCGCCGTTGACGACAACACCACGGCCGTTCAAGCGCGCCGCGCCTTCGAGATAGGCAACACCGTTATATTCGGGCAAAAGGTCGATGTATTTCTTCTGGCGAAGCGTCGTCACCAGATCATCCTTGGCCCCGATCAGCCGGCCCCAGTTTACGACATTCGCCTCCCCCGCAAGACCGGGAAAGCGGCCGGCTGCGCGGGCGCCGTGCAGCGCTTCCGCCGCGCGGATCATGGTCTTGGATGGCACGCAGCCGACGTTAACGCAGGTACCGCCGATCAGCCCATGTCCGATGAGGGCGACATTCGCGCCTTGTTCAGCCGCCGTGATGGCGGCGGAGAAGCCGGCCGAACCGGCGCCAATGACGGCGAGGTCATAGCCATTCTTATTTTTGTCGTTCGTCAAGCAGTGATCGGGCATGTCAGGGGCCTTCCTTATTGGGTTGAGTCTCGCTTGAGCAGCACGCTGCGGCGCGCTGGCGCCGCCACAGGCCATAGGCGGTCAAGCCGAGGAAGGTTGCGAGGGCCGGGAGAAGCACATAATCGATCCAGCCGAGCCAGGCGGAAAGGCCGACAGCCCCAAGCAGAATGACCAGCGCAGGCGTAAAGCAGCAGACCGCGGCGATAATTGAGCCGGCGACACCGGTCTTGAGGATGGTTGCGTCTTTCACCGGACTCAGCTTCTCACCACCGCCGGGTATCCGGCATTGGCTGAAGCGGTCGCGATGGCCTCGATCGTCGTCTTGGCCGGATCGAATACCACGGTCGCCGTCCTGGCATCGAAATCGACCGTCACAGACTTGACGCCTGCAACACCTTCCATCGCCTTTCTGACTGTGACGGGGCAGAGCACACATGTCATGCCCGGTACGTCGAAGGTGGCGGTTTGTTTGGTCTCCGCCGCCCGCGCTGCCGAAATAAGGATCTGCGAAGCGCCCGGCGCGATAAACGGCATGGCGGACGCGGCCAGAGCAATGAATCCGGTTGCAATGATGAAGTTTGGTTTCATGCGGGTCTTCTCCTTAATAGAACAACGGTGCCCACCAGTTGATCGTCAGCGCCAGGACGACCAGTACGGTCGAGAGCCACAGGACGGTCTTGGCGATGAGCGCGGATTCGGGACGGGCGCAATAGTATCCGTCCTCGCAGACGGGCTGGACCTTGAAATAGATCTGCCGGAACCCGAGGCCGATGAAGACGAGCGCCACGCCAGCGAAGATCGGCTTGTAGGACTCGAGCGCGGTAAGGTTGCCGATCCACGCGCCCGATACGCCGAGCATCAGCAGTAGGAGCGGCGCAATGCAGCAGGTCGAAGCCAGGATGGCGCCGACGACACCGCCGGCGGCAAACCATCCCTTCTTCCGATCTGTCCCTTGCGCCGGCTCGTCCAACACCACGGTTTCAATTTTTGATTCGCTCATACGGCTCGCCCTCGAATTTCAGTCGAAAGCAAGCTACGGTCTGTACCAACTACAGACTCAAGGAGAAATTCGAACCATGGCCGATCACGTTTCCGGGAAGCGATTGCAGCGCGCCGAATTGGCAAGGCGCACGGGCTGCAACCTCGAAACTATTCGATATTACGAGAAGACGGGCATGATGCCCGACCCGCCGCGCACTGCCTCCGGCTACCGCGTCTATGACGAAGCCCACGTTTCGCGGCTGCGTTTCATCCTGCGAGCTCGTAAACTAGGCTTTTCAATCGACGAGATCCGAGGTCTGCTCAACCTTGTCGATTGTGGCACGCAGACCTGCGCCGAGGTGAAGGAGCGGACCGAGCTGCACCTCGCTGACGTACGCGCCAAGATCGCCGACCTCAGCCGGATCGAGAAGGTACTGGCAGCGACCGCCGCGCAATGCTCTGGCGATGACGTGCCGGAATGCCCCGTGCTGGAGGCACTGGCAACGTAATGGCGACGCTTGCAATCTACATTGGAGCGGCACTGGCAGAAATCGCCGGCTGCTTTGCTTTTTGGGCTTGGCTGCGCCTGGACCGCTCTCCGCTCTGGCTCGTGCCGGGCATTGCCAGCCTCGTACTATTCGCCTGGCTGTTGACCCGCATCGACAGCGATTTCGCGGGTCGAGCCTATGCGGCCTATGGGGGCATCTACATCACAGCATCGCTGTTCTGGCTTTGGGTGGCGGAATCCCAACTCCCGGACCGTTGGGACGTGACAGGCGCAACACTCTGTCTGGTCGGCGCTGCAATCATTCTATGGGGCCCCCGATCCATATGATGAGTAGAATCCGTATCGATAGGCAATGCAGCCATACGGCCGAATTTATTGACCATTCTATCATTCCGGATTTGGAGGCTATACTCACCCGCCTCGCCAAGGAGGTCGACACCACCGAGACAACGATTGAGCAGACAGAGGAGTGCTTCCTTCGGGCGGACGCCCCGTTTCCTCGCTACCGATGTTGCCTACGGCGCCGACGACCGGTTCGGCTGGCTGGTCGATCGGCGGATCGCTCCGCACATCCTGGTCTGGGCAAAATCCGCTGAGATGAAGGCACCTTCTCCTGGCAGGACTTCCACTTCGATCCTGGGCAGAACCACGACGTCTATCCTACGGGCAAGCGACCGATGACCACAGACTGCTTGCACTCGGACAACACCTATCGCTACCTGAACAGCAAGCGGGACTGCGATCAATGCGCGATGAAACCCACCTGCTATCCCAATGGGACGAGCCGAAGGATTCCACGCGATCCCAATGAAGCGGCCTGGGATGTTGCGAGCGAGTTGATGGAAATGGACGATTATCGACGCTCCCGGCTTAAACGGAAGCGGATTGAGGCACTCTTTGGAAAGGCGAAGTAGAATCTCAATCGATCGAGGCTCCGATTGATTAGGATCGTCGGCGTCCGCGACGAGTTCCTCCTCACCGCCTCAATCCAAAACCTCAAACGCCTCGCGAAGGTCCTCCAGCCATCCAACCACTGCGCCGTTCCGGCACGAAAATCATTGAAGGGAGCATGAACCGCTCACAGAACAAGGCTGCGACCTCTTAGTGCCGACCGCAGACTCCACAGCAAAGGTGCTTTTTTCAAAAACCTCAGCCAATGCCGTACTTGTACGAATGACTCCAAATTTGATCTATTCGTCAAGAACTCGTCGACGTTCCTCAAACTCTTCTTTGTCAATTTCACCCTTGGCGAAACGCGCTTTGAGGATATCGAGGGGCGTTCTACCGGTTGTTTTCACGTGATGCGCAGCGCCTTGGCCGCTTCCACCCAGCCAGCGCAACATTAAAACGACGACAATCACGGCGACGGCGATGATAACGATCATCATGATCGGCCCAAAAAACCATCCGTGCCAACCGCCCGACCACATGTGCGGACCGTAATTGGGAACTTGCGCTTGTTGGGCAAGGGCCAGCGATGACGTTGCCAGTCCCGCGACCACGCCAACCATTGCGGAAGTGTATTTAAGCATTACTGAACCCTCTTGAGTTTGCGGAGAAAAGGCTAGCAAGCCGCTTTGCCTATTGAACCGCCTGCATGCGCCCCGTGTGGAGGTCGACTTCGATCTTCCGAACCAACGAACCGTCCTTAGTCACGATTTCGGTAATGATGGTATCAGTGTCTTTTTCCGTAATCTTTCCGACTTTCAGGTTCGGATTCCCGGCCCAGTCGACACGATGTTCCATCATGTGCTTGACCTCGTCGGTGGTCAGGTCACGCCGCAAAGGCTGCATCTGTCCGTAGCCACATCCACCCATCATGGGCATCTGACCCGTCATTCCTTGCCCCATCATCGGCATGTGCCCTTGCCCCACCATTCCTTGGCCCATCATTGGCATCTGTCCTAGGCCGCTACCCTGGGATTCGGGACCGTGCGCGATAGCCGTTTTGACCATCGATACCGCGAAAAAAGCCGCATTGGTAAAACATAGATCAGTTGTCGAATACGAACATTGATCAAGGTCAATTCCTTGTAGGAAAGAGTCGACGGGATGTGGTGTATAACGCTCGTTGACGCGTTTTTCCTGCGGTTGTCGTTGCCAGTTTATTCCGCCATCGGATGAAGCGATTGTGTCTTCAGGTTTGCTCAGTTAAACGACGGTTTTCAATGTCATGTATCGGCGTGTGACGGGATGTTCGAGTAGCGTCCGGCAAGGTGTTGTAAAATCCCGGATGTCCGAAAGTCATAATCAACATGTTGGTTCCGGCAAGTTTCCGGAACTACCGCCTTTGCCCGGGCAAGCTGGCGGATCTGAGGCGTCGCATCAGGTCCGGACAAGAGCGGCATGCGAGTATCCATGAGGATCATGGTCGTAGTTATCGCTATGGACTACAACCAATGCTTCCGCGCCGTTCTCAACCGACTTCGCCGCATGGCCGAGTTTGGTGACAATCTCGTCGATGAAAAACCCGTGTCATATCTCGGTGGAATTCAACACATCCGCCTTCAATTCAACAAGTCGAGCACTTCAATGGGAATAGCCGTGACGATTGCAGGAAACAGCAGCACTGTTGCGATCATCACAACTTGTATTATCACCAACGGTACCACGCCTTTATATATGTCGATCATACGTACTTCTGGTGGAGCAGAACCTTTAAGGAAGAACAGTGCAAAGCCGAACGGAGGTGTAAGGAAAGACGTTTGAAGAACGAGTGCTATCAGTGCGCCGATCCACAGCTTGGTAAGGTAGGCCGAGCCTACATAGTCACTGAAATCTAGTGCGGCAATTGCTGGCAAAAGAATTGGAAGAGAAACAAGTGTGATCTCGATCCAATCGATGAAAAACCCGAGGACGAACAGAATCGTCAATACCACTACCAAAACACCAAAATCCCCCAACCCGAGCGTCTCGAATAGACCAACGGCAATGTCGTCGCCGCCAAAGTATCGGAAAACCAACGAGAAAATGCCCGCGCTGAGTACGACGAAAAACACCATGCCTGTAATAATTGCGGTCCGGTAGAGCGCATCACGGAGTAGCGCGAGATCGAAGCCTCGATAAAGAAAGATTAGAAGCGCAGAACCACCGGCACCTACTGCCGCAGATTCCGTCGGGGAAACCCAACCAGCAATAATCGAACCAAGCACAAGCACGACCAAACCAACCGGGAGCACAAAACTTCGGATGAAATAGACAAGAAGTGAATGTCCATTGCCATTCTGCGTGCCTTCATGCTCCGGTCGTTTTCGAAAAATATCCATTACAACAAAATATGAAATAAATAAGACAAACAAAAAAAGCAAAGGCGTTATTGGCGCCAGGAACATACTAGCGATAGTCAACTCAAGGGCGTCGGAGAGAAAGAACAGCATGATTGCCGGCGGTGCGATAACGCCAAGCGTTCCAGCTGCAGCTATGGCCCCACTCGCGATTTCGGGACGGTAGTTCTGACTCAACATAGTAGGCATTGCTGCCATTGTAATGGTTGCAACGGAGGCGCCTATTACTCCTGCAGTAGGAGCCAGCAAGAGTCCGATCAACAATACTGAAATGCACATACTGCCTGGAACACGACCGAAAACGCGTTGTAAACAGAGCAACAACTCGCGCGCGGCACCACTTTTCTCCAATGCCACCCCCATAAACAGGAGCATTGGAACCGCCGGGTAAATCAGACTTTCACCAATCGTCCCATAAATTTTGTACGGAATGAGAAAAAGCGTAGGGATTGGAAACTCGCCGATTATGACCCCAATCAACGCAAAACCGACTCCAACGCCGGCAAGAATGCTCCCCACAGGGAATCCAGAGAAGAGTAAGCATACTAGTGTTAGCAGCATAAGATGAGGCAAGTAATCCACCAGCATTACTGTTTGTCCTGTTCATTACCAAGAGGATGGAAAAGCCGGTATGTACCTGCGAGAAAAAGTGAGAGAGCTCCCAATGGCAGGGCAGCTTTCACGATCCAGCGTGCCGACAAACCCAATGCGGCCCGTGACCCCTCATCCTGGACAAATGATAGCCACGTCATCCGCACGCCGAATCCGAAAAGCACGAGGCAGAAAGGCAGCAGGAGAACGACGAGTAAGAAACGCTCAATTCGCGCCTTGTGACGGTCAGGTAAGCGTTCCCGGATGATATCGACGCGGACGTGCCGATCCTTGATATAAGTGAAACCGATCCCGAACATCACGCAGGCGAAGAAGAAGTACGATCCCAGTTCCTGAAGGGGCGTAGAACTATAGTGAAAGAATCTCCTTCCCGTTATATCAACGAGAGAGACGAGAATGAGCCCAGGCAGAAAGGCCATCGCGGCCATTGCCCCACCCAAAACAACCAACTTCCTAGCCGCCCTTATAAACCGCATTCTTTCCAAAGCTCTTTTGTGTGACAGAAACTGGTTTTCAACTGTGGGAAAGCGTAGAACCTCTAGTTATTAGAGGGTCAAGAGCTTTCGGTGTGGACCGCTCTTGGGAAAAGATTGCCTTCAGGCCCGAAGCTAAAGAAATGGAATACTCCGCCACGGACCGGGCCGGCTACTTCATGAAAGCCAGGACGGCCAGATGATTAAGGACGATCCAGATGCGCAGTCCTTCCAAAATCTTCCTGGCGATAGTACTCTCTGTGAAGACTAAAGATTTTGAGGTAGCGATATGTACTCTATTGGTGCTCTGTCGCATAAGACAGGCGTTAAGATTCCGACCATTCGCTACTACGAACAGATTGGCCTCCTCTTGCCGCCTGAACGTACCGAGGGGAACCAGAGACGTTACACCGGATCCGCACTCGAACGGCTTAGCCTTATAAAAAATGCCCGCGAACTTGGTTTCTCCATCGAGGCGATACGCTGTCTGATTGAGCTCAGCGGACATCCGGAGGAGCCATGCTCCGAAGCATCTCGAATAGCGCACGACCAACTCGTCTCTGTCCGTGAACGTATCGAAAAGTTAAAGCTCTTAGAAGCCGAGCTCGACCGGTTGGCGAGAGGCTGTGACAACGCAGCGACTCGGAAATGCTCCATATTGAAGGGGCTTTTAAATCAACAGCGATCCAGGAAAGGTGATTTCACACCTGTAGGGAGCCATCGCTAGGACTCTCAATCGGCATTATGGTATCTGATCTGCTCCCAAAGAATCGGACCATTCTGATCTGGAATTTTCCAATTATGACCCATTGGTAGGGCTGAGGAGATTTCCATGAAGGCGTCTAAGTTTTCTGAAACACAGATAGCATTTGTTTTGAAGCAAGCGGATGAAGGAACCGCGGTTGCGGAGGTCTGCCGCAAGGCGGGCGTCAGTCAGGCGGCGTTTTATAACTGACGCAAGAAGTATGCTGGTTTGCTACCGTCTGAGATGAAGCGGCTTCGGCAACTCGAAGACGAGAACAACCGTCTAAATAAGATTGTCGCGGATCTTTCGCTCGACAAGGCGATGCTGCAGGACGTTCTGTCAAAAAAGCTCTGAAGCCTGCTCGTCGCCGTCCGCTTGTCGATGAGGTTCGAGCGGTCTGGAAGGTGTCGGTGCGCAAAGCCTGCGGCGCCCTTCGGATTGATCGCTCTCTCTATACCTACAAGCCGAAGCGGGGCGATCAGGCTGCCTTGCAACAGCGGATCAAGGCAATCTGCGAGTCCCGCGTGCGTTTCGGGTACAGACGCATTCACGTGCTTCTGCGTCGGGAGGGATGGATGGTGAACCAGAAGCGCGTTCGCCGGCTCAACAACGAGTTAGGCCTGCAACTACGCAACAAGACACCGAAGAGGCGGGTTAAGGCAAAGCTGCGTGAGGGTCAAACGGAGCCGACACATACGAGCCAGGTCCTTTGTTCACGACCAACTGGCGACGGGCCGTAAGCTGCGCATTCTGACGATCGTGGACACCTATTCCCGCTACTCGCTGGCGACGGATTCTCGGTTCAGCTACCGGGGCGAAGATGTAGTGCAAACACTTGAGCGCGTATGCCGGGAAGTTGGCTATCCGAAAACGATAAGGGTGGACAATGGGAGTGAGTTCATCTCACGGGACCTGGATCTTTGGGCTTACGCACACGACGTAACGATTGACTTCTCGCGGCCCGGCAAGCCGACGGATAATGCTTACATCGAGTCTTTCAACGGCAGCTTCCGGGAGGAGTGCCTGAACACGCACTGGTTCATGAGCCTTGACGATGCACGGGAGAAACTGGAAGTCTGGCGTAGAGACTATAACGAGGTCCGGCCTCACAGCGCGATCGGCAACAAACCGCCGATAGCCATGTTGTCCGCCTCATGCGGGCAATTGCCCGCATGAGGCATAACCCCGGAAAATCACCCAGCTAGGTGGTCCAAAAAAGGGGAGCACTTCAACACTATTGATCTTGATCAAGGAAATTGCTTGCGCGGTTCTCTACGATAAGGAACAGGGGCAAGTTTTTCGCCCAGCACTAGATAGGAAGAACAGGGCGTGCGGCACATTTCAATATTTCGCGGCATTTTGCTCGTGATGCTCGTTGTGCTTGGCGGCGTCGGTGCCTTTGCGCATTCGCATGATCTGATTTGTAGTGTTGTTGATGTTGGAAGCCACTATGAGGGGGCTTTTAGTTCAGCGAATTCAGACTCGTCCAAACACATTGTCCAACACTGCGGCCCAAATTTGTCTTGCTCTTTATACTTGGCCTCCGACGCCAATTTCAGAATGCCTATGCTGTCCGAGATGGCAGCGGCGGCAGCTCCCTCCCTTGCCCCCCCTCGGGCGATAACATCCGGTCCATACCGTCCTCCCAGGTAAAACGGCAACCTTGATTCCACGCCTGTCGTGACCAACTGCCCCGGCACTTCATCGTGAATGTGTGCAACGCCCTTCCAGAAGGGTGAGGCTTTTCACGAAACCCGTGAAAAATCCTGTAATGGTTCATCGTCAGCGGAGTCTTCCGTTTAAATAGTCAAACGGCTACAGTGCGCGTTGCGTGGCGAACCATAACAGTGACGGTCAACTCTCGATGTGTAGGGGCAGCGACGGCCCTGGTTCGATACAACAGCTATGGGAGGCGGCAAGTTGGTGCCGAGTTTTACGCGCTATGCACAACGACGTCTGCCCAAACACAATTAGACTGAGGATTAAAATGAACAAAATTCGCACGACCTACACAGCCATCGCTTTGTTCCTGGCCTTGGCTATGCCCGCAGCGGCGCAAGACAATCATGATCATGGAAACGCTCCAGGCACCCCAACCGGCTCTGCCGAAGGCGGGTCGGCCCCCGAAATGATGGGCGACCAGGGGCAGATGATGCAGAACATGATGCGCATGATGATGCAAATGCACCAGAAAATGATGGGGCAAGGCGGCATGCAAGGCATGGGCATGGGCCACTCTCAGAAAGGCGGTCTCCGCAGCCAAATGGGCGGTATGGAGATGGGGCCGATGGGGAGGCCCGGAATGGGGCGCATGGGCATGATGGACAGTGATATGATGGAGCTCATGTCGCGACGCCACATGGGATCAGACACTGCGGCTGGCGACGTTTCCGAGAAGATGTCAATGCATATGAAGCAGTTCGATGCGAATGGCGACGGTACGCTGTCTCTTCCTGAGTTTGAGGCGCTTCATAGCACTCTGTTGCGAGAAAGCATGGTTGATCGTTTTCAGCATTTGGACGTTGACGGCGACGGCAAAATTACAGCGGAGGAGATGAAGGAAGCGGCCGGCCGCATGAAGTAGCGAACTGAGAGGGCGAGTCGGCTTGCGGCGTTCTCGGCAGGAGAGCCATTTGCAGGATTCGACTTGCCCTTCCCGCGCTGGAAGGCCGCAGAGTTGAATAATCAACTTCCTCAAGGAGTGCCCCATGAGTTCTTGCACCCATGATTCTGGACCTACTGCCGAACTGACCGTCTATGTTTGCCCTATGCATCCGGAGGTACAGAGTGACGAAGCCGGATCTTGCCCTAAATGTGGGATGAATCTGGTGCCGCAGTCTGAGGTCTCATCAGAACACAAACACCATCATCACATGCATGATGGCAAGGACTCGGACGGCGCTGCCGCACTTGATGACGGGAAATACGATCTTCTGCCTTCGGGTTACTCGGGCCCCGTTTATACCTGCCCGATGCATCCGCAAGTTCGTCAACCGGGACCTGGCTCTTGCCCTCTCTGCGGCATGGGTCTTGAGTTGGAGAACGCCGCCATGGCGGAGGAGGGGCCAAACCCGGAACTGATCGACTTCACACGCAGACTTTGGGTCGGCGGCGTTCTAACAGTTCCGCTCCTCGTTCTTACGATGGGGCCGTTTTTAGGTTTATCCGAAATCCGCGAGATTTTTGGTGAACGAAATACTCTGTGGATCGAATTGGTCCTGGGAACGCCTGTGGTGCTCTGGTGCGGATGGCCGTTCCTGGAGCGCGGCTGGGCTTCGTTCCGGACCATGAACTTGAACATGTTCTCCTTGATTGCCATGGGCGTCATCGCGGCATGGGCATTCAGTGTAGTCGCGGTCATATCTCCCGAAATTTTCCCCGACGGGTTCCGCAGCGCAGACGGGCATGTCGGCGTTTATTTCGAGGCCGCGGCGGTGATCGTAACCCTTGTACTCCTCGGGCAGGTGATGGAACTGCGGGCGCGCGAAGGTACCGGTAAGGCCATCAGAGCATTACTGGATCTTGCCGCGAAGAATGCGCATGTGCTTCGCGACGGCGGCCGGGAGGAAGAAGTCCCGCTGGAAGACGTGCAGCGCGGCGATCGTATTCGTGTGCGGCCCGGCGAAAAAGTACCCGTCGACGGTGTTGTGCTGGAAGGTCGCTCCTCCGTCGATGAAAGCATGATTACCGGCGAGCCGGTGCCTGTCGAAAAGACCACGGGTGATCTCCTGACCGGTGCAACGATCAATGGGACCGGCAGCCTCATCATGGAGGCGACAAGGGTCGGTGCCGACACGATGCTTTCGCAAATCGTCGAAATGGTCTCGAACGCGCAGCGTTCACGCGCACCGATCCAAAAATATGCGGATAAGGTCGCGGGCTACTTCGTGCCTACCGTCATCGCCATTGCCGCCCTGGCATTCATTGGTTGGGCATTCTGGGGGCCGTCGCCCGCACTCTCCTATGCGCTGATTGCGGCTGTCGCCGTACTGATCATTGCTTGCCCTTGCGCCCTTGGATTGGCGACCCCTATGTCAATCATGACTGCGACGGGAAGGGGCGCGCAAGCCGGCGTGTTGATCAAGAATGCGGAAGCGTTGGAACGCTTCGAGAAGGTCGATACGCTGATCGTCGACAAGACGGGGACCCTCACCGAAGGGAAACCGAAGCTTGTCGCCGTCCTTCCGGAATCAAACCATGACGAAGGAGAGATCCTTCGCCTCGCTGCTTCTTTGGAGCGTGGGTCCGAACACCCGCTCGCTGAAGCAATTGTCCGCGGCGCGGATGAACGTAGCATTTCCGCGGTTGATATTGACGATTTCGAAGCTGTCACCGGAAAGGGGGTGCGGGGCCGGGTCGATGGAAAGTCCGTGGCTTTAGGTAACTTGGCCCTACTCGAAGAACTCGGGTTGGACGGCGGAAAATTCTTGAAAAAGGCCAATGAGCGTCGGGATCAGGGCGAGACGGTAATGTTTGTCATTCTTGACGGTGAGATTGCCGGCCTTGTCAGCGTGGCCGACCCGGTGAAGGACAGCACCCCAGCGGCGCTCGAGTCTCTCCACCGGCTTGGCTTCCGCATCATCATGGCTACGGGTGATAACGAAAGGACAGCCAAAGCAATCGGTTCACGATTGGGTATCGATGAGATCCGGGCGGATGTCCTGCCCGAGGACAAAGCGCGGATCATTCGCGATTTGCAGGAGGAAGGACGCAAAGTTGCGATGGCGGGTGACGGCGTCAACGACGCCCCGGCATTGGCCCAGGCCGATGTCGGGATAGCCATGGGGACCGGCGCCGATGTCGCGATCGAAAGTGCCGGCATCACTTTGGTAAAGGGCAACCTGGACGGCATCGTTCGCGCGCGGAAACTCGCACGGGCGACAATGCGAAACATCCGGCAGAATCTCTTCTTCGCATTGATCTACAACGCGTCCGGTGTCCCCGTGGCGGCCGGATTGCTTTTCCCGTTCTTCGGCATACTCATCAGCCCAATGTTCGCTGCCTTCGCTATGAGTGCGTCGTCTATATCCGTTGTCCTCAACGCCTTGCGGCTACGAACGACCGAGATATGAGGTGATGGCGTGATATGCAAGAAATCCGGCCAATTGGCCGCCAACTGGCCCCGAAACGGAGATGCATCATGAAGATTGGTCTCAATAGAACCACATTAGTTTTCGTCGGTTTTTCGGCTATTGCAGGGTACTTTTTATGGTCGGAACACGCCGCCCACATAAAGCTGGCCATTCCTTACTGGCCGTACCTACTGCTCTTGGCTTGCCCTTTATTGCATCTGTTCATGCATGGAGGCCATGGCCATGGCGCGAGCTCCCATGAAGAAAAAGACATTCAGCCCACGCCTCAAGAACAGTTACCGAAAGGTCATTCGACGATTCCGGATTCGGGGAAAAATGATGAGTGAAATGGGCACAGGTTACGGAATGTGGATGCTTGTGATAATCAACTCGGCTGTCTTCATCATTTTTGCGTTCAGCTTCTTCAAGCCAAAGACCGATCGAGATTGGCGCAGCTTCGGGGCGTTCAGCGCCTTCCTCGTGGCGCTGTTCACAGAGATGTATGGGTTTCCTTTGACGATCTACCTACTCTCCGGATGGTTACAGAGCACCTATCCCGACATAGATTGGCTTACGCACGATGCGGGCCATTTGCCTGAGATGATGTTTGGCTGGAAGAGCAATCCGCATTTTGGGCCCTTCCATATCCTGAGCTTTGTGTTCATTGGAGGTGGTTTTCTCATCCTCTCAACTGCATGGCCCGTATTGTACAGGGCGCAGAAGGAGGGCCGGCTTGCTGTCTCGGGCATATACGCGCGTATTCGGCACCCGCAGTATGTAGGATTTGTGGCCATTCTCACCGGATTCCTGCTGCAATGGCCAACTGTATTGACCTTGGCCATGTACCCGATCCTTTTGGTGATGTATTGGCGGCTTTCCCTCTCGGAAGAAAAAGCGGTTCGGAGACAGTTCGGCGACGAATATCTTAGGTACGCCGCCGTTACGCCCCGGTTCATACCAACTTTCGGGTCATTGCGGCACGTAGAATAAGGGGAAGTCCGTGGTCCGTGAGATTCTTACAAATAAGCCAGCGCGTATCGCGGCGGTTGGTGTTTCGCTCGTGCTGCTGCTGGTGGCATGCTACGCGCTGGTAGAGGCATGGTATTCTCTATCGGCTGAGGACATTGTCCAGTATCTCAGTGAAGCGCGCAGTTGGGGGCCGGTAGTGGTTATCGGAATGATGATTCTGGCGATTGTCTTTAGCCCGATTCCGAGTGCGCCGATAACCGTTGCCGCGGGCGCTGCTTATGGTCATTTTTGGGGTACTGTTTATGCTTTGATAGGCGCGGAGATTGGCGCTTTGGTCGCCTTTGAAATTGCCAGGCGGTTGGGGCAGGAACGTGCCGCGAGGCTGATTGGGTCGTACACATTGCCCAGGGCTGCAAAATCCCAAGTTGGATTATCCTTGGCGGTCTTCGCAATGCGTCTGCTTCCAGCAATTTCCTTCGATATTGTCAGCTACGCCGCAGGATTGACTATCCTACGACGCCGATGGTTTGCCCTTGCAACAGCGACTGGCATGGTTCCGGCAACTTTTCTGCTGTCTCATGCGGGGGCCGGCTTGAGAAACACGGACAGCGCTCTGACCAATATTCTGGGCAGCTTGGCAGGGCTTGGAGTGCTCATGCTCCTCGCTGCCCTATACGTCAGAAAACGACGCAAAGTTCAGGGACTGTCTGTTGAGAAATATGAAGCTGAGAACTGTTGAAAACGGATGGGGCTCGTAAAGCAAAAAAAGATCATGAATATCTATTCTGACTGGAGCGTAATAGAAAGGCATACCAATGGACCAACATGATCATTCAAGCAGCTACAAAGCCGGTTCTATTTCGTTGGGTGGTGCCATTGCGATGGGGACCGGCGTCATGATTGGGGCAGGTATTTTTGCACTGACCGGCCAGATTGCGCAATTGGCAGGGCCGCTTTTCCCGATCGCCTTCATAGCAGGTGCTGTCGTCACCAGTCTAAGCGCCTACAGTTACATCAAGATGTCCAATACTTGGCCTTCATCCGGTGGTATCGCGATGATCCTGGAAAAGTGTTACGGGTCAGGTGCTATCGCAGCTGGCGCTGCCCTTCTGATGGCATTGAGCATGGTCATCGCAGAAAGCTTGGTCGCAAGGACATTCGCCACTTACGCGCTTCGTCCATTCGACATCACTGGAGGTCCGCTTGTACCAATTCTGGCTGTCGCAGTAATTGTATTGGCTTTTTTGATCAATATCGCCGGCAATCGGTCAGTTGGTGTTTTTTCTCTTGTTATGGCGGCGATCAAGATTGGTGGAATTGCTATCTTCGGCATTGCTGCCCTTTGGTCCAGCGGCTTTGGGTTCGCCGCGGCGTCTGAGCAAAATCTCTCCTTTAGTATTCCAGGCTTCTTAGCCTCGGTTGCCCTGGCGATCCTCGCCTTCAAAGGATTTACGACGATTACCAACAGTGGGGCTGAGGTAACCGATCCGCACCGAAATGTCGGGCGAGCTATCGTGTTTTCCATAAGCATCTGTGTCATCGTCTATCTGCTGGTCGCTTTTGGCGTTGGAGCAAGCCTACCAATAGATCGCATTATTGAAACGCGTGACTACTCCCTCGCGGAAGCTGCCGAACCAGCGTTGGGACCACTGGGGTTCTATTTGACGGTACTACTGGCGGTCGTCGCAACAGCGTCTGGCGTTCTTGCGAGTGTTTTTGCCGTGTCCCGTATGCTGGCAATGCTGACAGACATGAAGCTTATCCCCCACAGTCATTTTGGGATGTCCGGTCCTATCCAGCGCCACACGCTGGTTTACACCGTGGTCATTGCTTCTGTACTCGCCGTCTTTTTCGATCTCTCCAGAATCGCTTCGTTGGGTGCCTTTTTTTACCTTGTAATGGACATGACAGTGCATTGGGGAGTGTATCGGTATAAGCGCCAAGAGACTGGAGCAGCCCCATCAATCCTTGTACTTGCGATGTCGGCGGATGCCTTGATTCTTGGCGCATTCGCATGGATTAAACTGGAGAATGACCCAAGTATCGTCGTATTTGCATTTGGTAGCATCGCAGCGGTATTTGCGCTGGAGCGGATGTACTTGTCATCCTGGTTTGGTCCTGAAGGAGAGACACGGGTATAGCCTGATCACTGTTCGGTATTTCAATCTGGATAATAATAGCAATGGTTGGAGACGAGGAGGAGCGGGCCCAGTGATCGAGACAATGGAGGATGGGATAAAAGTCGAGTGACCGTTGGAATCATCGCGCAAATCATTCTGGTCATGTTGCTTTGGGCTGCCTGCTTCCCGCTGATAACCGTCGGTATTGAATTTTCTCCTCACCTGACATTCGCCACGCTGCGCGCGTTCTTGGCAGGTGCAGCGTTGATCATTGTCGCGCTTGCATTGCGGCAGCCCCTGCCAAAAAGCTATCGAATTTGGACAATGTTGGCCATCGTTGGCGCGGGAGCCACCAGCCTGGGCTTCTTGGGGATGTTTCATGCTGCGGAATTCGTTTCCCCGGGCATAGCCACTGTAATCGCCAACACCCAACCACTGTTGGCGGCGGGTTTGGCGGGTATCGTCCTCAAAGAACAGTTAACAGCATTGGGCAAAGCAGGTCTTGCCTTGGGCTTTATGGGAATACTCGTTATCACTTCGCCCCAGATACTCATTGGGGGGCAGGAAAATTACATTCTAGGAGTAGCCTATATTGTCCTGGCTGCACTAGGCGTCACGGTTAGCAACGTTGTAATCAAACGAATTGCCGGAAACGTTGACGCTCTTATGGCAATGGGCCTCCAGTTGCTCATCGGCAGTATTCCACTTGCTATTGTCGCTTGGGCCACAGAGGAGCCAACAGCGATACAATGGTCGTTGCCATTTGTGGGCGCACTCCTTGTTCTCAGTCTTTTCGGTTCGGCGTTGGTATACTGGCTGTGGTTCTCCGTGCTGGAGAAAACCCCTCTCAATCGCGCGAATGCGTTTAGCTTCCTGATTCCGATTTTTGGCCTTGCAATGGGCGCGTTGTTTTACGACGAGACCCTTGGCTGGATGCAGTTTGTGGGCATTGTTCTTGCGATTTTCGGGGTCGTGTTGGTGACGCGTGGAGGAACTAGAATAGAAGAATAGCCTGATAAAGGCAGCCGTGTTGGTTTGCTCGCCCTAGGTTCGCGTTCCGCTTCCACACAGACTTCGCCTGACCTAACTTTGACCCTGGCTGTTGCCCTAAGTGATGTATTTTTCCGCGTTCTTCAATTCCCATCTGTCCCGTGGTAGGTTGGGTTTACCGGACTGCTAAATCTCATATTAGGTTGGAGATATAAAAAGCAGCTCACTACTAGCGGGGATGTGGACAGGAGTTTGACCCTGCGGGCGAATTTCTCCGTTCTTTCACTGTACCAATGTAACTGGTGCTAAGAGTTATAAGCGCCACTTGAATAGTTGTATGCCATGGTAAATTCGCGACGGTGCAGAAGAGCGGGACCTTAAAGATTGAAGCCAGCATACCGCCGTGTATCGCTGGTGGCTTCGATCCTTTACCCAATAGGAGATTAGGTTAGAATTCATCGCGTGGCGACTACAGACTCGGGCGACCGACACGCTCGGAATCGTAGTCTGCCGACAATTCTCCGCTTTCCTTCTTCTGCTTGCCCATCGAGTGCCCATAGTCTCGAATATCGGTCATGGCCACTTGGACCACTTCAAGCTCGAACGTTAGGGCGGAGAGAACAGGCGCTTACAGTATTACGTCTCTAGACTATTCAGCAGCTTGAGAACTAGCCATTTCGGGCGGCTTTGCTCTGGCGAGGTGATACATGGGGTTGTTCCCTTCGCTGCTGATGTAGTCCAAAACGCCTTGATACCTGATCCGAACGTCTTCGTAAGACTGATAGTACCGGAACAACTCACGCAGCGGAGCGGAGAAGTCCTTGTAAGCAGCAAGAACCGCTATTAACGCCCCAAGCGTCAGTGAGCCCTCGATCACGAGGTATCCACCAACCGAATAGAAAAAAAATGGGGTTAGGGCTGTTAGAAAATTGTTGAGGGCTTTCATCAGGAATTTCGTTTGGTGGATTTGTCGGCGAATATTCTCGATATCGCGAAGTTTGCGTCCGACCGTGCGGGTCGTTTTAGTTCCAGGGGGTTCATGTGAAACTTCATCACCAAGCGCGCCGCTGAGGGATCGCACCTCAATTGCCCTTTCCCGTGCCAAGGCGTTGATTCGCCGTTGAAGCCTGGGAATCAAGGCTAGTTGCACAGGCAATAGAATTAGTGCCGCGAACCCAAGAACCGGGTCTTGCATAAACATAAAAAACAGGATCGTGACGAATGTGCCGCCCTGGAAAATTGGGAGAGCGAAGGCGTCCGAGGCAAACCCGCCAACTGGTTCAACTTCTTGAGCAACAATGGGGATTACCTCGACCCGCCGTTCGCTACCGGCGCCACGGTGCCAGCGCCGATATATATACAGCCGAATCCTGCGCAGCTCTCGCTCGCCAACGCGTCCTTTGTATACGTTAAGAATGTATTTGAGTGTGCCGTTCGCGAAAATAGCGACCAGGAACAAAGCGGATGCAAAAAATAGAAACTCTTCCTGTTCGAAAGAGAGGCCAAACCGCTCATGTGGAAAATGAGTTGAGTCAATTGCCTCATTGACGATGATCTTGGGCAACTCCAGTGTGAAATACAGAACCGGCATTGCAAGCAGGCCGAGCCCCGCCAAAGCCAGTTGGTCCTTGTACGAATTCTTCAGTATGAATCTTAGAACGCTCTGATGGAATTCCGGAAAATGCGGTTGCTGTAGAGGCTTTTGTAAATCGATAACCTTTCGTTTGCGCGTCCAAACTAGCTGCGCGATACGAAATACGGCCAATATGATCAAAAGCGCGGGGCCCCAGAAAAGGGCGGCATGAAGAAACGGGTGGACCCATTGCGGTGTTTGATCGGTTAGGTACTGCCCAAGTAGGCTGGCTATCCAATGAACTAAATTGTGATAGGGGTGATGCATGGTGTTTTCTAACAAACGCAGAGATTGTGTTGCTCAAAGAACATGAGCGGATCCCGAAAAGCCGTGGGTAGAAAAATGGGGCCAACCGCTACCCGGTTGGCCCCAAGTCGGTCAGAACATGAACCGGGAACCGATGACGAAATACAACTCGTCCTTGTCTTCGCCTTCCTCGGTCTTGAAATCGGCTGTCTTGCCGAACACACGCTCGTAGTGAACGCCGATATAGGGCGATATCGTCCTGTCGACGAGGTCGTAGCTCAATCGCGCACCGATCTCTAGTTTTGGACCAAAAGCGCCGACCCCGATCTCCTTGTCCTCACTGAAGGGAAGATCAAGTTCGATACTGGGTATTATAGTGATGTAGTTTGTCAGCAATGCCTCGTATTCAGCATCCAGGCGAACGCTAGTATCCGCCTTTTCGCTGACAAACAGGTCCAGGTCGATTTCGAACCATTGTTGCGCAAGCCCCTGGATACCCAATACACCGTACCAGCGGTCTGGTCCGTCAGGTGCGTCAAGCCTTACGCCCGCTTTCGCATCAAAGAAGTCTGATATGGGAATCTGACCGACTAGACGGTTTTCGAAGACCTCCAACGTGTCTTCTGTATCGTCAACGTACTCGCCCTCGCCGATATAGCGGAGCTTGAACTCGTCAGTTCCAATCATACCATCTACATCCCATGCAGCGACCTCCGCATCATTGCTGATGCGGTATTCGAACTGCTCTGCCTGAAAACCCCAGATCAGCTGTTCTGCGTGAGCGTGAGAAAAGGTGAGCAACATCGGAATCGCCGTCCCGGCCAATGCACCAAGAAGTTTTCGCATGTAATCAGCCCCCCAACGGCAAATTTTGATTCTTGGCAGCCTGCTTAGGTCCACCTTCGACGATTACCTTGCGGAACATGCCGCTATCGGCGTGGTAGGACAGGTGGCAGTGGAACGCCCACTGACCAGGCGCATCGACCTCGGTTTCCATATAGACCGTCGTACCGGGGGCAACGCTGACCACATGCTTAACTGGGTTTCTCTTGCCGCTGCCGTTGTCGATGATTGACCACATGCCATGCAGGTGCATCGGATGTGTCATCATCGTTTCATTGACAAACTTGAAACGGACACGTTCACCGTATTGAAGTCGGATTGGCTCCGCGTCCTTGTACTTCACGCCGTTGATGGACCAGATGTAGCGCTCCATGTTGCCAGTTAGGCGCAATTCGATTTCCCGCGTCGCGTCGCGATGTTCATAGAGCGGTTTCTGGGCCTTCAAGTCGGCATAGGACAGGAACTTGCCGCCGTTAGCCGCCGTGGGGGCCAATCCGCTGCCCGGTGCGTAGAAAGGATCTGCCTCCGACATTTTCATCGTGCCATGGGCGGAATGATCCATTCCCGCCATCTTCGAGCCATTAGCCATAGTATGGGTGCCTGACCCCATCTGGCTGTGGTCCATTCCGGGCATCTTGGAGCCATCGGCCATCGTGTGAACGCCGGATCCCATCTGGCTATGATCCATTCCCTGCATTTCACCATGGGCCATGCCCATATCGGCCATGGTTAACAAAGGGTCCTGGCGCAAGGCGGGTATTTCACCCTCCATGCCTTGCCGGGGCGCAAGCGTACCCCGCGCAAAGGCAGTTCTGCCCATGGACTCCGCAAAGACCGTAAAAGCCTTGTCCTCTTCAGGACGCACGATCACGTCGTAGGTCTCTGCGACCGCAATACGGAACTCGTCTACGGTGACGGGCAAAACGTTGTTTCCGTCCGCCTGGACGACCGTCATTTTGAGCCCGGGAATCCGGATATCGAAATACGTCATGGCGGAGGAGTTGATGAACCGGAGCCGGACGCGCTCACCCGGCTTAAACAGACCGGTCCAGTTCTGACCGGGTCCCTTGCCGTTGATCAGGGGAGTGAAGCCCTGAACGTCTTCGATGTCGGTCGGCATCATCCGCATTTCGCCCCAGGCCTTTCTATCGGCGAGCGCCGCGTCGAATCCCATTTCGGTGACATCCGACAAAAAGTCGCCAAGGGTTCTTTGCTTACGATTGTAATAGTCCGGGGAATTTTTCAGGTTCCGCATAACGCGGTCACCCGAATGGGGGTGGGCGTCAGTCAGTTGCACGACATATTCTCGGTCGTACTTGAACGGCTCACGTCCCTTAGGCTCAATGATGATCGCCCCGTAGGCGCCGTCCGGTTCCTGAAAGCCGCTATGGCTGTGAAACCAATAGGTTCCAGACTGAACGATGGGGAAGCGGTAGGTAAAGGTCTCGCCGGGTTCTATGCCGGGATAGCTGATCTTCGGCACGCCGTCCTGATCATAGGGCAGGATCAATCCGTGCCAATGGACCGACGTGGTTTCGGAAAGATTGTTCGTCACGTTAATGACAACGTCCTCTCCCTCCTTGAAGCGCAGCACGGGACCGGGCGAGGTCCCATTGTAGCCGATGCCGGCTCTCTTGAATTCGCCTGTATCAATCGTGATTTCGTCCACGGTGAGGTCGTAGGTTCCGGCCTGGACGGCTAGCGCCGTCGAGATCGCGAAACCCAGCCCGAGCGCTACCGCCCGGGCCAAGGTCCTAATTTCCATTTTCGTGATTGCTCCGGGTCAGTGCGAAAGCTTGATTTTGCCAACCATTCCAGAGTCGTAGTGCCCTGGAACGTTACAGGCGAATTCAATTGCCGCGTGCTCCGGGAATTTCCAGATAACCTCTCCGGTTTTACCTGGTTCAAGGAGGACACTATTTCCTTCCTCATGCATGCCGTGGCCCATGGTTGCCTGCATTTGCTTTGCTGCTTCCAGGTTGATGCGATCGGCTTCGATGACGCCGTGTTCCATCATCATCATCATTTCCGGTGCGTGTGCTTTGTGCATTTCGGCGGTTGCAATGTTGAACTCATGGACGAATTCGCCGGCATTTGTGACTTCGAAACGAACCGTTTGCCCTTCCTCAACTTCAATTGACTCCGGCTCATAGTAGTTGTCGTGCATGATAATTTTGATTGTCCGCGAGACCTCGCCAAGGTTGCCGGGCGCGCCATGGGGGCCGGCTCCCTGGTCTCCACCGTGTTCGCCTGCAGCGAAAGCAGGAATGCTGAAAGCGGATAAGGGAAGGGATGCGGCAAGCACGGCCGCAAATGCAACAGATTTAATCTTCATGAGAAGACTCCTAGTGTCTGAATTGGATTATCTTAAAGTACCGAGCGATCACTCGGTTATAAGTTCAACCAAATCAGACTCTCGGAGGGCGCAGTTCTAGATCCGGATGGTATTTCGATCTTGCTTGTTCGTTGATCAGCAAGTTTGAGAGTGTTTCACTGTATAGTGCTTCGTCCGAAGGATTGTTATGTGGCACCGTGTATGCGCCACAGTGCCCAACGGCCATGTCGCATAAATCTGCTTGTTGGTGTTTGTGATCGGAAAGTTTGTTCGTATGAGCTTGCTCAATTTCCGTAGCGGGCGGCATTTCGTCGATCGGGAAAACAGCAGCGTGTGCCACGGACAGTGCCGCGACATTGATTGTGCACAAGCATAACAGCACTTTGATCAAACGAATCATAAGGGAAAGATAATGCTTCCACCTACCGGAAGGTCAAGCCCATTACGTAAAAATAAACCAACGGTCTGTCGCTACTGCAAGGGGCTTTATGTTTGGCAGAATTCAGGAACTCCTAACCCGGCTTCCAATTCAATTAGTTCCTCAATTCGGTCGATTGTCATGTAACCCAGAATTACGGTTCGCCCGATGACGAGCCCCGGTGTTCCTATAAACCGGAGATGTTTGGATAGATCCTTCGTGCTCTGTAGCATCGCAAGAATTTGAGGGTCTTGCATATCTGATAGCAGTCGTTTTCCGTCAATACCGATACTGCTCGCGATTTCCTGTAAGTATGCCGGTGTTGGCAAGAGCGCACTTGTCATTAACTTCTTCTGAAACGCAACATAAGCACCTTGGCGGTCAGCGGCGAGAGCTGCCCTTGCAGCCAGTTCAGACATTTCCCCCAACAGCGCTAACTCATGCCAGGTTATAACGAATTGTGTCGAGGAGTTTGCAGAAAGCTCCGCGAGTTCCATAGTTTGGATACGACAGTATGGGCAGTTGTAATCGGAAAAGGATGCGACCGGGACACCCATGTCCGAGGTCCAAGATTCCTTCCTGAAAAGCGCAAGACATAGGTTCTCCGGAACTTCGCCAAGGCGAGTGTCTGAGTTTGCCGAGACTCCGACTAGCGGCGAAAAGCCTGTCGACACTTTGCCGCCAACTATTGTTCTCAATCCTTCTATGGGTCCGGGCTCGAAGTCGAATGAGCTTTGAAACGACACGATCGCTCGGAAACCAGCTATTGTTACAAAACCAATGGTGGCCGCGATAGTTAAGTTAAGGAGTGCGCGTTTGCTCATTTCACAGCATCAAGTTTCGGATGATAAAATTGGATTTATGCGCATTCAAAAATGCCATTCGCCCGTTGCAACTCGTGAATATATACAACGGTAGACGCAATGTCTTTTTCAGAACCGTTTTCGATTCGCGGCATATTGCCAAAAAGCCAACGATAGGCGTGCACGCCGTTATCCACTGCAAGATAGTGGGCACGATCGCTGTGGTGATTGGATTCGTAAATCTTATCTACCAAGTGTGGGCCTTCGTCTGTACCAACAGCGTTCCGTCCATGGCAAGCGATGCAGTCCCTATCATATGCGACGCTACCCTTGACTGCTGGCTTTGAAAGTTGAGGGACGTTTACCACAATTTCCCGTCTGGGAACGGTGCAAACTGCTGGAAAACTCTAACTCCCGGCGATTTAAAGAAGGGGGCCCGGTGCACCGGAAAGATTGAGGCAGAACCTAATGAAGGGAAAAGGTCGCTGATCAGGTCGCGATTCGGATTTAAGAGTAATGCCACATCGGGATGACGACGAAAGCGATCGGCGGGACGATCTTTCCCTACCTCAACACGGTGGAAGGCCTGAAACCCGCCGCGCAGACCTTTGATAAGGATGTTTTGAAACTGTTCTGCTGTTCTGGGTAAGGGAGGTTCACGAACCATCACCAAGAAGGGTATCGATTACTCAAAAAAGATTTGGGCAGCAGGGGCTTCCGCAACAATGTCGGCCAAGAAATTGGGATTTCTTTCTACGCCACCTTGACCTTCCAGTTACTGGAAGTCCCATGTGTGAGAGAACCTCGCGAGATGGAAGGTCGTGATCATGAATACGCAGCACATCAAAATAGCCATTGAGGGAATGACTTGCGCGTCTTGCGTGCGTCGCGTTGAAAGAACGTTGGCAGATGTGAACGGGGTGATGGATGTCTCGGTCAATCTTGCCAGTGAGACCGCGCAACTGGATATCGCGGAGGATGTCGATTTCAATCAGGTCGCTGCGGCGCTTGAGGGTATTGGTTATCCGCTGCGTACCCGGACCGTGAAACTGACCCTGACGTCGATGTCCTGTGCCTCTTGCGTAGGCCGAGTAGATCGCGCGCTCGGCGCGCTGCCAGGTGTTCTGGACGTCAACGTGAACCTCGCATCTGAAAGTGCAGCGGTGACAATTGCCGAGGGCGCAGTGACCCCACAGCAGCTTGTGACTGCATCGCGCGCGGCTGGCTATCCAGCGGAGCTTGCAGAGACGAGTGAGGGCCTCTCGGCAGCGGTCCGCAAGGAAGAAGACGCTCGTCTGATCGCCCGCAATACCGTGTTCGCTGCTCTGCTGGCGCTTCCTGTTTTCGTGATTGAAATGGGTAGTCATCTGATCCCTGGGGTGCATGAGCTGATAACTGGGACGATTGGGCAGCAGATGAACTGGTATCTCCAGTTCGTGCTCACGACGATCATACTCGTGGGGCCAGGACGGGTGTTCTATGCCAAGGGCTTTCCTGCGCTGCTGCGTGGTGTGCCGGATATGAACAGTCTTGTTGCGGTGGGGACTGGCGCGGCCTGGGCGTACTCGGTGGTGGCGACCTTCCTGCCTGGGCTTCTGCCCGACGCGGTGCGCACGGTCTATTTCGAGGCTGCCGCCGTGATCGTCGTTCTGATCCTTCTGGGCCGCTGGCTGGAGGCGCGTGCCAAGGGCCGGACCGGGGCGGCGATCGAACGACTGCTTGGACTGCAGGCCCGCACGGCGCGCGTTATCCGCGAAGGTGTGGCGGAGGATCTAGATATTGACGATATCCGAGTCGGTGACATCCTGTTAGTGCGTCCCGGCGAACGCATCGCCCTTGATGGCGAGGTTTTGAGCGGTGAGGCCTATGTGGACGAGAGCATGATCACCGGTGAGCCCGTGCCGGTGGCCAAAGCCGAGGGCGACACGGTGACGGGTGGCACGGTCAACGGCGCGGGCAGTCTGCACGTTCGCGCGAGGCGGGTGGGCGCAGATACAACGCTGGCGCAGATCATTCGCATGGTTGAGGACGCACAGGGAGCTAAACTGCCCATTCAGGGGCTGGTTGACCGGATCACGCTATGGTTCGTCCCTGTTGTCATGGCCGTGGCCGTGCTAACTGTGACGATATGGCTGGCGGTCGGGCCAGCCCCAGCCGTGACGTTGGCGCTTGTCGCCGGCGTGTCGGTTCTCATTATTGCCTGCCCCTGCGCCATGGGGCTGGCGACGCCCACCTCGATCATGGTGGGTACCGGGCGTGCGGCGGAAATGGGTGTGCTGTTCCGCAAGGGCGACGCGTTGCAGGCCTTGGCCTCCGTCGATGTGGTTGCGCTCGACAAGACCGGAACGGTCACCGAAGGGCGCCCGGAGCTGACTGATCTGGTGCTGGCCGACGGGTTCGAACGGGCGAAGGTCTTGTCGTTAATCGCTGCGGTCGAGAGCCAATCGGAGCATCCCGTTGCCGAGGCAATTACCCGCGCGGCGCAGGCGGAAGGGGCGGCCCGTGTCGAAGTGGACCAGTTCGAGTCCGTTACCGGCTACGGTGTTCGTGCCCGCGTGTCGGGGTATGACGTGCTGGTCGGGGCGGACCGCTTAATGGCACGCGAAGGGCTGGACCCTGGCTCCCTTTCCAAGGCGGAGGCCGACCTTGCTGCAAAGGGCCGCACCGCGCTTTACGCTGCGATCGACGGGCGCGTCGTTGCTGTCATCGCCGTCGCCGATCCGATCAAATCAGCAAGCGCTGAAGCGATCCACGCCCTGCATGCGGCGGGTTTGCGCGTGGCGATGATCACCGGTGACAAGCACGAGACGGCCACGGCCATCGCCCGCGAGGTGGGCATCGACACGATTGTTGCGGGCGTGTTGCCGGACGGCAAAGTCGCGGCGCTCGACAAACTGCGCGAGGGTGGTTCCCAGGTGGCCTTCGTAGGCGACGGGATCAACGATGCGCCCGCGCTGGCCCATGCGGACGTCGGCATCGCGATTGGCACCGGGACCGACGTAGCTATCGAATCTGCCGATGTCGTGCTGATGTCTGGCGACCTGCGCGGCGTCGTGAATGCGTTTCAAGTTTCCCGCCACACGATGCGAAATATCCGGCAGAACCTGTTCTGGGCCTTCGGCTACAATACCGCGCTCATTCCCGTGGCGGCTGGTGTGCTTTACCCGGGTTTTGGGCAGCTGCTGTCGCCGGTTCTAGCGGCGGGGGCGATGGCGCTCAGCTCGGTCTTTGTGCTGTCGAACGCGCTGCGTCTGCGCCGGTTGCGCCCGGCGATGAACGAGGGGGCGCGCGCTGGAACTTCAAATACTACGCACGTGGCCCAACCGGCGCCGGCGGAACAGGAGGCGCGAGCATGACTAGCTGGGATGTAGCGCGCATCACGGGACTGCCTGAACCCGGACCGCTGGACCGACTGTTTGGAGCATTCCGATGACGGCGGGGCTGGGTAAGCATGGCGCGCTGGGACAAAATTGGCTGGGTGCGCTGCGCAGATACTTCGCCTTCGCCGCCATTGCCCATCTGGTCTGGGAGTTCGCGCATCTACCGCTATATACCATCTGGCTCACAGGCACGCCCGGCGAACTCGTCTTCGCCGCGGTCCACTGCACTGGTGGCGATATACTGATCACGCTCAGCACGATCATGCTGTCCCTCTGCGTATTCGGCAGCTCGGAGTGGCCTAGCACTCGCGGGGGCCGCGTGCTCGGGGGCGCGGTGATATTCGGTGTCGCCTATACGATATTCAGCGAGTGGCTGAACATTGAGTTGCGCGAGGCCTGGGCGTATCGCGAGATGATGCCGGTGATCCCGTTGATCGACGCGGGGCTAAGCCCAATTCTACAATGGATCGTTATCCCGGTCGTCGGTTACTGCTGGGCCACTGGAATCCGGCCGTGGCGGCGCGGGTCTGTGGACGTGACGCATGACTGACCTGTCGTTTCTTGGAGTGAGCGCGGCCCTGCGCGCTGGGCGCTTCCTTCGCTTTGCCTTGCGCTCTGCCACTGGTGCCGGGCTACATGTCTTAAATCGCGAGACCGACAACGGCTGATGACGCTCCGGTTGACCGGTGGCATCTCACTTGGCTCAGCCTTTGCTTCGTCCTCGGCTTTCCCATGGAGGATATCCGAGGCTTGCTCAATCTTGTCGATGGTGGCACGCAGACCTGCGCCGAGGTGAAGGAACGGACCGAGCTGCACCTCGCGGACGTGCGCGCCAAGATCGCAGACCTCAAGGGGATCGAGAAGATACTGTCCGCGACCGCCGCGCAATGCTCTGGTAATGACGTGCTGGAGGCACTGGCAGAAATCGCCGGCTGCTTTGCTTTTTGGGCCTGGCTGCGCCTGGACCGTTCTCCGCTCTGGCTCGTGCCGGGCATTGCCAGCCTCGCACTATTCGCCTGGCTGCTGACCCGCTTCGACAGCGATTTCGCTGGTCGAGCCTTGGGGCCTACAGCGGCATCTACATCACGGCATCGCTGTTCTGGCTTTGGGTGGCGGAATCCCAACTGCCGGACCGTCGGGACGTGACAGGCGCAACACTTGGTCTGGTCGGCGCTGCAATCATTCTCTGGGGCCGACGATCCTTTTGATGAGTAGAATCCTTATTGATAGGTAATGTAGCCGTTCGGTCGAATTTATGACTTCCGCGGCTCGCACGATCCGGCCAAGTTTTGATAGGCGTCGATCAGTGGACGATTGTGTGTGGCAGTGTTCGCGTGTTCGCTATCTAGTTTCTCCAGTGCTGTGAGCATGAAATCGGCGATATCCGGCCGGTTCTGCCGGCAGGCATGTATGAATACGCGTAGGATATCCCGCTCCAATACTTCGGTTTCCGAGATCATGGCAGCTGTCTCCTTGAAGCCTATAGAGGGTAAACTTGCGGCTTCCAGTACCGGGAAAGTCAATTCACGGTTTCTTCAACGAGCTATGGGCCTCAGCCGATCGACGACAGCACCGGAAACGTCTCCAGGAGCCAGAACGCGAACACGGAAAGGTATCCAGTCATCATGGCGACGCCCATGGCGATCATGATCATTCCGGCCAGCATCTGCAGACTGCGTCCCATGCGCCGGAATGTCTTCAACTTGGTGGACAACGTGTCGGTAAAGAACGCGGCAAGCAGGAACGGAACGCCAAGACCGAGCGAATAGATCGTAAGCAGTGTAATACCGTTGGCAAGCGTCGCCGAGGCGGCACCGACCGTCAGAATGGCGCCGAGGATGGGACCGATGCACGGTGTCCAGCCAAAGGCGAAGGCCAGGCCGAGGATATATGCCGAGACGATTCGTCCACCGGGTAGATCGATGTGGAAACGGGCCTCCCGCATCATCCATGCCGGCCGGATCGTTCCGAGCATGAACAGCCCGAACAGTGTGACGATCCCGCCCCCGACGATGTTCAACTCGAACCGGTAACTGAGCAGCAATTGGCCAAGCGCCGAAGCACTGGCTCCGAGGATTACGAAGACAGTGGTAAAACCGAGTACGAAGCAGAGGCTCAGACCGAGCGTCTCCCGTCGGCCCACAGCGACCGCGCCGGACGGGGAAGCAATGGTCGACCGGCCGGCGACATAGGAAACATATCCTGGCACCAGCGGCAGCACGCAAGGCGACAGGAACGAAATAACGCCGGCCAGGAAGGCACTGACGATTCCAATATTGGAGAGTTCAGGCATTTGGATAAACCTCCTATGGTCGCGCCGGTTTCATCGATTCTGATCCTTCCTAGCTTGCTCGATCAGCCGCTGCATGGTCTGCAAGTCAGTGGCGCCGCGCAAAATTTCGTCTCCGATAACGAAGCCCGGCGTGCCATTGATTCGCAACGCCCGGGCGAGCGCAAGATTGCGCTCGATCTCAGCATCGATCGTGGGATCCTGCATGTCGGTCCGGAGTTGTTCGGCATCGAGACCGATTTCCTCGGCGACAGCGATGACTTGCGCTTCGTCGGCGGAGCCCGATACTTGCATCATCGCCGTGTGGAACTGCGGGTAGAGGTTTTGCCTGCGGGCGGCGAGCCCTGCCCTTGCCGCGAACACGGAATTCGGCCCCAGAATTGGAAACTCCTTATAGACGATCCGCAATTGGGGATCGGCCGCTTCGGCCGCCGCCATCGTGGGCGCGACTTGCCGGCAGTAGGAGCAATTATAGTCGAAGAACTCGACCATCGTGATGTCACCTTGCGGATTGCCACCAACCGGGCTTTCGGGACTGTTGAGCAGTTCTTCACGGTGCTCGGTAAGGGCTGCCTGAGATTCTGTCTGTTCTGCCACCCGTTGCTTCCGTTCGAGGTTTTGCATGGCCTCGACGATGACCTCCGGGTTGGCGACAAGATAATCGCGAACCCGCCGCTCGAACGTGCCCTGTGGTAGGGGATACGACTCGGTCGAGGACTGCCCGGCTGCCCTAAACCCGGGATCGAGCAGATACCAGGCGCCTGCAGCAACGACGAGCAGCAGGGGTAGGAGGAGAAAGCCAATAAGCCGCCCCGTGGTATTCAAATGATTCATGTTTATGTTCTCCCGACTTTCAGAACCAGCCTGTCAACCATTCCCACCACCCCTTTTCGGTATGCGACTTTGGCGCATGCGCGTTGTTGATGAGCTGGTTGATGTAGAGAGTCAGATTTGTCGTGCTGAAATCGGAACCATGAAAGATTCCGGCATGCCGTCCGTTGCGGTCGATGATGTGCGCCAACGGCAACTCCTGGCCGCGGCTACTCAGCGCAGCAAAACGATCTGCGGCGGCAGTTGTCTCGTCGTCCGATGGGATCACGAGCCGCCAGTTCGCCTCGTCCCACGGAGCCTCGATCGAGGCATCTGCGTCGTGAACGGTTACGAACGTGACCATTTCCTTCATGGGTGAAACATTCACCTGTCCTTGCACGCTTGCGAGAACAGCCTGCTGTTCGACGCATGGACCGCCACAGCCCGTTGGCACAAAGCTCAGCACGACGATCTGATCATGGAGATCACTGAGGCGCAGGACGTCACCGTCCGGTTCTTCGAGGTTGAGTTCGGGCGTGGAAGGGCGATCCGCCACCTCGAAGGCCGGTTCGCGATCGGTCATCACCTCGTCGATGCGCTCACCGGGATGGTTTGCAAATGCCGGCTGTGCGACCAGCAGGAAGGCTAGAATCAGGAAACGCTTCATTCAGCGGCCTCCCGTGGCCCCTCGGCCGCTATACCGAGCACGGAGACGTCCACCTTGATTTCTCCGGCCTTTTCGAAGTTGAGCGTGATCGGAAACGCCGTGCCCTCGCTGAGTTTGTCTTGCAGTCCCATCAGCATCAGGTGCATGCCGCCGGGCGCAAGCGTGACCCGCTGGCCCGCCGGCAACTCAAGCGTTTCGATGTGTTTCATGCGGCTTATGTCGCCGTCCTTTTCGACGGCGTGAATCATGACGTGGCCGGCGACAGGCGTGGTCAGACCGAGGAGCCGATCCTTCGCGGCACTCTCGATCGTGAGATAGGCCGCGCCGGGACGGGACGCGAGGATGGTCGCGCGCGCCCACGCATCGAAGACGCGGACACTCTCCTGCGCGTGTGCCGGCGATGCGACCGCCCAGGCCACCACCACTATTGCAATCAGTTTTCTCATCATTGTTTCCCATTCATACTTGCAAGGACATCGGCGGCCATCTTTTCCGCGGACTGGTCACCTTCGCGGAAGACATCCTCAAAGCGGCCCTCCGGAGTCATCAGGTAGATGTGCCCGGAGTGAGCCATCAGGTATCCGTCCGGAGCCGTTTCCTCTTCCATTCTCTCGTAGTAGACGCGGAAGGATTGGGCTGCTGCCGCGACCTCGGCTTCGGATCCGGTGAGTCCAACCAGCTTCGGGTGAAAGGCCTGGACATATTCCGCCATCACCTCCGGCGTGTCGCGGGACGGATCGACCGTGATGAAGATCGGTGCGACGCGCTCGACCTCGCCGCCAAACCGATCCAGCACATTCGCCATATAGGCGAGCGTGGTCGGGCAGACGTCCGGGCAATGGGTGAATCCGAAGAACACGAGTTGCCAGCGTCCGAGGAAGTCGGCCTCGGTTACGCGATTTCCGTTGTGGTCGATTAACGAAAACTCGGAGCGAATTGCGGCTTCGCTGACGGTGACCGGCGGCGGCTCGCGGACGCCGATCGTCCGGACAAAATATGCGCCACCGAGTGCCAGCACGCTAACGGCCACGAGAATCCATAGGCTGAAGCGTATGCGCCTGAGCTGCGTTGTTTTGATTGACGTCATGTCAGTCTTCCTCGAAAGACCCTGCTCAAGTACGGCCCATTGCGATGCGGCCCCACAATTGTCTGGGCACGCTGCGAAGATAGGCAGTGTCCGACCAACCCTCCGGTAAGGAGGGCGGGCCGGGATTGGGCGGTTTAGCCGTTCGACTCTGGGGCGCTGTTGGTATCGGGGGTTTTTTCGCGCCACTGCTCGTTGGGTCGCTCGGAACCTTCTTGGCTCATGGACTGCATCATCCTATTGCAGCCCTCCATCATTTCGCTCATCTGGCCCATCATATTCATCATGCTGTCCTGGCCCATTTTGTTGGAGCCCATCATGGAGTTGCCGGGTTCCTGTGATTCATGGGCGTGGAGTGCGGAAGCAAAGGTGAGGCCTGTGAGAATGGCACTTGCAACAGCAAAAGCTTTGAACGATTTACGCATCGGTCGGGTTCCTTTCTTTGGTGTGGTTTGGGTCTGAAACTGAAGAAATGGCGGCGCCTCCACTCACGGAGGTCACCCGATCAGGTGTTGTGTCGAGAGAATCGACTTGGGTCGCGGGTTTTTCGTCCTCGGGTTCCACCGGGTCGGCATTTCGCGCGGCAGTCGAGCACGACTTGCCGCCTGATCGGTTCATACACAAGCCGAGGGCGCACATGGCGAGACAGGGCAACACGCTGATCAAGATTGGCGCGATGCCGGCAGCGGCCAACCAACTCCAGTTCAACGCCAGGCCCGCTGTGATCGCCAGTCCGGCGAGCACGAGCAGACCGCGTCGGCTGCCGAGGTAGTAGCGAAGTGCATAGAGCAGGTCGCGACCGAGCGACCCGTCTTCAGATTGTGATCGTCGTGTGGTGGCCATGGAGGTTCCTTTTCAGTTCGAGGTCAGATGGGTTTTGAGGAATGCGATCATCGCGGGCGCATCCCACTCAGTCGGCCCGACAAGCCTTCCCAATTCGCGACCTTTGCTGTCGATGAGAAGCGTCGTCGGTAGTCCTGGCGCCTGCAGGTCAATCGAGACCCGCATTGAGGTGTCGATGTAGAGGCCAAGATGTTCGATATCGGTCTCGGCGTAGAATTTCCGAACCACCTCCGATCCAGCCCGATCGATTGAAAGCGGCACGACTTCAAAGGCCGGGCCTCCGAGTTTTGCTTCAAGCGCGTCGAGTGTCGGCATTTCCTCGCGGCAGGGCACACACCAGGTCGCCCAGATGTTGAGGAGTACGGTCTTGCCTCGCAAATCGGCCAGTGCAAGAGACTCACCGTTCCCGTCCTCAAACTTGATTTCGGGAAGTGACCGCGGCGCCTCGTGTATCACGAAGGATCGGGTCGAGGCCGTCTCAGCCGGCGTGTCACCTTGCGGTGCACGCGTTTGCGTATCGCCGCTGAAATATATAGCACCAACGATCGCGGTCCCAGCCAATGCGAGAGTTCCTGCCGCCAGAAATACGATCGTGCGCTGTCCATGCAGGAGGATGCTCATTGGCCGTCTCCTAGTGCGCTATCGCCCTTCGCCTGACGGCGCAGTTCCTCCACGAGCGGTAGGATGATGCCGGTGAGTGCTTCTTCGTTCACAGGGCCTATGTGCTTGTAGGCAACACGCCCGTCGGCGCCGATGACGAATGTCTCGGGCACCCCATAGACACCCCAATCGATGGCCACGCGTCCGCTGATGTCGGCCCCGGTGCGTGTGTAGGGATCGCCAAGGCTGTCCAGCCACTTCGCCGCATCGTCCGGCTGATCCTTATAGTTGAGACCGTGTAGCGGCACGATTCCTTGCGCCGCGAGCTTCATGAACAGGGGATGCTCATCGCGGCAAGCAACGCACCAGGAGGCGAAAACATTGACCAAGGAGACTTCGCCCATGAGATCGGTGCTCGACAGGCCAAGCGTCCGGCCCTTGACCGGTGGCAGCGTGAACTCGGGCACGGCCTTGCCGATAAGCGTAGACGGCAGGGTGCTTGGATCACGCGTGAGCCCCCAGGCCAGCACCACGCCGAGCACGGTCGCTACAGCAAGAGGCAGGAAGGCCAGGATAGTGCGGCGGCGCATCGGAGGCATGGGGTATTCATCGGCGCTTCTCATGATCCACCCCCTTCTTTGGCCGTTATGCGGGCCTGGAAGCCCCGCTCCCGTTCGGGCCAAGTGCTCTTGATAAAGGCCAGAACCGCGGCGATTTCGTGATCAGACAGGATACCCTCGAAGGCGGGCATGTCGCTTTCATAGCCGGGCACGATGGCGCTCACACCGAGCTTGGTGATTGTGAACAACTGGCGGTCGGCATGGTGCCAGGTATGGCCGCTGGCATCGTGCGGCGGCGCGGGCATGCGGCCATTCTCGTTCCGCCTGCGCCAGTCGGGCTGGCCTTTTAGGGTCTCCCCGTGGCAGGAGGCGCAACTGGCGGCGTAGACCTCCTGACCCAACTCAAGCTGCGCTATGGTGACCGGCTCGCCGAGAAAGGTCAGGCTCTCCTCGTCCGGCGCTTGTTGAGCCGCCGCTATCCAACCTGCCGCGCCGATCACGGCTACAAGAGCAGCAGCTGCGCCCCAGCCCCGCCGAGTCATCCAGCCCTCCGCAGATACTTGATCAGCGCCGCCGCCGCGAGGACCAGCACCGCAATCAGCAGCAGGAGGACCAGTCCACCGCCCAACATCATGCCCATCATGGGCCCGTCCATCATCTGGCTCATGCAGTCGCCCATCAGCCTGCCTCCTTCCCGTCATCCCGCCAGGCCACTACCCAGGCGGCAACCAGTGCGAAGAGGACATGGCCGACGAGCGCCACCCAAGTGATCCCGGTGAAATTGAGGAAAGCCGGATTACCCGCAACGAGATGCGCCATGACGTAGAGCGCAAAGACCCAAAGCAGAACGCCGTAGAGGCTGGCGGGAACGACCCAGCTGAGACTTGGCGCCAAGGTGCGGGCGATCGGCCGTGCGACGACCATCCAACCGAGCGGATAGGCGACCATGCCTGCGAAATAGTGCAAAAATTCCGCGCCTGGTCTGTATGTTGTGCCAAACAGTGTCTGGATCACATTGTTGGCCAGCGGAACCGGCGCTAGGTTGGCGAAACCCAGGATCGGACTCAGGCTCTGCCCGAAGAAGTCAAAGGCGACGGTTGCGCACGCGCCAGCCAACAACATGGTGACAATGCCAGGCAGTGTGAACAGTGTTTGGATGGCACCCGTGAAGGCGGAACCCAAGGTCGTTTGCGAATTGGCTACAGAGTCATTCATCGGAATAGACCTTTATGCCGTTAGATCCAAAGGAATAAGTGCGCAGCGTGCCGGTTTTTGTCTGCGCCATGCCTGGGGCATTGTTGGGCATGCCCGGCAAGGTGATGCCGGTGACGTCGGGACGTTCCTCAAGCAGCCGCTCAATGATCTCAACCGGCACGAGGCCGCTCACGACATAGCCGTCGATCTCGGCAAGGTGGCAGCCAAGTCCCTTCTCGGGGACTCCGGCGTCGATCGAACGCCGATCGAAGTTAGGGTCATCGACACGCGTCACCACGTAGCCGTTGTTCTCCAGATAGTCCGCATAGGTATCGCAGCACCCGCAGCCTGGATCGCGCCAGATGGTAATCGCCTTTTTTTCCGAAGCCGCTGCAACGGATGATCCTTGCAGGAGTCCGCTTGACGAACCTAGAGACCAAAAGGAGATCCCTGCGACCGCAATCACTGCTATGGCGCCTACGCTAAATAACTTCTTGTTCATGACATTCTCCGTTAAACGCGCGCGAGCGCGGTCCAGTTCATGCCGCCATTGCGGCTCTCAATGAGGCCGTCACCGGTGATGGCGACGACAAAATCGGCATTGTTGGGATGAACAGCGACGCCCAGCGCACGCGTGTTCAACTTTTGTGACCATCGGACACCTGCATCCTGCGAATCCCAGATTCCTGATGGCAGCGCGGCGAAAAGCCGGGTGGGCAGCGAAGGTGCGCTCACCAACGCCTTGATCGTCTCGCCTCCAGGAAGGGGCGCCTCCATTGGTGTTGGTTCCCCCGAGACAAGCGCGTCCATCGCATCACCTGGCTGCACGTCCTGCCAGCGGCAGAAGCAATCTGGTACACGGGTGAGCCCCAGTTCGGTCCCGGCATAGATCCATATGCCGCCCATCCCCGTTGCCAGATCGACAGAGGCCAATGCGGTCAGGTCACGTTCGGCCTTTGCGAGCCATGGCCGGTCCATTGCGAGGGCCCAAGACTGACCGGCATCGTCACTTTTCCATAGGCCGTCGCCGAGAATGGCGGCATAGAATGTATCCGGCTCGGCCGCTGCGACGGTCACTGCTGTTGCCGGGGCGTCGGGCAAGCCCTTGCTTTTCGCCTCCCAACCGTACCCTCCGTCTTCAGAGAGGGCGACGCCGCCGCTCGTGAGACCGGCCAAAATCCGGCCGGGCCGACCCGGGTGCGTCGCAAGTGAGAGGATGTCCCCCGGGGTTGGAACGGGCAACGGCGACCAGTCACCATCGTTTCGTGACAGAGTGCTGTCCGCCAGGATCAAGGCATCACTATCGAAAGCGATCGCTCGACCGGGTGATTTGGGTGCCGCGCGAAGGTTGAACGGCAGGCCGCTAAACCCAACGCTGGCCCCCATGGCGCCAAGGAAGACACGTCTGGAAAGTCGAGTGGAAAATTTGCGCGTGGTTGTCATGTTGTAGTCTTTCATGTTCAGCGCGTCTCACAGCGCTCCGAGATGAGATTTTCCAGGTCGGCAAGGCTCCGGAAGATCACAGAAAAGCGGTCGCCTCCCATGCCGGCTCCGAGGATCACGGCAACGCCCGCTGGAGGGCCTGTCTCAACGCTGTCGATCTTGAGTCTGATGTTCTTCTCCCAGTACGGGGCTTCCCGGCCGTCGTCGGTGGTGATGAAATAGCTGTCGCCGCAATGGCGGATTGCTGTGACACGCATTACGGGTGGTGCGTTGTCGATCGGTTCTGGAGCTCCTGCCCTCAGCCATGCGGCTGGGATGAAACCTTCGTCGATAGCCTTCCTGCCGCCGCCGGGCTGGCCGGCGATTTCGAGGAAGGCAACGAGATCTGCGCGTGCTTGGGGGTCGTCGATCCCCGGGAACGTCATGTAGGTGTCGGGGATCATCCCTGCCGGGTCTGACAACCAATCGTCGAGTGCGGCCGCGTTCCAGGAAAAGTCAGCGTCTCGCAATCCGGTCGAATAGCGCTCGAACCCCTCCCCGGTACCCGCAATGCGTCCCATAAAGCCGTCGAGGCTTGGGCCGCTCAGATGCAGGCCGGGTTCGAGGGCATGGCAGGCGGTGCAGGCGCGATAGACTTGTCCACCACGCCGTGCGTCCCCGCCTGCGAGCGCGGCCGAGCTGACCGAAAGGCCGGCCAGTGCGGCAAGGAAAAGAACAAAGCGGCTCATATCCGCTCATCCTTTCCGGTAACGCGGATCACGCCCATCATCCCGGCGGCCTGGTGCTCGAGGATGTGACAGTGGAACATCCAGTCTCCTGGATTGTCGGCGACGAAGGCTATCTCGACCTTCTCGCGCGGCGCCATCAGCACGGTGTCCTGCCACTCGCGGTGCGCCGTCGGCTGGCCGTCCCGCGACAGAACTCGGAAGGAATGTCCGTGCAGGTGGATAGGGTGATGCCAAGCAGTCGCATTGGTCATTGTCAGAATGCAAGTGCGGTCGCGCGGGAGCGTCAGCAGCGGTTCCATGACATGGCCGGTGGCAGCCTTGCCGTTGATGAACCAAATGCCCTCGCCATGCATCATGTTCATCATGCCGCCGGTCGCTCCGTCCCCCATGCTGCCACCCATTTTGGCCATGACCATTTGGCCCATCATTCCCCCGTTGAACGTGACTTCGTGGCGGATCGCGTCGCTCAAGTCTGGTTCGGGAAGAGGATTGGCCGGTAGGTCCACCGGCCAGTCCGGAGCTCCTTCCCTCAGCGCTGTTTCCGCATAGGCGAGATCGAGCAACCGGTACTCCAGCCCTTGGTAAAACCGATCCACCACTGTGGTCCGGCTTCCTGGCTGATCGGTCATGTCGAGGATCAGGTCCATCCGCATGGCCGGCCCGAGCGTGACGAGGCCATCTGACGGCGCATAGGGCGCGACCGGTTGCCCGTCGAGAGCGATCACGATTGGCTCTAAATCAGCAAAATCCAGCGCAAAGATGCGGGCATTGGCGGCATTGACCAGGCGCAGCCGGATCCGTTCGCCAGCGCGTACCGCGATGCTCTCCGGTACTCGGCCATTGATGGTGACCGTGTTGCCGACGCGGCCGTTGTGCATCAAGTCGTGCCGGTTGTTGAAATCGTCACTGATTGCAGCGGCTTTGGTCAGCCGCCAATCGTCCAGAACCCAGGTCAATTCGCGGTCGACGCGAACGGGTTCGGCTTCCTCTATGATCAGTGGACCATAGAGACCGCGGCCCACCTGCACCGTACTGTTTTGGTGCGGGTGGTACCAAAAAGTGCCGGCATCGACGGCGTCAAACTCGTAGGTGAAGCTCTCGCCCGGAGCGATCGGCGCCTGCGTCAGATGCGGCACGCCGTCCATGGCGTTGGGCGTACGCACGCCGTGCCAGTGAACCGTGGTTTCTTCATCGAGGCCGTTCTCGACAACAACGCGTAGGCGGTCGCCCTGGCGGACACGGATTTCCGGGCCGGGCAGCGCATCGTTGTAGACCCAGACCGTTGTTTCTCCGTAAGGCTCCGGAACGAGATGTTTCCGTCCCGGTGCCGACCTCAGCCCGAACGCCTTGACGGAAGCAGCCCCGAGCACTGAAGCCGGAAGTAACGCGCCGGCCGCAAGAGCTGCCGCGGATGTGAGAAAGGTGCGACGCGTCGGCGTCGACAGATACAAGACCATGTTGTCCACCATCCAAATAAGGTGCTGAGTTCGCGCCGTGCGATAGGCACGACCCAAAGCAGGATCATGGGCGGTAAGACGGGCCGCGCATGACGTCATGCACCGCGCTACCGGAACAGAGTCCGGGCGGTGTCAGCTCAGGATAATGGATTTTGGAGGGTATGGGTCCGGCGGTCCTGTCGGTCCGACGATACTTTGGAGTAAAGCACTTTCGGATGATGTCTGAGCCGCCGGCATACTTGGCTGGCCAGAGGGCATGACAGCAAGGATCGGCGATACGCAGACATTGTCGCACGAAGGCATGTCAGCTTTGCCATCAGAGCAATCCGGGCAGATATCCAAATCCGCGCCATCGACTCCCGCAAGCGACATCTTCAAACTCATCGTAGCAGCATTGGCCGCATTCGCGACCGTTCCCGCCGCGAATGCGGCAAGGATCACGATCATAAAAATGCGGCAAAATCGCGTCATGCTGTACCGAGTGCCCTTGCACCGTTTTTGCCTAGTGCGTCCACTGGCTACGAAGATCCGATTACGGATCAATAATCAGTAACTCCTATGTAAATTACGGTTTCGGCTGAAAGGCAAGTCGTGTTTTTCAGCGTCACGTGATCGTGACCCGATGCGACGGTAATCAGCTATTATTGACGTAAGCGATACGTGCAGGGTTCGCAAATTTTTGCACAAAAGATCCAAATACCGGCCGACAATAAATTTTATGTTCACCGACGAGTCCCCATTCGCGTTCTTCCGGCGAGCGTTTCCATCCGCGGCCAAATAGGTTCAGTTTCGGACGGTCCTGAGTGAAAAGCTGGGCAGGATTTTGTCGATTCAAATAGCCCTATGACCTCACTCGATTCGTGGTCAGGAACCTTCTTCGTAAGAAGGCTGGGAAACCCGTCGCCAAGCCGCGTAAGCCGCGGTTAAAAAAACTGCCAGGAAAAGAATACTCAAAACCAACCAGCCCCTCTCCGAGGACGAAGAAATCAAGTCGCCAAAAAAGTAACCACCTAGAACAAGAACACTCGTCCAGAGCGCCGCCGAAGCCGCATTCAAGCACGTGAACATTATCCACGGCATTTCGCCGAGTCCTACAGGAATGGCACCGATTGTGCGCATTCCCTTTGGATAGCGATAAATGAAAACATACAGTGCGCCATACCGTGCCATGAGAATGCGCGCTTGGCGTATGGCTTTTTGAAGCCGCGGCCAACGCGCGGCTACACTCGGTCCGTATCGCCTCGCTACGGCGAAACGCAATTCGTCTCCCAGATATCCGCCCGCGAATGTCGCCACCAAAACGACGTCGACGTCCAACGCGCCCTCGTATGCAGCGAATCCCGCGAAAAGTGGCAAGATCCCACTTTTTAAGCTGCAATATAAAAAGAGGAGCAGGTAAAGCAGAAGCCCATACTCCTCCAACAGAGCCATGAAGTTGTCCATTTATTAATTTTCCTCGGCGCGGATCCAACTACTAAATCAATTTTTGTGACAAACCCCGTTGAGTGCCCCGCGGAGAAAATCCCTACATAGCAAGACCACGCTGGGACTCTCGGGTAGTTTCCTCAGATGGAAGGTGTGGCCAGAACATCGCTTACTAATATCCTGGACAAAGGCTATGATAACGCCCTCCGAATCTTTGGGACCGCGTATTCTTGCGGCTCATGGTAATCAATGATGCTAACGAATTCGCCCAGCTTATCGTATACGAATACACTGGCGGTATGGTTCATTGTGTAGTCGTCCTTCGTGAATACTTTTTCGTACTTAACCCGGAACATCCTGGCCGCTTCAGCAATCTGATCGGGACCGCCGGTATAGCCGATGATGGACGGATGGAAGTAACTGACATAATCAGCCATTGACTGAACGTTGTCCCGTTCGGGGTCCACTGTGATGAATGCCGCACGCAAGCGAACTGCCTCGTCACCGAGCTCCTCCAACCAGCCTGTTATATTGCTGAGGGTCGTCGGACATACATCAGGGCAATATGTGAATCCGAAGAACACAAGGGTGGGACGACCGATCCAATCAATCGGCCTGACCACTCTACCGGAATGGTCGATTAACGAGAAGTCCATCTTATAAAAATGAAGAGGTAAGTTATTGGAACGTGCCGGTTGTCGAGACGCTCCAGGACCGTCTACCTGCCACCAGCCGAACAGTAATGTTCCGCCAAGGGCACAGATTGTGCCAGCGAGAGCTAACGCCACATCGCGTCGGGAGATGGTCACGTCTTTAGTTCTCCTTTTTCGATTGGTCCATTTTCATTGTTTGGAGGGATTCGCGCGGTGGTGCCGGATCGCTTCGAAGGTTGGATAAGAGCAGAAAGGATACCCCGGTTACGATGAAAACATCCGCCCCGTTGAATGCCGGCCAATGATAGGGGCCGGCATACAGACTCAAAAAATCTGTCACCGCTTCATCATGAAGGCGGTCGATGAGGTTTCCTATGGCGCCGCCTATGATCAACGTGATTGCCAGAACTTCGATTTTACGTTGAGCATGCCAAAGCCAGACGCACAACATACTGATAATTCCCATGGCACCTCCGGAGAGTATACCGGGGCCCCAGGCACCCAAATCACTAAGCATGCCAAAGCTGACGCCCCGGTTGAAAATGAGCACGAGATCGAAGAAAGGCAGGACGGGGATGCTACGCGGAGGGTCCATCACGATTGTGACCATGGCCCATTTGACCGAGAGGTCCATTACCGACAACAGTCCGGCGGATGCCAGTGCCCAGATGTACACCCGAACGCGTTTCTTTCTTGAATGGTCTCTACCCACTACCCGACCCCGATTCTTGAAGAGAGGGATCATTCAGCGCTTCGAATTCGGAGGTCCTGATATCCAATTTCGACAAGAGTTGTTTCGCAGCCTGCCGGAATCGCGTCAATTCATTGTCGCTCAGAACTCGTTGCGACGGTAAGTCGATTGCAATTGGATTCACTGACTTCCCGTCCTGTTGAACCTCATAGTGCAGGTTTGGGCCGGTTGCCAGACCGGTTGAGCCAACATATCCAATCACATCGCCCTGCCGAACAAGTCGACCTGGCTCTATGCTGTCCCCATATTTGCTGAGATGGGCATAGGAGGTGGAATATTGATTGCTATGTCGGATGCTGACGTATTTTCCGTAGCTGCCCTTAAGTTCTCGTGCAGTAATAACCCCGTCACCCGCTGCTAACACTGGCGTGCCCAATGGGGCAGCGAAGTCGAGGCCCTTGTGCATTCGGGTATAACCGAGGATGGGATGCTTACGTTTGCCGAAAAGTGACGAGAGCCGTCCACCGTCAACCGGTGTCTTTAGAAGACTAGTCTGGACGCTGTTGCCACTTATATCGAAGAATCCAGTAAATCCATCCTTGGTTTTGTGACGGAAGTAGCTTTGCGTGCGATCACCAAGCCTGAGGGAGATATAAACGAGCTTTCCCGAATGCTTCCCGCCGAGGGCGCCATCATCGAAGCTTTCATAGCCGATATCAAAGCGATCGCCACTGCGAATATCTCGCTGAAAGTCAACCGCATGTCCAAGAACGCCGTATGTTTGTAGAAGCACCGACATCGGTACACCTTGAACCCTTGCAGCCTCGTAAAGGCTGGTCGTAATCCTGCCAGATGCCGGAATTAGGTCGACCTCATGTTTGATTGGTCGAGAAATTGCGTCGAAGCTTTGATCTGCTATCCGTTTGACCACGACAAGCCGATCCGTTTCCGGGATCATCGCTAGATTTTCAAGACGTCGGTCGGCCGGGGCTTCTCTGACTGTTCGAAAACCTAGACTAATCCGCTGGCCAACCTTGAGCGAGCGAAGATCTATCATCTCCTTCAGGCTATCCCTGGCCGCATACGCATCGCCATTTGAAACACCGACATCGGCAAGAATGCTTAATAGAGTATCGCCTTTGTTGAGCGTTAGGTTGACTCGTAGATCCTCGGCCGTTCGCTGGACAATCTTTTTTTGAGTCACGACATTTAGCTCGCTCGTCCGACTATTCAGGAGAGTCGCTGCTTCATTCGATTGCTTGAGGTCGGCATGCCCTGTTAGAGAACTGGCGAAAAGCATTATCGCCGATCCGACACCCGCAACCCCAATACCGACGAGTCCCAAGATTCCAAGGCTGTTCATTCGTCGGGTCCGGACGCCCCGATACTGTAGATGGGCACAACAATATTAATTTGCCCCTCTTTCTCGAAAATTAAAGTCATCGAGAAGTATTCGCCTTTCTTAAGCGGATGGTTCAGATTCCTGAGCATGACATGCATCCCGCCAGGAGCCAGTGTGACGATACCTTGAGCTGGTACTTCGACCGGGCCCGCCGGACCCATGTTGGCGATGCCGTCCCTCATTTCCATCTTGTGGACTTCCGGCGTGGCTGCAGCGTCCGTCTTAACGCCCAAAAGGGTGTCAGCGGACAACCCCTCGTTCTTGATGGTTAGGTAAGCAGCGGCAGGACGTGACGTTCCGATTGACGCGCGGGCCCACGGCATTTCAACAACCAAGTCACCGCCCCTGACCTGCTCGGCGGAGGCAGTGGTTGCCGCGATAAGGAAGACGAAGGAAACGAGTATTCGTGGTAGAACACGGATCAAAGCGGTCCTCATAATCTTTGTTGAAGGTCTGTGACAATTTCTTCCGCGGGCGTTCCATAACTGTAAGTACGAACGAACGCCCCAGTGGGAGAAATAAGATACACTGCGGAAGTATGGCCCATGGTGTATCCGTCCGGCACGGATGCCAGTGGCCGTTTCTCAAAATACGCCTTGAACGATCCTACTGCCGCAGAGATTTGGGCCGCAGTTCCCGTCAACCCAACAATGGTGGAATGAAAGGCGATGACGTACTCCGCCATGGTCTTTGGTCGGTCGCGACTCGGATCAATTGAGATAAACAACGGCGTTACCGATTCAGCGTTCGTACCAAGCCCCTCCATCACTTGTGCGAGTTCAGCAAGTGTCGTTGGGCAGATGTCAGGGCAGTTGGTGAACCCGAAAAACACTAGAAGCCATTCGCCCCGATAGGCTTGTTCCGTAACGAAATTCCCTAGTTGATCGGTCAGCGAGAAAGTGGGACTAACGGCGGATGTCGGCCCGTTCGAGGAGTCATCTATGGCATGTTGCCCGCTGTCCAGCCACACGTTGAGCCAGATGAAGACGGCCAGTGCAACAGCAACCGCGACCCATAGAATTGATCGAACGGTAGTCAATTCGCCGCAACCTCATCCTCGACCAAATCGTAAAGTTGCTGAGCGCCGAACTTGGAAAGTGGTTTTCCGTTGACGAAGAAAGTAGGTGTCTTGGTAACGTTAGCCGCTTTTACGTCAGCGGCATCCAAATTCATGGTGCCCACGACGTCTGGAGATTTCGCGTCCAACTTGGCTTTCGCGATATACAGCCCCGTGCCATCGAGGACCGTCCAAGCGCTGTCGGCCGGGCGTCCATGTGGTGCCCATTGCGGTTGGGTTTCGAAAAGCCGTTCAAGTACTGTTACGAATTTGTCCTGCAAACGTGCTGCTTCGAGAATGCGTACTGCATCCGCAGAGGTAGGATGAAAAGCGGCGTACCGAATCACCACGCGAACTTTATCGGGAAATTTCGCCATTATTTCTTTAACTATTGGGTGGAACGCTCGGCAGGCCTCGCAAGCGGGATCTAAGAATTCGACAATGGTGACCGGAGCGTCGACGGGCCCTAAGACCGGGGCATGCGGCCGTACAAGCGGCGGTTCATTTGCTGCTGCGATCGCCGCAGCTGACTGTTTGCCGCTCGTCGATTGATACAGCAAAGTGCCGGCGGCAAAAACACCGGCAGCCACAAGGGTCGTGGCCGCTATGACGGTTCGGCGGTTCATTTCGTGCCCTTTCTGAATGGAACTGTGAGTAATAGGACAATCGCCGCGAATGCCGCAGAGGACAAGAATGGCAGCGGCATCCCGAATATGATTTGTTCGTCGTCTGTGCAGGACGGTCCGCCTTGCGTGCAAGGCTGGACCGCCTCAGGAACAATGCCTGCGAATAGCAGGGTGTGCCACACAGCGACAAGGCCGCCGATTGCCGCTATCGGGAGGACGTATCGTGTGACCGCCTTGTCCGATGAGTAAGCTGCGATACCGAGAATAATCGCAAGCGGGAACATCGCGATGCGCTGGTACCAGCACAAGATACAAGGTGTTCGTTCCATGACTTCGCCGATGAAGAGCGCGCCGAGTGTTGACGTAAGTGCTATCAGCCATGCCAGAAACAGAGCGCTCTGTTGGACTTTCGCGGGCCGCAACTCTGTTATCATCCTATTCGGCCGCCTCGACTCTCACCGCTTGGCGGCGCTCCTGCAGGCTTTGCATGATGATCTGCACCGATGACCACAAGAAGAGTCCCGCCATCAACCCCGCAACGGCCAAGTCCGGCCATGCCGTCCCGGTAAGCCCGACGCCGCCTGCCGCAACGATGACAGCGACGTTTCCGATCGCGTCGTTGCGGCTACAAAGCCACACTGACCGAACATTTGCATCGCCATCTTTATAACGCATGAGCACCAAAACGCTCGCGAGATTGGCAACAAGCGCCAGCACCCCAACAGCGCCCATCACGGGAGCACTTGGTAGGCCAAGTACGAGCACTTGGTAGGCCGTGGAGCCGAAGACCCAAAGGCCCATCAAAGCTAAGCTGACACCCTTGATAAGCGCCGCCGTAGCGCGGATTTGTAAGGACATCCCCAAGACAAACAAACTTATTCCGTACGTTAGGGAGTCACCCAGGAAATCGAGTGCATCCGCCTTTAGCGCTTGCGATCCGGACAGCGCGCCGGCTGTCATCTCGACGATGAACATACTCGCGTTAATGCCAATAACGACCCAAAGGGCCTGCCGGAAACCCTTGGAAGCACCGTCAAATTTTGTATCGTGATGGCAGCAGCCAGCAGACATGATGGTCTCCAAAAATTATGAACATTCTTACCAGACCTTCCCTATGTAAGGTCTACAGTAACTGTAGGTTCAAGGGTAAAATGAAGATAATCTCACTTAGAAACGAGCGGTTTGTAGGAGAAGGAATTAAAATGAAAGGACCAGCACCCCTGAATAGGAATTGTTGGCTGATGCGGCTCCAAAAATCGCGTCAAACAGGGGCGTCAGTCAGTTTGGAACGAACTTTGGCAGGAGGCCGACGCTATCGCTAAGGAACCGTATTAAACGTGCATCGGCAGCTGCTTCCAGTTCATTGGGCACGATCGGCGTAATCGCCCGGACTAACCCGCCGTCTGTCCGGCGCCGAACAGCGGCATCCCAGATGGCATATGCTTTTGCTTCATAGTCGCTAGTTAGGTTCCGTCCGCGCTGATCAAACCAGTAGTAGACGAGCTGTCTGCTCAAGCCTTTTTGGATAATTGCCCGATTGACTGTCAGCTTCATAAACTGTCCGTCGACCAGCAACTCGATCGTTTTCTCTTTTATTCGCGAGATTTCCCACCCGCCTGACGGAATGCAGACCTCGGGTGAATGGATACCGCTACCTTCCGTGAGCTTATAATAATAAGCAATAAAGAAATCTACCGGCGCAACTTCGTCTGTGTGTACGAAGTTCGTGTAGAGATAGTCATCAGCACCAAGGACGTCTTCAATAACCGGTTCAAGATAACGCCGGTCACCCTGCCAGCCTTCATAAGAAAGCGGGTAAAACGAAAAATCCTCCCTCTCTGTCTCGACAACACTCCGCGGAGGCATGCCATACATCGTACCGGTCAGCGCTGCCATGGCTATCGTAAGCGCGATCATCGCTTTCGATGGGACGTGATCCGTGATCCGCACCAATTCGGTTTGTAGCTTGCTGAAATCGAGATCAATCGTGTCGGCGAGCGGCATAGGGTTCGGCGTCAGCCGTTGCATAAGAACCGCCAGGGCGAACAAAATGCCCACACAGGCGCCGAAAATGACCCAGCCCTCGAAGGAATGGAGAAAGCCTTCTGCCTGTTCGATGCCGTAGTAGTTGACCAGAACCCCAATCACCCCGATCCGGAAACTGTTCATCAGGACCGTAATCGGCGCTGCAGTGATCAGAAGCACCACCTTATGCCAGCGCGGGCCCTGATATAAGACAGAGAAAATATAACTGAAGCTCATGACCGGAAATAAGTAACGCAACCCGCTGCACGCTTCAGCCACTTGCAGCTTGTAAATACCGAGATCGATAACATTGCCGTCCAGAAAGACGGGAATATCAAACGACCGGACAAGTTGGACTCCAATTTCGGAAGAGACGAACTGAAGTTGCGTCGAAATCTGCCAATAAAGGAAATTCGGCAGTGGCAGCATGAAGATCAGGTGAAGTACACCCGTCCACAGGACAATCCCGCGCTTCGCGCCGAAACTGAGCAGTACCAAACCCCAAATCCAGACGATCATCCCATAGGTGACTATATCAGGAATGCGTGCGACGTTTCCGATCGTCGCAACCAGCAAAGCCACCATCATCACCCAAAAACCCGGCCACCGATCTACGACCGTTCTGTCCGTGGGCGGTACGAACTTCATTTCCCGCAGGAACAGATACGCGGAAACAATCGGGATCAGCGGACCATGGCTATATTCCGGAACCGACCAGGCATCCTTCAGTGAGACGAGTCCAAACCAAAATACGGGAATGGCCAGAGCCACGTTAAAAAGGAACAAGAGCATTCCGCTATATTGTTCGAACAAAGATCCGGTGCCGCCGCGGCTGGATATCGAGGCAGAAGACATGTTTCTATAACGATCTCAAATTATTGAACTTTGCAGTAGTGCGCGGATGCAGCGACCTTCAAGAAATCACTTCACAGCCGAGTAGATAATAAGTACTTCCTACAGTAACTGTAGATTCAAGGGAAAAATCGATATGGAACCATTTACGATTGGTCGTGTCGCCAAAGCAGCAAACTGTAAAATTCAAACGATCAGATACTACGAGCAAATCGGGCTGTTACCATTGCCTTGGCGTTCTGAGGGAAACCATCGATTGTATGACAATAAGACGGTGCAGCGGCTGAAGTTTATCCGCCATGCTCGTGAATTGGGTTTTCCACTCCAAGCTATCCGGGACCTTGTCAGTTTGACGGATAATCCTGAGCAGTCATGCAACGCAGCAGATGCGATTGCGAAAGAACAATTGGAAGAAGTAGAAATGCGAATCCAACGGCTCTTGGCCCTTCGGGTTGAACTGGAGCGCATGATCGAGCAATGCAAGGGTGGGAAAGTTTCAAACTGTCGGGTCATTGAAGTTTTAGGCGACCATGGTCTTTGCGAGACTAGTGATCACGATAGGCCTTCACCGAATTGATTGTTGTTTCGGCAAATCTCTGACAACCGCTTTGCTAATTCCTGCACAATCCGGTGTGAACTGATGGGATGGATGCCCCCTTCGATTGGCAGCGTATGATGCCTGAGCGGCGCCGCGGTGGCGTCATGTTTGGAGATTGGGCTGCGATGATATCGGGGTTCACAATCGGGAGCCGGTCGCCGTTTCGTTCGGCCACAAGTGTACTCTTACCGGCCCCGTTGGGACCGGCACAAATCCAAAGCTGGGGCTTCACTCAACAGGACCGATAACGACGATGTTGAATTTGTCATCGTGTTCCACGAATTCGCGGCGACCATCCGGCCATTCGCGAATTGTGTGAGGGCCGATAGCGTCGTCCGCATTGTAGATTGGCCGACCCGCAGCAAGGTGCGCCGCCGCCGCTTTTCCACTTGGCAGCGACAATTCACGCTCGAAACGCCGAACTGACTTTGGATCGTCGTCGTTCACATCGGCGAAAGTCATAAGCTTTGTCATCGGTTCCATAGAAGGCCCTTTCCGACGCTTGCCCGTCTAATTTACTGCCGATCCAGCTCGATTTCCAGGGTTAGGGTGTTGGCGAGTGATCGACCGCGGCTAAAGCCGCTTCGACCAGGTGCGCGCTTGATATGTCGTACATCTTGCAAAGGTTACGGAAATTTTCAGCGTCGGCCCCAGTAAGGCGTTTAAAGAAAAAACCACGCTTGCCTGTCCTATCAATCACCGGGCGCTCCGGCTTTCCGTTTTTCAGACAGCAAAGAGCCAATCCGCGCAGGAATAGGTCCTTCCGTTGCAACAGCGTTACCGGAATTTCCGCACGAACGTCCAACTGCATCTTGCATCACCTCTTCTAGCTGATCCACGACCGAAAGCCCTTGGCTTTCGGCCATTTCCACAAACTTGTTCTTTCGGGAAACGAGCAGCAGCAAATCGACTGCGCCCCGCATCCCCTCCCGCTGATTCAGTCCCAGTACCGCGCACGCTATGTCGAACGCGCGCTTTGTCTGCGCATCCATGTAAGGCCGCGAAACCTTCTTGCCGAACCCGGAAGTTGTGTTTGCTTTTTTCGTCATATTTTTCTAGATAGACTTATCAGGTTTACATATCAACGGAAAAGAAAACATGCGAAGCACACTTTCGAAATTGGCTGCATTAGCCACCTTGGCAGGCGTCTCCATTCTTCCCCGCGCGGTGTTTGCCCAGGTCGCCCTGCCGAGCGCCCCGACTGGCAACGCCAATCCTCTCGAAACCTTCCGGGGTTTGATCGAATACGGAACCGAAGTCGGCATGGGTGTTGGGGCCGGGATCGTGGTCATTGGTCTCATCATCTACGGAATCAACGTGGCCATGGGGAACAACAACACCCGGTATCTTATCTTCCCCCTGATCGGTGGCGGCTTTCTGGCCGGTGTCGGTTTCGTGGCCGAGGTTGCTTTGACCGGAGCAGCCGCATGACGCCGGTTCGCCGCCACGTCATGAAGCCGATGACGATAGCGGGGCTTCCCCCGCTACTATTGCCGGTGTTTGGGGGCGAGATTGTTTTCATCTTCGCCGTCACATTGGCCATATCGTTCGATTATCTGGCGATCTTCGCAGGCGTCTTGCTCTGCATCGCCGCCTATTTCTCGAACATCGCGATAGCCATCCGACACCAAGACCTGGACACCACTCTTGCCGAGTGGATGAACCTCCGCACTGGCGGCCGTCTGGCCGGGAAGGCTTTTCCCCGTCGTGTCGATACCGGCTGGTTCTCCAAAAGGGAAATCTATGGACCCTAACCTTTTCAACGGGGTGACGCCCTTTGCCTTCATTCCCGTGGCACTCGGCCTTGGTGCAGCGGCAGCGGGCGCGTATTCCGCGCGCCTGTTCGCCCCGCCCCACAGCCACGCCAGCATGTCCGACCGGCTCAAATGGGCGGCAATTGGCGACGACAACGCGACGATCCGTTGCACGAACGATGTGTATTTCCGCGTCTACACGATTGCCGGACCCCACTACACCGCCACGCAAGAAAGCCGCATCGCGAACATGCTCACCGAGCGCCGCGAGTGGTTCCTGGCCGTGATGAATACGAATGTGTCGGTACGCTTTCTGACACGGCATGCCCCTGCGGCCATCCCCGAACAGCGGCGTTCAGAGAGCATCCTGGACGATCTAAACGACAAATGGACCGCCGCCCTGGCGCATACCTATGCAACGCGCCATTCGATCATTCTATCCGTCGAGGGGAAGGATAATCTTGCGGGTTTGGAAGCGGCCAGCCAGTCGCTTGAACAACGGCTGCAGCAGTTCAACCCGGTCCTGTTGACCAACAAGCCCGACGAGTTCGGATTCAGCCCGCTTGCAGGGTTCTTATCCGAGCTTTTGACCAACACGCCCGCGCTGCGCGCCCCGCTCCGCGACGACGTTGCAAAAGACCTTTCAACCGTCCATGTCGAGCCGGATATCGACGGGCAAATCGCGACCCATGACAGCGCGCTAACCCAATATTCCCGTTGTGTAACGGTTGTCAGCTTGGGCCAGACCGTCAGCATGGACGTGCTGAACGCGCTTGCGAGCCTGGACCATGAATATGACTTCATGATCCACACACGCCCGCTTCCAAAGCAGATCGCCCACGAAAGGACCGTCTACCGCGCGAAGCAAGCGGCGCTGAGGCTCGATAACAAGCTGATCCGCCAGGAATGGGAAGATACCCGCGACGAGATTCACGCGGAGCGTGAGACGCTATGCACGACGGAAGTTTTCGTATTTCCACGCGCCGGTTCCGACCTTGCTCTAAAGGCGGCAACGACTGCAATTTGCGGCGCACTCGGCGCTAAGGGCATTGCGACCGTTGTTGAACGGAACAATGCCATGCGGGCCTATTCCCTTCGCTGGCCCGGATACGAGCAGTTCGTACGGGCGCGCGATTGGCCCGCCAGCTACGTCGCGGAACTCGCAGCCATGCCCGGCCACGCGACCGGCCAGACGGCAAGCGTCTGGGGGCCGCGCCCGATCCGGTACGTACCGATTGCCGGTGATCGCTCGCCCTACGCGCTGACCTATCACCCGACTGCCGGCGACGATAGCAGCCCGCACGATATTCGGATTGCGGGGACCAGTTCAGGCAAGACGGTTTGGGATTGCTTTATGGGTTCTGGCGCCCATTCAGCACACCCCGAATTGCGCCAGCTCCTATTCGACCGGAACCAGGGCTTGAAGGTCTATACCCACTTCCTGGACGGCCAATATCTCATTCCAGAAACCGGCACGCTCACCCTCAACCCCTTCGATCTTGAGGACTCGACCCAGAACCGCCAGATGCAAGTGACCTTGTTGTCCCTTCTGGCCAACAAGGACGATCCGCAAACGGTTTTGGCGCTCGAAACAGCCGTTAAACACGCGGCCAGCAATATCGACCCGAAGGACCGGACCCTAGAGGCGGTCTACAACAACCTCATTCCGCCTGGACCCCTCAAGCAAGCTTTAGCGCCGTGGGTTTCCGGCGAAAAATACGGCCGGATTTTCACGGGCGAGGTAGATGCTTTTCACCCCGACCGCTCCCGCATCACGACGATTGCCTTGGATACGGTGATCGACGATCCGCGCCTTGCGGGCATCCTCGCTTTTTATTTCCTGCGCCGCATCCAGTCGGCTTATGTCGCGAACGGCCATCCGTATCGCATCACCGTTGACGAAGCGTCCACCCTGCTAGCCGATCAGAGTGTTGCGGACCTGGTGCTTTCCGAGGTTCGCACGGCCCGGAAGAACAAGGGCCAGGTTTCCACGATCTGGCAGGATTTCCGATCCGTCCGCGCCAACCCGGTTGGCGAGCAGTTGGCCGTCAATGCGGGCACGCTCTACGCCTGGCCGAACACGGCCGAGACGCACACCGACTGCGAGAGCTTGGGCATTTTCAACTTCACAGAAACCGAACGCGAATTCCTCACCGGGAATTGGCGTCCCCCCAATTCCATCCGTCCCGTCCTTCTGAAACGCGAGAACGAAAGCGTTTTCCTGGAAACCGATCTTTCCGCCCTTGGCCCCTATCTCCGGACCTTCATTGGCGGGAGTGAGACGAAAAAGAGGTACGAAGAATGCGTAACAAAATACGGCCAGCAATGGCGTCCTTACTATTTGGGTTTGGTCTAGCCACCCTGCCCTACAGCGCCCACGCGCTCACCGTTCACGATCCGACGCACACCGCCGAGACAATCGCGAACGGGAACACGATGGTTGAGCAGCTTGAAGAAGCCCAGAAAACTTTCAACGAAGCGAAGAAGATCGCAACGAAGGTCGGCGGATTGGCTGCGGGTTTCATGAACCCGGACGCCCTACTCGCCCACGCGCGCCAGAGCATGACATGCCTCTTGCCGGACCTCTCGCAATTCACGTTGCCGGATGATTTCCGGCCCAGCTTCATATCCATTTGCGAGGCCAAGGATTCTATCGAGAAGATGGTTTTCCCCGCCGAGGACGGCGAGATTTTCGACGGAAAGACCCTCAGCGCGACGGAAGAAATCGCCGCCGTGAACGGTCGCCGCGACGCCCTGTTGCGTCAGTCGGTTATCGAGGCTCTAGCCGCCGCCGCCCATTCACAACAGACCGGCACGCAGTCGAACGACGTTGCGACGGACATCATCACCGACACAAGCGCCAATCCCGACCTGGACGCGCTGATGGCTCAGAACAACCGGGCGCTCGCGGCGATCCTTACCGAGCTGTCCATGATGAGAAACCTACTTTCCACCCTCGTTGAAGTGCAGGCCGCATCCCAGCTCGACCGCCTGCCAACCCGCGTGAAACTTTCCCCGGAAGTGCAGGAGTTAGCCCAATGATCCGCGCCCTATTCATCCTCGCCGCCCTCGCCTTCCTGGCCGGTTGCGGCACCACTCAATCGCAGACCAAGGGTATCGGCTCCGGCGCTGACGACTACAAGCGCTCGCCCTGCGCCTGCGCCGGTTTCACCCCCTTTCCCGTGATCGGTTTCAATCATGTTTCGTAAGGCCCCCAAGGTAGAAGTCGCCTTCGAGCGGCCGACATCGGACGAGAAAACGGCGGTTACGGTGCGCCGGATGGCGACCGCGGCCTTCGCCTTGGCCGGGATTTGCCTCGCCACGACCGGCATGATGGCAACGGCCTATATCGCGAAGGTGCAGGAGCCGCGCCCGCTGACCGTTGTCAGCTTCGACCCGCTCGAAGGCCAGGTAGTCAACGTTCAAAACAAGATCATCACGAAAGAATCCGTCGATCTTGTGACCCAGAACTACCTTGCCGCTTATGTCGTCTGGCGCGAGTCAATCGACCATGTGACCACGGACGACAGACGGCGGAAGGTTCAGCTTTTCACGAATGCCGAATGGTTCCGCGTCTGGGATCAAAACACCGATCCCAATCAGAACCGCAACGGCCCTATCGCGACCTATGCCAAGTCCGGCATGACGCGCGAAATCGCCGACGTTCAGATATTCAAGCTCGACAGCGCCCCGTTCACCTGGCGCGCGGAATTCACGGCGATTGACCGCCAAGGCACCCAGGAAATTTCACGCTCCAAATGGGCGGCAGTCCTCATCGCCGCGCCGGAAGCCATTACCGGCACCCGCGAGCAAACATCCGACAATCCCATAGGGCTGACCGTCTACAACTACTCACTCAAGGCAGCGACATCATGACCTTCAAAACATCCATTCCCCTCGCCGCCGCGCTGACCTTCATTGCGATCACACCGGCAGTCGCCCAGGTGCGCGATGTGACGGCGCAGCCGCTTCCGGCCGCCCCTCAGCGGATCGAGGCGCAAATCAAGGGCGAGTTCACAGCCCCGGCAGATGTGCGCGCAATTCCCCCAGGCGGTGCCATCCAGGATGCTTGGGACAACGCGCCGGCCAATGCGGGGATCCTCGATATCAACGATCCCCGCAACGTCACGCCGAAGCTCACGATCCGGGAAGGCGCGGTGACATCTATCATACTGCCGGAAGGCGAAGCGATCCTGGAACCGATCCTTGGCGACGGCCAGAACTTCCGCATCACCTACGGCGCTGACAAGCGCGTCCTGCATGTCAGTGTCACCGCAGCCGGATTCGACACGACCCTCAATATCACGAGCGACAGCGGTGCCGTTTATTCCTTCTATCTGCGCGGTGAAACCTGGTCTTCCTCAAACGTCCCTCATACGAAGGTTCGCCTTGGCGCGAGGAACACCGTCACGCTTCCGAACCGCTTGAAAGAGGCCCCCAAGGTAGCCGGTTCAAGCGGCCACGGTGGGATTGAAACCCCCGAACAGAAGGCATCCCTTCAAGCGCATACGAACCCGTCAGCCGCCCCCGAATGGACCCGCGAGCATGAGTTCGACCCGTCCAAGACGCGCTACGACCTGGAATTTTCCGGCGACGAGTCCATAGCGCCCGAAACCGCTTTCCGGGACGACAAGTTCACCTGGCTTTATTTCGGCGACGATAGCGACGCCCAGACCTGGCCCGCCGTCTGGGCCGTCATCGACGATATCGACCGCCCCGTTCGAATCCGCCGCAGCCCAGACGGTCGATTTCTCGTCGTAGAGCATTCCGGCCCAATCACCCTTCGCAACGGAGAACGCACCCTATGTATTCGCCCCCGCGTCTGATCCTCGCTTTAGCTGCTATCATGATGATAGTCGCTTGCGACGACGACGCGGCACAAGCGCCGCGTCAGCTTCCGCCCGAAACGCCGGATAATTTCTATGCGGTCGCCCCGCCGCCCCCGCCGCCGAACCCGGCTCAGATCGGGGTGGCCGACTTTGTGAGCTTCGGAACGACGCTCGTCCACAACCAGACCGTCACGCGCAATGTGACGATCACCAACACAGGCGGCGAGCCGTTGCAGATTACCGGCATCGACGTGTCAGGGCCGCAGCAATACCAGGTCGCCCACGAATGCGCCGAGCCGGTTGCACCTGGCGCGGCTTGTGTCGCCCATGTCAGTTTCGCGCCGGAAGAAGCTGGCGATTTCGACGGTTCTCTTATCGTGGCATCGGCGAGCGGCCTTACCCGCGTGCCCCTGTCAGTGAAGGTAAACGAACCGCCGCCTGCCGTTGTCACCGCACCGCCGCCCCCGCCGCCGCCACCCCCGGCACCGCCGAAAGTGGACCGCCGCGCCGAAATGCTGCGCGCCCTGGCCGAAGCCCGGTTATCGGCGCGCAATGCGGCAGGCCCGTTCAAGATCGCCCGGAACGACGATACAACCGGTGTTCTTCCGGCAACCTACACAATGACGGACGAGAACTATTTGCGCGAAGGCACGCCTTCGCTCGAATCCGGCTTTCCCGTGAACCGTCGTTTCATTCACACCATGGACCGGCTTGTTTGGACCGTCCTGGATCGGGAAATCAATTCTCAGCTTCCCGGCATCGTCGTTTTCCGCGTCGATCAGCCCGTCTACGGCACAGACGGCCGCACGGTCCTGTTCGAGCGCGGCGACGGCTTTCTCGCCCGCTACGAGCCGCTACAGCGCGTCGGCGACACAAGGTTGAACCTCTGCATTTTCCGCGTCATCCGCTTGGCGGACGGCGCGCATGTCTACAGCGAAGAAGACCAGTGTTTCGCCTATGCAACCGACGCGCAGGCCAAGGTTGGCTTGGTCGGCGATGTCGATAACCGAACCTTCGAAAAATACGGGACCGCTTTTGCCGTAGCAGGGATTTCCGCCCTGGCGTCGGTCGGTGCGGGACTGTCCGAAGAAACGGTTCCGGGCCTGGACGCGGGCGCGTCCACCCTCACCGATCAACTAGGCCAGATCACCGCGAGCCTGATCGAACAGAACGTAGACCTAGCGCCCATCATCACCGTCGCAGCCGGCGAGCGCGTCGGCATTCAATTCCTACGGGATATCTATCTCCGCCGTCCCGAAATCCAAACGAAAGGATAAGGACCATGCGTCTCCTAGCCTATGCCCTCGCCTTGTCGGTGCTCACCGCACCCGCCTTGGCTCAATCCCTTCCGTCCGTCCCCCCGACAACGGGAGGCGAGACGACACAGCAACCGGCCGAGGCGGCACTGCCCGACCCCGTGCCACTCGCAAAATCGACGGCATCGCCGACGATCAGCAGCACGAAACCGCTTTCAATCGCGAAAGTGATTAACCGCAACACCGCCACATTGACGACACCGACCAGCACGACCGCCGCCTTGTCGGAATTGGAGGAAGACCCTCGCCTGCAAGGCGTCAATCTGTCCCTTGTCGAAATCCAAGGATCATCCGTTCCCAGTGTCGCCACGAACGGGGAACGCGATGTGACCATCCGTTGGACAGCGGTTGCCCGCACCGACGAGCCGACCCGGAAACAGGTTCTTTCGAGTCCCTTCGAAACGAAGCTGATCGTCGGCACCGATACCGCCGAGCTTCCGGCCGACCAGGAACTTACCGCCCGTGGCGACAATGACGCCCTCGTTGAAGCGATCCTTGCCGTCATGAGTGAGGAAGAAGCCGCGCCGGAGCAGCAACAGGCCCAGAAGGACGGCGCGACGGCGCAGCCCAATGCACCGCCGCAGGGAGCCGGAGGCGGTTCTGAGAACCCGCTTGCGAGCGATTTCGAAACCCCTGCCCCGCTCGATCTGTCCGATGATCCGGCCCCGGTTGTCACGGCCACGACGGAAGGCTGCGACGTTCGGATTGCCTTGGAGGAAGGCGTTGCAGTCGTCCAGGAGCAAACCGTTCGCGACGGTGTTCCCCAAGGCGATTGTTCCGATACGCTGACCCGGCTCACGATCAAGGAGAGCTTTGTCGGTTGCACCGACATCATCGCCGACGATCATTCCACGGCTACCGCTACCTTCCGGCGCTTCTTCGTCTCGACCGCCACCACAACCCAGTTCATCGACGCCGATTGCGTACCGTCCGAAGACCTCGTTTTCGACATCGTTGAAGACACCGAAGGCTGCGGCTTCCGCGTCGATCCGCAAGAGGAACTTGCCTTCCAGCAAGCCCGCCTCACTTACAACGACCGGACCAATCGCCGCGTCGAATTGACCAAGTGTATCGATTCCGAGGAAGTCGCGCCTGTTGCGACCGTGATCGACACCGAAGCCTGCGACATCCGCCATGACTTCGATGCCGGCACTTCTTTCGAGCGCGGCATTATCTCATTCGACGCAAATGGTATGCGGCAGACCTTCGGCCAGTGCTTCGATACAGAGGTGACTTTCGCTCATTTCGAAGACAATACCGGTTGCGATTTCGTCACCGATCTAAACACCAATCAAGCCTTCCCCACGTCGAGAACCGCTTTTTCCCGCAACGGTCAAACGGTCCTGATCGACGCCGCCTGTGAGCCGGATAAATCCCAGGCAATCGGCCTGGAAGCGACCACGACGGGCTGCGACGGCCTTTTCGCCGACGACTTCCCGAACCAGCAATCATACCCGTTGCACCGCCTGTTCTTCACCCATGAAGGCGAGGCGAATTTCGTAACAAACTGCATCGCCGACACCGACACCGCTCTTACTCATCAAGAGCAGATCAACGGCTATGAAAACAACGACACGAACCTTGAGGCTCTACCGAAAACCGAGGTCGTTGTTGTCTTCAAGGGTGTCGAATTCGTGCGTCGGCCCGCTTCCGTCGCGGACGATGCTATCGCCATTCCCTACACCTTCGTTCGGTCACGCGAGGTTCCGGTAAATGAAACGTTCGAAGGCTGCGACAAGTTCACCGAGACAGTGAAGGTCGATACCTATATGCGGCCCGACAATACCGAACTGGACCGCGAAGTAGGCCCCGGCGAGACGACCGGGCCGACCAATGGATGCTCGACCGTGATCCAAACGCCGAAATGGGAGCTTTCTACCACAACCACACATCAACGAAACGGAAACCACTGCACCATGTCTAACGGCGTTAACGGCACCTGGAAATCATCGATAAGGCGGTGCCATTACAAAGGTTCCCGTATTCTCTCCCGCGACGACGGCCAGCAAATTACGGAGTCATCGGCCAATACCAACACAATAGACCGGGGCCAATCCGTCTGTAACAACTCCATCGCTAATTATCCGCCCATGCCGTCCGCATCCGTTTGCGAAGCGGTTTTCAGCGGCAGTGACCAAATCCAATGGAACCAGGCCGAGGACTGGTAAGCGCCATGATGCTTGAGAACCATCTGGCCCCGCTTCTCGCCTATCTCGACGACCCTAGCGTCGTCGAGATACAGGCGAACGAGCCGGGAATTCTTTGGGTGGAGACCGTCCAGCACGGTCTCCAACCCATCGAGATACCGGAACTGACATCCGACTATTACGCCAAGCTCGGCAGCATCGTTGCGAACACCAACCATGCGACCGACTACGACCGGCGACCCTATGTCGCCGCCGCCCTTCCTGGCGGACACCGGATGCAGCTTTGCCGCGGCAACAGCATCAAGAGCGGTATCGCCATGTCGATCCGCCCTTGGCGCGAGCGGCGCTATACACTCGACGACTACGACCTTTCGGCCGATCAGCTCGCAATCGTCAAGGACGCGCTCAAGACGGCCAAGAACATCCTGATTTCGGGCGGCATGTTCAGCGGCAAGACGACATTCACGAACGCCCTCATCGAGCTGATACCGCCGACCGACCGCGTTATCTCGATTGAGGACACGCCGGAGCTGGACCTGACCCACATCCCGAACCGGGCTGAATTCATCGTGCAGCGCTTGGCGACGAACGAGGAAATCGACTACCCGGAAGTTCTCAAGGCGGTCATGCGCCTGCGGCCCGACCGCACGCTGATCGGCGAGTTGAACGATACCAACACCGCCCTGTTCGGCCGCATCCTGAATATGGGCCATGGCGGCACGATTTCGACGATCCATGCCGACAGCCCGGAACTCTCATTCGCAGCCCTATCCCAGAACGCCGCCCTTGGCGGTCTATCCGCCGAGGCCAACAAAGCGAACAACCAAGTCTTTCGCGACAACCTGGCGCTCATCATCCAACTGAACCGCGACCCGAAAACCTACAAGCGCCGCGTCACCCAATTCTGGAAGAACCCCGCCCAATATGACTGAAATCCGCTACCAGACGCCGTTTCCGCACGCTGTATGGCTGGTAAGCCTTGCGGTGAGCATTTCCGCCGTTGTCGCCATCTATGCCGTCCTGCCGTCGCAGAACGGCTTGCTGGGCTATCTGACCGCCTTTTCCGATGCCACCCGCTACATGGCCGACCTGATCGTCTACGCCTTCTCGGTCGATCTAAACCAGGCCCTTGGCGCGGCGCACTGGCGCACGCTCTCCATTCCGGCCCTGCTTCTACTCGTTCCCCTCGCCTGGATACCGACCGCAGCCGTCGCGGCGATCCGCGCGCGCAAGCCCGCGAACGATGCGTCATGGGCGAACAGCGCCGAGGTCCGGAACATGGGCCTGCACGGCAAACTCGGCCCCGTCCTGGGTGTCCACAACGGCAAGGTTCTACGACCGGACGAGACGCGCCACGTCCTGGCCGTCGCGCCCACCCGGGCTGGTAAGACCAGACAGGCAATTTCCACGGTCCTGGACTATCCCGGGACCGTCGTGGTCATCGACCCCAAGGATGAAATCCGCCAAATCACCAACCCGCATCGATCCAAGATCGGCCCGACCTATCATATCGCCTTTGCCGATCCGGCCACGCCGGACGGCTGGAACCCCGTCGCCTTGCGTGCCGTTCCAAAAGACAATGCCGAGCTGGAACGAAGCGCCGCGCGCCTTGCCGGGATCTTCGCCCCGAAGAACCCCGGCGCGTCTGATTCCCACTGGGACGACACCGCCTTTCGGAACACGACCGCGCTGTTGATGTGGGAAATGTGCGAAGCACGCCGCACCCAAAAAGACGGCCACCTTTCCAACCTCATCAAGCATATCTCCGACTTGCCCGAAGCCGACCCCGAAGACGAGGACGCCGACCCTTTCGCCCTGAAAATGGCCCAGATGGCGACCCATGCGACCAATCACGGCTTCCCCGTCAATGTCGCAACGGACCTGATCAACTTCGCCAACATCCATTTCCGCGAACGGTCCAGCCACGTTTCCACTCTGCTGACCAAATTGCAGGAATTTCGCCTGGAATCCGCCCACAACGCCTTGGGCAAGGATTCCTTCGAGTGGACCGACCTGCGCGCCCGCCCCTCAACGGTCTATATCGACTACCCGCGCGCCGACGCCCAGGCGTTCGGCAAGCTCGTCGCGTCCTTTATCGATGGGCTGACCTCTTGGGCGCTCAGCCGCGGCCGGAAGGAAGGCGAATACCCGATCCTCGTCATCATGGATGAATTCCGGGACAACCCGTACATCCCGAACTTCATTTCCGGCATGACGGCAGGCGCCGGCCTTGGCATCACCTTCTACCCGATTGTCCAAACACTCGGGCAGTTGAAAGAGCGCTATCGGGATTCCTGGGAAAACATCCGCAACAACGTCGAATATCTGATCCTGTTCGAAAACCCGGACCCGGAGACGCAGCGCCTCGTCTCTGAAATCGTCGGCGAGTACACGACAAGCGCCAAGACCGAATCCAAGTCGAAAGCCGGATGGTCCAAAGGCTATTCGGAATCCGAACGCCGCAAGCGCCTGATCAATCCGTCAGAAATCGGTGTCATCCCCTTCGGCCATCACATCGTTCTGGCCCGTCGTCACCAGATGCGGCCGATCCTTTGCAAGTCCGCCTTCTGGGATCAGCTCAAAGAATTCCGCCGTCTCGTTCCCCGCAAAGCGAGGATCAAGACATGACCAAAACATACGAACAGTGCCGGGACGAAATTCTCACCCACCCCGACACGCCGAAGGAGATTCAATACGCAATCAGCGATCTAGAAACACTCGACCCTCACCACGCGGTGAGCGTTGCCGCGATGCTCCTGCGATTGCAGGTGCAACGCGCCCAAGAAGCCCCGAGTGCGCCTTGTGTAGCGTTCACGATCCGGGAGGCCGTTGGATCATGAAACGGGCCGTGGCACTCGCTCTTTCACTCTCGATAGCGGCCGCGCCGGCTGCGGCTTCCTGTTACGAGGAAGCCGCAGCCACCTATGCGCCCTACAACGCCGATTTGCTGCGAGCAATCGAACAAGTCGAATCCGGCGGCAATCCCGATGCCGTCGCCCGCAATCAGAACGGTTCCGAGGACGTTTGCTCCATGCAGATCAATTCGCAGCACATGCCGTTCTTAAAGCGGTTCGGTATCACCAGGTCCGCCCTACTCGCCGATCATTGCCTATGCGTGAAGGTCGGCGCGTTCTTCCTCGCTACCGAAGTTTCGAATGCCGGTTGGTCATGGAAGGCGGTCGGACAATACAACACCGGGCCAGCCGGTTCCGCGTCCCGGAAAGAAACCTACGCCCGCAAAGTCTTCGATACCTATCAGCGGATCGTCTCGGAAAGAGGCTTGTCGGCCACAGCGCCAAGAGCCGTCACCACGGCGGAAATGCGTCAAGCAACCGTCCCTTCCCGGAGCGACCCGTAATTTCGAGGACAGCACCTAGCCCGGAACGTTCACCCGGCAACCTGCCAGGGCGGTTTCCATAAATGGACCCTCCCCCCTTCGGTTGCCCGTCTCACTCACACCGGCCTTTTGTCGGTGCATCGAAATCACAGATCAGAAAGGAACTCTCAAATGCTTAACTCAATGACCTTCGAATACATCGGCCATGTCGGCGCTGCGGAAGTGAAATCCTCCAACGACAAAGACCGCGCCGAGCTGCGGATCGCCGCGACCGAGCGCTGGAAAGACCGGAACGACCAGGAACACGAAAAGACCTCCTGGTTCACAATTGTATCCTTCGCCGACCACATCGTTAACGCCGTCAAATCGAAGCAGCTCGCTAAGGGCCGCTACTACCGCTTCAACGGTGACATCACCATGAGCGAGTACGAGAAGGAAGGCGAAACCCGATACTCCCCGAACTTCCAGCTTCGTCGCTTCGACCACCTGGACCGCAAGCCCGAATAAAAACCATGAGCCGCCCTTCGGGGCGGCTCATTCATTCCCGAGGTACGCTATGCCCGCAACACTCAAGATCGGCGATCAGATTGGCTTAGCCTCTACGGCCCTTGGCGACATCAAAGAGGTGCGCGGCCCGATCCATGACAAAGACAGCGATGCGCCCTATTGGTCCGTTTGCTACCACCTGGACGGTCGAACCTTGTGGATCAAGATTCGCGACCATGAGGACCGCTTTACCGACCTCGCAGGCAATCCCCTGCATCATCGCTTTCGGTTCAAAGAAGAACCGAACGGCCAGCTTTCCATAGTCTGACCCTGTTTTGATTCACATGCGTTTACTAAAATCCGCGCGCCAGGCGCAGATTCCGAGCTGCAGGATGTCGGCGCCGGCGACCGCGGCGACTATTTTGATTCACAAAGCGGGCCTATTTTTGTCAACCCGGGCTCGATCGGATCTCGATCATTCGCGATCGAATAGCCAAACTAGTACACAATCCGGTCCCATCACTCTCCGCGACTGTCCACGCCGAAGCTGTAATGCCCATCATCGATCTTCTTTTTGGCCGCAACAAACGCCCACTCGGGAGGCGTAGTGCTAGAGCCACGCGCGATATCTAGCCGTTCCATCAATTCCGACAACGTTTCATCCGCCACGTCCACATCACCGAGCGCGGTAATAGTCGCACAACGACGAAATCGATCTTGAAGCGCCTTAAACTCCGCACCTAGCCGTGCTATTTCATCAACACTAGTTTCAAACTTCAAAGCATCCGCCATTGCCGGAAACAAACTCGCTAAAAACGCTAAGACTGCAATGAACCAGTGCGGCAGAGACTCTTGTAACAACGAAAATCCAGCAAGGCCGCCCAACACAACCGGCGCAATAACAAAAATACGGCGATGAAGCCGAACACGACTAAGCCAGATAAAAAGGGTCGTCGAGGTGTAAAGACAGGATTCTTCCTGACGCCGACACTCGTCGATAATTGCGGACCGCCGCGTCTTCAAATCACATGCACCGGAATCCGTCTCCCGAAAATCTTTTGCCATTCTTCACCTGCCGAAACTGTCAGATCGTCCCTTTCATACACACACGCTTTAGCGGCGCGATCCCTCGCAGATTCGGCACGCGATAGCCAAGCCTCACCGAGGTTTACCCTCTCTCCGGTTCCCGGAATGGTTAAATTCCGATTCACTACCCCACAAAGAAACCTGAAAAAGTCGCGAAAAAACCAATCGTACCAAAAATAATCGTGCCCGCGATATTCGTATTGGCTCATGAAAACGGCCGCCAGTATCTCTATTTGATAGGACTTAATCGGCACGTTGCACTCTCGCTTCCAGACCTTAGCCATCTGTGCCAACGCACGAACGTTGCCGTTCGCAGATCTATCTTCATCATCGATGAGCGAAATTTCCGCCTTCGGGTCTACGAGCTTCCATCGACCACCATCGTTCGTATCGGCCATGCAATAACGCCCTTGATCGTCATACAAAAACGCCGGAACGACCTCTACATCAATTGAATTGAATCTGATTGTCACAACCTGGCCATCTCCTCGCATAGTCGTTTGCGAATACGTAGCCAACAAATGGTTTTTCACTTCTTGCAGTAACGCCGACTGCTTATTGCCGTTGTAAGCTTCAAAGCGCCTGTAGACATCCACCGGAAGAATGAAAAACACATCAACGTCAGTAGGAGGCGCGACGGCAGTGCCTTTGCCCCACGAACCGACGACAAAACCCGGAGGATGATCGGACGACTCGCCATAGTACGCTCGCTCAAGGGCTTGCCTCACCCGAAACTGTTTTCCAAAACCATCATCTATTTGGTCGGTCGATAAAATGAGATTCTGGTGGAATCTCCGAAATCGCTGCCTGACACCTATCCACATGGCCGCTGACCCCACACCTACTATTGAACGTGAAACGGGCTGCTACTAGTCCGAATATCCACTTTTCCATCACACCAACGAATAGCAAGATTCTCGCTAAATTCACACATCCAATACATTTAAAGCCTGGGTAGCCATCACCTACTGGCGACCAGGCGCTATTCCGGCCGGACTGATCCGTCCTCCACGGAACCCGCACGCGGTTTCCGCCATTCGGTAACGATCCTTCGTCCGAAACCCAATTAACAAGAAAGCTAGGGGCGCATGCCGCGCCCCCGCCGTCTACCTCCAAGCGCAAGCGTGATCCGGCCCACCCGTGGCTCGCTGCGCTGCGCCCGCGCCAGTGGCCCGGATCAGAGGTAGACCGCTCCCCCCACGCTCATTGGCGCTCGCCTAGTTCGGTTGCATGCGCAACCGACACTCCAAGAAAGGGGACAAAACCAATGGCAAAACTCACCAGAAAACAGGCCCAATTGCACCGCCAAGCCTGCGAACTACTCGAAAAGGAAACCCTCTCCTTTGATGAAAAATGGTTCGTCCTGGAACATTGGAACGAAGGCGCAAACCATGTGAACGGCAGCGCCGGGGCATTCTTTACCCCCGTTGAGCTGGCCGCCGATTTCCGTCTTGAAGTGTCGGGCGATACCGTCATCGACCTTTGCGCCGGTATCGGCACCCTCGCCTTTATGTATTACCACCTACCCCACCACGATACGCCGCCGCAGATAACGTGCATCGACATCAACCCGGCATATGTGGAAGTCGGAAAGAAGATACTGCCCGAGGCTACTTGGATTTGTGGGGACGTTCACGAAGTCGCGCCCACCCTTGGCCGGTTCCATTGCGCGATTTCCAATCCCCCTTTCGGCCGGACGGTCAAAGCTTTTGCAGGGCATGGTTATACCAGGGCGGAATTCGAATATTCCGTGATCGCCCTCGCTTCCAAGATCGCCGATTTCGGATCGTTCATTCTGCCGCAACAGTCAGCCGGTTTCGTCTATTCAGGCGCGCGATACTACGAACGCCGCAACCCTCAGAAGTACAAGCGCTTTGCCGACGACACCGGCATTCACCTGGACGCCGGATGCGGGATTGATACCACGGTACACCGTGACGGTTGGAAGACCGCCGCATCCGCTTGTGAATTCGACGAGCCGGAAGCGCCTGCCGTTGTGCCCTTGCCCGCGATGCCGAGCGCCCCCCTTAACACCGAACAACTGAGCCTTTTTTAAGGCTCACTTCCCCACATCGACAGGACATCGCACCATGAATATTTCTGCCGAAGTTAAGCGCCTGGCCTTCGAGAACATTGGGCAAGGCTTCACCGTCGCCGCTGGATGGTTCGACCTGGACGGAAAGGCCCACTGGGTTGATTTCACGGCCACCAGGACCGGGACCGGACGCCGCCGCGCCGCCTGGTCTGTTAGCGCCACCATGCACAGGAAGGAAGGTTCCAACCGTCGCGCCCAAGTGACCCTTCGGAACTGCTACCGATACGAAGCCGTACAAGCCGCCGTGGACGCCCTCAACGGCTATCCCCTCGCCTGCCAGGGGGAATGCTGATGACCGACCAAATCAAAGCCCTGGCCGCTGAAATGGGCGTGACCGAAGGGGACGTTATTTCCTTTGTCGCGTGCCTGCGCGTCTGCATGGACAAAGGATACACCCTGGAAGAAGCGATTCACCGTCACGCCGAGGTCATGCGCGAAATCGTCAACAACGCCGTACAGATCGCCAAGGCGGCAAAGCCCCTGGCCGTTGACTCCTTCTATCCGAACGAACCCAAGACCGAAGGGGAATAAACATGAAGCCCACCCCCGCTATTTTCGCCGAGGCCCTGCGCCTCTCAACGCACGGTATGGAGGACGCCGCCGACCGATGGGCCGAGCGCCGGGAACGCGGCCTGGACGACGACAAGCTAACCGAGGCTATCAAGTTCGAATTCGGAATTATGCACGATGCCGGACTTAGAGAACACGACCGCTGGCGCTACTGCGCACAAGACGAATTCCAGCCGAGACTTTCGATCTATCCGGGCTTCAATTCCCGCGATGCTGGCCCACCGATCCAAGGCACTGCCCTTCTCAAAGAGATCCGCGCCCTTTTGCAGATTCCGCACCCTTGCGGCGCGCTGCAAATCGAAATGTTCTAGTCGGCCAGGTAAGAAGCATCAGACGACTGGTTCACGCTTCGCCAGATAGCCAACAATCTATGCGGTATAGCACATAATATTATTTTATCGGTTAATTCCGATATTGCAACTTTATGAGGCTTGGCGCATAATCCCCGCATGAGCCAACTAGCACGCACGCCAAAGCAAATCGGCAATATCATCCGCCGCAAACGAAAGATACTGAATTGGAGCCAAACAGAGCTTGGATCCAAGGCAGGTGTCCGACAGGAGACCATTTCTCTGATCGAGAATGGCAACCCTGCAGCAAAACTGGAAACCATCCTCTCGGTCCTCGCAACGCTCGATCTGGAATTCCAAGTAGACGAACGATCGAAAGGACATGCCGCGGATATCGAGGATATATTCTGATGCCGAGACGGCCAAAGTATAAGCCGCTGCGGGTTCACCTGAACAATCGTTTCGTCGGCTATCTAAGCAAAGAACCCAGCGGGGCAATATTTTTTCGATATGACGACACATGGCTGAGTTGGGAACACGCTCTTCCCGTGTCCCTTTCCCTCCCCTTGCGCGAGGACCCCTATCGTGGAGAACCGGTTGCGGCCGTCTTCGAAAACTTGTTGCCAGACTCGGACAACATCCGCCGCCGCGTCGCCGAGAAAGTAGGCGCCCGCGGAACCGACGCCTATAGCCTGCTTGAGGCAATCGGGCACGATTGCGTCGGCGCACTGCAGTTCATCGTCGAAGATGCCGACGTCATTTTCGACACCACCATCATTCAAGGTGAGAAAGTCGATGAAGCGGACATCGACAGAATTCTCCAAAGTCTCACGGAAGCGCCACTCGGACTGAGCCGGGATGACGCGTTCCGAATTTCTATTGCCGGCGCACAAGAAAAGACTGCTTTGCTCTGGTATGAGGGCCATTGGCGGAAACCCATTGGCACGACACCGACAACACACATCTTCAAAACGCAGATTGGGCAACTTCCCAACGGGATTGATCTCTCAAACAGTATCGAGAATGAATTCTATTGCCTAAAGCTGCTTGAAGCCTTCGGCCTTCCTGTGAACAAAACGACTATTGAAACCTTTGGCGAAACAAAAGCCCTAGTCGTAGAGCGCTTCGATCGACGTTGGACCAAGGACCATCGACTACTTCGCCTCCCACAAGAAGATTGCTGCCAGGCCCTGTCTTTTCCACCCACACGGAAATACCAAAGCGATCATGGTCCCGGAATGACTGACATTCTCAGTTTCCTAAAGGGCAGCGACTCCCCTACCGAAGACCAGAAGCTATTCCTCAAAGCACAAATGTTGTTTTGGCTAATTGGCGCAACAGATGGACACGCCAAAAACTTCAGTGTTTTCCTTCGATCTGGCGAGAGCTTCTCCCTTACACCGCTCTATGATGTTCTAACGGCACAGCCCAGCCTTGACGCCTGCCAAATCGAGCGAAAACAAATGCGACTTGCTATGGCTGTTGGCAACAGGAACCACAACCGAGTCGATGAAATACATACTCGACACTTCATTCAAACGGCGCAGAAATCTGGGTTGCCGCAATCCGTCGTCCTTGACGCAGTTGAGGAACTCATTGTGGCCGCGAAAACTGCTATCTGTACTGTTGAAACAGTTCTTCCAGACAAATTCCCGGAAGCCATCCATATGTCAGTGAAAACCGCGTTGGAGAAACGATTAAAGTTTCTAGTTCTTCCATGAATAAAGGACCAGCGGGGAGGTCAAATCACGGACTTGCAAGCAATTTTGTGACCTTTTCGTTCGGTCTTCCATGTAGATCACGATTTTCCCAGGCATAGTATGCCCGCCGGGTTGAGAGTTTATTCGCCCCTGCGACCACGTCGCCAAGCAGATACCAATGTAGAATCTACCGAATGCTGGTGACCTGAGCCCCTGAACTTCCTCCATTTGGACTGCGGGATAGACCTTGGCTTTTGAATTTGGCCCACCTACGCTCCAGGTTGCGAAAAATACTGTGATTCTCGCTTGCTTAGAAAATTGACAACGGTAAGAAGTGAAAATGGATCTCCAGAAAATTTTGGATGACTACCGGAACTCATCCCGCTCTGAGCGGGAAAAAGGCGACTATTTTGAAAAGCTTGTTCGTGTTTTCACTGAGAATGACGACACACAAAGGCAATTCTATTCTGCAGTTGTTCCGTTTTCGGAGTGGGCAAAGGCCCAAGGCTGGAGCCAAAAAGACATTGGCATAGATTTGGTTGCCACGCTTGCTGATGGAACCGGTTTTGCCGCCATACAGTGCAAATTTTATTCGCCCGATTACAGCATCCAGAAAACCGATATCGATAGTTTTATTTCAGCGGCGTCCAATGATCTGTTTACGCGGCTTGTCATTGCAGACACCACACAAAAGGAGTTTGGACAAAACGCTAAGGAGACCCTCGACAAACTTTCCAAAGATTGGAACCGTATCGGAATTGGCGAGTTGGAAGCCAGCCGGATCGACTGGTCCCAATTTTTCCGAAATGGTACTGTCAGCCTGGCTCCGAAAAAACAACTCAGGGATCACCAAGCCGATGCTTTGAATGCCGTCTTGGACGGATTGAAAGATGCTGATCGTGGCAAGCTTATTATGGCATGCGGGACGGGGAAGACTTTCACCGGCCTCCGCATTGCAGAGGCCATGGCCGGCGCAGACAAGCGTGTCCTTTTTATGGTGCCGTCACTCGCCCTCATGTCGCAAACCGTGCGCGAGTGGAAGAACGATTGTCAGGAAGAATTCACTGCCTTCTCTGCATGCTCGGATGTCAAGGTCGGCCGCAACGCAGATGCCGATAGCCTTGATCTGAACGTGCATGATCTGGCTTTTCCAGCGACAACGGACCCCGCCAAGCTTGCGAGACAGGTACTGAGCGCAAGTCCCGACAATATGACGGTCGTGTTTTCGACCTACCATTCTATTGATGTCCTCACACGCGCCCAAAATCATCACGGTCTGCCGGAATTTGACCTAGTGATTTGCGATGAAGCTCATCGCACCACAGGCGTCACCCTGAAGGATGAAGATGACAGTAATTTTGTCCGCATCCACAGCAACGATTATGTAGCCGCGAAAAAGCGGCTCTACATGACCGCCACCCCTCGAATTTTTGGCGATGCTGCAAAGCGCAAGGCCGATGACCATGATGCCGAGCTCGCATCCATGGATGACGAGACGAAATTCGGGCAAGACCTGTTTCATCGCGGCTTCGGCTGGGCGGTCGAGAATGACTTGCTCACCGACTACAAAGTTGTTGTTCTGGCCGTTGATGAAGGGCTGATTTCGACGGCCATCCAAAACCGATTGAAAGATGGTCCCGAGCTCACTCTGGACGACGCAACCAAGATCATCGGCTGCTATAAGGCGTTGACCAAAGCCGACCTTGCGACCGATCTCGAATTCGATCAAAAACCGATGCGCCGCGCGCTCGCTTTCTGCCAAAGTATCGCTAAGTCTCAGATCATTGAGGCTGAATTTGCACAGGTTGTTGAGGAATACACCGCCAATGAAAAGATTGGCGATGTTCGCAATCTCAACGTCGAAATCGAACATGTTGATGGTAGTTTCAACGCCAATCAGCGCGAAACCCTGCTGAATTGGCTGAAAGCAGATGCTGGTGAAAATACCTGCCGTATTCTCACCAACGCCAAGGTGCTGTCCGAAGGTGTGGACGTCCCCGCGCTAGATGCCATCATGTTCATGCATCCGCGTAAGAGCCAGATCGATGTGGTTCAATCCGTTGGTCGCGTCATGCGTCGCGCTGAGGGCAAGAAGCTTGGCTACGTCATTTTGCCGGTAGCCATTCCGCCAGATACCAAGCCCGAGGACGCCCTAAACGACAACGAACGATATAAGGTCGTTTGGCAGATACTCAACGCGCTTCGCGCTCACGATGAACGCCTCGATGCCCGTATCAATCAGGCGAAGATTGGCGAGGACATTAGCGATAAAATTGAGCTTGTCCGCATTTCTTCAGAGACCGAGCTGAAAGAACTGACCGCTGTTGTAGACGACTTTGCCACTACAAAGGCAAGGGCGGCAAAGACGGGGGCAGGTATTGGCCGGGAAGGATTAACACGGAGGCCGACTAGTTCGGACGACGTTCAGGGTGAACTCGTCTTTGACGAATTCACTCGCGCCATCATGGCAAAAATCGTCGAGAAATGCGGCACCCGGGATTATTGGGATACCTGGGCGAAAGACATCGCCAAAATCGCCCAAACACACATCACACGAATAACCACGATTGTCGCCAGTGAAGGGCCGGAGCGCGCCTCATTCTTGGCCTTCCTTGAAGAGTTGCATGACGACTTGAATCCCGAGATTTCCGAGTCCGAAGCCATTGAGATGTTGGCACAGCACCTCATCACCCGCCCGGTCTTTGATGCGCTCTTCAAAGGCAGCCGATTCACCAAGGAAAACCCAGTTTCTCGGGCGATGGAAATCGTACTCGGCCAACTTCATGAACACAATCTGGAGAAGGAATCCGAAAGCCTCGCTAAGTTCTATGCGAGCGTTGAACGTCGAGCAGCGGACGTGAAAACTGCCCATGGTCGCCAATCGCTCATCACCGAACTGTATGATAAGTTCTTCCGTACTGCATTCCCTGTGCTGACGCAGAAGCTCGGTATTGTCTACACGCCGGTCGAGGTCGTGGATTTCATCATCCACTCGGTTAATGACGTGTTGAAGGCCCAGTTCGGCATGACGCTCGGCTCGAAGGGCGTGCACATCCTTGACCCATTCACCGGCACCGGCACCTTCATCACCCGCTTGTTGCAAACAGGCTTAATTGAAGCCAGCGAGTTGGAGCATAAGTACAAGCACGAAATCCACGCTAACGAGATCGTGCTGTTAGCCTATTACATAGCGGCCGTGAATATCGAAACGGTCTATCACGAACTCGCCTACGGTTCGCTCTCCACCAACGCGCCCTATGACCCGTTCGAGGGCATTCTGCTGACCGATACCTTCCAGATGTACGAACAGGAACGTGATATGGTCGCGAACCTCTTGCCTGACAATTCAGAGCGCCGGACACGACAAAAGGCATTGGACATACGCGTGATCCTTGGGAACCCGCCATATTCTGCGGGACAAGGTAGTGCAAACGATAACGCGGCGAACATAGCCTACCCACAGCTCGATGCCAAAATCAGGGAAACCTATGTTGAGCATTCCACCGCAACGCTGAGCACCAAGTTGTACGATAGTTATGTTCGTGCCTTCCGCTGGGCGAGTGACCGAATCGGCAACGCGGGCGTCATGGCGTATGTGAGCAATGCTGGCTGGATCGACGGAAACGCCGCCGATGGCATGCGCAAATGCCTCGCAGAGGAATTCAGCGATCTCTACGTCTTTCATCTGCGTGGAAACCAACGAACGGCGGGCGAATTGTCCCGAAAGGAGGGCGGTAAGATTTTTGGGTCGGGCAGTCGCGCGCCGATTGCAATTTCGGTCCTCGTAAAAAACCCAAACACCACTGTACGTGGGCGCATCCACTTTCACGATATTGGCGACTACCTAGACCAGAAACAAAAGCTTGCTATCATCCGAAATTTTGGATCGGTAGAGGGCATTTCGAAAGCGAAGAGCTGGAAAGCAATTACGCCTGACAGCAACAATGATTGGCTTAATCAAACAGATCGAGATTTTGAGAATTACATAGTTCTTGGCGACAAGAAAAAAGGATCGGCGGCTCCAACAATTTTCAGCCTTTACTCCCTTGGCGTTTCAACTAACCGTGATGCGTGGTGTTTCAATTCGTCCGCAGCAAAGTTGGCATCAAATATCTCAAGGATGGTTGCGTTTTATAACGCCGAAGAGGAGCGATACAAACTTGATGGCGCAGGACAAGACCCCGAGAAATTCGCGACCATTGATACGAAAAAGATAAGCTGGACACGTGGCCTTAGGAGCATGCTGGCAAAAGGGCGAAAACTAAGCGTTTCGCCGTCTCTTATAGTGCCATCAATTTATCGTCCATTTGAAAAAACAAATTTGTATTTTGACAGACAAATCATCGAGATGATTCTGCAAAATCCGAAGTTCTTTCCTTCGGCAAATACGGAAAATCTGATCATTAGCATCAAGGGAAACTGGCGAGGAGAAGGTCAGTTTGCATTGATGACAAACAGAATTTTTTGCAGCCAGCCCGATGGTGGAGCGCAGTGTTTTCCTCTTTATGTATACGAGGAATCCCAACCCGATGGCGGCCTCTTCGCCGACAAAGGCAATCGTGCCGGTGGCCTCACGCGCCGACATGCGATTACTGATGAAGGCTTGGCCCATTTCCAAACCGCACATCCGGGTGAGACAATTAGCAAAGAAGACCTGTTCTACTATGTCTACGGCCTGCTACACGCGCCCGACTACCGCGAGCGCTTCAAGAACAACCTTTCCAAGGAGCTACCCCGCATACCGACGGTCAAAAAGTTTGCGGATTTCCAGGCATTTCGAGACGCGGGTCGCGCCCTGGGAGACCTACACGTTAACTTCGATACAGTTGAGCCCTACATGGTCACCTTCAAGGAAGGCGACCACCGTCTCATCCCCGAGGCGCAGGAAGATCCAAAGAAATACTACTGTGTCAAAAAGATGAAGTTCGGCGGCAAAGGCAAGGACAAAGACCGCACGACAGTCATCTACAATGACAACATCACCATGCAAAACATCCCGCTCCAAGCCTACGACTATGTCGTAAACGGCAAGCCCGCCCTTGAATGGGTCATGGAACGGCAGGTTGTCAAAACAGATAAAGCCAGTGGTATCGTCAATGATGCAAACGATTATGCCAACGAATCCATCGGCGATCCACGCTACCCCCTCGACCTATTCCGCCGCGTAATTACCGTAAGCCTAGAAACATTGAAAATCGTTCGAGGACTACCGAAACTTGATATTGGGATATCATCAGGGGACAGCCAGACAGCATGGCCCATTGAAGAAGCAAAGCAAGGCATTATGAGCCATTGGCAGGATGCACCTGCTGCCCAGGTGGCCCTCCGCATCATTGATGCTATCGCAGAAGCAAGTATCACAAGCCAAGATGTGATTCGGATCAAAGACATTCTCAGAATGTTGGGCACGGCCGAATTGAATGCCGACATCGTTTCCGCCCTCGCCATCCTAACCCAATCTAAGTTCGCGATCCTGAATTCAGGCGGTGAGCTTATCGATGATAACGGCGAACGCCACACTCTATCCCCCGATGACTTCCAACGTGTTCTTGACCTCGACACCATTGTACATCCGATAACCCAAGAGGAATTACTTAAGGCGACACATAAGACCGTTCCAATGTTTTCGCTTGTGTCGGAACTGTTCGAAAGTAACGAGCAATGAGTGAGGCTGAATATACTGTCGCCGACCTTCGTCTGTTGTGGGATGGGACAGCCCGAGGCGCCTCCGTCGACTTTCTATTCGCCCAGGATCACGATGCCCGCGTTTCTGCTGTTCGAAAGGCGGTTGATTTTGTCTGCAATGAGTTGGAGATGAACAAACACGTAAAGCAAGGTCTAGGAGAAGACGCTATTACCATCGAAATTTGTTCGTTGTTAAAGGCGGCAGGCTTCCAAGCAGCCCACGACAAAGACATTGGTGGCCATTGTGATATATCAATCGAAGGGAAAAACCTGTTCTTATGGCTTGCCGAAGCAAAAAAACACAGCAGCTATGATTGGCTAGAAAAAGGTTTCCAACAGCTCTCAACTCGTTACTCGACGGGCGTAAAGGGACAGGACCACGGCGATGTACTCGTGTATTGCTTTGTTAAAGACGCGAAGGAGTTGCTTAAAAAATGGAAAGAAAAATTGACAACGGCAAACCCGGAGGTGGTTGCCAAAGAATCCGCCGATGGCAATCCTCTGCAATTCTGCTCGACACATAAGCACGCCGCATCTGGCCTTGATTTCAATATCCGGCACAAAGCTATCGCGCTGTATTGGGACCCAAAGGACAAATAACGAGCTGATTTGAGCGATTACGTAGTCACCTACACATCGTTCCGGTGATTTTTTAGCAATCGCCTATATAACACTTTAATTTATGGGCACGTATTGACGAAGAACCCACTACAGATGAAAACCCTCAAATTTTGACACCCACTCGCTTCCTATCCGCTTCCTGCAAAGCAAAACGGCCTAGCCTGATAAGGTCTAGGCCGTTGATATTATTGGTTGCGGGGACAGGATTTGAATCTGTGACCTTCAGGTTATGAGCCTGACGAACTAACGCGAATTCATCCAGCGATGGTTAGGCATTGGGCGTTGCATGGAGCATTGGAACACTATCCATGGTAGACCTAATTGCCGAGCGATCATCTATGCTGGCCTGGCTAGGGGAATAATCTTCATCTGAGTCTCTATCGCTTCGATTACGTCTTTGAACAACGGCAGATTATTCTTCTCCTTCTTCCACGCCTCTCGAAACCGCCCAACAGTCTCCCGCGCAGTGTCGAGTACAAGCTTCTCCGGTAACCGGGCTTTGCCGGCCATATGCGAGAGTTCGTCTTCCGTGAATTCATCGAAGCGCTTCGTCCGACTGATATTCAGTGCCGCATTTCGGTCGGGAATGTAAGGGATCGTCGACACAAAATCATAAGCTGGCGCTAGAGCCGCATGCCGCCGATCCGGATAGATCAGCGACCAGTTCTTGAGATGCATGTCGGCATTGCCGATGAGCGTGTTGAAAGTGAGCCGCCGCACGAATTCGACGATATCCGCCTCCCTGCCCTCCGCCCCGATGACCGCCGCAATGTTTCGAGCACTGGCCTTTTCATATTTCCGTTCCGGGTACACACCGAACACCTGCGCAAAATCTTCGATATGGATTGCGTCCCCGCTCGGCAACCGATCGAAGCGCTCAACGGCGAGCGCCTGTCCTGTCAGGGCGCCAATCCCATCGGGCAGATTTCCGATCTGATCGATATCGACGAGACGGACGGTCGGCACATCTATGCCGACAAGTCCGGCAAGCGTCATCATCGAGAATTCGTTTTCAGGCACCCCCTCAAATTCCCGGGAAGGCAGTTTCACAATCCAGGACCCGCCAACGCCTTTGGCCGGAATGGTCAGCCCTCCCCTCGCCCCGTTGATCGCCGAGAACTTCAGCTGAACGCCGGCCAGGGAAAACCGCAGGGCATTCCTCCGTCGCTCCGCCTCGTTTTCATCGCCGGCTTCGCTCATGCCGTCGGGCCAGGCCTCGCCGTCAGCCGGCCTAATCGTGATGGCGCCCGGCAAATCTCTTCCAAGGACCCAAAGAAGAAAAAACTCACGCGCCGGATTCACGCCCGCCCGGTCGGCGAGATAGGGTCGCATCGGGCCTTCCGGCAACAGGTTCGCGAAGAAGGGTGGCAGGCGCGTCTGCGTCGGCCGGAAACCCGTGATCAGGTCACCGAACTGATCCTTGAACCCGAGCCCCAGGACCGGACGGTTCCGATCCGATATATAGGCATCGTTGAAGGCGAACAGGATCCTGTCCCCACCGACCCGGGTCAGTGTGCCGATCGGTTCGCCATACAGGAGAACATTGAGGACCGAGACATCAGGCATCGTCATCCTCGTCCAAACTGTAGGCCGGCCTGACTATCTCCGTTTCTCGATCGGCCTTGCCGTGGGCGATCTGGTTGCGGAGCTTTTGCATCTCGAGAAGGGATTGATGGATGGCGTGCTTCGCTCCGGGTTCGGCACCCGCTTTCCGGATCGTTTCGGCAATGCGCCGAAGCGTGTCGAGATCGTTATTTGTCAGACGCAAATGGGCGAGTTCGCGCAGGACGCGGTTGTAGTTCCCGATCTCGATGTGATTGAAGAGTTGTTCCGGAAGGGTGCTGATAATGCTTCTGAGGTTCGCCAGTTCCCGATCTGCGCGCCTGTGCGACGCTCCGTCGATGATTTCATCGCCGGCGCCCTGTAGGATCGCGTCGACCGCGGGAAGAAGCTTGCGGGGAACAAGAGCAAATTCCAGGTCGAGGATACGGGCAAGTTCGACAAGACTCGACAGCCGGAGATCGACGGTGCCGTTCTCGATTTTCGAGATATGGCTTTGCGGCACGCCGGACTTGGCGCTGAGGTCACGCTGGCTCAACCCCATCGCTTCCCGTGCCGCACGCAGGCGCCCGGCGATATGTTCGGTCGCGTATGCCATTTGATTTTCTTTTCTATATCAATCCTTCGATTTGATATAGGTAAGCATATCACGCCTGAATATCAACACAACCAAGTGATTTTCTTTTATATATCATCGTCGAACGTTGATCTGTTTTACTAGATCACTCTCTCGTTTCAGGGGTTCAGACACCTGATCACGGCTGTGATTGAGTAAATGCCTCGGCAAAAAAGGCCTCCCCGATTTCAAGCTTCCGGGCCTGCTTGATGTAACGCATCGACATGGTCGGCGTCTTGTGGCGCATCTGGTCCATAAGCTGGTCGACGGAGATTGGGCGCCCGTCCTTGTCGACGTTTTCCGCAAGCGTCACCC
>Ga0189275_100164_pt1 | contig 79885 bp, 85 predicted proteins | sample N19A6minimetaG_FD_130329 | JGI IMG/M metagenome (GOLD analysis project Ga0189275, IMG submission 130329) | Marine microbial communities from the Costa Rica Dome - N19 A6 mini metaG | ecosystem: Environmental > Aquatic > Marine > Oceanic > Photic zone | place: Costa Rica: the Eastern Pacific...
CTTCGAGTTATTCCTGGATGTGCTTTTGCCAAAGCGGGCTTCTTAAAAGGTGACGAACTTCAATCTTTTGATGGCCAAGGATTTTCAATTGGAGACGACAGATATGATTACGAGCTACTTGGGAATGCAGCAAAGAGCAATAGGCCGGTGCGTATAACTTATACGCGAAACGGAATCTCAGCGAATAAAACTGTATCACCAAGCTTATGCTCTTTTCCCAAGGTAAGATATCGATACAACACAAGAACAGGTGAATCTATTATACTGAACTAACAATCAACACTTCTAGTCTCAAAGTTATATTCGCAGCGAACTTCTTTGCTCCCAGCCATGCTCTTTAAAAATTGGTAAAATTTGTCCGATGAGCGAGAGTTCTGAAAAACAAATTTAGCCATCGCAACACCCTTGTCGTCAGCCAAATATTTAAGTTCATACTCATATAGATGATGAGCGCCAATAAAACCAGAATAATCTCTAAACCGATCAGTTCTTTTCCATGCAACTATTCTCTCTAACTTGACTCCACCGCCTCGATTAACTGAAATAGAACTACCATCTACTTCTACTTGACAATCGGAATATTTACTGACACACCAGGCGCTGAGACTCACTTTCGATGGAGTCACCTCTATTCCAGGCCTGATATCAGCCGGACCCAAATCAGCCAAGGCCGGCGAAGATAGAACTAATAGAGCTAGAAGAAAACGTTTCACGTGGATGACATGACTATCACCAGTGTGATGAAATAATTGACATATGTCAAAGAAGCTCTGTTAAGACAACTTTTCATATCTAGCTCTCGAGCTGAATTAGTAATATTCAAACCAAATGGATAAGCCCTGCTCCGCGCGACACACCCATTGCTCTGATACAGATTGCAAGGCTTCTAGCAATTCCCCCCAAAGCTTCAAGCAACCACTAGTGGGGAGAGTGGAAGACTGAAGAACACCAGCAGTGAGTTGCTGATATGTAGGCGCAACTCCGCTTCTGACCACGAAAAGCAGAGCAGCCATTAACTGGTGCCACTAGTGGCAGTACACCATGCTGGTTGTTAGCCGCCAATAACGTAAGTTAAGAGAGGGTCTCAGTTGTGTGGCTTTCACCTGCACACTTGGCCAGCAAACGAAAGACTCAAATCAAAGGCAGGAAGCAGGTGGGCAAGAAATCTGGCTTCACAGGTGCTGAGATCGAGGAGATCAAGCGTCTGTATCTGCAGGAAGGGCGATCGATCCTGCAGATACCCAAGATCCTGGGCAAAGGCAGTGAAAACTCCGTGCGCAACGCCCTGCACAAGGCCCGGGTCAAGCATGCGCCGGAGGAACGCACCAAGCTGGAGCGGTTCAAGCCCGATCAAGTTTTTGGCAACGTCACCCTTTTAAAGCGACTCAAAAAAGCGAAAAAACTGAAGTTCCATGCCCGCTGCTCCTGTGGCTACGAATTTGACGTGGACCCATTCCGGCTAACGCTGCCGGAACACCACAAAGACAGGATTGCTGCATGCCAACGCTGCAGCAAAGCGCAAACAGAGGAGCGCTCCAAGCCTGAAGCCTGAGAGAATCAATCAAGACAAGTTAAACAGCGCACACAAAACCAATAAATATTTCAACGGCTTCACATCAACAAACACAAAGTCCCACAAGTCGAATCAACCCCTTTCTCCTGTCATTGCAGGGTTAGTAGCAGAACTTGTATCAAGCTGACGCAGCCTTAACAATGACTAAAGAGCAAGATATCAAGCGGAACCTTGCTGCATTCGGGCGAGAACGTAGAACTCAAAAAGTTTTTACTCATCCCTATTCACGCCATGGAACTCACTTTCTTGGGCAACAAATATGCAAAAACAGAAGCAGTGTCGACGCGGCCAACAATCCAACTGAAATACATGGGTAAAAGATATCGGGCTGAGCAGATCAAATCCGTTCGCAATAGCGTTGCTCTCACCTACCGCGGCGTCTCCTACTCCAAAGTCTGAAGAGGCCTTGGGGCAGGGCACTAAGAACGCAGCCGACGTGACGGCATAACGCTGCGGGATCGGCACAATGGCGCGATGAGACTTCTGATCACAGTCCTGATCGCGTCCAGTGCTTTGGCCTGGCCGGCAAAGAGTGCGGAACCGATCCCCCTCGTGGTGGTTCCCTTCGATGCCGCATGGGGGTCGCGACGTCTTCCCGTTCAGCCCGCAGGGTTGTTGCCGCCACCTCCAATCCCTGCACCGAGTCCAGCCAGCGAAGCCAACGCTGAACCAAGGCCGCAACGCCAACGCTGGTGCCGGGGTGGCTGCTAGTGCAGCACGGCTGTCACTTGGAAGCGTTCTGTGCAAACCGAAAGGAGAACCCCCTTCGGGCCCTAACGATGCGAAACGCGGCGCTGTTGATGGCCAGCATCCTTCTGGGATCCATGGCTTTTGCAGGTGGCAAGCGAGCCACAGCCCAAGGGCCGTCCGAGCAGTTCGCCACCGCTGAGGCGATGCGGGTGATCCCGAAAGGGGCAACGATCACCAACACCACTTGCAAGAGCATTGATGTGGGAGCCAGCAGCCGCTATCAGTGCACCATCACCTAGAGCCCCTGAGCTGATCGATGAAAGGCTGGCGTGCTGCGTGGTGGAGCCTGATCCTGCTGGGGATCCCGGCTGCGGGGCGCGCCGAATTTGATCAGTGTCGCTTGATCGATCAGGTGCTGAATCGCCTGGGCAACGCCATGGCCATCAACCGTTTGATCATTGCGGAAGGCAAGGACAGCACGGCTGTCGCTGCGGCGAGTGATGCTCTGGCCGAACAGAACGAGAGCTACCGGCGCACCAAGCGCCAACGCGCCAACGCGCCAAAGCCGGCTGCGATGGCTGGCAACGGGACTGACTGGCTGGCTGTATGACTCACTGGCTCACGCCAGGCAAGCTGGTGAAGCGCTGATCGAGAGACCTTGGCCGTCACCGTCTGCCAGAACTGCGGAAGCCGCCGGTTTCGTGCCGACCGATCCATGGCCGGGCGGCTGGTCTGTCAGAGCTGCGGCCTTGCGGCCGGTAGCCGAGCTGCACGGTCCACACCGCACAGCAGGCGGCGCAGCAACGCAAAACGCTGGCTGGTGATCCTGCTGATCGCGGTGATCGTGCTGGTGGTGGTCACGTCGTGAGCAACTGCACCACCTCAGCGGTGTTCGCCGACAAAGGCTTGGCGGCCAGCTGGTCGATGGCCTGACGCATGACCGTTTGGCGCTCGGGGCCGTAACTACCGCAGCGACTGAACACCTTGGCCATCCGTGATGCGGTGATCGGATTGCGGGAGTCGACCGCTGCGATCTGCTCCGCCATGAACCGGTAACCACTGCCATCGATGGCGTGAAACGCCTGAACATTGGCGGTGAATCCACCGAGAACAGCGCGAAGGGAATTGGGCGCCAGGGGATCGAAGCGCGGGTGCTCCAGCAGCTGTTGAACCCGCTCCAACGCGTTGGACCTGGGGGCTGATGCCTCCATCGCGAACCAGGCATCCAGGATCACGGGCTTGTCTTGCCAACGCTCGTAGAACAGCGCCATCGCCTGCTCACGCTCGGCGCTTTCCTGCGGCAGCAAGGCCCGCAGGGCTCCCCGTGCCAGGGTCATCGAGGGGCCGGAAACAGCAGCCAATGCCTCCGCTTGAACCGTGGCATCACCAGCCGCGGCAAGCCAGCGCCAGGCCAAGGCGGTCAGGGCCCGGCCGCCCTGACCCGCCGGCCAAGCCAGGGTCCAGTCAGCCCGGGCCAGCTCCAGAAGGCGACGCAGGGACGACTGCAATTGAACGCCCATCTCATGGGTCCACGCCCGGAAGGCTTGATCCAGCGCCAGCGGATCCACCGGGGATTGCAACGCCTCCAGTTCCGCCATGCCCGGCAGCGCCAGCAGCGCCGCCAGATCCATGCCATCACCACCGTCGTAGGCACAGATCCGCTGATCAAGGGCCTGAATCAGCGCCGCTTCCACGGCAGGCTTCGGCTCGTTTTCAGCCCGCGCCAACAGCACCTGGCGTGCCAGGCGCTGGGCCGCATCCCAGCGGCAGAACGGGTCATCATCGGAAGCCAACAGCTGCAGGCACTCCTCCAACGGCTGATCGAGACGCACGTGCACCGGCGCCGAGAAGCGGCGGAGCACCGAAAGGGCAGGAGGGGTGTCGCCCGGCTGGCCCTGCAGGGTGATGCTGGCGCGCTCAGCCTCCATCACCAGCAGCTGCTCGTCACCAACACGGCCTTGCTCCCCCACCAAGGCCATGGCAACCGGCAGCACCAGGGGCTGTTTGTCCGCTTGTCCCGGCGTCGGAGGCGTCGCCTGGTGCAAGTCCACCGTGAGCTCACCCGATTCAGGGTTCCACTGCCGATCAATGCTGAGTTCCGGAGTTCCTGCCTGGTGATACCAGCGTTTGAAGCGGTCCAGATCAAAGCCCAGTGGCTCGCCCTGGCTGGTGGCACCATCGGCGATCGCCTGAACGAAGTCTTCCGTCGTGGCGGCTGTGCCATCGAAACGTTTCACGTACACCTCCATTCCCTTCATGAACCGCTCGGGTCCCAGCAGGGTGCGCAGCATGCGGATCAATTCCGCACCTTTTTCGTAGATGGTTGTTGTGTAGAAGTTATCGATCGCCTGGTATTCCGCTGGCTTCACCGGGTGGGCCGTCGGGCCAGCATCCTCACGGAATTGGGTGTTGCGCAACATCGCCACATCCTCAATGCGCTTCACCGCCTCCGAATGCAAATCCGCGGTAAAGCACTGATCACGGAACACCGTCAGGCCTTCTTTGAGCGACAGCTGGAACCAATCCCGGCAGGTGATTCGATTTCCGCTCCAGTTGTGGAAGTATTCATGGGCAATCACACTTTCGATGCGCTCAAGTTCTGCATCGGTGGCCGTTTCCGCATCCGCCAGAACAAGCTTTGAGTTGAAAATATTCAGACTCTTGTTTTCCATCGCGCCCATATTGAAGTGACGGACGGCGACGATGTTGTATTCATCCAGGTCGTATTCAAGGTTGTAAACCAATTCATCCCATTGCATGGATCGTTTCAACGAAGCCATGGCATGGGCCGTGAAGGGTTCATCCCCCTCCTCCACATGCAAACGCAGGGTGACCCGCCGACCCGACGCCGTTGTGTAGTGATCACGAATCTCCCTGAGGTCTCCGGCCACCAGGGCGAACAGATAGGAGGGCTTGGGGAAGGGGTCATCCCACGTGACCGCATGACGATCAGCGCCGACGGATCCCTCCTGAACTGCATTGCCATTGCTCAACAGCACAGGGCAGCTGCTGCGGCTGGCCTCAATCCGCACCTGCCAGCGGCTCAGCACATCCGGACGATCAGGGTGCAGGCTGATGCGCCGGAATCCCTCGGCCTCGCACTGGGTGCTCAGCAGACCACCACTGGCGTACAGGCCTTCGAGCGAACTGTTGGAGTAGGGATCCAGACGGCAACGGGTTTCCAGCACAAACGGCTGGTCCGGCACGTTGGGGATGGTGAGACGTCCGTCGGCAAAGCTGTATTCCTCTGGCGACAACGGCGCCTGGTCGATCACCAGGGATTCGATCGCCAGATCAACGCCGCACAGCACCAAGGGCTCTCCAGGCCGACGCGGTTCAAGGCTGAGCCTGGAGGCAACGGCGACATGGTCGTCCTGGATGTTCACATCCAGGACGATGGAAGGGAGTTCAAAGGCCCACGGCGTGTAGTCCGCCAGACGAATCGAAGCAGCTGCAGTCATGGCCGAACCACGCGAGGACCGAACGATCCTGACGGACGACGCTCAAAACCGGGACGTTTCAGCCAAGCTGCCGACCATCAAGCAAGCAACGGCATCAGAGCAGAGGAACAGACGCAAAAAAACGCCTGAACTCAGAAGGCCAGACGTTTTTGATCTTTAGAGCTCAAGAAGATCTTATTTTTTCGAAGGCTTCAACGAAGCAGCAGCTTTTTCAAATTCTTGCTTTTGCTTTTCCGGGACGCTTTTTGGACAGAAGTTCAAGGCAGCAGCTACAAGAGAAAAGCCAGCACTATTAAAGAACTGCCGCTCAGTAATTTTTTTATCAACACCCACCGCCTTACCACCATGCTTAGTGTAAAAAGCATTGTGCTGTCCAGCAAGGGCAATCGCGACAGATTTGTCGAAATCAATCTCCCTTGCCCTCGCCTCACAAAATGTTACTGCAGACATCATTCGGTAGGTCGCAACATCTGCGTTAGTAGCGGGAATTATTTGATTTTTTTTCTGCTGAGCATCTGCGACTTGAGGGGCAAAAAATGGTGCAAAAAATACCAACGAAGATGCTATTAAAGAGCGAATGAGCACTTTCCTTCGGAAATTGATTAATACATCAAATTTACTGTCAACAGATGCCTCTTGCCGCCTTTAGGCGCGGTTGTTGAACTGGGACATCAGCACAACGGCGCCGTTGAGTCGTCCTCGATCAATCGTCTTCGATCAGTCGTCCTCGATCAGTGGCAGGGGATCTGACATTCGAATCTCATGGTGGTGCTCAACGATCGAGAGATCACCGTTCTCCCAGCTGTAGATGGCGCGGTAGCGGTAGCGGTCCTGATCGACAAGGCGAATGTGCTCAAGGATGTCCCACTGCTGGTAGTGGGATTCGAGGATGGTTTCGTGCTCATCCACCTGACGCAGCCGAGTGCGCACCGGGTCTCCCGTCAAATAACCACGACTTCTCTGGAGTTGATGGCCCCACAACGTGGCTTCCATCACGCCACTGCGTTCAAACCAGGGTTTGCGGGCAAAGAATTCGTCGGAATGCTGGTCCTCCTGGTCAGACCACCAGCTGAAGCGGTAGCGGCTCTCACCCACCTCGGGGTGTGCGAACGCCTCCATTTTCAGGTTCATGTCCAAGTGGAGAACCTGGTCGTCACTGAAGGTGTATTGCCGCCGGGAACGCCACAAGCCCAGATTGCGGCTGAACCAGCGGCGCAGGTTGCTATCCACCTGAATCGAAGGCTGGGCAGCCACTCCGCCGGGAACGGTCAGAGGAACACGGTTTTGCGCAGAAAAAAGCGACATGGACCGCGTCAATGACGCAACGGAGTGTTCCTGTTCGTCTTAGCGCTGCTGGCGGTGCAGTCAAAAACCCATAAGGTGAGCATCGGTTTTGCTGTCTTGCAGTCCGCGTGGTCAAGGACGCTCCCAAGACACGTCAAACCCTGAAGCTGTTGCTGGTGGCTGCTCGACATCACCTGTCGGGTCAGGACCTCCGATCGCTGGTGCAGTTCCTGGAACGGGAGGACCTGGGCTTCGAAGTCACCCTGCAAGTAGCCGATCCCGCCCAGCAACCTGAACTGCTTGAGCTGCATCGCCTCGTGGTGACGCCAGCGCTGATCAAATTGGCGCCCAACCCCAAGCAGGTGTTCGCGGGAAGCAACATTCTTCAGCAACTCAAAGGATGGGTGCCCCGCTGGAAACAGGATGGGGTGGTGAGCGGCCTTGGCCTCAGCCTCAGGCCCACCGAACTCGACGGCAGTCGCACCCAGAAGGAACTCCAACTGGAGGATCAGCTGCTGGTGCTGCGCCAGGAGAACGAAACGCTGATCGATCGCGTTAGTGCCCAGGAACGCCTGTTGCGCATGGTGGCCCATGAACTGCGCACCCCACTCACGGCAGCGGCCTTGGCCCTGCAAAGCCAGAAGCTGGGCCAGATCGACATGGATCGCTTTCAGGATGTGATCACCCGCCGCCTACAGGAGATGGAGGCGCTGTCGAAGGATTTGTTGGAGGTGGGCACCACCCGATGGGAAACCCTGTTCAACCCTCAACGGCTTGACCTTGCCAGCGTTTCAGCCGAAGTGATCCTCGAGCTCGAAAAATTGTGGCTGGGGCGCAACGTCGAAATCAAAACCGACATTCCCGCTGACCTGCCCAAGGTTTTCGCTGATCAGCGCCGCATGCGCCAGGTGCTCCTGAATCTGCTCGAAAACGCCCTGAAATACACCAACGACGGCGGGCACATCTCACTCACGATGCTGCACCGCACCAGCCAGCGGGTGGAGGTGAGCGTTTGTGACAGCGGCCCGGGCATTCCGGAAACGGAACAGCAGCGAATTTTTCTGGATCGGGTGCGGCTGCCGCAAACCTCTGATCAAACCACCGGTTACGGCGTGGGGCTGTCGGTCTGCCGCCGCATCGTTGAAGTGCACGGCGGCAAAATCTGGGTGGTTTCGGACCCTGGCGAAGGCGCCTGCTTCACCTTCACGGTGCCGATCTGGCAAGGACAAGGTGTCGAATGGGGTCAAGCTGTCTTGACGGAGGGTCCGACCAAGCCCTAGTGTTCACAAGTGATCAGGAGCACAGACCGCTCGCTGACTACGGCCTCGCCCCCATCGTCTAGAGGCCTAGGACACCTCCCTTTCACGGAGGCGACAGGGGTTCGAATCCCCTTGGGGGTATGACGTCATCATCAGACCCGTTTTGATGATGAATTGAGTACCAATTCAAGTGTTTTGGCGCTTTTCAAGCTCCAAAACATCCATTCAGTTGGTTTGCATTGAATCCGCTGCGCCCTCGCTGCTTGTTCAGCTGTTTCTGCGGTGGGCTTCCTGCACAACGGCGTTGAGGTTGCTCGAGAGATCGTCCCGCAGCCGCTCCTCGATCAGACCGATCGGCATGCCAAGACAGCCTTGAACCGTCAGCTCATAGAGCAGTGAGCTGCCATCGGGACGCTGGCGGATCTGCCAGGACCCTTCAAAACGTCGAAAATCCCCTTTCACCATGCGGAACTGCAGCAGTCCGTCTTGGCGGTATTCCGTCAGCTCCAGCTGAACCTGGGCCGAGAAGCGAAGACCCAGCAGCTGCTGGCTGCCCACCTGTTGAAGGCGCACCGTCTGACCCTGGCGCTGAATCAGCTCACTGGTGCTGAGGTTGGGAATGAAACGGGACAGATTCTCGTAATCCGTCAGCACGTCCCAGAGAAGCTGAACAGGCAGTGGAGATTTGAGTTCAGCTGCCAGACGCCGCGTCCCTTGGGGCAGCCGCTCCATCGTCTGCTCGATCGCAGTCCCTGAATCTGCGGAGGTTTGAAGCCCTCGTCCAAACATTGTCTGGGGGAAAACCAAAAGAGACGCCGAGATGAGGGGCCGAACCCGAGGATCTTAATGAGGTCGCCTGGATCACATCAGATTCTGTTCCGAACAGCAACCTTTTTGTGTGAAATCAAAGGCCACGCCTATAGTCGCGCCACCAAAGGCAGGTGATTTCTATGCGGGTGTCCAATGCAGCGTCAGAGCACTGCAATGAGGCTCTGTTCACTGTTGTGGCCAGTGGTCCCCAGGTCGGCTCCAACCCGTCCGTCGTGCGGACCTACACCGTTGCGATGAACCAGTTTTCCGCACTTTTCAAACGATTGGGGGCCACTGGCGCCAAGATCGTTTCTGTGAATGGTGCAAGCGAAGAGCGTCCCGCCGCTCCTGTTGCCAGCACCCCGGCACCTGCCAAACAACCCGCCAAAAAACCCGCCAAGAAAGCCGTGACGTCAAGCGCCCCGAAGAAGAAGCCCCACGCCGACGTTCCGGTCAACACCTACAAGCCCAAAACACCGTTCATGGGCACGGTCACGGAGAACTACTCCCTGCTCAAGGACGGTGCGATCGGCCGTGTGCAGCACATCACCTTTGACCTGGCCGGCGGCGACCCGCAGCTGAAGTACATCGAGGGCCAGAGCATCGGCATCATTCCCGAAGGGGAAGACGCCAACGGCAAGCCCCACAAGCTGCGCCTGTACTCCATCGCCAGCACCCGCCACGGCGACAACCTGGAGGGCAACACGGTCTCCCTCTGTGTTCGCCAGCTCGAGTACAAGAACGATGCCGGTGAGCAGATCTATGGCGTCTGCTCCACCTACCTCTGCGACATCGAACCCGGCACCAAGGTGAAGATCACCGGTCCGGTCGGGAAGGAGATGCTTCTCCCTGACGACGAGGACGCCAACATCATCATGCTGGCGACGGGCACCGGCATCGCTCCGATGCGCACCTACCTGCGTCGCATGTTCGAGCCCCGTGAACAGGAAGCCAACGGCTGGAAATTCCGCGGCAAAGCCTGGTTGTTCATGGGCGCACCCAAAACCGCCAACCTGCTCTACGACGAGGACTTCCTCCACTACGAGAAGGAGTATCCCGACAACTTCCGCTACACCAAAGCGATCAGTCGGGAACAGCAGAACGCCAAGGGCGGCCGGATGTACATCCAGGACCGCGTTCTGGAGCACGCTGAAGAGATCTTCGCGATGATCGAAGACCCCAAGACCCATGTGTACATGTGCGGTCTGCGCGGCATGGAGCCGGGCATCGACGAAGCCATGACCGCCGCCGCGGCCGCCAAAGGGCTCGACTGGTCCGAACTGCGCCCTCAGCTCAAGAAGGCTGACCGCTGGCACGTGGAAACCTATTGATCGACCAAGCGCTGATCCATCAGCCAACGATCGTTTCCAGTCCACCCCGAGGGGTGGACTTTTTTTTGGGTTGGCAACAAACGCTGACGCCAACACGGAAACAAAGCGGCGAGTCCATGTCTGTTGCCGGTTCCGTGCCTAAACCAGCTTCAGAAGCCTGGACACTCCATGGTTGCCACGATGACTAATCCCCTCAGGGTTGGACTGCGTCAGGAGCGCGTGATCGCGCCGCAGTGTCTGGTGATCTTCGGCGCCAGCGGTGATCTAACCCACCGCAAACTGGTGCCAGCCCTGTTTGAACTGTTCAAGCAACGGCGTCTGCCCAGTGAGTTCGCCCTGCTTGGCTGTGCGCGACGGCCATGGAGTGACGAGGAGTTCCGCGGAAAGATGGCGGAGGCACTGGCCAGCACGATCGAGGACGATCCCCAGGCCTGGGAGCAGTTCGTGGGCAAGTTGTTCTACGAGCCGGTCGACCTTCAACAACCAGAGGATGTTGTGCGGCTGGGCGGTCGGCTGGAGCAGATCGATCAACAGTGCGCCACCCGCGGCAACCGCACCTTTTATCTCTCCGTCTCCCCCAAGTTCTATGGCAGTGGCTGCCGTTCACTGGCCGACGCTGGCCTGTTGAAGGACCCCAAACGCAGCCGGGTGGTGATCGAGAAACCCTTCGGACGCGACTACGGCAGTGCCCAGGCCCTCAATCGCGTGGTGCAGGCCTGCGGTCAGGAGAACCAGATCTTTCGCATCGACCATTACCTAGGCAAGGAAACCGTCCAGAACATCATGGTTCTGCGGTTTGCCAACACGATCTTCGAGCCGATCTGGAACCGCAATTACATCTCCAGTGTTCAGATCACCGCCGCAGAAACGGTTGGCGTGGAGGAAAGGGCCGGGTACTACGAATCGGCCGGTGCCCTGCGGGACATGGTGCAGAACCACCTGACCCAGATGCTGGCGATCACCGCCATGGAACCACCCGGGCGCTTTGACCCGGAGGCCATCCGCAACGAAAAGGCCAAGGTGCTCCAGGCCGCCCGCCTGGCCGATGAGCTCGAACCCTGGAACTGCTGCATCCGTGGCCAATACGGACCCGGTGGTTCCGCGGAATCACCCCTGGCCGGATACCGCCATGAACCCGGTGTGGATCCCAACAGCACCACCGAGACCTACGTGGCGATGAAGCTGTTCATCGACAACTGGCGCTGGCAGGGAGTTCCTTTCTATGTGCGCACCGGCAAACGGCTGGCCAAGCGCACCAGTGAGGTGGTGCTCACCTTCCGTGAAGCACCGGTGCATCTGTTTGATGCAGCCACCGGAGGCCCCACGGCCAATCAGCTGATCCTGCGCATCCAACCGGATGAGGGGGCCGAATTCCGCTTCGAAGTGAAGTCACCCGGATCTGGCATGCGCAGCCGCCCGATCGACATGGAGTTCTCCTACGACGAATCCTTCGGGGAGCCCTCCGATGAGGGCTATGTGCGGCTCCTGGCTGACGCCATGCTCAGCGACCCCACCCTGTTCACCCGCAGCGATGAGGTGGAAGCGGCATGGCGGCTCTACACCCCGCTGCTGGAACTGATTGAAGACAGTCCCTGGCAGCTGCCGGTTCATCCCTACGAATCCCGCACCTGGGGACCGGCCGCCGCGGATGCCCTGCTGGCGAAGGACGGACTGCTCTGGCGACGCCCCTGACCGCACACGTTCACAGCCCTGTTGTTCAGCTCTCCACGTCTCGTTCATCCGTCACCATGTCCCCTCAGCTCACCCTGCAAACCCCGCTGGAACTGGCACCGGCGGAGGTGCCCCACTACCTCGAACAGCTCTGGTCCCCCGAGCAGCAGGGCAGCACGGGCACCGGGGCCAACACCTTCTGCCTGCTGATCTGGCAACCCGCCTGGGCCGAGCAGCAATTGATCCGCAGTGGTCGTCTGTCGGGCCCCATCACGGGACAGCAGTCCGCCCCCTTGATCGCTGCGGGCCGCCAGGCGGTGCTGGATGCCGACCTCCCGCTGAGCACGCCGCCCCTGGATGGGGCCGTGATGAAGGCGGTGGCTGATTGGGAAGGGCAAGCGAACGCCGAAGACCTGCGTGGGCAGTACATCGACCCAGCCCTGAGTGCACTGATGCCACGGCGCCTGATCACCCTGGCGCCCACCATCGATGTGGCCCAGCCCCTGGAAACACTCGTGGCCGCCTACTGCCCGTTGCCTGAAGAAGGCGGTGGTACCGCCGCCTGCGGCGATGTGGTGGTGCTGCGGGGCGGCCATGGAGCCCTGCATGAGGGCCTTTCGATTCTCGACCCCCTGCTGCCGGAATCTATGCCGGCCTGGGTCTGGTGGAACGGCTGCATCGACGAAGCACCGGAGCTGATGCAACGGCTCACCAGCGCACCACGGCGCCTGATCATCGACACCGCTTTGGGGGATCCGCATCAGTGCCTTGAGCTGCTGCGTCGCCGCGTGGAGAGCGGCCAGGCGGTGAACGATCTCAACTGGCTACGCCTGCGCAGCTGGCGCGAGACCCTGGCCATGGTGTTCGACCCGCCGCAACGGCGGAATGCCCTCAGCCACATCACCCGTCTCGACATCGACGTTGAGGGCCATCACCCTGCCCAGGGGCTGCTGCTGGCCGCCTGGATCGCCGATCGACTGGGCTGGACGCTGCTGTCGACCGCTGCGGTCGAGAACGGCACCACCGCCAAGTTCAAGCGCTCCGATGGCACCGAGGTGAACTTCCAACTGATGGCCGTGCCAACAGCCCAGCCCAACGTGCACGCCGGCCAGATGGTGGGGCTGCGGCTGATCGCTGAACCGGAGAACGGCCAGGGCGTGTGCGTGATCCTCTGCGCTGAATCCGGTGGCTGCATGCGTTTGGAGGGGGGAGGCATGGCCAACCTCGAGCTGAATGAGGAAGTGGTTCCCGTGCAGCACGACACCCCTGAAATGGATGTGGCCCGCCTGCTGGGCGGCGGTCACGACAGCACCAATCCCCTGCTGGCCGCTGCGGCTCCGCTGGCTGCCAGGCTGCTGGGCTGATCCGCATCTGAGCCATGGCCGCTGTCATCGCTGCACCAGCCAGTGGCAGCGGCAAAACCCTGTTGAGCCTGGCGCTGCTGAGCTGGGCCCAGCAGAAAGGACGCCGGATCCAGGCCTTCAAGGTGGGACCGGACTATCTCGATGCCCAGCTGCTCAGCCAGGCCTCGGGTCAGGCCTGTCGCAACCTCGATCTCAATCTCTGCGGAGAAACCTGGGTTCGCCAGGCCTTTCACGGTTACGGCGGTGCCTCTGAGCTGACCCTCGTGGAAGGGGTGATGGGGCTCTTCGATGGCATCGGCAGCAGTACAACCGGAAGCACGGCGGACGTGGCCCGCCTGCTGGACCTGCCAGTGGTGCTGGTGGTGGATGCCGGTGGTCAGGCCGCTTCCCTCGGCGCCATCGTGCGCGGATTCCGCGATCACGATCCCCAGCTGCGCATCGCCGGCGTGGTGCTCAACAAGGTCAGCAGCCCCAGGCACAGGGAGCTGCTGGCCGACGTGCTGGAGCGCATGGAGGTGCCATTGCTGGGCTGCTTGCCGCGCAGCGAAGCCCTGGCCCTGCCGGGCCGGCATCTCGGCTTAGCCCCGGCCCATGAATTGGAGGCCCCCGAGCAGCGACGCCAGGCCTGGGCCGCTCTGGCCAGCCAGCACCTGAACCTGGAACGCCTGGTGCCCCTGCTGCAGGCGCCCCGCCCTGGGCCGCATCCCCTGGCCAGCATCCCCGTGGAGCAGGGCCAGCCCCTGCCGGTGGCTTTGGCCAGTGATGCCGCCTTTCACTTCCGCTACCAGGAAACCAGTGAACTGCTAGGGCACATGGGCATGCCCGTGCTCCGCTGGAGCCCTCTGGCCGATGAGGCCATCCCTGCAGACGCCAAGGGCCTGATCCTGCCGGGCGGTTTCCCCGAACAGCACGCTGCCCAGCTCAGCGGCTGCACGCGAAGCTTGAGCTCCCTGCGGGCGTTCGTACAGCAGCGGCCGCTCTACGCCGAATGCGGCGGGATGCTGGTGCTCGGAGAGCAGCTGACCGATCTCGATGGCACCAGCCACCCCATGGCGGGCCTGCTTCCCTTCACCGCCCAGCGCGGCCCACTGCAGGTGGGCTATCGCCGCCTGCAGGCGCGGCGGGACAGCCCTGCGGTGGAGAGCGGTCAGCAGCTGGTGGGCCATGAATTTCACCGCTGGGAACTGCACACCAACCGGCCGTCCTCCGACAGGTCAGTGCTGTGGGACATTGAGGGATGGAAAGTCCATCGACATTCGGAAGGATGGGTAGATCAGACGGTTCACGCGAGCTGGGTTCACCTGCACTGGGCAAGCTCTACGACGATCTGCTCCCGATGGCGCGCCGCGCTCGAATCCGGGGAGAGAAGATCGCCAAACGCTTCGTCAGCCGCCAGCAGCCCCCGCGGGTCCAACCCTTCTCCGAACGCTGGCGCTGGGTAATCGAAGGTCGCGTTCAGCGGGTGGGGTTCCGCGCCAGCTGCAATCGGCGCGCCCTGGATCTCAGCATCAGCGGCTGGGTGCGCAACTTGAGTGATGGCCGTGTGGAAGTGCAGGCCGAGGGGCCACCGCTGGCCTTGTCTGAACTGCGGGCCTGGTGCGAAGTCGGGCCGCCGGGCGCCCGGGTGGTTCGGGTGACCCCCAGCCAGCTCCCGATCACGGGCGACGACTGGTTCGAAGTGCGCTACTGAGACGATGTGCGCTGAGAAGAAGTGCGCTGACACATAGACGCGAAAACATTGGGAAGGAGGTCTCCACGCTCCGCCCATCTCGCTACGGCTGAAGCAGGACCTTCGCGCCTGCCGCATGCTCCGTTTCGGATTTGTCCTGTTGATCACTGCGCTGCCCCTGCTCGGCATGGAGGCCATGAGCACACGACGGGAAACCACCAAGCAGGTGTTCGATTCCGCAGCAGAAGCCCTCGACGCCTGTCAGAGCTGGCGGCTCAGGGAAGAACAGTTTTCGGCCCTGATTCCCGCCGCTGCACCGGTATCAACGCAGGTGCGGCCTGTGCAGACCGACATCCGCAGCTGCGAGGCCGATCTGGACCATGCGCTGATGCTGGGACGCCGTTACGGCGTGGTGGCCGGCGTGCACTACAACAAAACGCTGCGGTCGCTGCACCGCCCGATCCATCGCACCTTTCCTTACCTGCTGCCAGATGGCACAACTGGCGAATAACGCCCCTGGCATGTCTTGAGCAACTTCCTCGACACCAAAGACAAAGCCTTCTGGAGAGCCCTGCTCGGCGTTTTGAGTTTGGGGGTGAGCATCGGCCTGGCGGCCCTGATCCTGCAACTGTGAGCTGCGAGCTCTGAGCACGGCCCATGGCGGAACCCCGGATCTGGACGGAACTGCTGACCTATGGGCTTGGCGTGGCGCTGTCGCCCATCCACATCGTTCTGCTGCTGTTGCTGCTGCTGGGGGTCTCGCCGCTGCGGCGCGGTGGCTTGTTTGTAGGCGGCTGGCTGCTGACCAGCGCCCTGACGGTGATCTGGCTGCTGACGCTGGGCCATGGGCTGCTGCTGGACATGACCCATGGGTCCGACCACCGCACCGGTCTAGACCTGATCGGCGGCGGAGCCTTGATCGCCCCTGGGCGGACGTGAACTGATCCGAGGGCTGCTAGACGACGGCGCAGCCCCCGCCTGGAGCGGCGCCGTGGATCGTTTCGCCGCGATGCCGCTTCCTCTGCTGTTGCTGATCAGCAGCGTCACTGAAGTGATCAGTCCCGACGACCTGTTGCTGTTCGCCAAAAGCGCCGCCGTGATCCTGGCGGCGCAACTGCCCCTGCAGGAGGAGATTGCCTGCAGCATCGGCTTCAGCACCGCCGCCACTGCCCTGCTGCTGGTTCCGTTCATGGCCGTGTTGATCGGACGCGAGCGGGTTCTTCCGCTGCTGCAACGCGGCAAAACCGCCCTGCTGCGTCGGGGGGAGCTGGTGGTGGGCAGCCTCAGCTTCGGACTGGGCTCCTATCTGGGCTGGCAGGGCATCAGCGGTTTGATGATCAACTGATTCACTCGGAATCCCGCGTGGTGTCGAATTGGCGCTGCCAGGTGGCGCGCAGATCAGGCGACGTCTCGCCGCCGAGCAACCAAACCCCCGTGCGGGCACGGGACACAGCCACGTAACAGAGCTGCTGGCGGATGGCTGGATCGGCCCGGAACACATCCGGCGCCACGAAGACATCCCCGAAACTGCTGCCCTGACTGCGATGAACCGTGAGCACCGCCGCAGGCCCCAGGGAGGCGAAGGCATCGCGAATCAGGAAGTACTGCCGCCAGATCGCGCGACCATTTTTCTTGCCGGCATCACGGGCCTGCTTGCGCAGCCGCTGCATCACCGCATCGAGCTCCTGACGACCTGGGCTGCCAATCGGCGGCTGCAGGCGCAGGGTGAGCTCCAGATCCCCCGCATTCACCGATGCGGAGAGGGTCTCGATCACCGGCACGGGCCCATCGGCTGAGGAGAGGCCGAAATCCGCCAGGTCACAGGCCTCCGGCTTCACGTCCCGCACCGTGACTTCGCGGTTGGAGCCGAGCACCATGTCGGGTTCTTCACCCGCCTCGTCTCCGTCCCTTGAGGCCGGGGCCATCACGGCAGTGCGACTGATCAACACCTCACCGGGCAGCACCGGCATCTGATCGGCCATCTCCCCATGGATGGCCCGGCGCGCATGGGGCACCAGACGATCCAGGGTGCGGTTCGTGTAGCAGAGGATGCGTGCTGCATCGGGGCTGTCTTGCACCGAGGCGTCGCGCAATGCACGCCTGGCCTGATCCAGCCACTCCCGTTGCACCAGGATGCGCACCTGCCCCTGCGGGGAACGAATCGGCGGCAGCAGCGGCGGCATCTGGCAGGGCAGGCGCCCCTCCCGCAGCCCCGCCGCCAACTGCAGCACCGGGCCTTGATGCCGCACCACCTGGGTCAAGCTGGCGGAACAGGACCGTTGCATCGCAAACACGGGGCTTTTCGGCTCACCCACAGGAGGCAACTGGGCGGGGTCGCCGACGAACACCAGACGGGTCTTGAACGGATGGGCGCACTGGAGGGCAATGCCCAACAGAGTGCTGTCCACCATCGAGGCTTCATCAATCAGCACCAGGCCAAGGTTCTCCAGGGCCATGGCCGTCTGCTCGGTGGGTTCACAGAGTTCAGCGTCGGCGGAGCGCTTGAGCTTCAGCCGCAGCAAGCGATGAATGGTGGAGGGGTACCAGGTGGGTTGGAGACCCTCCAACTCCAACGCCTGGCGCAGAACGCCCACCGCTTTATGGGTCGGTGCCACGACGGTCCAGCACAAACCACTGGCCTCCACCTGGCGCAGCAGGCGCATGGAGAGGAAGGTTTTGCCGCTGCCGGCAAAACCGCTGAGCACGAAGGGCGTGCCATCCACGGGCTGCTTGAGCCAGGCCGCAAAGGCGTCCGCCGCTTCCTGCTGATCAGCGGTCAGGTCCGCGGCAGCGGTCACCCCAGCCCAGCTCCAAGACCCGACAGCAGATGCAGCGGTGATCCCACAAATTCCAAACCGGGCAGAGCAACGGCGGGACCCATCAGGCTGCCTACCAGCACCTGCAGCCGGCTGTGGCCCAGGCTTTCCTTGAGGGGTTTTTCCGGAGCGTCCGGCCAGAGCGAATCAGGCAGAGCATTGACCCGTTCCGCCGTCAGCCCGGCGGCGCGACGAATGCCACTGGCGTCGTACATGACGACGAACGCCACCATCGCCGCAAGGGCGAAGAGTGGGTGATCAAAGCCCAGGGTCCAGCCCACACAGGCCGCCGTGCCGGTGACCAGGGCGGAGTGGCTCGACGGCATGCCGCCGGTTTCGATCAGCACCGCCGGACGCCAACGGCGATGCAGAAGCAACTCAAGGAACAATTTCGAGAGCTGGGCGACGCCACAGGCCATCAGGCCCCAGGTGAGCGAACTGTTGTCGAAGAACTCCCGCAGCACCGCATGGGAGGGCGTGGCGTCGATCATCGGTCGCGGCTGGTGATGAAGTCAGCCAATGCCAGCAGGGGAATCGCCTTCTCAGCCCATGGTTGAAGCGCCTCTTTCGCTTCATTGACCAACGCATCGGCCCGACGGCGGGACTCGTCGAGCCCGAGAAGCTTGGGATAGGTGGTCTTGTCGGCGATGAGGTCCTTGCCGGCGGTTTTGCCGAGCACCTCGCTGCTGGCGGTGATATCGAGGATGTCGTCGATGATCTGGAAGGCGAGGCCGATCCCCCTCGCATAGGTGCGCAGGGCCTTGATCAGCGCCTCATCGGCTCCGCCGATCATCGCCCCGGTGATCACACAGGCACTCAACAGGGCTCCGGTTTTGTGGAGGTGGATGTATTCGAGGGTTTCAAGATCCACCTCCTTGCCTTCGCTTTCCAGATCCACCACCTGGCCGCCCACCAGGCCAGGGGCGCCGGCCACCAACGACAGTTCTCCCACCACCTTGAGCAGACGCTCAGCCGGCACATCCGGACTGCGCAGCGCCACCATTTCGAAGGCACGGGTCAGCAGGGCATCACCGGCAAGGATGGCCACGGCTTCGCCGTACACCTTGTGGTTGGTGGGTCGACCACGGCGCAGGTCGTCGTCATCCATGGCCGGCAGGTCATCATGGATCAACGACATGGTGTGGATCATTTCCAGCGCCACCGCAGTGGGCAGGGCCTGCGTCGCTTCCCCGCCCGCCAGCTCGCAGGCGGCCAGGCAGAGAATCGGGCGCAGGCGCTTGCCACCGGCAAGCAGCGAATAGCGCATAGCTTCCCTGAGGGACTCCGGCCGCTCCGGACTGAGCGATCCATCGAGGGCCGCTTCCACCCGCTCTTTGGCCTTGCCGAGATAGGCCTTGAAATCGAACTCGGCGCTCATGGGTGGACCCTGGCTGGCGGGATTCTCTCAGGCCGAGCCCTTAGCTGCCGAGGGGAACCCAATCCATCGGATGGGGTGTTCGCATCTCGCGTCCCTTTCCAGGTGCCGTGGTGATGGCCAGGTCCTAGGACACCGAATAGCGGGGGCTGCTTCCTTCATAGGGGAGCACCCGATGGCGCAGGTCCGAAGGGAACAGCAGAAGGCGGTGGGGTACCGGCGCGAACACCCCACCGGAAACCGACGCATCGCGGTAGGGAATCGCCATCACATGGCTGAAGTAATCGTCGGGCGCCTCAAATTCCAGCTCCCCGCTCTCGTTCGCAGGATCCGTCAACACGTAGAACACCGCGCTCAACTGGGCGTTCCGGTGGCTGTGCAGATCCACCGTTCCGCCATTCCTCGCACACACCACAGGCCAGGCCTTCTGGATGTGGGCCATAAGACCGTGATCCGGGCCCAACAGCGCACGGAGATAGGCCGAAACGTGCTCAGCCAACTGCCCGTTCAGCCACTGGAACGCATCCATGCGATGCAACTGATCCAGGACGGCATGGCCCAGCAGATCTCCGGTGAGGTTGTTGCGATCACTGAACTCAGGGTGCTGATACACCTGGGCATCGAACTGCTCCAGCTGCTACTGCATGGCTGCGGCTGTGACTGCATCCGGCTCAAGGTCCACCTGCAGAACGGGGGTGGGGAACAGCCAGTGCAGCGCCATGGAACCGATCAGGGCACGAGATCGTCCAAATCATGGTCAAGGTTGTGGCGTCTGCACCAAGCCACAACGGTGTTCACCAAAAGCATCGTTACCGTCATCGGTCCCACACCGCCGGGGACGGGCGAGAGCGCAGCAGCGATCGACTCGACTTCAGCCGCACGAACATCCCCGCACAGTCCGCCTTCCGGCTTGCGGTGGATGCCCACATCCACCACCGCTGCCCCCGGCCGCACGTGCTCGGCCCCGATGAACTCAGGACGGCCTGCTGCCACCACGAGGATGTCGGCTTCGCGGGTGTGGGCCGCCAGATCGGCCGTGCGGGAGTGAGCGATGGTGACGGTGGCGTTGGCGGCCTGCAGCATCAAGGCCATCGGCTGCCCCACGAGAATGCTGCGGCCGATCACCACGGCGCGCTTGCCCGCAGGATCGATGCCATTGCTGCGCAGCATCGCCATCACCCCGGCGGGGGTGCAGCTGCGCGGGCCCGGCTCCCCCTTGAGCAGCCGTCCGAGATTGAGGGTGTGCAGACCATCGGCATCCTTTTCAGGATCAATGGCCATCAGCAGCGGCCCCTCATCGAGGCCAGCAGGCAGAGGCAGCTGCAGGAGGATCCCGTCCACTGCAGGGTTGGCATTCAGCCGTTCAATCGTCTGAAGCACCTGCGCTGGAGGTGTGTCGCCGGGGAGATGATCACCAAAGCTGACCACCCCGATCCGAGCACAGGCTTTTTCCTTGTTGGCGACGTAGACGGCGCTGGCGGGATCATCACCAACCCGCAGCACCGCCAAGCCCGGCGGTCGCCCCGCCTCGGCCAGACGCCGTTCGATCAGGGTTTGAAGACGATGCTCCACATCCCTTGCCAGCACCTTGCCGTCCAAACGCAGGGCCATGGCATTCCAGTGCACTCCCTCCAGCATGCCCTCTGAGGAGAGCTAGCGTTAGGCCGCTACAGGGTCCTTTTTGGTTCGTGTTCCACGGCTGAGCAGCCTTTGGCGGAACTGGGTGCGGCTCGAAGGCCCAGGGCGACGCCTGCTGCGCTGGACACGACTGCAGACCTTTGTTGTGCTGCTGCTATGCCTGTCCGTAGCCGCAGCCTCAAGCCTGCCCTGGCTGATCAAGCCAAAACTTCAACCCGGATCGCTGGCCCCGTTTGAAGCCATCGCTCCAAAGGATGCTTTGGTGCAGGACAGCACCGCCCTCGAGCAGCAACGGGCCTCGCTGGTGGCGCGATCGGTGGTGCAGGTGATCGATCAGGAGCAAACCCAAGCACTCAAACAACGGCTCGAGCAGCAACTGCTGCAACTGCAGGAGGTCACCAATACCGGATCTGGAGACCGGATCGGGCCCGTGAACCTGTCTGATCAAGAGAAAAGGTGGCTGGAACGACGCAGCGAATGGGAGCTTCTGGCCTGGGATAAAGCGGTGCGCAGCACCGCTGATCGCATGCTCAGCCAAGGGCTTGTGAGCAACCTGGCCATTGAACAATTGCGCAAGGCCGCCGACCAGCAACTCAAGGCGGTTGCCCTGCAGCCAGAGGCGGCGCGCACCCTGGCCGGCAAGGTTCTCACCAGCGCCATGCGCGGCAGCACCAACCTGCGCACGGACCCGAACCTGAGCAAACAGCTGATCGAGGAACAGCTGACCAAACAGGCCATCCCCACCATCGAGGTGCGCAAGGGGGATCTGATCACCCGCAAGGGCGAGCTGATCAGTCCCCAGGCCTACGACGTGCTGGATTATTTCGGCCGCGTGCGCCGCGAACCCCAACCGTTGATCTGGTTCCAACGGTTTGTTGAAGCCGCTGCAGCCTGCGCCGTGATGCTTCTGGTGATGCGGCGTGAACGGCCTGGCCTGGAGGTGCGCCATGCGCTGCTGGCGGTGGGCCTGCTGCTGCTGGTGCAGGGAGCCAAGCTCTGGTTCAAAAGCTCCGTGAGCCCTCTGGCTGTGCTGGTGGCGCCCACCCTGGTGCTGGCGGAAGGCCTCGGCACCGGCTGCGGCTTGGTCTGGATGGGGGTGGCCGCTCTGCTCTGGCCAGAACCCGTCCAGGGGTTGGGGGACGGTCGCCTAATTGTGGCGGCAACGGTGGCCGCCGCTGGGGCCTTGATCGCAGGTCGTCAGCGCAGCCGCGGCCAGTTACTTCAACTCACGGTGCTGCTGCCGATCGGCGCCTTTGTGGGGCAGTGGCTGCTGCTGCAACTGCAACCGATCACCGGCCTGCGGCTCTGGGGAAATCTGAATCCAAGCCTGGATGAACTGGCCACCGATTCCTTTGTGCTCGGTGTTCTGCTGATGTTCAGCCTGCTGCTGATCCCGATGCTCGAGGGCTCCTTTGGCCTGCTCACCCGGGCGCGTTTGCTGGAACTGGCCGACCAGGAGCGCCCTCTACTGCGCCGCCTCTCCTGCGAAGCCCCGGGAACTTTCGAACACACCCTAATGATCTGCGGCCTGGCGGAGGAGGGGGCGCGGGCGATAGGTGCGGATGTGGATCTGATCCGGACAGGTTCGCTCTACCACGACGTGGGCAAACTGCATGCGCCGGACTGGTTCATCGAGAACCAGAAGGATGGCCCCAATCCCCACGACGCGTTGGATGACCCCCAGGCGAGTGCGGCGGTGCTTCAAGCCCATGTGGATGAGGGGCTGAAGCTGGCGCGGCGCCACCGCCTGCCCCGGCCCATCGCCGATTTCATCCCTGAGCACCAGGGCACCTTGAAAATGGGCTACTTCCTGCACAAGGCCCAGGAGCGCGGCGGAGCCGTTGAGGAGCGCCGCTTCCGTTACCGGGGCCCGGTACCCCGCTCCAAAGAAACGGCGATCCTGATGCTGGCCGACGGCTGTGAAGCAGCGCTTCGATCCCTCCCCCCCGACACCTCCGATGCCCAGGCGGTGGACACGGTGCGGCGGATTGTGGAAGCGCGGCAGCGGGATGGACAACTGCGCAAAAGCAGCCTCAACCGCAGCGAAGTGGAACTGGTGATTCGTGCCTTTGTGCAGGTGTGGCGGCGGATGCGCCACCGCCGCATCCCCTATCCAATCCCCGCCCGACGCTGACCGCAGCGTCCGCGTTCAGCACTCACGAGTTCAGCACTCAGTGGCAAAGGGAACCTCCTGCGCGATCAAACGAACGCGTTGCTGGGTGAAGGGATGGCGAAAGCTCAGGGCCTGGGCATGCAGATGCAAGCGGCAGGACCGGCCGGGATCCCCATAGATGGGATCGCCCACGATGGGGTGACCCCGTTCGGCCAGATGGGCCCGCAGCTGATGGGAGCGCCCCGTGAGCGGACGCAGCCAGAGCCGCGTGCGGTGGGCACCAGCGGTGTGGACCCTCCAGATCGTTAGTGCCAAACGTCCCTCGGGGTGGCTGCCGTAGCGCGGCGGTTGGCGCGACAGGCGCGCCAAAGGGCTGGCGATGCAACCGCGGCCATGGAGTTCCCCCTCCACATCTGCCTGATACAGCTTGTTGATCCGCCGTTCAGCAAACAGGGCACTCAGGCGGCGCAGTGCGTCAGCGCTTCGGGCCAAGAGCAGCACCCCGGAGGTGTCGCGGTCCAGGCGGTGAACCAGGCGCAGGCTTTGGTCCTGCTGCTGCAGGCGGGTGATCACGGAATCGCTTTGCTCGGGCCCCAGGCCCGGTTGACTCAGCAGGCCGGCGGGCTTGTCGACCGCCATCAGCCACGGGTCCCGGATCAGCAGCTTCAAGGGGAAAGCCGCTGGGCGCAGTGTTGTTCAAACAAGGCCACCACCTGCTCCGCGGGCAGGGCCTGAATCAGCCGGGCTTCCGCCTCAACGTGATGCTGGCTGGAGTGATAGAGCTGCAACTCGTGAAAAGGATTGGGCTCCTGCTGGCGGGCCAGCTCCACCTCACGGCTGAGCAAGGCCGCCGGCATCAGGTTGCCGCCATGGCACGACTGCATCACATGGGCTGATTCATGGGCCAGCACCACCCAAACCACGGCGGGATCGTCGGGCAGGTTGTTGCCGCACATCAACAGGGCCTGCTTGCCCTCATGGAAGGCCCCCAGTAAGCCCAAGGGGCAGTCGGGCGCCACCAGGGCCTTCACGCCCGCCCGCTGCAGCAGCCGCAGGTAACTGGCGATGCGATCCCAGGTTGAGGCTTGAACAGCACTACCCGTGAGCTGCAACACCAGCAGAACCAACAGCGCAGCCCTGAAACGGCGACCCATCAAGCCAGGGACCACAGAACAATCTCATTGGTCTCAAGATCGGCTCAAGCCGGCTTGATTCCCACCGAAGTTCTACAGATTTTTATTCGCCAAGAAGCTGTTGCACGGACGTGACCTTCTCCGCAAACGACTGCTGCCGATCGGTGCGGGTGTTGAGCTTGAGCGTTGTGTAAAGACGCGGGGCTCCCATGCCATGCAACTCGGCATGACACGCCCGCACACAGTCCATCACCTCGTCCCACGGGCCTTCGATCGCCGTGCCATTGGGGCCCAGCTGATGGTTCAGGCCCGTGGCGGCGATCACCCGCTCACAGGTGGCGATGTAGGGCGAAAGGCTGACGCCCACACCGATCGGCACCACGCAGAGATCAACACTGACCCACATCAGCCCGCCATCGAACTGGATCGGCTCAAGCAACTGACGGGGTAGTCGATGGTGCGCCAACTGCCGCTGTTGGTTCGCACTTCAACCGCAATGCCCTGCTGACCCATGGAACAGCGGGACCCTTGTCCCGTGCACCAATCACTGGCATCAGCGAGTGCAAGTTCTAACGAGTCGTAGGGGGCGTCGAGCACCGGATGCGGCTGACCGTCGAGGCCAACCAACCGGTAGCGGGAGCGATGCTTGGCCATCGCAGTCCAATCCCGGAAGTGTCATCATCTTCCCATGGTCCTGACCCGACGGCATTCCCACACTGGAGCCAGCAACGGTACGCAAAGGGCATGAGTGATCAGCTGCAGCAGGCCTACAACGCCTTGATGGTGAAGGCTCCGGGGGCAGCGTTTCAAAAAGCACGGGCCCTGTATCTCAACAAATATCCACTTCCCCAGGCCGATGGCAGTGCTCCGCTGCGGCTCTACGTCTGCAACGAGCAGCTGAAGGAATCGATTCAGCCCGCCAACGATGGCGATCCGAATCACCGTCTGGCGATTCTCCACTCACGGCCGGGGCAGTTGGCCGTGGTGCACTGGCAACAACCCCATCCGCCCGAGCCGGAGGAGCTGCGCCGCTACCTGCAGTACACCTGGTCGCTCAACCCGGACGAGCTTCAGATCGAGACCCTCAGCACCCCCTGGTTCCGGGAGGGCGGGCATCAAATCCGCTTTGCCGCACCCATGGGTTTGGGCTGGCAACAACAAACCCTCTTAACCCTCAAGGAAGAGAAGTAGAAGCAATTCCGCAGAACGACGAAAGCCGCGCAACCGCATCCCTAGCGAGAAGAGATAGCCCGCTCAGCCGATGTTCACCAAACATGCCGAACGCTATGTGCTGCGGTCCTGCTCGGAGGGCGGCTACCTCGGCGTCAATGCCCTGGACCAACGCATCGAGAGCCAAGCCTCCCTCGACAGGGCATGGATTTTTCACAGCCACGATGGCGCTGTGAAACACGCCCTTTGGATCCGCGAGGTGTTCGGAGAAGCAACGGACGTGGTGAAGCTGGATCAGTGACTGGATCTTTGAACGGAACTGTGAACTAAACGTGGTGGTGATCAGCCGTGGATGAAATTGCGCAGGCGTCGTGATTCGGCGGCTTGATCCTGTTGCAGCTCAGCTGCCGTTCGCGCCTGGTGTTCGCGCTGCTGGGCCGCGAAGACATCCGCCTCACTCAGGGCAAAGCCGCGCTCGGCAGCAAGCCCGAGAAACCGCTCGAGATCCTCGAGAGACATCCCTACACCACTTGTTGCGTGCTCCCATTCAAGTCAGCATCGGCCCAAGTGGGGAGGTTGCATGCTCTTGAAACTGATCAGCTGCGGCAGCCTGGCCCTGGTGAGTGTTCTGGTGGTGACCCTGCTGCAGGGTTTGCGGCAGCACAACCAACGCCTCCATGCGCTGCAGGAGCGGATCGATCAACTGGAGGAGCGCACACCGAACGGCGCCCACAGTGAGCTGCTCAGCCAACAGATGGGTGTGATGCAGGAACGCATGGATGCCTTCTCGGCCATGCGCACCTCGGCCGCTTCATCCCTTCACCGCATCCCCGCTGGCATTGGGCAAGATGAAGCGTTGCAACAGCACGAACAAGAACAACACCGGCAGGATTGACACCACCGAGCCGGCGGCAACGATCCGCCAATCGAGCGAGAAGCTGCTGGAAAGCTGCTGCAGGCCCAGAGGCAAAGTGTAGAGGGACGGGTCGTCGAGGATCACCAGCGGCCAGAGGAAATCACTCCAGGTGCCGATGAACACCAACATCGCCAGGGTGATGAGATCGGCTTTGGCGGCGGGGATCATCACGTTCCACCATTCCTCCAGACGGCTGCAGCCATCGATGCGTGCCGCCTCCTCCAGCTCCTTGGGAACACCCAGGAAGCTCTGGCGCAGCAGATAAAGGCCGAAGGCGGTAGCCGCCTGGGGAATCACCAGGGCCAGCAGGGTGTTGCGCAGCCCCAGCTGCACCATCAGCAGATACAGCGGAATCATCACCACCTGAAACGGGATCAGGATCGTGGCCACCACCAGCCCCAGCACCAGGCCCCGGCCGGCGAAGCGCAGACGGGCCAGGGGGTAGGCGGCCAGGGAGCAGAACAACAGGTTGGCCAGCACCGCCAGGCCACTCACCACGGTGCTGTTGAACAGATAGATGCTGAGGGGATTGTCCTGAAACAGCCGCACGTAGGCATCGAGGCTCGGCTGGGCGGGCAGCAACGCCGGTGGACTGCTGAAGATGTCCTCAGCCGGGCCCTTGAGCGAGGTGCTCACCAACCAGAGCAACGGAGTGAGCACCAGCAGCGCAAGAAGAATCAGCAGCACCAGCTGAACGGCCCGGGCGGTGGAGGTGCGCATGGCGTCGGCTCTAGAGCGTCGGTCGGGTCTCCAGAACAACAGGATCCTTCTGCGGATGCAATGACTGGCGCTCCTCTCCAGCCACCAGGCGATTGAGGGCGTTCACGAAGGCCATGGCCGCCGCCACCACCACATCGGTGTCGGCAGCGTGACCGGAATAGAGCGCACCGTTGCGGCGCAAGCGAATGGTCACATCGCCCATGGCATCGATGCCCTCGGTGACCGACTTCACCGAAAACTCGATCAATTCATTCGGCACACCCGACAGATCATTCAAGGCACGGCAGACGGCATCCACCGGACCGGTGCCCACCGCCGAGCCTGTGGTTTCACTGCCCTCCTCATCCGAAAGGGTGACGGTGGCGGTGGGGCGCAGGCTGCTGCCGCAGCTGACCTGCACTAGCTTGAGCTGGAAACGAGCATCCGGCTGCTGCACCTGTTCGCCGACGATCGCCTCCAGATCACGGTCGGTGATCTCGCGCTTGCGATCAGCGAGTTCCTTGAAGCGGGCAAAGGCCTCATCGAGGTCCTCACGGGTGAGGTCGTAGCCCAGTTCCTCCAGACGGGCGCGAACGGCACTGCGGCCGCTCAGCTTGCCGAGGGAGATGCGGTTGTCGGACAAGCCCACGGTCTGGGCGTCGATGATTTCGTAGGTGAGCCGGTTCTTGAGAACGCCGTCCTGGTGGATGCCGGATTCATGGGCGAAGGCATTGGCACCAACGATGGCCTTGTTGGGCTGCACCACCATGCCGGTAAGGTTCGACACCAGCCGTGAGGTCTTGGTTATCTCTTCGGTGCGCACGGCCGTGAGCGGCGTGGGGCTGTCCTCCTCCCGGCCAAAGAAGGGGTTGTAGTAACGACGCCGCACATGCAGCGCCATCACCAACTCCTCGAGGGAGGCATTGCCGGCCCGTTCGCCGATGCCGTTGATCGTGCATTCGAGCTGACGGGCGCCGTTCTTCACCGCCTCAAGAAAGTTCGCCACGGCCAGGCCGAGATCGTTGTGGCCGTGCACCGAGATCACGGCATCGCTGATGTTGGGCACGTGCTGATTGATGCCCGCAATCAGTGCACCGAACTCCGAGGGGGTGGTGTAGCCGACGGTGTCGGGAATGTTGATCGTTGTGGCGCCAGCGGCAATCGCCGCCTCAATCACCTCGTAGAGGAACTCCGGATCGCTGCGGCCGGCGTCTTCACAGGAGAACTCCACATCCTCCACAAGAGAGCGGGCGTAGCTCACCATCTCGGGAACGATGCCGAGCACATCGGCACGGCTCTTGCGCAGCTTGTGCTCGAGGTGAATGTCGCTGGTGGCGATGAAGGTGTGAATGCGGCGACGCGGGGCTGGCGCCACGGCATCGGCGCAGGCCTTGATGTCGGCCCGTGAGGCACGGGCCAGGCCACAGATGATCGGGCCGTTGTCGCCACCCACCTGCTGGGCGATCCGCTGCACAGCGGCGAAATCACCGGGACTGGCAAAGGGGAACCCCGCCTCGATCACATCCACACCGAGCCGCGCCAGCTGCTGGGCAATGGCCAGCTTTTCCTCCAGGTTGAGGCTCGCCCCGGGCGACTGCTCACCATCCCGCAAGGTGGTGTCAAAAATCAGGACGCGACCGGGGTCCTTGGCCATGGAAGGGGCTCCAGCGGAGGTCTTAGTCGGAATGACTATGAGTTAACCCATCCTAGTTCAGTCCCCGAGGGGGAATCGGATTAAATTCAGCCTACGTTTGGGCTTATTCGTGACCAAAGGCGCTGTCGCCCTGGTGTTGCATGCCCATCTGCCCTACGTGCGGTCGGCACAACCTGGCTCCCTGGAGGAGGACTGGTTTTTCCAGGCCCTGATCGAGTGTTATCTGCCGCTGCTGGAAACGCTGGAGCGGGCCAGCGCCGACCCCCACCAGCAGCCCAAGCTCACCATCGGCTTGTCGCCGACGCTGCTGTCGCTGCTGAGCGATCAAGACCTCAAGCAGCGCTTCCCCGACTGGCTGAACGAACGGCTGGATCTCCTCCCGAAGGCTGACCCATCCCTGCGCGCAGGCGCCGAGCACCTGGCGGCCACGATCGAGCGGCATCGGCGGGCCTGGCAGAGCTGCGACGGCGATCTGATCCAGCGCTTCGCGGCCCTGCAGCGCCAGGGGGTGGTAGACCTGCTCACCTGCGGCGCCACCCACGGCTACCTGCCCCTGCTGCGCCATCACCCGGAAGCGGTGCGCGGGCAACTGCGCACGGCGGTGCGGGAGCACCAACGCCTCGTGGGCGAACGCCCCTTGGGGATCTGGTTGCCGGAATGCGCCTATTACGAGGACCTGGATCGCTGGATGCGCGATGCGGGGCTGCGCTACGCCGTGCTGGATGGGCATGGGTTGCTGCACGGCCGGCCCAGGCCCCGCTATGGGGTGTACGCCCCGATCTGCAGCCGCAATGGGGTGGCCTTCTTCGGACGCGACAGTGACGCCACGCTGCCGGTGTGGTCGGCCAAGGACGGTTACCCCGGCGATCCCCACTACCGGGAGTTCCACCGCGATCTGGGCTGGGACCTGCCGATCGAGGAGCTCAAACCGCTGAGACTTGACCAACCGCGACCGCTCGGCCTGAAGCTGCATCGGGTCACTGACCACAGCGCGCCGTTGGACCGCAAACGCCCCTACGAACCGGGGGTGGCGGCGGAACGGGTGAAAGAGCATGCCGCCGATTACCTGCAGGGACGCCGGCGGCAACTGGATCAGCTCAGCGCTGCCATGGACGTGTCCCCCCTGCTGGTGGCGCCCTTCGATGCCGAACTCTTCGGCCACTGGTGGTTTGAAGGGCCAGCCTTTCTCAACCAGCTGTTTCAGCAGGCACCTCAGCAGGGGGTGGCCTTCACCCGGCTGCGCGATGTGCTGAACAACGTTGGCCAGCTGCAGCTCTGCGATCCCTGCCCCTCCAGCTGGGGGCAAGGGGGCTATCACGACTATTGGCTGAACGACAGCAACGCCTGGATCATTCCTGAGTGGGACAAGGCCAGTGCAGCGATGGTGCAGCGCTGCAGCTGCGGCGTGGGCAGCGAGCAGGCGATGCAGTGGCTGCAGCAGGCTGCTCGGGAGCTGTTGCTGGCGCAGTCGTCCGATTGGAGCTTCATCCTCCGTGCCGGAACCACCACCGAACTGGCCAAGGAACGGGTCCAGCGCCACCTGGGCCGCTTCTGGCAGTTGATGCAGGCGATCGACGGCACCAGCGAACTACCGGAGGGCTGGCTCGAGGAGGTGCAGACGGACGACCGCCTGTTCCCGCTTATTCAGCCGTTGGACTGGGCTCCGTTGCAGTCCGCGGCACAGCCCTCTGCACCCAACGCATAAAAATTCCTCCCTCAGATGGGGGGGGCGTGGCTGTTCAGCGCTCCCTCAACTGAGGGATCGGGTCTGTCCTGAAACGATCTCAAAACCGCGGAGCTTGATCCTTCGCCGCCCCCAACACCAACCCACGCCGCAACTCCCATGGGGAGAGGGCAAACAAGCGCAGCATCACCCCCATCAAGCGCGGCAACGGCAGTGTGTTGGTGAGGAAGCCAAACCACTCCTCCCTCGGCAAGGAGAAGAAAGTGGCGAAGTGGATGCGCAACAACGCTTCGTTGAATCCCATCAACCGCCCCAAACCGAATTGATAGAGCTGATGGCGCAGCACCAAATCGATCGGCCAGAGCGCTTGCCAACCCCGTTGCGCCAAAGCCGCTGAAACAAGGCTTGGATTGACGAGGGCTTCGGATATGGCCTGGGCCAGATCAGGCCCCCGCCGCAGCAGCGATCCCACCATGTAACCCGAGGCGGGATGAACCATGCTCGCCGCGCCTCCAAAGGCCAGCACCGGCTGGTTGCGATCCGGCAGCGGCAGGTTCATCGGGAAGAGGCAGAACTCCTCATGGATCACCTCAGTGATGTCCACGCCGCGCCGATCGAGGCGCTGCTGCAGCCGTTGTTTGAGCACGTCGTAGGGAACACCCGGCGCCAAGGCGAGTGAGGTTTCCTCCACGAAGAACACCCCATCGCCCAGATCCATCGCATACAAAAACGTGGGCGGTTCGCTGCGCTGCTCCTCGCTGAGGTGATCACAGCGGTAGTCCATCAACACAAACCGGCCCGGCTCAATTGGCGGTTTGGAGAAACGCCCCACCACGCCGTAGGCCGCCTGGCCCGCCACCGGCCCCTGATCGGGGCGGCGAATGTGGGGCGTGCGCGAACCGGAGGCATCAATCACCAAGCGCGCCTGCAGGGTGGTTCCCGATGCGCAGAACACGTTGGTGGTTGCACCGTTCAGCTCCACCCGCTCGGCCGTGTCTTGATGCCAGACCACGCCGTCGGCGCGCTCCAGCCAATGGCGCTGCAGAGCCGCCCGATCGAACAGGCCGTAGTCGATCCCGTGGGCATGGCTCTGATCCTGAGCCGTTGAGCCACCTTCGCCGAAATAACTGACGGTGTCGCTCCAGCGGTGCTCCAGCAGCTGCTCAAGCCCCACCGCTTTGAGCTCTTCGGCCCAGATTCCGTAGGTGTTCGGCCAGGGATCTTCGACCGGATCCGGGGCGATGCCCGCAACAGCCACACCCCGTTGGTTCAGTTCCGACGCGATGCAGAGGGCAGCAGGACCGCCCCCCAGCACCAGCACATCCACCGGCTCAGCCAAGGTCAGCTGTCCTGAGCGTTGTTGTCGGTGTTAGACGCTTCGGTATCACTCGAATCGCTGTCGTTCGAGGTGTCGTCAGCGGAGTCGTCCTCCGCTTCAGGCGGCACCAACACCACCTTCAGCAGCCGGTCGCCCTTGTCGAGCTTTTGCAGACGCACTCCCGTGGCAGCACGGGATTGCTGAGGGATGGCATCGGCGCTGGTGCGCACGATCACCCCCTTCTCGCTCACCAGCAGCAGCTCTTCGCCGGCACCGAGCACACTCAGCCCCACCAGCTGATCGGAGTCGATGCGGAACTTAATCGCCCGCAGGCCCATGCCAGCCCGCTTCTGCAGGCGGAATTGCGTCACCGGAACCCGTTTGCCCAGACCCGAAGCCGAGGCCACGAGCACCCAGGGACCCTCGCTGGCGGCATCCTCTTCATCGTCTGCGCTGGCAGCCACCTGATCGGCGAGTTCCACCGGCAGCACATCCATGCTCACCAGGGCATCGCCCTCGCGCAGGTTCATCGACCGCACGCCGCGGGCCGTGCGCCCCAGGGGGCGCAACTCCTCATCGCTGAGCCGGAAGTGGATGGTCATCCCGGCTTTGGAGCCGATCAAGACGCTGTCGCCCGGCACGGCCAGGCGCACCCAGGTGAGGGCATCGCCTTCCTCCAGGTTGATGGCGATCAGGCCGTTGGAGCGGATGTTGCTGAAGGCCGAAAGGCGGGTGCGCTTGATGAAGCCACCTCGGGTGAGCATCACCAGGTCGGTGTCGTCGCTGAACTCCGACACCGGAATCAACGTGGTGATCGCTTCTTCCCGGGGGATCGGCAACAGCTGCACCACCGGTGTTCCCTTGGCCGCACGGCTGCACTGGGGCACGCGGTAGGCGGGCAAGGCGTACGACACACCACGGTCGCTGAACAGCACCAAGGTGTCGTGGTCGTTGCAGCTGATGAACAGCTTCACCGCATCTTCACCCTGGCTACGGGTGCCGGCCTTGCCGCGGGTGCCGCGGCTGGTGGCCTCGAATTCGCTCACCGGCATCCGCTTGAGGTAGCCGGTCTCGGTGAGCAGCACCACAGACCGCTCGTTGGCGATCAGGTCGATGTCAGACAAGCCACCGCCGAGGTCGAGGATTTCGGTGCGGCGCGGGGTCGGGTAGCGCTCCCGCAGCTGGCCGAGCTCGTCCTGGATGATCCCGAACACCCGCTCACGCCGGCCAAGGATGTCCTTGTAGTCGGCGATCTTGGTGACGAGGTCCTCGTGCTCGAGCCGGATCTTGTCGGCCTCAAGGGCGGTGAGACGACGCAGCTGCATCTGCAGGATGGCGTCGGCCTGGATGTCGGACAAGCCATGACGATCCTGCAGCTGTTGCCGTGCCGTGGCCGTGTCGGGTGCAGCCCGGATCAAGGCAATGATCGGATCGAGCTGATCAAGGGCTAGCAGCAGGCCCAGCAGGATGTGGTCGCGCTCTTCGGCCTTGCGCAGCAGGTAGCGGGTGCGACGCTCGATCGTCTCGACCCGGAAGTCAAGGAACACCTCGAGCATCTTGCGCAGGGTGAGCAGGATCGGCTCACCGTTCACCAGCGCCAGCATGTAGGCACTGAAGTTGCTCTGCAGCGGGGTGAGTTTGAACAGGTTGTTCAGCACCACCTGCGGGTAGGCGTCGCGGCGCAGCTCCACCACGATCCGCATGCCGTCGCGGTCGCTCTCGTCGCGGATGTCAGATATGCCCTCGAGCTTCTTGTCGTTGACCAGCTCCGCGATGCGCTCGATCAGCGCAGCTTTGTTGGTCTGATACGGCAGCTCGGTGATGATCACCGCATCGCGATCGGGCCGCCCGGGAGCCTCAATCGTTTCGATGTTGGCCACGCCGCGCATGGTCACCGAGCCGCGGCCACCCAGGTAGGTCTCGCGGATGCCTTCACGACCCAGGATCTGACCGCCGGTGGGGAAGTCCGGGCCGGGGATCAGCTGGATCAACTCCTGATCGGTGATCTCCGGGTTCGCGATCAACGCGAGCAAGCCATCAATCAGTTCATTGAGGTTGTGGGGCGGGATGTTGGTCGCCATCCCCACGGCTATGCCCGCCGAACCATTCAGCAGCAGCTGCGGGATCCGCGCCGGCAGGACCGTGGGCTCCTGCTGGGAGCCATCGAAGTTGTCTGCGAAATCAACCGTCTCAGCCTCGATGTCCTCCAGGAGGCTGTCGGTGGTGAGCGCCTGCAACCGCGATTCGGTGTATCGCATGGCCGCCGGTGGGTCGTTGTCCACCGAGCCGAAGTTGCCGTGCCCATCGATCAGGGGCATCGACATCGAGAAGTCCTGGGCCATGCGCACCAGGGCGTCGTACACGGCGGTGTCGCCGTGGGGGTGATATTTGCCGAGCACTTCGCCCACCACACGGGCGCACTTGCGGTAAGGCCTGTCGTTGGTGAGGCCCAGCTCGTACATCGCGTACAGGATCCGGCGATGCACCGGCTTGAGGCCATCGCGGGCATCGGGCAGGGCCCGACCCACGATCACGCTCATCGCGTACTCCAAGTAGGAGCGCGACATCTCGTTGCGCAGGTCCGTCTGAATGATCCGATCGTCGGAATCGCCGGGACCGCCGCCGCTAGGCCCCACAGAATCCGTCATACGTGCATCAGACGTCCTTTGTCAGTCTATCTCGGACAGTGGAAGCAACAGAAAAATCCGGATAAACTGCCGAACGCTTTCCACTGATGTGATGGGTCCTGTCGACGAGCCGCGCCCTGAAGCCGAAACCCCAGGCAGCGACCCCACCCCCACATCGGAGCCCACGCCCGCCGCAACGCCGGAACCTGAGCCGACTCCGGCACCAACACCGGCGCCCACGCCAGCACCAACCCCCGCTCCAACACCAGACCCGGTGATCGCTTCCACCGTGTCGATCTCTGCTCAGGAGAGCGCCGATGAAGACGGCGGCGAATGGGAGCTGCTGTTGGGCAAGGTGAAGGACTGGCTCGAGCAGAACGATCTGGCGGAGCTCTGGACCAAAGCCCAGCTGCCACTGCGGGTGTTGGGCGGCCTGATCGTGTTCAGCCTGGTGGCGACGGTTTACTCCGGTGTGCTCAGCACCATCAACAGCATCCCTCTGGTGCCAGGCCTGCTGGAGCTGGCCGGCGTGGTCTGGCTGGTGAACTTCGCCCTGCGCAACCTGATCCGCAACAGCGATCGGGACAACTTCATCAAGGGCGCCCGCTCCACCTGGACCCGCGTGACGGGCCGATCGAGCTGACCCGATCAAGCTGAGCTGATCATCCCGATTGGTAGCTTGATCTGACTTTATTGAAGTCGCGCGGTGGACATTCAGCTCGGACGCTCCAAGACCGTTCGCCGGGCCTACGGAATTGATGAAATTGCCCTGGTGCCTGGGGGTCGCACGGTGGACCCCGAGGTCACCGATACCCGTTGGACCCTGGGTGGCATCGAGCGCGAGATCCCGATCATCGCCAGCGCCATGGACGGCGTGGTGGACGTGGGCATGGCCGTTCGCCTGTCCCAACTGGGCGCCCTTGGCGTGTTGAACCTTGAGGGTGTTCAGACCCGCTACGACGACCCCAACCAGGTGCTGGATCGCATCGCCGCCGTTGGCAAGGACGAATTCGTCCCGCTGATGCAGGAGATCTACAGCCAGCCGGTTCAGGAGGCGCTGATCCGCAAACGCATCCAGGACATCAAGGCCCAGGGCGGCATTGCAGCCGTTAGCGGCACTCCGGTGGCAGCCATGCGTTTCGGCAAGGCCATCGCCGAAGCCGGAGCCGACCTGTTCTTCGTGCAGGCCACCGTGGTCTCGACGGATCACACCGGTCCTGCAGGCCAGGAGACCCTGGATCTGGAAGCCCTGTGCCGCGACATGGGCGTTCCCGTGGTGATCGGCAACTGCGTCACCTACGACGTGGCCCTGCAGCTGATGAGGGCTGGTGCCGCCGGCGTGATGGTGGGCATCGGCCCCGGTGCAGCCTGCACCTCCCGTGGCGTTCTCGGCGTGGGCATTCCCCAGGCCACCGCAGTGGCCGACTGTGCTGCCGCCCGGGCCGACTACGAAAAGGAAAGCGGTCGCTACGTGCCGATCGTTGCCGACGGTGGCATCGTCACCGGCGGTGACATCTGCAAGTGCATCGCCTGTGGCGCCGACGCCGTGATGATCGGTTCTCCCATCGCCCGTGCTGAGGAAGCTCCCGGCCGTGGCTTCCACTGGGGCATGGCCACCCCAAGCCCTGTACTGCCCCGCGGCACCCGCATCAATGTGGGCAACACCGGCAGCATCGAGCGCATCCTGCGTGGCCCGGCCAAGTTGGACGACGGCACCCACAACCTGCTGGGCTGCCTGAAGACATCGATGGGCACCCTGGGCGCCCAAACCATTAAAGAGATGCAGCAGGTGGAGGTGGTCGTGGCACCCTCCCTGCTGACGGAAGGCAAGGTCTACCAAAAGGCCCAGCACCTCGGAATGGGCAAGTAATGCAGGGCTAAATTGGAGCTGTGCGGGCCTCGGCCCCACACTCCTCACACCCCCCGGCCCGACGCGATCGGGCTTTCACTCTTTGTGGAGAGCGACTGTCACAGTTCCCTTCTCAGCAGGGAAGAGCTGTGTTTTCGCTCGAAACCGTTGCTAAATTCTCCCTAAATTCTCCTGCTCATATGTCCAGCGCTGCTGCTGTCACCGATGCATCCTTCGAGCAGGACGTGCTCCAGAGCGACGTACCGGTTCTCGTGGACTTCTGGGCACCCTGGTGCGGACCCTGCCGCATGGTGGCTCCGATCGTGGAAGAGATCGCCAAGGAATTTGACGGCCAGATCAAGGTGTTCAAGCTCAACACCGACGAGAACCCCAACGTGGCCAGCCAGTACGGCATCCGCAGCATCCCGACGCTGATGGTTTTCAAGGGCGGCCAGAAAGTTGACACCGTCGTGGGCGCTGTTCCCAAGGCAACCCTGTCAGGCACCATTTCCAAGTACCTCTGAATCCGTATCCAGAACGGATCGACCGGTTGAGTCTGAACCTCGGGTTAATCGATTACGGCATGGGCAATCTCCACTCGGTGGAGAGATGCCTCGAGCGGCTCGATCAGTGCTGCTCATTGATCCATAACGCCGAAGATCTGGAGGGCGTCGATGCGCTGATCCTGCCCGGGGTCGGCGCTTTTGATCCGGCCATGGCAAACCTCAGGGCCACCGGACTGGTGCCCCACCTGTTGCGCTGGGGTCAGGAGGATCGCCCCTTGCTCGGCATCTGCCTCGGCCTGCAACTGCTGTTCGAGCAGAGCGATGAAGGCAGCGATCCAGGCCTCGGGCTCTTGGGCGGACGGGTGAGCCGCCTGCCCAGCAACAGCGGCGAACGCATCCCCCACATGGGCTGGGCTCCGTTGAAGCATCACGGCAGCTGCCCGCTGCTCAGCAGCGATGCCCCATCAGAGTGGGTGTATTTCGTGCACAGCTACGCCGCTGTTCCCAGCGATCGAAATGACCTCAAGGCCTCGGCCCCCTTCGGCGATCAGGAGGTGACCGCTGTGGTCTGGCGGGGCCGCGTCGGCGCTTGCCAGTTCCATCCGGAGAAGTCGTCCGATGCTGGAGAACAGATGCTCAAGCGTTGGTTGACCTGGCTGTGTAACGGGGCTGAACCCTGCCCATGAGCGGTGGCGGGCAACTGCGCCTCAGCGGGGGGCGACGGCTGCTGAGCCCCGGGGGTCGCACGGCTCGGCCCACCACCTCCAGGGTGCGCGAAGCCGTGATGAACATCCTTGCCCCGCATCTGCAGGACTGCCGCTGGCTCGACCTCTGCAGCGGCAGCGGCGTGATGGGCTGTGAGGCCCTGCAGCGGGGGGCTCGCTGTGTGGTGGCCGTTGATCAAGACCCGCAATGCATCCGCGTCAGCCGCAGCAACCTCAGTGAAGTGGCGGCGAGCCGTTCACAGGCTCCGGAAATCCGCACAGAACGGAGGGAGCTGATCGCATGGCTGCTCAAGGGCTGGAACCAGGAGCCCTTCGACATCGTCTATTTCGACCCCCCCTACGACCAGGGCCTCTACGAACCCTGCTTTATCGCCCTCGCCGAGGGGAATTGGCTTCACCAGGACTCCCTGGTGGTGTGTGAACATCGCTCAAACCTGAACCCAGAACCGGGCTCAGATTGGACGGTTGTGGATCAACGCCGCTACGGCATCAGCAGCGTGATGCTTCTCAGCCCCCCAGAGCGCTGCCACCGCGGCGGTACTGGTTCCATGCCGCCACGAACAGACCCATCAGCGTGACGGGGATCAGACCCAAAACGATGCCGCAGAGCAGAGGTTCGATCATCGCGTCGCGTCAGCAATCAGAATTAGGGAGAATTCTCTCATTGGAACTCCGGGTCTGTGGTCCAGCCGTCACGAATTGCGGCCGAATCGGCATCAGCTGATGCAAATGATTCGAGCGATCGGGGGCGCGGCCTGATCGCCGCGCTCGTGGTGTCAGCTGCCACGGCCTGCGTGGTGCTGGTGCTCTGGGTTCTGGGCAGCGCCCAGCAGGACCCCTACATCAAGGCCAGCCTTGAGCTGCAGGGGGCCGTTGACCACGGCGGCCAGCTGTTCCGGATCAATTGCGCCGGCTGCCACGGCCTTGCCGGCCAGGGGTTGGTGGGCCCTCAACTTCAGGGCGTCAGCAACCAGCTCAAAGACCCCGTTCTGGTGCACCAGATCATCAGCGGCGAGACTCCTCCCATGCCGAGCTTTGAGATGGAACCGCAATCGATGGCCGACCTGCTGGCCTATCTGCACACCCTCAGCTGAGCCGCTGCCTTGAATGCCGTTGTCGTGCTGGTGGAGCCGGCCGGCCCCCTAAACATCGGAAGCGTGGCCAGGCTCTGCGCCAATTTCGGGGTAGGCGAACTGCGGCTGGTGGCCCCCCGCTGTGACCACCTCAGCGAGGAGGCGATGCTGATGGCCGTGCACGGCCAGGCGCTGCTTCAGGCCGCCATGGTGGTTCCCGACCTGCTGACGGCCATCCATGACTGCCGCCGCACCGTGGGCAGTTGCGGACGCCTGGACCATGGAGAGATCCCCCTGCAAACACCCGAGCAGGCCCTGGGTTGGTTGCTGGCCAGGGATGGCAGCAGCTCCAGCTCAGACGCCCCCGTGGCCTTGGTGTTTGGACGGGAAGACCGCGGCCTCAGCAACAGTGAGCTGCGGCTCTGCCAGAGGGTTCTCTGCCTGCAGAGCGGGGAGGCCTATCCCTCGCTGAATCTCTCCCACGCCGTGGCGGTGGTGCTGCATGAGTTGGCCCGCCTCAACAGCGGGAGTACTGAAACCCACTGCATCGAGCCGCCATCGCCGGACCCGGCAGCCGCCAAGGCGCTTTCAGCCTTTCTTGACGACGCCACTGACCTGCTGCTGGAGGCCGGTTTCCTGCTGGAGCACACCGCCTCCGCCCGCATGGCCAAGGTGCGGGATCTGCTGCAACGCGCCACGGTGCGCGCTGAGGAGGTGGCTCTGCTGCGGGGAATGGTGCGCCAACTGCGCTGGGCCATCCGCGCCAAGCGCCCCTAATCTCTGCCGAACAGTCACGGCTGAAAGGTTGAGCAGCAGTCGTTCGTCACGTCGCTCCGCCGGCTGGAAAGGTCCGGCCCCGCTCATCCTGCGGCTGGTGTTGATGGGGGTGGGTCTGGGACTGCTCACCGGCAGCGGCCTGCGGCTGCTAGCGCCCCGCGTTCAGCAACAGGAGATCGCCCTGCCCAGCTGGCTGGCCGATCAAGCGCTGATCACCACGCTGCTCGGTGACGCCATGGAGCCGCCCAGCACTGAAAACGCCGCAGGGAAGAAACCTGCTTCTGTCGTGGCGAAGGGTCTGAAGCAGGCACGCTTCGCCCCCAGGCAGGAAATCAGGGCGCTGAGTGAGCGCTGGCTGGAGCTGGCCGCACAACAGAGGGATCTGCAGGCCAGCGCCTACATGCTGATCCTCGACGACGGGCGCTTTGCGGCCATGCAGGCCGAACGGCCGATGGCTGCCGCCAGCTCCATCAAGACGCCGATCCTGCTCGCAGTGCTGGAACTGCTGGATCAGGGAACACTGCAGTGGAACGAACCGCTCACGCTTACCGAGGAGCTGGTGGGAGGCGGCGCCGGTTGGATGGCCTCCTGGCCCCTGGGCAGTCGCTTCCCCACCCATGAGGTGGCCACGGAAATGATCCGAGTGAGTGACAACTCCGCCACCAACCTGATGATTGCCCGGGCGGGGGGAATGGATGCGATCAACGCCCGCTTTCAGGAGCTGGACCTGCCCTCCACCGTGGTGAACAACTGGCTGCCGGATCTCGACGGAACCAACACCACCAGTGCCAGAGATCTCAGCCGGGCAATCGCCTTGGTGGACAGCGGCGAGCTGCTGGCCCCCCGCAGCCGGGATCTTTTTCGCGAGGTGATGGGCACGTCGATCACCAACACGCTGCTGCCCAGGGGCTTGATGCGCGGCCTCGGTGGCGCCCAGGGCGAACCGGACGCAAGCCTGGCCCGGAAGGGGTACCGCGTCTACAACAAAACAGGCGACATCGGCATCGCCTACGCCGATGCCGGGCTGATCGAACTCCCCGACGGACGACGCGCTGTGGCGGGATTTCTGGTGGAGGGCCCCTTCAACGACCCCCGATCCACCGAACTGATCCGTCAGCTCGTCGCTGCGATGGCACCGCACCTCAAACCCATCCCTGTTCCGCCCAAGCCATGAAGCTCGCTCCGCTGTTGTCTGCTGCCTGGCTGGCTGTTGCAGCCATGCCCGGCGCTGCGGAGGTGATTGAGCGTCAGCAGAGCGTTCGCCCCCTGCCGGGAGGCCTCGACAGCGTGTTGATGGTGAACGACAACAACCCCGAACTGATCGAAGACGACGGCATCCTGATCTCAACCTTCCCCGATGGGAAGGCGGCGTCGGTTCCAGTGGTGCTGAACGGTCGGTTCGACCTGTTCAGCCACCACGTGTATGCCGGTGATGCGGCGGGCAGCCCCAGCTCAACCCTGTGGCTGGCGGTGCTGGCAGCTCCGCTGGGGAACGCTCCTGTGACCCTGCAGCTGCTCTCAGGCAGCACCTCGCTTTCGCAGGCCACAGGGCCCGGCCAGACCCAGGCCCCCTTCCTGCCCTTGCCGAGCCTGATGCCGGAAACCACCGACGTGGTGGCGTCTGGCCCCGGCAGCCGTGTGGCTGGCGATCTGTTGGCCGGCCGCCGCGCAGTGGAACTGACCAACCGCCGCTGGAGCCTGGCTCCCGGTGCACCCACGCAGCTGTTGCTGTTACCGATTCCCGTTGCCGGTCTCGATCCCCTGCTCAACGGCCGCAACCTGCAACTGCGCTTCCATAGTTCCGGGCCGGTGGCGCTGGCCACCCTGGCCGCCCACGGTGAAAACGGAAAGGCTCCAAGCGAGCAGCACTGGCTGCAACTGCTCAAGGACCAGCGCATGAGCGGCAAGGAGCACCAACCCACCCCACGGGGCAGCAAGGGCAAGATCATTTATTCCCGGGTGAGCGGTGTTCAGATCGGCAGCAGCTGGCGGGCGCGCATCACCGACCCGGGCAGCCCGGTGCTGGCCGCACCCAAGGCCCCCATCTCCTGGCCGATCAGCAGCCTGGAGCGCGGCACCCTCGCCACCAACCAGGTGCAAACCGCGGAACTCAAACGCTTTTACCCTGGCACCGCCTGGGCGGCCCATGGCAACTACGGGGTGGAGTACGACCTCACCCTGCCGCTGAAAAACACCGGTTCAGCCGCGGTCACGCTGCAACTGTCGCTGGATTCGCCCCTCAAAGGCAACAGCACCACCTCTCTGCTGCGCTTCCGCGATGACCTCAACGGTCCGGTGATGTTCCGCGGGCCTGTGCAGACCACGGGTCTGGAGGATTCAGAGGGTGTTGCCAAGGGGCGCCAGACCCAGCACCTGGTGCTGCGCCAGGGGCAGCAGGGGCCGTTCTTGGGACAGCTGATGCTCAAGCCAGGGGAGGACAAAGAGGTACGCGTTCGCCTGGTCTATCCCGCTGATGCCACGCCACCGCAAGTCATCACCGTGCAGCCTGTGAAACAATCCTGAGCACGCCTAGAGAATTGCTCGTGACTGCACCCCGGAAGCGCAGGGTCTTCCCCTTCACTGCGGTGATCGGTCAGGAGGAGATGAAGCTGGCCCTGCTTCTCAACGTGATCGATCCGCGCATTGGCGGCGTGATGATCATGGGAGACCGTGGCACCGGCAAATCCACCACGATCCGTGCCCTGGCTGATCTGCTGCCGGACATCGACGTTGTCGCCGGCGATCCATACAACAGCTCGGCCAGCGATCCCGACCTGCAGAGCAGTGAGGTGCGCGAGCGGATGCAGCAGGGGGAAACCCTAAGCACCGAACCGCGGCAGGTGCCGATGGTGGACCTTCCCCTCGGTGCAACGGAAGACCGCCTCTGCGGCACCATCGATATCGAGAAAGCCCTGAGCGAAGGCGTGCGCGCCTTTGAGCCCGGCCTGCTGGCCAAGGCCAACCGCGGCCTGCTCTACGTGGATGAGGTGAACCTGCTCGACGACCACCTCGTCGACGTTCTGCTCGACTCCGCCGCCTCCGGCTGGAACACCGTGGAACGGGAAGGCGTCTCCGTGCGTCACCCCGCGCGTTTCGTGTTGATCGGCTCCGGCAACCCCGAGGAAGGCGAACTCCGCCCCCAGCTGCTCGACCGTTTTGGCATGAGCGTGGAAGTGCGCACCGTGCGTGATCCGGAACTGCGGGTGCAGGTGGTGGACCAGCGCACCGCTTTCGACAGCGATCCCGATGGCTTCAGCACCGCCGTGGAGGGCAACCAAAACGCCCTGCAACAGCGTGTGGTGGAGGCTCAGCAACGCCTCGGTCAGGTGACCATCGATGAGGATCTGCGCCTGCGCATCTCCGCGGTCTGCGGCGAGCTGGATGTGGATGGTCTGCGGGGTGACATCGTCACCAACCGTGCCGCCCGGGCCCTGGCCGCCTTCGAAGGACGCACGGAAGTGAGCGAGGAAGACGTGGCGCGCGTGGCCTCCTGCTGCCTGCGCCACCGGCTGCGCAAGGACCCCCTGGAGCAGGTGGATTCCGGCGACCGCGTGGTGAAGGTGTTCTGCAAGGTGTTTGAGCGCAGCGAGAGCAGCGACCGCGCTGATTTCGAACTGGCCCTCGCCGCCTGATCCCCCCACAATCAGCCCATGCGGATCCTCGGCATCGACCCGGGCCTCGCCCGGGTGGGCTACGGGGTGATCGACATTCAGGACGGATGCCAGCGCATGCTCGATTGCGGCATCATCCAGACCGATTCCGGTCGCTCTGACGGTGATCGCATGGTGGAGATCGCTGGCGACCTGCGCCAGCTGATCCGGATCTGGCGCCCGGAACTGGCGGCCGTGGAGAAGTTTTTCTTCTACCGATCCAGCAACACCATCAACGTGGTACAGGCACGGGGCGTGGTGGTGATGACCCTGGCCCGCTTCAAGATCCCGATAGTGGAGTTCCCACCCATGCAGATCAAACTCGCCGTGGCGGGGTTCGGCCATGCCGAAAAGGATGAGGTGCTGGAGGCGGTGATGCGGGAGTTGAACCTGGAGGAACCGCCCCGCCCGGACGATGCGGCCGATGCCCTTGCGGTGGCGCTGACGGCCTGGTTGCAGCGATGAGCAGCAAGCCAACCCTGCGCCGTCACTTCAAAGCCCAGCGTCATCTGGAGGTAGCCGCCACGCGATCCATCCAGAACGCCGTGGCGGCGTTGATCGACCAGTCCAACTGCGGCAACCGCCATGTGGGCATCTACTGGCCCCTCCCGGGGGAAGTTGATGTACGGCCGATGCGGGATGGTCCCCATCCGCCCTTGGCCTTGCCGGTGGCCGATGGCAACGGCAAGCTCATCTACCGAAGCTGGTGTGAGGAATCGCTTCAGCCCGATGGCTGCGGCATTCCCGCTCCTGCCACAGGAGATGCTCTGAAACCCGATCAAGTGGCGCTGCTGCTAGTGCCGGCGCTTGCGGTGGACGGCGCGGGAATCCGCCTGGGCTACGGCGGTGGGTATTACGACCGGCTCAGGGCTGATCCCGCCTGGGCTGCCGTGCCGGCCTGGGTGGTGCTGCCCTCAACCTGCCTTGCGGCCGAGGCGTTGCCTCGGGAGTCCTGGGATGTTCCGTTCACCGGCTGGATCACGGAACAGGGTGCTGGTCGGCCCGCCTGAGAGGCCGCATCATGGGCAGCATTGATCGCCCTTCCATGCTGCGTCTGCTGGCTCCACTGTTTCTGCTCGGCTCAGTGCTACATGGCGCGCTGCTGGCCCCTGCCAAAGCCCATCAGATCGAAAGTGCTCTGCAGTATCTCGATGGCGATCTGCAATTGAGCAGCAGCTTTTCCAACGGTGAGCCCACCCAGGGGGCCGTTGTTCGCCTGCTCAATGCCGATGGCACGCCAGGGCAGGAACTGGGCCGCACCGATGCCGAGGGACGCCTGAGCCTCGATCTCAGCAGCGTGGGCAACGGCACCGTTGATCTCCAGGTGGACGGTGGTCCAGGCCACCGCGACTACCTCGAACTTCCCGTTCAAGACGGCGAAGTGGATCTGAACGAGGTGGTCATGTTCCCGTTCAGCCTGGTGATGGTGGGGCTGCTGGTTAGCGTGCGACGTCGATACGACTGAGCCCCGCATGGCCACCAGCACCGGCAGTGATGCCCTCGACCGGATGGTGGAGCGCCTGGGCGGCACCGCCGATCCAAAACGCCGCTACGAATACGTGCTCTGGTTGGCCAAGAAGCTCGCACCCATGCCGGCCGAGGAGCAGACCGACGACATCAAGGTGAAGGGATGTGTGTCGCAGGTGTTTGTGCGGGGTGCCCTCGATGAGGGAGTGATGCGCTGGCAGGGCGACTCCGATGCGCTGATCACCAAGGGACTGCTCGCATTGTTGATCCAGGGGCTGGATGGATTGACACCGGCCCAGGTGCAGGCGGTGGACCCGGCCTTCATTGCAGCAACAGGCCTGCAGGCCAGCCTGACGCCCTCACGCGCCAATGGCTTCCTCAACATCCTCCTGGCCATGCAGGAGCAGGCCCGTCAACTGGACAGCTGACCCAAGCGCTGATCAGGACAGGGACAGGGACCGACAGAGACAGGAACAGAAGCCGAATCACGTCAATACATAGAGTCGCTCGCAAACGTTCCAACACGGATCACAGGGGATGGCAGCAAATGTCGGCGTGGGTCTGCTGGGACTGGGCACGGTTGGCGGTGGAGTGGCATCGATCCTCCAGAACCCCAGCGAACGTCACCCGCTGGTGGGTGAACTGGAGCTGATCCGTGTTGCCGTCCGCGATCTGAACCGCCCCCGGCCCGTTGCTCTGGACGAAAGCCTGCTGACCACCGACCCATCGGCGGTGATTCAGGACCCAGCCGTGGACGTGGTGGTGGAGGTGATCGGCGGCCTGGAGCCGGCCCGCAGCCTGATTCTCCAGGCGATTGCAGCCGGCAAATCCGTGGTGACCGCCAACAAGGCCGTGATCGCACGCCACGGTCAGGAAATCGCTGAAGCCGCGGCCGCCGCCGGGGTATACGTGCTGATAGAGGCCGCCGTTGGTGGCGGCATTCCCATCATTGAGCCGCTGAAGCAGTCCCTGGGGGGCAACCGCATCAACCGCGTCAGCGGCATCATCAACGGCACCACCAACTACATCCTCACCCGCATGGCTGAGGAGGGGGCCGCCTATGACTCGGTGCTCAAGGATGCCCAGGAGCTGGGCTACGCCGAAGCCGATCCGGCAGCGGATGTGGACGGTCTTGATGCGGCCGACAAGGTCGCGATCCTTGCGACTCTGGCCTTCGGCGGCAGCGTGGATCGCGCTGCCGTTCCCACCGAGGGCATCAGTGGCCTGCAGGGAGTGGATGTGGATTACGCCAATCAACTGGGCTACGGCGTGAAGCTGCTGGCGGTGGCCGAGCGCATGGCTGAAAGCGGCGATCCCCTGCCCCTCTCCCTGCGGGTGCAGCCCACGCTGGTTCCCAAGGACCACCCCCTGGCCGGCGTGAACGGCGTCAACAACGCCATCCTTGTGGAAGGTGACCCCATCGGCCGGGTGATGTTCTACGGCCCCGGCGCGGGCGCCGGCCCGACCGCTTCTGCGGTGGTGGCTGACATCCTCAACATCGCCGGCATCCGCCAGGCCAGTGAAGGGCCGGGGAACGTGGATCCCCTGCTGGCCGCCAGCAGCTGGCGCCCCTGCGCTCTGGTCGACTCAGGCGACATTCGCCAACGCCACTATGTGCGTTTCAAGACAAAAGACGCCCCTGGCGTGATCGGCAACGTGGGCGGCTGCTTCGGCCAACGCAACGTGTCGATCCAGTCGATCGTGCAGTTCAATGCCAGCGACGCCGGCGCCGAGATCGTTGTGATCACCCACGAAGTGAGCCAACGTCAGATGAATGAAGCCCTGGACGCCATCCAGGCTTTGCCGGAGGTGTCTGGCCTGGCCGCTCACCTCGGCTGCCTCTAGGGAGAGCTTCAGCCCTGGCGAATGCCCCCTGGCGTGCGTCAGAGTGTCAAGAACTTCCACAGCACAGGCCTGAATCCTCAGATCTGTGCTCGAAACGGTTCATGCAGAACCTCACCTGTTCGAGTCCCGGTCAAGGCTGCCCCCTAGAGGAGGAGGTGAATCCGATGACGGTGCACCAGGGAGATTGCGTCAATCTCGACAGTGACGACGACACTTATCAGGTGATCGGCGTGGATGGTGACCACGACCGCTGCTGGGTGCGCCGCTGGCCCTTGCAGAGCAACGAGGGCTCACCGGTGTTCGAAATCTCGTTGGAAAGGATTCGCCAGGTCGGGTAAGTCCCTGTTGAATGGGCCGACCCGTGTTGATTGAGGCCCGTTGAAGCGCACCGATCGCCCCACGAGATGGACGTGCGGTGGAGCGCTGATGGCCCTGGCTCTCACCATCACCCAGATGGGGTGTCAGGCCCCGCCCCCCACCAGCCGCATCACGGTGGCCTCTGCAGGCCGAATCAGTTCCCTGGATCCAGCCCAGGCCAGCACCCTCGGCGCCACGCAGCTGATCAGCGCCCTGGGTGATCCGCTCTATCGCCTCAGGCGGGATGGCTCCCTAGAACCCCGCCTGGCGGCCTCGGCCCCGGTTCTCAGTGATGGCGGTCGCACCGTCACGGTTCCCCTGCGCACCGATGTGCGATTCCACGATGGAACGCCGTTCAATGCCGCAGCCATGGCCTTCAGCCTGCGGCGTTTCCTCGAGATCGGAACCCTCAGCTATGTGGTGGGCGACCGGATTGCGGCGGTGGAGGAAGCCGACAGCCACACCCTGCGGCTGCGCCTCAGTCGCCCCTCCACATCCCTGCAGGGCCTGCTGACGTCGATCAACCTCACCCCGATCTCACCAACGGCCTACAGCAACCATCAGGACCGTTTTCTGCACGACCGCTTTGTGGGGACAGGCCCCTACAAACTGACCCGCTTCAGCGAACATCAGCAAAGCTTGGAGCCCTTCGCCCAGTACTGGGGTGAGGCGCCGCGCAACAACGGCCTCGATCTGATCACGCTGAGCAACTCCACGGCGCTCTACGGGGCATTGCGCAGTGGCGAGGTGGATCTGCTGCTCTCCGCCTCGATCGACGAAGACCAGCGCCACACCCTGCATGAACGGGCCAGAGCAGGGGAGCTGCACGAGTCGGTGGGTCCGGCGATGGAGATCGGCTACATCACCCTGCTGAGCAACCGGGAGCCATTCCAAGACCCCAACCTCAGACGGGCCCTGGCCGTCAGCCTGAACCGAAGCGAGATCAGTGAACGGGTGAGCTACGGGCTGCGCCGTCCGCTGCGGGCGCTGGTGCCCCCCAGCCTGGCCGGTGGCGCCATGGCCCCATGGCCCGAACACAACCCCGAGCAGGCCCGCGATCTGCTGCAGGCAGCGGGCTACTGCAACGGCAGCACCCTGCGCTTTCCGCTCACCTTCCGCTCCAATGTGCCCGCCGACAAATTGCTGGCCCTCACCTGGCAGGCCCAGGTGCAACGAGACCTCTCGGACTGCCTGGTGTTGGATCTCGATGGCGTCGAATCCACCACCATCTATCGCCAGCTGGGGGAAGGTACCTTCAAAGCCGTGATGCTGGATTGGCGCGGCAGCTACCCCGATCCGGAGGCCTATCTGACGCCGCTGTTGAGCTGCACCTCGGTGGAGGGCAACATCTGCACGGAAGGAGAAGCAGCCATCAGCGGCAGCTTCTGGAGTGCCCCCGGATTGCAGACCGCCCTGATTAAATCCGACACGCTGATGGGTGATGCCCGCCGCACCGCCCTGGACCATGTGGACCATCTCTCGGCCGACGGTGCCGCCTACATCCCCGTCTGGCTGGATTCACCTCGGGCCTGGGCCCAGCTGAACCTCAACCCTCCACGATTTGATGGCAGTGGTCAGCTGATGCTCGCTGAGCTGGAGCGCCGCCAGGACGGAGCCACGAACAACTGATGGGACGCGCCCGAGACCTCGCCCGCTACAGCGCCACCCGCCTCGCCCTGGCGCCATTGATGTTGTGGCTGATCGCCAGCCTGGTGTTCCTGCTACTGCGCGTCGCCCCAGGTGATCCCGTGGATGCGGTTCTCGGAAGCCGTGCCCCCGCCGCCGCCAAAGCCGCCATGCGAGCTCGGCTGGGCCTGGATCAATCGTTGCTGGATCAGTACCTCAGCTATCTCAACGGCTTGATCCACGGCGATCTGGGGCAGGCCCTGATCAACCAGGAGCCAGTTCGAACCATAATCGGCAAAACCCTGCCCGCCAGCCTGGAGCTGAGCGTTATCGCCTTGGTGTTGGCTGCCGTGGTGGGGCTGAGCATTGGCTTCAGTGGCATTGCCCGGCCCGAGGGGAAGATCGACTTGGGCGGACGCCTCTACGGATTGGGCACCTATGCCCTGCCGCCCTTCTGGGTGGCCATGCTGGTGCAGCTGGTGTTCGCCGTCAGCCTGGGCTGGTTGCCGGTGGGCGGGCGCTTCCCCCCCAGCCTTCTTCCCCCCGAGGGCAGCGGCTTTTTCCTGCTGGACAGCGCTCTGCAGAACAACTGGGCCGCTTTTCGAGGCACCGTGCGTCACCTGATCCTGCCCGCGGGAACCCTGGCTCTGCTGCTCAGCGGCACCTTTACGACCGCCCTGCGACTGAACCTGCGACGCACCCTGCGCGGCGACTACGTGGAAGCGGCGCGGAGCCGCGGCCTCACTGAGCGCCAGGTGATCCTGCGCCACGGGCTGCCCAATGCTTTGCTGCCGGTGCTCACCATCGCTGGCATCACCGTGGCCTCCTTGATCGGTGGGGCCCTGCTGATTGAAGTGACTTTCTCCTGGCCAGGCATTGCCTTGCGTCTGCAGGAAGCCATCAATCAGCGGGACTACCCCGTCGTTCAGGGGATCGTGGTGGTGATCGCCGCCCTTGTGGTGCTGGTGAGTGTTGCCGTTGACCTGCTGGTGGCCGCCCTCGATCCACGGGTGCGCTACTGATCCAGCAGCTGCAAGGCCCTGCGACGGCCCAAGCGATGCCAGCGCGTCTTGGAACTGGCGTCCATCAGGTGAACCGCATCGTTGCTGGGTGACGGGGAGTTCAGGGAATCAAGAAAACGGATGACTTCATGGGCAATCACCCGTTGAACGCTGAGGGGATTGACGCCCACCAACTCTTCGCCGAGCCGGAAGATGTCGTCCCCCTCTGACGCCTTGCCCTGGCCATCCACACGAATCGGTGAAAAGTGACTGGCCCCCTCCACCACCACCACCCGGCTGGCGGGATGCTCCGCCAATCCAGCCAAAAGAGCCAGCTGCTCATCCAGAGGAGGGGTGATCAGATCGAGGGTGCCACCCACCATCAACAGCGGAATCGGCAACGTCCGACTGGCGCGGTGCGGCCAGATCAACCCACCAAAGCTGTTGAGCCCCACCACCGCACGGGGCGGCGCGTCCATCGCTTTGCTCTCGAGCACACGGCCTGCCGCCAGTTCGCACTGGAGCAATTCAGACAGGTTGGCGAGGGGCAAGCCCGCCAGGGCCGCTTCACAGCGCTGGGCCATCCCGGGCACCAGCTCCGCCCCACTGGCCAGGAGGGCCGTTAGGGCTCCCAGGGAATGGCCCATCAGCACCACCTCGGTCCCGGGGATGTTCAAATCGCCCCCTTGTTGCGCCTCCAGCACCGCCGCCAGGTCAGCCAAGCGATCACGAAGTGCTGCGGCGCCATCAAACGACTGACGCCCCTCCAGCAAACCCTGAACAGCGGCGGCATCGCTACCGGGATGCTCCAGCACCAGCACGGGCCAACCCGCCTGCATCAACGAACGGGCCAGCCAGTGGAAGTGGTTGGGGTCCCCGCCCAGCCCCGGCATCATCAAGACCCATGTCTGATCCGATCGAGGCGACTGGGGGATCCAACGTTCCAGCCGCAATAGCCGCGAACGATGGCCCACTGCAAGCGTTTCGTGACGGGGCGCATCAGCCGAGGCAGCACGCTCCCTGCCCTGAAGGGGCTGCAGCCGAGCCTCTTCCCGAGCCAAAGTCCGCATCAAGGCCTGATGACGCTTCAACTCCAGCCGCCAGCGGTTGGCAGCAGCCACCAACGCATCCAGATCCAGACGCAACTGCGGGGTGGGCAACGCCTCCAACACATCCAGCGTTGAAACGGTTTCCTGCCGTTCGAGCAACTGCTCCAGCGTGGAGAGCACCAGCCAACGATTGATGCGCGTTTCGCCATCCACTCGAATCAATTCCCCCAGGGCATCCAACAGCGGACCCGCCCCCCAGCTGCTCAGCAACTGACGCCCGAGGCTGCGACGGGAGAGCACAGGAGCCTTGAGCAGACGGATCAACCCCTGTCGGCTCTCCGGTGCGAGAAGCCCCATCCAGGTGGAGAGCTCCGATCGCGAGAGCTGCGCTGGATCAGCCGTCGGCGAGCGCACAAAGGATCCGAGTTCCTCCACCGAAACCGGAAGAACCACGCCGTCAATCTTGACCTCCACACGTTCTGTGGAGCCAACAGGCCACGATCCGCACGTGCTGAGCAGCAGACTGCCCATCAAGCCCATCGCGATGCATCGTCCTGTTAAGCGTCCGCGCAGCAACGCCTGACCCTCTGCGGTGGTGGAACCAGTTTCCATCACCCCTGAGAAATGTCACCCGACTGAGGTTCCTGGCGTCCATCGGTGCCGGCGGGGTGATGTTCATGACGCCGCTGATCTTTCATGCGATCGACTTCTCAGCGCGTGAAGTGGGAAGCGGCCTGGCCGTCTCTGCCCTGATCGGCACGGTGGTGCGCCTGCTGAGCGGTGCACTGCTTGATCGCGGCATTCGCTGCTCCTGGCCGGTGAGGGGCACAACCCTGTTGGCCATTGCAGCTGATCTGATCCTGCTGCAGGCCGACAACTACAACAGCTACTTGCTCGGACAGCTGCTGCTGGGCTGTGCAGCGGGTCTGTACTGGCCTGCCATCGAATTGGCCGTTCCCCTCAGTTGCGGCAACCTTCCCTCAGGGCGGGGCTACGCCCTGGTGCGCAGTGCCGATGCCCTCGGCATCGGCATCGGGACGCTGATCGGAACCGCTGCCGCCACCCTTGGAATCCTGCGGACGGTGTACATCGTTGAAGCGGTGTGCATGGGCGCTGTGTTGGTGCTGATCAGCCTTGTTCCGCTCCAGGACGGTCCGCCCTACCGCAACCTCAGCAGCAACAGCCCAGCGCCGGTTGGTCAACGGCCACGGCCAACAACCCGACTGCCCTGGTTGCTTCCCCTGCTGCCGGTACTGCTGATCAGTGTGGTGGCCACCGGGATCCTGGCCCTTCAACAGAGTGCGCTTCCCCTCGATCTGGTGCGCGGCGGGCTGGTGCGACCGGCCCTTAGCGAGAGCCACAGCAGTGCCCTGATCGCCCTTCAGTTGACCTTGCTGGTGAGCCTGCAGTGGCCGGTGGGCCGTTGGCTGGCGGAGCGCAGCGTTGCCTTCGGTCTCGGCTTGAGCCTGGCGGGATTCAGTCTGGGCTGCAGCCTGATTGCTTTCTCCTCCCTGTTCGAGAACGGCACAATCCTTGTGCTGGCATCCCTGCTGCCGATGGCCTTCGCCCAGGCCGCTTTCCTGCCCACGGCCACAGAAGCCGTCATTGAAGAGACACCACCGGAACACCGGGGTTTGGCGATGGCACTGTTTTCCCAGTGCTTCGCCATCAGCGCCATTGTGGCCCCTCTCGCTGGTGGAGCCCTGCTGGACCTTCAAAACAATGGCCTGCTGCTCTGGTTGTTGATGGGTGGGGCCTGCCTGGTCGTGCTCCCCAGCCTGCGCAGCCTCAAGCCGCGCTACGGGGTGACAGCAACAGGCCAGGACATCGCCTTGCCAGAGCAACAACGCTTTGATGCCCTGGCAGGCAGTTCAGGTCAACAACATCGTTGAGAGCTGACGGCAGAGGATGAAGACCATCCGAGGGCCAAGAGAAGTCCATCTCTCAGTTAGATGCTGAAGATAAATACTGAAGAAGACCTGACTCCTCTTTTTGCCCTACCAATTGATCTCAACCAGAGAACAGATGTTCATGCTCTATGGACGTACAAAGAATTGATCAGCAGCCAAACAGTGTTGACCACAACACCGCAAAAGCAAGATCAGATCGCTCAATGAAATGGTTCACTGCGATGCTGCTTACCGTCATATTTTCTCCGCTTGCCAGTGCCACTCAGCACGATGGACGTTCACTTGTGGCTCACGGAGAGCACAAGAAAGCGGCTTACCTGGTTCTAAGCACAATCACCCAGGAGATCGAACTCATTCCAGTTGAATCCCTGAATCAATGCGAGACAATTGGAAGTGAGATCATGAAGGGTGGAAAGTTGAGCAAGTTCCTCAAGGGCTACAAGTGCATTCCGGGCTTGCTCTAGGCGAACCAACTAGAGATCACTGATATTTCCCCAATCAAGCACTCTTGAAAAGTCAAAGAGCGTTAGAGGGAATGTCTAGGAAATCAAATGCTTTGACTAAACGTTGAACAAAAACTCCATCACATCGCCTTCATCCACCACATACTCCTTTCCTTCACTGCGCAGCCAGCCTTTGTTGCGGGCTTCCGCCAGTGAGCCAGCTTCCAGCAGCTTCTCCCAACCGATGGTCTGAGCGCGGATGAAGCCCCGCTCGAAATCGGTGTGAATCACACCGGCAGCCTGCGGAGCGGTCATCCCGGCTTTGAAGGTCCAGGCCCTTGTTTCCTTTTCACCGGTGGTGAAGTAGGTGCGCAGCCCGAGCAATCGATAGGTGGCCCGAATCAGGCTTTGCAGACCGCCTTCCGTCACCCCGAGACCTTCCAGATAGTCCGCGGTTTCCTCATCTCCCAGTTCCACCAGCTCCGCTTCCACCTGGGCAGAGATCCGCACCGTTTCGGCACCTTCCTTTGCGGCCAGTTCAACCACCTCGGTGCAGAAGACATTGCCCTCAGCCAGGTCGTCTTCACTCACATTGGTGGCGTAGATGATCGGCTTGGCGGTCAACAACCCCAAGGGCTTGATCATCGCCGCTTCTTCGTCGTTCAGATCGACGCTGCGAGCCGCACCACCGTTCTCGAGCACCGCCTGAATCCGTTCAAGAGAAGCGTCTTCCACCTGCGCTTCTTTGCTGGTGCGCATCTGCTTCTTGAGACGCTCCCGGCGCTTCTCAATCTGAGCCAGATCCGCCAGACCCAGCTCAAGATTGATCACCTCCGCATCCCGGGAGGGACCCACTGACCCTGAAACGTGGATGACGTCATCGTCCTCGAAGCAGCGGATCACGTGAACGATCGCGTCCACCTCACGAATGTTGGCGAGGAACTTGTTGCCCAGACCTTCGCCCTGGCTGGCGCCTTTCACCAGACCAGCAATGTCGACAAACTCCATCCGGGTCGGAATGGTGTCCTGGCTTTTGCTCAGTTCTGTGAGCCGGTCCAGTCGTTCATCGGGCACCGCCACGGTGCCGACGTTGGGCTCGATTGTGCAGAACGGAAAATTGGCGGCCTGCGCCTGAGCGTTGGCGACCAACGCATTGAACAAGGTGGATTTGCCCACGTTGGGCAATCCAACAATTCCGGCTTTGAGCATCGGCGGAATCTACCGGCCAGCGGCGAGACTGTTGTGAAGTTTTGTGGGCCCATGCTGCAGTCCTTGCGCTCCCCTGCATCCCCATCGCCTGAAGCAGAGCTGGCCTCAGTGGCAAAAGCACGATCCAGACGGCCCAAAGCCGCGATGGTGGGGCTGCTCGTGCTGGCCCTGTGCGGGGGTGGGCTACTGCTGCGTTTCGGTCCCTGGAGCAACCGTCAACGGGATCTGACGCCCTTCACCACCACAGCTGAACGCGGCGTGCTCTCTGGAGTGATCAGCGCCAGCGGGGAACTGCAGGCCCAGCAGAAGGTAAACGTGAGTCCGCGCAAGCCGGGTCTGCTGGCGGAGCTGATGGTGGATGAAGGGGATGTGGTGGAGAACGAGCAGGTGCTGGCGGTGATGGATCGCGGCGATCTCGATGATCGGCTGCAGGAGAAACAGGCTCTGCTGCGTCAGGCCGACGCCAACTATCAGAACAAGAGGGAGGATTTCGAACGTCGCAGCCAGCTGTATGCCAGCGGCGCGCTCAGCGCTGACGACTTCAGTGATGCGCGCTTCGAGATGCTGGCCAGGCAGGCGGGTCTGGTGGCAGCCCGAGAACGGGTGGAGCAACTGGAACAGGAGAGTCGAGAAACGACGATCCGCGCCCCCTTCTCAGGAACGATCACAGCGCGCTACGCCGAACCGGGGTCGTTTGTGACCCCCACCACAGCCGCCTCGGCCACAGCCGGTGCCACAAGCGCCTCAATCGTTGAGCTCTCGCAAGGCTTGGAGGTGAGGGCCCGCGTTCCAGAAAGCGACATCGGCCGCATCCAGCCCGGCCAAACCGCCGAGATCCGGGTGGATGCCTACCCCGATGAGCGCTTCCAGGCAACGGTGAGTGAGGTTGCCCCCCGCGCCGCGAAGGAAAACAGCGTCACCTCCTTTGAAGTGAAGCTGAACTTCGTTAACCCGCAGAAGAAACTGAAGATCGGCATGACCGCCGACATCAATTTCCAAACCGGGCGCAGTGCGCCCAAAATCCTGGTGCCCACCGTGGCGATCACCCTTGAAGACGGCCAACAGGGTGTGTTGCTGGTGGATGAAAACCAGCAACCACGTTTTCAGCCGGTGGAACTGGGCAACAGCAGCGGCGACAAGACTGCGATCCTGAACGGTCTCGAATCAGGAACCCGCGTGTTCATCGATCTGCCCCCATGGGCCGATCGCCGCGATTGATCCACCCACACTTTCAACACCGTCATGCCCGAGGCCACCGCCAAGCCCCTTCTGCTGCTTGTGGATGGCCATTCCCTGGCATTCCGCAGCTTCTACGCCTTCAGCAAGGGGGGGGAAGGCGGTCTGGCCACCAAAGACGGCCGGCCCACCAGCGTGACCTACGGCTTTCTCAAAGCCCTGCTGGACAACAGCAAAACCCTGAAGCCAGAGGGCGTTGCCATCGCCTTCGACACAGCCGAGCCCACCTTCCGCCACAAGGCGGACGCCAACTACAAGGCCCACCGGGATGTGGCCCCTGAGGTGTTCTTCCAGGACCTCGAACAGCTGCAGCAGATCCTCGAAACGCACCTGCAGCTCCCCCTCTGCATGGCACCGGGCTATGAAGCCGACGATGTGCTGGGAACCCTGGCGAACCGAGCGGCCGACTCCGGATGGGGCGTGCGGATCCTCTCGGGAGACCGCGACCTGTTCCAGCTGGTGGATGACAGCCGCGACATCGCGGTGCTCTACATGGGTGGCGGCCCCTACGCCAAAAGCAGTGGCCCAACGCTGATCCGCGAAGAAGGGGTGCTCGGCAAGCTCGGCGTGATGCCCGACAAGGTGGTGGACCTCAAGGCCCTCACAGGGGACAGCTCCGACAACATCCCCGGCGTGCGTGGTGTTGGCCCCAAAACAGCCATCAACCTGCTGAAAGACAACAGTGACCTCGACGCGGTGTACGCCACCCTCGAGCAAGTGGAAGCCGAAGGGCCGAAAGCCAGCCGGGGCGCCATCAAAGGTGCACTGAAAGGGAAGCTGCGCGCCGACCGCGACAACGCCTACCTGTCGCGCAAGCTGGCCGAGATTCTCGTGGATGTTCCCCTGCCCAAGGAACCCAGCCTGCCGTTGTCGTCAGTGGATGCCGACGGCCTGAGCAGCTGCCTGGAAGACCTCGAGCTCAACAGCCTGCTGCGCCAGGTGGGCGGCTTTGTGGCGGCCTTCTCCGAAGGGGGCTACGGGGCCAATGCGGAGGCCGCTGCAGCCAAGACCCCCCGGCGCTCAGCCACCACAGAACCAGCAGCTGCAGAGGCCGCAACCGAGCCGACAACCCAAGACGACGTGGGTCTGCCGGCCCTGAAGCCGCAGCTAATCCAGACCGAAAAGACCCTGGACGTCCTGGTGCAAAGGCTGATGGCCTGTACCGACAGCAGCCTGCCTGTGGCCTTCGACACCGAGACCACCGACCTCAACCCGTTCCGCGCCGAACTGGTGGGCATCGGCATCTGCTGGGGAGAGGCCCTGGACGCACTCGCCTACATCCCGCTGGGTCACAAAGGCAGTGAAGACAGCAGCCCGGAGCAGCTGCCCTTGGAAACCGTGCTCACCGCCCTCGCCCCCTGGCTGGCCAGCAGCAACCACCCCAAGGCTCTGCAGAACGCCAAATACGACCGCTTGATCCTGTTGCGGCATGGCGTTGCCCTCGAGGGCGTCGTGATCGACACGCTGCTGGCCGATTACCTGCGGGATGCCGCGGCCAAACACGGTCTGGAGCTGATGGCCGAACGGGAGTTCGGCTTCCAGCCCACCGCCTTCACCGATCTGGTGGGCAAGAAGCAAACCTTCGCCGATGTGCCGCTGGAACCCGCCAGCCTGTACTGCGGCATAGACGTGCACGTCACCCATCGCCTCGCCCTGTTGCTGCGACGTCAGCTGGAAGCCATGGGGCCGCAGTTGCTGCCATTGCTGGAGCAGGTGGAGCAGCCGCTGGAACCGGTGCTGGCCCGGATGGAATCCACCGGAATCCGCATTGATGTGCCCTATCTCCAGGGCCTTTCCGAGGAGATGGGCTCCACCCTGCAGCAGCTGGAATCCGACGCCAAAGCGGCAGCGGGTGTGGACTTCAACCTGGCCTCACCCAAGCAGCTGGGGGAGCTGCTGTTCGACACCCTTGGCCTGGATCGCAAGAAATCCCGGCGCACCAAAACCGGTTTCAGCACCGACGCCACCGTGCTGGAAAAGCTCGGCAACGACCACCCGGTGGTGCCCCTGGTGCTGGAGCACCGGGTGCTCAGCAAGCTCAAGAGCACGTACATCGACGCCTTGCCGCAGCTGGTGGAGGCGGAAACCGGACGGGTCCACACCGATTTCAACCAGGCCGTAACGGCAACGGGGCGACTGAGCAGCAGCAACCCCAACCTGCAGAACATTCCGGTGCGCACCGAGTACAGCCGGCGGATCCGCAAGGCCTTCCTGCCGCAGGAGGGCTGGACCCTGCTCAGCGCTGATTACTCCCAGATCGAGCTGCGCATCCTCACCCACCTCTCGGGAGAAGAGGTGCTGCAGGAGGCCTACCGCAGCGGCGACGACGTGCACGCGCTGACCGCCAGGCTGCTGCTGGACAAGGACGAGGTCAGCCCGGACGAGCGTCGGCTCGGCAAAACGATCAACTTCGGTGTGATCTACGGCATGGGAGCCCAGCGCTTCGCCCGGGAAACCGGCGTGAGCCAGAGCGAAGCCAAGGAGTTCTTAGCCAAGTACAAGCAGCGCTACCCGAAGGTGTTCGCCTTCCTCGAGCTGCAGGAGCGGCTCGCCCTCAGCCGCGGTTACGTGGAAACGATTCTCGGCCGCCGGCGGCCGTTCCACTTCGATCGCAACGGCCTGGGGCGGCTGCTGGGCAAGGACCCGCTGGAGATCGACCTGGACGTGGCCCGCCGCGGCGGCATGGAGGCGCAGCAACTGCGGGCGGCGGCCAATGCCCCGATTCAGGGCTCGAGTGCCGACATCATCAAAGTGGCAATGGTGCAGCTGCAAGACGCCCTGCAGCGTCAGGGCCTACCGGCCCAGCTGCTGCTGCAGGTGCACGACGAACTGGTGCTCGAGGTGGCGCCGGACGCCCTGGACGCCATCCGAGAGCTGGTGGTGCAGACCATGGAACAGGCCGTTGCGCTGAGTGTTCCCTTGGTGGTGGAGACCGGCGTCGGCGCGAACTGGATGGAGGCGAAATAAACCCAGCCGAACAGGCCGTAGCCTCAGCCGCAGCTTCTGAATGGCTGTGTCCCTGCGGCTCACCAACACCCTCACCCGCCGCACCGAGCCGTTCACACCCCTAACCCCGGGGAAGGCGAGCATCTATTGCTGCGGCGTGACGGTCTACGACCTCTGCCACCTGGGCCATGCCCGCAGCTACATCAACTGGGATGTGCTGAGGCGGTATCTGATCTGGCGCGGCCTCGAGGTGACCTTCGTTCAGAACTTCACCGACATCGACGACAAGATCCTCAAACGGGCCGGCGAGGAGAACTCCTCGATGACGGAGGTGAGCGAGCGAAACATTGCCTCGTTCCACCAGGACATGGACGCCCTGGGGATCTTGCGGCCCGACCGGATGCCCCGCGCCACCCAGTGCCTGGATGGCATCCGCGCACTGATCGGCGAACTGGAAGCCAAGGGTGCGGCCTACAGCGCTGAAGGGGATGTGTATTTCGCGGTGATGAAACATGCCGGTTACGGCAAGCTCAGCGGCCGCGACCTGAGCGAACAACAGGACAACGCCGCCGGGCGGGTGGCCGATGCCGAAGAGGCCCGCAAGCAGCACCCCTTCGATTTCGCGCTCTGGAAAGGGGCCAAACCCGGAGAACCCAGCTTCCCCTCCCCCTGGGGTGAGGGACGCCCCGGCTGGCACATCGAATGTTCAGCCATGGTGCGGGCGGAACTCGGCGACACGATCGACATCCACCTGGGGGGTGCCGACCTGGTGTTCCCGCACCACGAAAACGAGATCGCCCAATCCGAAGCCGCCACCGGTCAGGACCTGGCCCGGGTGTGGATGCACAACGGCATGGTCAATGTGGGCGGCCAGAAGATGAGCAAGTCGCTCGGCAACTTCACCACCATCCGTGCGCTGCTTGAGAGCGGTGTCTCAGCGATGACCCTGCGCCTGTTTGTGCTGCAGGCCCACTACCGCAAACCCCTTGATTTCACCGCCGAGGCCCTTGAGGCCGCAGCCACCGGCTGGAAGGGGCTGAATGCAGCCCTGAGCCTTGGCGATCGCCACGGCGAGAGCCTCGGCTGGAGCACGGCTGCACCGCTCACAGAGGGCGCCATGAACGCCGATGGAGGTCCAGCCGACACCGCTCTGGTGGAGCTCGAGCAACGCTTCATCAGCGCCATGGACGATGACCTCAACAGCTCGGGCGGACTGGCCGTGCTGTTCGATCTGGCCAAGCCCCTGCGGGCCCTCGCCAACCGACTGGAACGGGGAGAAGACGCCGCCCTGCCTGAGCCGGAGTTGAAGGATCTGGAGGGCCGTTGGCAGCTGCTGCGACACCTGGCGGCGGTGCTAGGACTGCGCTCGGAAGCGGAAGCCGCCACCAGCCTCGACGACGGTGCCATTGATGCAGCCATCGCGGCACGCAAGGCAGCGAAAGCGGCGAAGGATTACGCGGAGGCCGACCGGATCCGGGATGAGCTGGCCGCCCAAGGGGTGGAGCTAATCGACAAACCCGGCGGGGTGACGGAGTGGATCCGCGCCTGATCCCGGCAGACTGAACCCCAATGCTGTCGCTCCCCATGCTCTGGCTGAAGAAGCTGAACTTCATGGAAACCGCCAAGCTCGAGATGGAGCTGATGAAGGCCCTCGATGCCGGTGAGGATCTTGAGGCGAAGCTCGCGGCTCAGAAGCAATTGGCCGCGTCCACGGGCGACGCGGAGCAAGCCTGGAAAGCAGAGGTGTGGGACAAGATGCTGCAGAGGATTCGCAAGATGGAATCCATGCTCAATTCTTCGGATCAGCCGTAGGCACTCGCCAGGCGAATTCTTCAGCCGGGGATCAGATCAATCACGCTGATCACCAGACCAACGGCGATCACCGGAGGCGAAATCCAGCGCAGCATCACCAGCAGAAAGCGCTGCAGCCAGATCGGACTCCCCGAATGGCTGAGCTCCTCCTGAAAACGGGCGGGGAGCACCCAACCCAGCAACAGGGCCAGGAGCAAGCCCCCCAGAATCAGCAGCAGGCCCCCAAAAACGGAGTCCATCCAGCCGAGAACCTCCATGGAGGTGGCCGCTGGAAGACCGGCCACAAAGATCAACGCCGCGGACACCCAGACGGCCCGGGAGCGGCTCCACCCCAGGCGATCGATCAAACAGGCCACCGGCACCTCCAACAGCGACACCGCTGAGGTGATCGCTGCAATCAAGGCCAGTGCAAAAAAGAGCACCGCCACCAGCTGACCTGTGGCGCCCAGCGAACCCAGGCCCGTGGGCAGCGCGATGAAGATCGTGCCCAGGGTGGAGCCACTGATCACATCCTGGAGGCCAAAGCTCATCACCACGGGGAAGGTGACCATGCCGGCCAGCAGGCCCACAGCAGTGTCCATCCCCACCACCGCTACGGCTTCCCGCGGCAGGTGGGCGCGCCGGCTCAGGTAGGCCGAATAGGCCAGGATGCAGCCGATGCCCGTGCCAATCGAGAAGAAGGCTTGGGTGAAAGCATTGCGAATCGTGGTGGGGTCCTGCAGCTGGCTGTTGTCCCAGCGGAGCAGGAAGGTTCGATAGCCCTCCGAAGCCCCATCAAGACCAGCGGCCCAGACCGCAAGGCCAATCAGCAGCACAAACAAAAGCGGCAGCCCCCAGCGGGACAACCGCTCAATGCCTCCGCGCACGCCGGCCGCCACCACAGCAGCAGTCGCCACCAGGCTGAGCAGCTGGCCGATCAAGGCGGAGCGGCCGCCACTGAGGCCGGCGAAAAAGGCTTCCGCTGAAGCGATATCCGCCGGGAGCCCCTGGGTGAGGGTCTGCACCAGGGTGGCCCCGGTCCACCCCATCAACACGGCATAGAAGGCCAGGATTCCACTGGCCGCCAGCACGAACAGCCAACCCATCGGCTGCCAACGGCGACCGGCGGCCGCCACTGGCGCGAGCAGGGGGCTTTGGCCGGTGCTGCGCCCCAGCACCATTTCGGCCACCAGCACCGGCAGGCAGACCAACAGCACAATCACCACGTAGAGCAGCAGGAAGGCGCCGCCACCTCCCTGGGAGGCGCGGTAGGCAAAGCCCCAGAGATTGCCCAAACCCACGGCACTGCCCGCAGCTGCAAGGACAAACCCCAGGCCCGATCGCCACTGTTCCTTCGCCATGCGCTCTCCACAAGCTGTCCGCCAGCTTGCCAGCGTTCAACGGTCCTGGTGGGAGACTTGTCGCAACTGCCGGAACAGCATGAAAGCCATCAGCGTGCTGGGATCCACCGGTTCGATCGGCACCCAGACCCTCCAGATCGCTGAGGAGTTTCCAGAGCAGTTCCGCGTTGTGGCCCTAACGGCCGGCCGCAACCTGAAGCTTTTGGTTGACCAAGTTCAGCGGCATCGCCCTGAGGTGGTGGCCCTGGCCGATGCCGATCTCCTGCCCGAACTGCAGGAGCGTCTGCAGGACGCCGGCGTCACAGGCGCTGATGCACCCCAGCTGGTGGGAGGTGCTGATGGTCTCAACGTTGGTGCCGCCTGGGACAGCGCCGACCTGGTGGTGACGGGCATTGTTGGTTGCGCCGGTCTGTTGCCGACCCTGGCGGCGATCCGCGCCGGCAAAGACCTGGCTCTGGCGAACAAGGAAACGCTGATTGCAGCCGGCCCCGTGGTGCTGCCGGAGCTGAAGAAGAGCGGCAGCCGTCTGCTGCCGGCGGATTCGGAGCACTCAGCAATTTTCCAGTGCCTGCAGGGAACCCCCTGGGCTGAAAACGCACGCCTCTCCACCGGCGTGCCCACACCGGGGCTGCGCCGGATTCAGCTGACAGCCTCTGGCGGCGCCTTCCGCGACTGGACGGCCGCCGACCTTGAAAAGGCCACCGTGGCCGATGCCACTAGTCACCCCAACTGGAGCATGGGCCGCAAGATCACCGTGGATTCCGCCTCCTTGATGAACAAGGGGCTGGAGGTGATCGAAGCCCATTACCTGTTCGGCCTGGATTACGACCACATCGAGATCGTGATCCATCCGCAGAGCATCATCCATTCGATGATCGAACTGGCGGATTCCTCCGTGCTGGCCCAACTGGGCTGGCCTGACATGAAGCTGCCGATCCTCTACTGCCTCAGCTGGCCCTCTCGCCTGGAGACGCCATGGCGGCGACTGGATCTCACGGAAGTGGGTCAGCTCAGCTTCAGGGCCCCCGATCCCGCCAAGTACCCCTGCATGGAGCTGGCCTACGCCGCCGGACGCGCCGGCGGCACCATGCCTGCGGTGATGAATGCTGCCAACGAGGAAGCCGTGGCGCAGTTCCTCGAGGAGAAGATTCACTTCCTCGACATCCCAGCCGTGATCGAGGCCGCCTGCGAGCGTCATAAACCCGATCTGATGGCCCAACCCCAGTTGGACGACGTGCTGCGGGTGGATCAGTGGGCGCGAACCGCCGTGCGAGAACAGGTGAACCGCGGGGTGACCCGTTTGCCCATGGGAGCGCTCGCCGCTTAGGCATGCAACGGGTCAGCCATCACCTCCTGCTCTGCGCAACCGCCAAAAAAGCCAAATGCTGCGATTCAGCGCTTGGAGCACAAACCTGGAATGAACTGAAGAGCGTTGTTCGCGAACTGAATCTCGAAAACACGGAACGCCCGGAGGGAATTGTTCTGCGCAGCAAAGCCGATTGCCTCAGGGTGTGTGAACAAGGGCCGATTCTTCTGGTCTGGCCAGACGGAATTTGGTACGCCGACGTTTCGCCTGATCGCGTCAAAAGAATCATCGAACAACACATCATCGGCCAACAACCCGTTGAAGAATGGATTCTCAAAAGAACACCATTCGAGACAACCTCTGGCGCCCCTTCAGGCGAAATTTAATCCCAAATCAATCCCGCAAAGCATTAGCGAAAGGCTCAATTTGTACCCAAGAGAAGGAACTCTGAGCAAAAGGAACTTGAAATCCAGCCGGAATTCCAAACAACGAAATCAGAACAATTGCTATTGAGCCCTTGAGCACCATGCGCCCACAGGTCGCAGCCCAGGCAATTATGCTGAAAACCTTAAGCGCCAACAGATCAGCGCTTGTCTTGAGGCTTCCATTTGGCATTTGCAACTGCGACCCGACCCGCAAATCCAGCCCCTGAAGACAGCGCTGAATCAATCCTCTACCCGAGCAAAGCTGAGCTGCTCAGCGCCTTGCCAGCAGAGCTCTCCAAGCTGAGCCCAGCGAAGTCCTGGGCGAGCCTGGCCATGTCTGCTGGGCTTTCGCTTCTGACCGTCGGCCTGGGAACCCTTCTCCCGCTCTCGGCAGCCGCCACCCCCCTTTGGCTCCTCTACGGCGTGATCACCGGCACCATCGCGATGGGCTGCTGGGTGATCGCCCATGAATGCGGCCATCACGCCTTCCACCCCAACCGCCGGATTGAAGGCGTTGTGGGCTTTGTTCTGCACAGCATTTTGCTGGTGCCGTATTACAGCTGGGCCCACAGCCATGCGGTGCACCACGCCCACTGCAATCACCTGGAACAGGGAGAAACCCATGTTCCGCCGCGGGCAACGTCACCGATGGGACGAACCACCGAACAGCTCAAGCAGAGGTTGAATCCCACCGTCTTCGGGATCATTTCTCTGTTCAATCACCTCGTGATTGGCTGGCAGCTTTATCTCTTCCTGGGCGCCACCGGCGGCGAGGACTACGACTCCCCCACCTCTCATTTCTGGAATCGCAAGCGCAATTTCAACGGCAAACGCCGTCTTTTCCCTCAGTCCTTCGGCAAGTGGATGCTGCGATCCAACCTGGGATTACTCGCCATGGTTGCCCTGTTGCTCATCGCCTCAGTGCAGTTTTCCCTGCTCCGTGTGCTGTGCGTCTACGGCCTGCCCTACCTGGTGATCAACATGTGGCTGACCACTTACACCTGGCTGCAGCACACCAACACCGATATCCCTCACTTCTCCAACGAAACCTGGACGTGGTCGAAGGGAGCCCTGCAAACGGTTGATCGTCCCTACGGGCCCATCCTCAACCTGCTGCACCATGGAATCGGCTCAACCCACGTGTGCCATCACGTGAATTCATCGATTCCGCACTACAACGCCTGGCGTGGAACTCAACTGCTGAGGCAGAGGTTTCCTGAGCTGGTGCGCTACGACTCAACACCGATCCACAAAGCGCTGTGGAGGATTGCCACCCGCTGTGGTGGCGCTGTGTACCAGAACCCAAGCGATCGGGCTTTCTACTACTGAAGCGATAGGGCCCCACAACATGTGGGGATCACGGCTTAACCAGCAACAACGTCCCTGAGCCAGGCCGCCGCCAGCTGGTCGCCCCAACATCCGTCGCGGCCATGGAAGCCGTTGTGCCCTCCCCGTGGCGTGAACAAGGTGCGAATCGCAGCCTCCGGAGGCAGCGCCTCTGCGAGATCCATCGCAGAGGAAGCAGGAACCCAAGGATCATCCAGGGCCTGCAGCAGCAAGGTGGGCGGCATCGCTTTACAGGCGGGCACCAGATGCTGCAGGGGTGAAGCCTCGCGGTAGTAGGCCTCCACATCAGCAAACCCCCAGCGGGGAGCCGTCACGGCACTGTCGAACTCACGAATCGAACGAGGGGGCGTCGCCTGCAATTTGGCTTCCTCGTCGACGCTCACCCCAAAGGGATCCGCCAGGGTCTGACGCACCAACCGCTTGAGCAGCCAGCGTTGGTAGACCCGATTGCGCGGTCGCTCGATCGAGGCGCTGCAGGCCGCCAGATCCAGGGGACTGCTGGCACAGAAGAGGCCATCAAGCACACCGGGGGAAGCCAGAGCGGCATTGAGCAGCATCGTGCCGCCCAGGGAGATGCCTGCCCCCAGCAGTGGGCGACCCCCCGCCAAGCTTCGGGCCCGAGCAATCACCGGCAGCAGATCGCTGTTGCAGCGTGCTGCATAGGTGCCACCCGCAAGGTGGCGGCCTGGATCAGCACCGCGCAGGTTGAGGCGCAGCACTGCAAAACCGGCGGCCTGGAGCGCCACACCCAACCGCCTCAGGCCTTCCCGGGAACTGGATCCACCCAGCCCATGGAGCAGCAAAACCAAGCCCTTGGGGTCCCCTTCCGGCAGATCGAGCAGGGCCAGCAACGACCCGGCAGCCACCGCTCCACTGGGCAGGGCTGGCACGGGAATTTCAATCGGAACCCCTTGATCGTGGGGGAGATCCACCTCGCGCAGGGTGTCGCGCAGGGTTTGCAGGTCACCGCCAATCCAGGGCCAGCGCTGCTCAAACGACGGAACCCCCAGCCGCTCCCGCAGCTGGGGGTTATCCACGCCGCGGGCCATCACTTCTTGCCCAGTCCCAGATCCTTGAGTTCCACCAGGAGATCGCCGAGCACCTTCTTGGCATCGCCGAACAGCATCGAGGTGTTGGCCAGCTCGAACAGATCGTTCTTGATGCCAGAGTAGCCAGCGCTCATGCCCCGTTTCACCACGAACACCGTGCGGGCGTCCTGCACATCCAGAACGGGCATGCCGTAGAGCGGCGAATTGGGGTCGTTCTTGGCCTGGGGATTGACCACATCATTGGCACCCAGCACCAACACCACGTCGGTGGCGGGGAACTCGGGATTGATCTGATCCATCTCCTGCAGCTGCTCGTAGGGCACATCGGCCTCAGCCAGGAGCACGTTCATGTGACCCGGCATACGACCGGCCACCGGGTGAATGGCATAGGCCACATCGATACCAGCGCTCTCCAGCACCCGAGTCACTTCCCTGAGCGTGTGTTGCGCCTGAGCCACGGCCAAGCCATAGCCCGGAACAATCACCACCCGTTCAGCGGCCTCAAGGGTGAGAGCGCACTCCTCAACACTGCAGCTGGTGATGTTGGTGTATTCACCGCCGCCACCGCCTGCAGCGGTCGTGGCACCCAGGGCGCCACCGAACAGCACAGACACCAGGGAACGGTTCATGCCGTTGCACATCACCTGGGTGAGGATCAGGCCAGCAGCACCAACCATGGCGCCGGCCACGATCAGCAACTGGCTGCCCACCACGAAACCGGCAGCAGCGGCAGCCACACCGGAATAGCTGTTCAGCAGGGAGATCACCACGGGCATGTCGGCGCCGCCGATCGGCAGCGTCACCCCGATTCCCAGCAGGCCGGAGGCCACCACCAGCAGCCAGAGGCCCGTGATCGAATCAGCGTTGCGCAGCATCTCAACGGCACCCACAAGGGATGCCACCGCCAGCGCAATGTTCACGGCGTGGCGCGCCTTGCTCTGCATCCAAGCCGGCGTGGACAGCCAACCCTGCAGCTTGGCCATGGCCACGATCGAGCCGGTGAAGGTGATCGCACCCACGAACACGGAGACAACGATCGACACCACTGCCACAGGGCCTGCCGCATCGAGGGCCGCCGGGTAAAGCGCAGCAGCCAGAGCCACCAGCAGTGACGACATGCCACCGCAGCCGTTGAAGAGGGCGACCGTCTCCGGCATCGAGGTCATCGGCACCCGCTGGGCGGTGATGGCGCCGAGCACACCACCCACCAACGTTCCGGCGATGATCCAGGTCCAGGCGGCGATGCTGATGCCGCTGGTGCCGAGGTAGTTGATCAGCAGACCCAGCACCGCAAGGCCCATGGCCACAGCGGCCAGCTGGTTGGCGCCCCTGGCGGAACGCACCTTGGAGAGACCTTTGATGCCGAGGGCCAGCAGCAGAACCGCAACCAGCTCGATCGAGTATTTGAGAAGGTCAGACATCAGCGGTTCTCCTTGCGAGCAGGCTTGCGGCTGAACATGGCCAGCATGCGATCGGTCACGAGGAAGCCCCCGATCACGTTGAACAGGGCAAAGCCCAGCGAGACGGAACCGAGCAGCAACAGCACGGTGTTGTCGCCGGCTTTGATGATGGCGGTGAGTGCTGCCAACACGGTGATGCCCGAGATGGCATTGGCACCACTCATCAAGGGAGTGTGCAGGGTGGGGGGAACCTTGCCGATCAGCTCCAGCCCAAGCAGGCTGCCAAGCAGGAGAACCCAGAGGAATTCAACAAACATCAGTTGGCACCTGGGGTAAGGACATCGCCACGACGGATGGTGCCGTCCTGGGCGATCAGACAGCCGGCGATCAGTTCATCCTCGGGATCAAGGCTGAGGACGCCGTCCTTCAAGGTGGGCTCCAGCAGAGCCACGAGGTTGCGGGCGTAGAGCGCACTGGCGTGATTGGGAACGCTGCAGGGCAGGTCGTTACCACCGATCAGCTTCACACCCTTGCGATCCACGGTCTTGCCAGGAACGGTGTCGGCACAGTTGCCGCCCTGGGCCACGGCCAGATCCACCACCACCGCGCCGGGGCGCATCCGATCGAGCATGTCTTCGCTGATTAAACGCGGAGCGCGGCGGCCGGGCACCTGGGCTGTGCAGATGGCCACGTCGGCCTCCGCCAGCTGATCCGACAGCTGCTGACGCTGGGCCGCCAGGAAGGCATCGGAGGCCTGTTTGGCATAGCCACCGGATTCCGAAGGCTTGTCCTCCATTTCGGGAGGCTCAATGAAACGGGCGCCGAGGGATTCCACCTGCTCCTTCACCGCAGGTCTGATGTCACTGACGTACACGACAGCACCCAGACGGCGCGCCGTGGCCACGGCCTGAAGGCCCGCCACACCGGCTCCAAGAATCACCACCTTGGCCGGCTGAACGGTGCCCGCCGCCGTCATCAGCATCGGGAAATAACGGTCCAGCGCGGCGGAGGCCAGCAGCACCGACTTGTAGCCCGCGATGTTGGCCTGGGAGGAGAGCGCATCGGCGGACTGCGCCCGGCTGATCCGGGGCAACAGCTCGAGCGCCATGGCTGAAAGGCCGCTGCGCTTGAGGGCGGCCGTCAGCTCTTCGTTGGCGTAGGGGGAAAGAAGACCGACCACGAGCGCTCCCTGGCGCAAGCGGGCCAGGGTGGCTGCGCTCGGCGATTGAACACAGAGGAGAACGTCGGCCTGACCCCAGGCCGAGGTGTCTCCTTTCTCAACGAGATCTGCGCCCTGCTCGGCGTAGGCCTCATCGAGGTATCCGGAGGGAGTACCGGCTCCGCATTCGACTGCGACGCTGCAGCCCAACGAGACGAATTTTTTGACCGTGTCCGGCGTTGCCGCGACCCGGGTTTCTCCCGGTGTCGACTCCACCGGTATCAGAAGTCTGGGCAAGGCGAACACAACCACCGACCCAAGCGAGGTTACGAGGTCGCCTACTCGCCATCAGGAACCTTCCTGAAGAAAGGCCCTCAGTTCTGTCGCTCTTGCTACGTGAAGTGCACCCTCTGTGCTCCCCATGGGTCTCAGCGCAATCGAGTGTCCGGACGGCCTCTGCCACAGCCACCACGGTGGCCATGCCGTTGAACGAGAAACCATGCAGTCCACCCTCCAGTTGCACGGCAAAAACTGGTGTGAACGGCTGGCGGAGCGGATTTATGAAATCTCCGTCGACACCTTTTCGCAAAGCGTGATGCCGAGCCTGCACACGGCCGGCTGGCAGCGACGCCATCTCGACTGGGAGTTCAAGCTCAACGACGGCGAGAGCGAACCCGATCGCACCCTGGTGGACGGGATGATCAACGCCACAGAAAGCTTCCTGCGCAGCAGCGAGGTGCACCGCCTGTTCATCCAGGAACTCGTGCAGGGCACCTTCGCGGAGGCCGAAAACGACGACCTGCGCATTCAGGCGGTGCGCACCTTGGTGGAGACCGAAATCGTGGCGATGCTTGAGGAGCACAAAGAGGAGCTGCTGGATCGGCTCGCTCAGCAGCTGCTGGACACCGCCAAGGGGGATTTCACGGCAGCTCGCTCCGCCTCGGAGGAGGCCTTGAAGGAAGTGGAGCACCTGGTGGTCAACCACGCCGAAGCGCTCTGAAGCAGGCGCTCTAAAGCAAGCGCTGAGGATCCAAGACATGCTGCCGGATCAGACGATCGGCAGCACTTCCTGTTCGAGGCCGGCGGCCCCGTTCACCTCTCCGCGGCGGTGCAGAACCCGGGCCCGAAGAATCAACGGATCGATGTCGCATTCGAGTTGCCAGCAGCCATCGAGCTGGTCGCGCTGCTGATCGAGGGGACTGCTGAAGAAACGACGTTGGGCCATGGCGATGGGCGGGACCCGATCCCGATGGAGCTGATGGCCGGACGGTAGAGATGCCACGGCGCAAGGGAATGGTTAAAAAGACTCATCTTCCCGGGAGGTGATATCTCAGCCGTCAGCTTCAACCTCCCGGCCAGGCAAACCACGAACGAGGCCCAAGCCGGCAAAGGGCAACAAAGACAAGTTCAACTAAGGCACGTTCAGCCAAGGCAGTGGCAGCAACAGCTGATCCAGCTGCTGCGGCGCAGGCTCGAGCTCGAGAGCAGCAGCCGCGACCTGCTGGTGTTTGCCGGCCCCGGGGCTGGCAAAACCCTCGGGGCATTGCTTGGATTCCGCGCCATGCGCGATCAGGGCCGGCTGGACCATTTCCTGGTCTTCTGCCACCGGACCTCAATCCTCAATCAGTGGAAGTCCGCCGCGGCGCGTCTTGGCTTGCGGCTGGAGGAGTGGCCCTGCCCGCCGGAGCAAAGCCAGGACGCTGATGGATTGTTGGTGACCTATCAGGGGGCCGGTCGCCAGCGCGAGGCTCTGGGGGCACGGCTCGTGCAATGGGGCCTGAGCTCCTGCATGGCGATCGCCGATGAGGCCCACCATCTCGGCGTTGATCCCGACGAACCGGATGCCACCGCCTGGGGGCAGACCTTTCTGGAGCTGACCGGCAGCGTGCGGCTGCGCCTGGGGCTCACGGGCACCCCCTTTCGTGCCGACAACCTGGCGTTCTGCGCCGCCCGGCGCATGCGGGTGCGGCTCGATGACGGCGGTTGGGTTGAGCAGATCCAACCGGATCTCTGCGTTGAACCCAGGGACTTGATCGCCGCAGGGGATGTGCGCCCCCTGGAGTTCCGTTTTCAGGACGGCTGGGTGGAACACAGCCGCGAAGGCCAACCCGACCGCGACGTTTCCCCCCTCTCGGCAGAGCAACGGGAAAGCTGGCGCGCGAGAAACCTGCGGCGCGCCATTCGCCTGGCCGACAGCAGCAGCATTGGCCAGCAGGTGCTGCTGCGCGCCCAGCAGAAGCTGAACCAGTTGCGTGAGCGACAACCGCAGGCTGCTGGTCTTGTCATCGCCCGCGACATCAGCCACGCCGAAGCCATCAGCCGGGTGTTGATGGACGACGGCAACCGGGTGGAGTTGATCCATTCCCAGAGCCCACAAGCCACGGAGCGCTTGAACGCCTTCCAAAGCGGTGACGCCGATTGGCTGGTGAGCATCGACATGTGCGCGGAGGGCTTTGATGCGCCACGTCTGCGGGTGGTGGCCTACCTGACCACCGTGGTGACCCGCAGCCGTTTTGTGCAGGGCATCACTCGGGCTGTGCGGATGACGCCTGAACTGGCCGCCCGTGAAGCCATTCCCAGGGAAGCCTCCTACGTGTTTGCTCCAGCAGACCCACTGCTGATGGACTACGCCCGCTCATGGTCGGTGGCTGAGCCCTACGTGCTGCGGCCTCAGGAGCAGGAGGCCGAAGACGAGCAGCCGGGGGTTGGCGCCTGGCGCGGACCGAGCCTTCCCCTGGAAGCGGTGGAGGACGGAGCCGGCGCTGTGATCCGGCTGAAAACGCCCGAATTACCCGCTTTTTTGCAGCGCTGAGCACAGCATTGGCCAGAGGAAAATGCGAATTTGTGCAAATGGAGGGCTGAAAGGGACCCCCGATCCGCCAACCTGATCAACATCGAGGAGACAGTCATGGACGCCGCAATGGAACGCCGGATCGTCGTTGCAACGGGCTGGGCATCCACGCGCATCGCAGTCCTGGACAAGGAAGAGCGCTATGAAGACAGTTATGCGATAACGCAGGAATTCTGCGAATGGATCACATGCATCGGCGAAAACGTGGAGATGCTTGAGGCCAATGTTTTGGCAGCTCCGCGCAACCCGAGCAAACGGCGTCCAATTCACGACCCCAGCTCCAACGACTCACAAGTTGAAATCTGAAGTTTTTCTTTAATTATTCTAAATTTCATTCATTCATTTCCAAGCCTTTGCTCACGTCGGCTTCCAGCAGGGCTTTAGATTTAACTCATAGTCAGTTCGCTTAAGCGGTGGGTCAAGCCGGTACGGATCACATCGAAAACCTAGTCATCGTTGGGTCAGGGCCAGCCGGGTACACAGCCGCCATCTACGCAGCACGGGCCAACCTTCAACCGCTGCTGATCACTGGGTTCCAACGCGGTGGCATCCCCGGTGGCCAGCTGATGACCACCACCCATGTGGAGAATTTTCCGGGCTTCCCTGATGGTGTGCTCGGGCCCGACCTGATGGACCTGATGAAGTCCCAGGCGGTGCGTTGGGGCACCCACCTGCTGGAAGCAGATGCCGACAGCATTGATCTGAGCTCCAAGCCCTACCTCATTGAGGTCGAGGGACAGACCATCCGCACCCACGCCCTGGTGATTGCCACCGGCGCCAGTGCCAACCGCCTCCAACTTCCCTCGGAGCAAACCTTCTGGAGCAAAGGCATCAGCGCCTGCGCGATCTGTGACGGCGCCACACCGCAGTTCCGCAATGAGGAACTCGCCGTGGTGGGCGGTGGCGACTCCGCCTGCGAGGAAGCGGTGTACCTCACCAAGTACGGAAGCCACGTGCACCTGGTGGTGCGCTCCGACAAACTCCGTGCCAGTGCCGCGATGGCTGATCGGGTGTTGGCTAACGACGCGATCACGGTGCACTGGAACAGTGAGATCGACGACGTGAGCGGGGACGACTGGATGCAGTCGATGACCCTGCGCAATCGCATCGAGGGCAGTTCATCCACCATCGCCGTTAAGGGGCTCTTTTATGCCATCGGCCACACCCCCAACACCGATCTGCTTCAGGGGCAAATCGCTCTGGACGAAAAGGGCTACCTGACCACAGAACCGGGACGACCGGAAACGTCCATGGAAGGCGTCTTCGCGGCCGGTGATGTGGCCGATGCCGAATGGAGACAGGGCATCACCGCAGCTGGCAGCGGCTGCAAGGCGGCCTTGGCAGCGGAGCGCTGGCTGAGTCACCACAACCTGGCCACCCGAGTACAGCGTGAGCAGGTGGAGCCAGCGGTGGCGGAACGTCCTGTGAATGTGGATGTCACCACGGAAGCCACCTACGACCCCCAGGGGCTTTGGCAGAAAGGAAGCTTTGCCCTGCGCAAGCTGTATCACGACAGCGCCAAGCCACTGCTGGTGATTTACACCTCACCCAGCTGCGGCCCTTGCCACGTGCTGAAACCCCAGTTGCAGCGGGTGATTCAAGAACTGGATGGATCCGCCCAAGCCGTTGTGATCGACATCGAAGCCGATCAGGAGATCGCCGAACAGGCCGGTGTCAACGGCACACCCACGGTTCAGCTGTTCCACAACAAGGCCATGCTTAAGCAATGGCGCGGCGTGAAGCAGCGCAGTGAATTCAAAGCTGCGATTGAAGCTTGCCTTCAGGCTGCCGCCTGAGGGCAGCAGCCCTCAGCGACGGCGCGGTCCGCCGGGGCGGTTGCCGCCGGGACGACCGCCGGGAGCACCAGCATTGCGCTCGCGGTAAGTGATGCGGCCGCGGGTGAGGTCGTAGGGGCTGATCTCCACCAGCACCTTGTCACCAGCGAGCAATTTGATCCGGAACTTGGTGAGCTTTCCAGCGGCTCTGCAGAGGCATTGGTGACCAGCAGGCTGCTCGAGGGTGACCAGATAGAACCCGTTGCCCTGTTCCTTCTCGATCACGCCCGAGGTTTCGATCATGCGCTGGTGGCCAGTTCTGTCTTGCTGCAGTCAGTTTAGAAGGCCACTTGCACCCCGCAGAGACAACACAGCCCTTAGGCTCCAACGCCGACACACATCCCCCTGCCGTGATTCTCCCCCCGTTGAGCCTGGATCTCGGCCTGCTGTTGATCTCCATTGGCGTGGTCAACCTGTGGAGGATGCGCGAAAACGCAAGCTGACTTGACGACGCTGCTGCTGAACAAGCCCTACGGGGTTTTGAGTCAATTCACGCCGGAGGAGGGAAGCCGCTGGCGTTGCCTGAGCGACTTTGTTGATGTGCCCCAGGTGTATGCAGCGGGCCGGCTCGATGTCGACAGCGAGGGGCTGCTGATCCTCACCAGCAACGGCCGACTGCAACAGCGCCTCACCGACCCTCGCTTTGGCCACTGGCGCAGCTACTGGGCGCAGGTGGAGGGCACTCCCAACGCCACTCAACTGCAACAGCTTTGCGATGGCGTTGTAGTTCAGGGGCGCCACACCTTGCCGGCGAAGGCGCGCTGGCTTCAGGGTCAAGACCAACCGCAGTTGCCCGAACGAACACCTCCGATTCGTTATCGCGCTGCGATTCCCACCAGTTGGTTGCAGCTGTCCCTCACCGAGGGGCGCAACCGGCAGGTGCGCCGAATGACGGCGGCTGTTGGTCTGCCGACGTTGCGACTGGTGCGCTGCTGCATCGATCTGATGGACAACGGTCCACCGCTGGACCTCACGGGCCTTCACCCCGGCAGTTGGCGTGCGGTAACGGCAAGTGAACAGAAACGGCTCAACCGCCTGCTGAGCAGCAGCTCGAGCGCTGGTGCTCAGCAGGGAGGACATCGGCGGGGAGGGAACCGACGAGGGTGACTGCCCGGAATTCAATGCCCTCCACCACGCGCCAGGGCTGCTCACTGCGATCGGCGTAGCGAACCTGCTCAAAACCCAGAGCTTCGAAGGCCTCCAGGAAGGCCTGCTCCTGCCATGCGCCGCTGATGCAGCCACTCCAGAGATCAGGGTCCTGCTGCAAACGCAGGGGCACCACCTGATCGCAAACAATGTCGCTGATGGCAACGCGACCACCGGGAGCCAGGACCCGGCGAATGTTGGCCAGGAGCCTGTCGCGTGCTGATGGGTTCACCAGGTTGAGCACACAGTTGCTCAGCACCACATCGATCGAAGCGTCTGCGATCAGGGGTTCACCCGTGGCCGTGGGTGCATCCAGGGCTTCGATGGCCCCATCAACAAAATGGACGTTGTCGAAGCCCACAGCTGAAGCAACAACAGGGATGGCTTGACGCGACAAAGCCAGCATGTCGGCGTTGCGGTCCACACCGGTCACGCGACCGGATGCACCGACAATTTGGCTGCAGATGAAGGCGTTTTTGCCGCTGCCGCTGCCCAGGTCCAGCACGCGGTCCGCCTGCTTCACCCAGCGGGTGGGGTCACCACAGCCGTAATCCCGTTCAACGACAGCATCAGGAATCACCTTGAGCAGGGCAGGGTCGAAGCCGACCGGGGTGCAAAGGCAGGCTTCCTGCTCTTGGGCAGCAGCCCCATAACGCGCTTCTACAGCCTGGGTTTGATCCAGAGACTGGGGCACTGGGGACGAACAACACGGTTCCGCCATCAGCCGATCGCCTCCTGCAGCTCACGGACCACATTCCACTGGCCGTACCAGTAGTTGGCCTCAGCCCGTCGATCGGGGTCCTCCACACCATCCACCGCATCAGGGCCCACCGACTTCCACAACTCATGGCCACAGACGCGGTTGAGGCCTTGTTCCGCCTCATCCGACAACAACTGCAGACGCCGCTGCAGATTTTTGAGCTGAGCGACAGCCATCAGAACAGGATCAATTGAGGCGATAGTACAAAAGAACCAAGAGGGATCAAGGTTCAGAAGGGCAGCTTTTTCTTCGCGTCCTTGTCGAGATCGGCTTCCATCTCGCGCAGGCGCTTCAGGATCGTGTCGTAGTACTCACCGATGTAGCCCTCCATGTCCGTGGTCTCCGAGGCCTCAAGACCGAAGGCGGCGTAGCTGTTCTGCATGGGGGCATCCAGGGTCTGACCGCTGCCGGTGACCTCAGCAAAAGCCAAGCGCTCCGCCACGTTGACGGCGGGTTCAAAGAAGGACGCCACCCCCTGCATCAGGTTCATCAGGACGGGCTGCACACGAAACACGCGGGCTGTCTTGCCACTGCAGCGTTCACAGAGCTGCACCAGTTCGCCGGTGTTCCAGGCCTTGGGGCCAACAACGGGGTAGGTGCCACGCACGGTTTCCTCCCGCTCGAGCGCGGCAACGGCGAAGCGGGCCATGTCCTGGGTGTTCATGTAGGCAATGGCCGTGGGGCTGCCACTGACCCACACCGTCTGGCTCTCCAGAACGGGAATGGCGAACTGACTGATCACACCCTGCATGAAGGCGGCACCTTGCAGGATCGTGTAGTCGAAATCAGACGACTCCAGCAGCTTCTCCGTGCAGGCCTTGATGTCCATCAAGGGGACCTCGCGGTGCTGATGCGCGCCCAGAAGCGAGAGAAAGACAAAACGCTTCACCTCTGCGCGCTCACAGGCACGAAGCAGATTGAGCTTTCCGTCCCAATCGGTTTCGTAGATGCTGCGGGGGTCGTTGGGGCGACTGGTGGATGCATCGATCACGGCATCCATGCCCTCGAGGGCGTAATCGAGGCTGTCGGGCTCCAACAGGTCACCCCGGGTCAGCTCACAACCCCATTCCTGCAAAAAAGCAGCCTTGCGGGGGGTCCGCACCATGCAGCGCACTTGGTGACCGGCATCAAGGGCACGACGGGCGATCTGTCGTCCCAGGGTGCCGGTGCCACCCACCACAAGCACTTGCATCGGCGACTTCCTCACGAAGGGTGGAGCCTAATGGCCCCAGTACCAAAGCGACTGCTTCAGTCGTCGCCTTGCAGTTTCAGCAGCAGAGCACCACCAGCGAGGCCGACGGGAATCAAGACCCAGAAGATCGCAGCAGTTCCAAAAATCTCAGCAGCCATGGTCTGGGCAAAGCGATCACCCGCCCATTTAAATCCCTTCCCCCCGCAGGCTGGCGCAGATCTGTAACAGCTGCGGTAATTCCGCATCTGTTCGCACCTGGCCAGGCATGACGCCACTGGCACTGGCGCGATAACCCGCCGCCTGAAGCGCCTGCACCAATGGCCCCAGAGCTGGTGGTCCGCCGATGCCCAGCCGTCGAACCAGCTCATCAGTGGGCCAGACCGTGGGGCGATCACCGGGATCCGCCTGCAGGCGCTGCATCAATCGAAGGGTGGCGGGGCTGATCTGCTGACGCCCCAGCTGTTGAGCCTCGGCAATCAGCTGCTGCAACAACTGCGGCTCCTGCAAGGGACCGATCCACAGTGGGCCGCTGATGCTCCAGCGCCCCTGCCCAGCCACGCAATCACAGGCAGGCCAGCCGCTGAGCTTGAGCAGGGGCTGCACCCGCTGGGCTCCACAGCGTTCACAACGGGCCACCAGACCCAGCTTCTGTTCATCGCCCGCGGGGATCTGACGCCGCAGGCGCAGGGCGAGGCGAAAGGTGCGGCCTTCACTGAAGCTGAACAGCGGCTGCAGTCCGCGGCCCAGCATCCAGGCCTGCCGCGCCACCAGCCCGATCTGCTGCCGCAATGCCATTTCCCAGCTGGAGGGATGGGCGCGAGCGGCAGCCCCGAGGCTGCGGATGGCGCCCGGCCGGTCGTGGCCGGTGGGGGAGCGACCATCCGTGGAGGCCAGGAACAACAGGCCGTCGAAGCGCAGAGCCTGAAGGGCCGGCTGAATCAGAGGCCCAGGAGCACCAAAGGCATCAAGGTCGATGAAATCGAACCAGTGGCGCTGAACAATCGAGCGGTGCAGCAGCAAGTCTGCAGCCTCAGCCGTGAGCCGGTTTGAACACCCGAGTCCCGCCACATTGGCCTGGATCAGCGGCAGCCGGTCGGGATCCCCATCGTTGATCCAGAGCTCCGTTTCAACGGCCAGGTTGGCCAGCGCCTCCAACCCCCAGCGCAGGGCCCTGATCCCGCAACCGGCCATGAGATCCAGCCAGCGCAGGGGCCGCGTGGCGTTGAGGCTCTGGTGACGGGCCAGCAACACCGAAAGATCTCGGGCCGGACGCGACTCAGGCCTGAAAAAGCCTGGGCCAAGGCTGAGCTCAGCCAAACCTTCGCGATAGTGATGATCGGTTGAGGTCAGAAGGGTGCCGCCTGCTGCTGTCCAGACTGCCGAGTGGGGTGTCCAGAGCACCTGGCAGTGGAGGGGCTGGCCCTGCCACTGGCGGGTCAGCGGCCCTGAAGGGGGCCCTGCCCTGCTGCTGTTGCACGGGTTCGGCGCCGCCAGCGGACACTGGCGCCACTGCGCGCCGCGCCTGGCTGACCAGGGCTGGCGGGTCTACAGCCTGGATCTGCTGGGTTTCGGCCAATCCGCCCAGCCGGCGCGGCCGATGGACAACCGGCTCTGGGCCCTGCAGGTGTGCGCCTTCCTCGATCAGGTGGTGCAAGAGCCAGCAGTGGTGATCGGCAATTCCCTGGGGGGTCTGACCGCACTCACCGCGGCGGTGCTGGCGCCGAAACGGGTGCGGGCGGTGGTCGCCGCGCCCCTGCCGGACCCTGCCCTGATTCAACCGTTGCCGAAACGACGGGCGCCCTGGCGGCGGCGTTGGCAACGGCGCCTGCTCGCCCTGGTGCTGCACGTGCTCCCGCTTGAAATTGTGGTGCCCTTGATCGCGCGCACGGGCCTTCTCAAAGCCGGACTTCAGGGGGCCTACTGGCAGTCAATCCAATCCGACCCGGAGCTGCTGCAGCTGATCGCCCGTCCGGCCCGGCGCCCTACAGCAGCCCGGGCACTGCGGGGCATGAGCCTGGGCATGGCCAACCGTCCCCGAGGCGCCACCGCCCCAGCCCTGCTCGAGCAACTGCGGGTGCCCATGCTGCTGATCTGGGGCCGTCAGGATCGGTTTGTGCCCCTGGCCATCGGGGAATCCGTGGCCGCCAGCCACCCAGAACTCGCGCTGAGGGTGCTGGATCGCTGCGGCCACTGCCCCCATGACGAAGCACCTGATCGCTTCCTGGCTGTGTTGTTGCCCTGGCTGGACCGTAACTTGGGAGGACCAGACCGGCAGGGGACGACCAGCGGCGATGAAACACACCCTTTCGGTGGTGGTTGAAGACGAATCCGGCGCACTCAGCCGGATCGCAGGACTCTTCGCCCGACGCGGCTTCAACATCGACAGCCTGGCTGTCGGCCCAGCGGAGGCCGAAGGGCAATCGCGCCTGACGATGGTTGTTGAGGGCGACGACCAGACGCTCCAGCAGATGACCAAACAACTGGACAAGCTGGTGAATGTTCTTCAGGTGCTCGACCTGACCCAGCGCCCCGCCGTGGAGCGGGAGCTGATGCTGCTCAAAGTTTCAGCACCGGCAGCATCCCGGGGAGCCGTGATCGAACTCGTTCAGGTGTTCAGGGCCAAGGTTGTGGACGTGGCCGATGAAGCCCTGACCCTTGAAGTGGTGGGGGATCCCGGAAAGCTGGTGGCCCTTGAACGGTTGATGGCCCCCTTCGGCATTCTCGAGATCGCCCGCACCGGGAAGGTGGCCCTGGAGCGGGCCTCAGGCGTGAACACCGAAATGCTCAAGGTGTCTCCCAGCCAAAGCCGGGTGCCGGCCTGAGTTACTGCGTAATCGCAGCCTTGGTGATGCGATCTCCTTGCTGGATCGCATCCACCACCTCCATGCCATCCACCACACGGCCGAAGACGGCATAACGACCGTCGAGTTCCGGCAAGGGACGCAATGCCACATAGAACTGGGCGCTGGCGGAGTCAGGAGCCTGGGAGCGGGCCATGGCCACCGCTCCGCGCTCATGGGTCAACTCCAGGCCATCCAGTTCTGCCGGATTGGTGCTGACCCTGCTGTAGCGGGGCTGCGGCTCGGATCGGAACTTGATCTCAAGCGGGATCATCCGCGCCTGGCCGTTGTCGGGATCCACAAAACTGCCGGTACCGAGCTGCCCCAGGGGAACCGATCGATCACTGGATTGCGGATCGCCCCCCTGAACCACAAAGGGAACTGGCTCGCGAACAACGCGGTGGAACATGGTGCCGTCGTAGGTGCCGCGCCGCACAAGATCGATGAAATTGCCGGAGGTGAGAGGAGCGGCATCGCCGTTCACTTCAATCGTGAACTCGCCCTGGCTCGTCTGCATGGTGACGGTAGCCAGACCCTGCAGGCAGGCCGCCTGAGCATCAGCACAACCGGTCACCACCGAAGCTCGCGGGGAAGGGCTGCAACTCACCAACAACGGAATGAGCAGCAACAGCGTCCAGGAACGAAGACGACGCATCGGATCAAAGACCCTCAAGGTTGACGCCCAGGAAGCGTGCCAGTTCAGCACCGTCCTTCTCCAACTGAGCCAGAGGAAGCGGTTCACCAACGCGGGTGAGCGGCATGTCACGGCGTCCCTGGATTCTCAGGGCGACGCGGCGGCGCGCATTGAAGCCATCGCGCACCTCCACCTTCACCGCCTTGACGTCTTTAAGCGGAATTTCCACCAGAACGGGTTTGCGGAAACCACGACGGCTGATGGTCACCACGCCGGCATCTTTATCGAAGCGATTGCTGCCGCCGCCAACGTTCACGGCGATCACATACCAGAGATACGCGGCCAGCAACGCCGCAGCCAGGCTGTACAAACCCATCACCAGTCCCTGGGGCACGAACACCAGCGCAGCGGGGTGTCCGAGGGGGAGCAGGTCGCGACCGAGGTAGCTCGAGAGCGAAGCCAGAAGGAAGCCCACGCCCCCAATCGTGACGGCCGAAGCCACCAGAAAATTCGAAAGACGACGGGAGCCGAGCACGGGTTGCTCGAGCACTGCTGCGGACATGACCCAGCTAGAACGAAGCGCCATTGTGACCGCAGAAAGGCCCCGACGACGAAATAGGAAAAAATCCCTAAGGAACAGAGCGATACAGGGCGTTTCAGCTCACGCAAATCAGCCCCGCAGGTCGCGTGAAGATTGTTAAGGTCGCGGCGTATCCCACAGCCTGCGGCTTTCCGCACCGTTCACCTCTCATGACGATCGCTGTAGGACGCGCGCCACAGCGGGGATGGTTTGACGTCCTCGATGACTGGCTCAAGCGCGACCGCTTCGTTTTTGTCGGCTGGTCCGGCATCCTTCTTCTCCCAA